>Ga0157375_10001733_pt1 | contig 18741 bp, 12 predicted proteins | sample M35metaG_FD_115311 | JGI IMG/M metagenome (GOLD analysis project Ga0157375, IMG submission 115311) | Miscanthus rhizosphere microbial communities from Kellogg Biological Station, Michigan, USA - M3-5 metaG | ecosystem: Host-associated > Plants > Roots > Rhizosphere > Soil | place: USA: Michigan... | reverse complement strand
TCGGACTGGAGCGCGGCCGGCACGGGCTGGAACGGCTGGCTGAAGCCGGAAGAATATCCGCGTCTGTCGAATCCGCCCGCGCAGCGATTGTGGACGGCAAATGCGCGCACCATGGATTTCGAAGGTCTCGACTACGCGCACCTCGGCGACGGCGGGTACGATCTCGGCGCGCGCGCGCGCCAGATACGCGACGACCTGAAAGCAAAGGAACAATTCGCCCCGGACGACATGCTCGCGATCCAGCTCGACGACCGCGCCATCTTCCTCAAGCACTGGCATGACCTCCTGCTCAGGACGCTGGCAGGCGCCGCCGATTCGCCCGCCGTCGTCGAGGCGAGGAAACTCGCGGACGACTGGAACGATCGTGCCGATCCGGCATCGGTCGGTTACCGCCTCGCGCGCAGCTTCCGCAGCGAAGTCACCGACACGATACTCGACGGATTCGCCGCGGCAGTGCGAGTCAAGTTCGACGACTTCAAGATGCCGCGCCTCGCCCAGGCCGAAGTCATCGTCACTGCCATTCTGTTGCAGCACCCTGCGAACCTGCTGCCACCGGGCTACGAAAACTGGGACGACCTGCTGCGCAAGTGCGCAGAGCGCGCTACGAAGAAACTCGCCGACAAGCCCGGTGGCCTTGCCGCGCGCACCTGGGGCGAATCCAACACGGCGAAAATCAGCCATCCGCTCAGCGCCGCGCTGCCCGGCCTGAGCCGCCTGCTCGACATGCCCGCCGACGAGTTGCCCGGCGACAGCAACATGCCGCGCGTCGCGGCGTCGAGCTTCGGTGCGTCCGAGCGCTTCGCCGTGGAGCCCGGCCACGAGGAATTCGGTTATTTCCACATGCCCGCCGGCCAGAGCGACAACCCGCTATCGCCGTTCTATGGCGCCGGCCACGAGGACTGGGTAAAGGGCCGCGCAACGCCGTTTCTGCCGGGTGAGTCAAAGTATACTTTGACGTTGAAGCCATAGGACTGAGGCTGGCGTTCACCCTCGTTGAGCCCGCCTACGAGCTCGAACCGCGGGGCTGAGAAGCGCATCTCGAAAGCCAGGAAGGGCGGTGCCCGTCCTGGCTTGAATGCTCAGGGATTTTCGTCGAGCACTTCCATCAACAGCGCCAGCGCCTCGTCGGAATCCGTGCGGGTCGCGGTGTTGGTCGCATAACAGGGGATATCGCCGGCGCTCGTTACACCGACCACGTACGTGGTCGCGCCGATCTGCAACAAGCTGGGTCCGCCTGAATCACCGTTGCACGCGCCGTCCTGGCTCTGGTGGACGCGCTGGCTCTCGTGGATGAAGCGTGTGTCGAGTGCGAAGTATCCGAGTTCGCCGATGCGGCGCTCTCCGCTGAACACGCCGGACCACTTGCCATGAGCCGGCGTCGGCTTCTCGACGATGCCGTAGCCGAGCACGCTGAACGTCGCGCCGCGCAGGTAACCGCTGGCCTTGAGGTCGTCGAGCAAACCCGACGGCGGCAGCGTCGGCAACGCAGCCGGATCGACGTCGATCGAGCCCTCCAGCACCGCGGCGGACACGTCATGGTCGTAGCCTCCGAGAACCTTGGGGTTGTATTCCGGATTTAGCACGATCTGGCCGAACGCCGCATTGACCGTGAGCGTATTGATCGCCAGCCAACCGTCGCTGTCCTGCTGCAAGGTGGCGTCGTTCGTCGCCGACAGCTGCCATCCTGCCTGCTGCAGACGAACGGCAAACTCCAGACAGTGGCTGGCGGTCAGAACGACCTTGTTGGACAGCAGCATCCCCGAACAGAATGGCCGCGCCCAGTAACCGTCCGACCGCAGCAGTGCGACGACCGCCGGGTGACCGTTGCCGTCGGGCGGAGTCGTGTTCGTCATTGCATGGGCCACACCCGACGAGCCAACAAGAGCGAGCAACACGACTGTCGCAGTCGTGCGAATAGGATTCAGCATCATCTTCCCCTGGATTTTTACGCGGACCCCGGTATTGGCGCAGAGCTGCGTTGTCCGGTTCGGGATGGACGGACTTCCATGATCGCAATTGAACCGGCACTCCTGCCCGAAACCAGTCTGACAGGTATTACAACGTTTGCATACGCGATTGCGCGAGCACACCGGCCGTGTCGCACGACCGAACGTGCATTTAGCGCGTGGGATTCGCGGGTGTCGTCAGCCGAGCAACAACTCCGCGACGTGCCGATGCAATCGCGGCAGCAACTCCAGCTCGTCGAGACCGACCGATTCATTGACCTTGTGGATCGATGCGTTGACCGGTCCGAGTTCGACGACCTCGGCACCGAGCGGCGCAATGAAGCGTGCGTCGGATGTGCCGCCGCCGGTGTCCGCCTGCGGCGCGATCCCGCAGACTTCGCGGACCGCCGTGTCGACTGCGCGGCGCAATGCGCCGTCGTGGGTGAGAAACGGTTCGCCGGACAGATCCCACTCCAGCGTGAAGTCGAGTCCGTGCTTGCGCAGCATCGCTTCAGTACGCACCTGCAAGTCATCCGCCGAACTTGCCGTGCAGTAGCGGAAGTTGAAACGCACCTCGAGCTCGCCGGGCACGACATTCAGTGCACCCGTGCCTGAGTGGACATTGGAGATCTGGAACGACGTCGGCGGGAATTCGGCGTTGCCTTCGTCCCAGCGCGTCGCTGCGAGTTCGGCCAGCGCCGGCGCGGCCAGATGGATCGGATTGCGCACCTGGTCCGGATAGGCGACGTGGCCCTGGATGCCGCGCACACGCAACTGCCCCGACAGCGATCCGCGGCGGCCGACACGGACAATGTCGCCGAGGTGCTCGCGCGACGAGGGCTCGCCGGTCACGCAGAAGTCGATACGCTGGCCGCGGCGGCGGAATTCCTCGGCCACGCGCTTGACGCCGTCGCGATTGACGGGTCCTTCCTCGTCGCTGGTCAGCAGCAACGCAACGGTTCCCCTGTGAGCCGGCTGCGCCTTGACGAAGGCCTCGAGCGCGAGCGTCATCGCCGCGACACCGCTTTTCATGTCCGCGGCGCCGCGGCCGTATAGACGGCCATCACGAATCGTCGGCTCGAACGGCGCGCTGGTCCAGTCCGCTTCCGGCCCCGTCGGCACTACATCGGTGTGGCCGAGGAAGACGAGCACGGGATCGCCGCTGCCGTGCGTCGCCCACAGATTGTCGACTTCGCCGAAGCGCAAATGCTCGATCGTGAATCCGGCTCGCTCGAGCCGCGCCGCAATCAGCGCCTGGCAACCGGCATCGTTCGGGGTTAGCGAACGGCAGCGGATCAGGGCGCTGGTGAGGTCGAGGGCATGACTCATGGGCTGAGGTACGAGGTCTGAGGGTTGAGGGTTCAGGGTTGAGAGAGCATCACAGATTCGTCATTCCGGCGAAAGCCGGAATCCAGCTCTTGCACAGCCACTTGGACACGTACTCAAGGCGATGCGCAGGCGCTGTTCTCTCTCTAATGCAGAAAGTGCTGGATTCCGGGTTTCGCCGGAATGACGAGCCCTTCTTTTTTGAGAGTCTCTTCTTTTTGATCCGTTGTCCCGTCAAGACTTTGCAGCAAACAGCCGCGCGAACAGCTTGTCGGTGAAGCCGAGGCTGACGGCGTCGCCCTGCACTATCACCGGCCGGCGCACGAGTGCCGGGTACTCCTTGATCAGCAGCAGCCATTCCGGATCGGAACCGGGCGTCTTGCGCGCCGGCGGAAGGTTGCGCCAGGTCATGCCGGTGCGGTTGACGAGTTTCTCCCAGCCGTCGACCGCCCTGGCCCACGCTTTCAGCGTCGGCGCATCGACGCGGTGCTCACGGTAATCGATGAACTCGTGCGCGATCTTGTGGCGGTCGAGCCACTTGCGCGCCTTCTGACAGGTGCTGCACTTGTCGAGTCCGTATACTTTTATCATTAGTTGTGTTTTCCGATAGACTAAGCGCATGTGAGGTCGCGCCTGCGGCGCTCGTTAGGAGTGAGGCCGCGGCTACGCCGGAAGTGAGGCCGCGAACCTTTCGGTTCGCTCAAGTAAGCAGATCGGGGCGTTGCGTTTCTCCTAACGAGCCTGCGAAGCAGGCGACCTCACTCCTCACAGCCCGCGCAGCGGGCGACCTCCCTAGCTCCTTAGCAATTCATTGATCGAAGTCTTCGATCGCGTCTTCGCATCGACATGTTTCACGATCACTGCCGCGTACAGGCTGTGGCTGCCGTCCTTCGCCAGCAGGCTGCCCGAGACGACGACGCTGCCTGCGGGCACGCGGCCGTAGTGCGTCTTGCCGGTGGCGCGGTCGTAGATGCGCGTCGACTTGCCGATGAACACGCCCATGCCGATCACGCTGCCTTTCTCGACAATCACGCCTTCGACGACTTCCGAACGGGCGCCGATGAAGCAACCGTCTTCGACGATCGTCGGCGCCGCCTGCAGCGGCTCCAGAACACCGCCGATGCCGGCGCCGCCGGAGATGTGCACGTTGCGGCCGATCTGCGCGCAGGATCCGACCGTGGCCCAGGTGTCGATCATCGTGCCCGAGCCGACGTAGGCGCCGATGTTGACGAAGCTCGGCATCAGCACGGCATCCTTGCCGATGTGCGCACCGCGGCGCACGATCGCGCCGGGGACGACGCGCGCGCCGAGCGTGCTGAAGCGCACGTCGTCGAAGCCTTCGAAGCGCAACGGCACCTTGTCGAAGTACGGTTGCGGGTCATGGCCGATCACGTGATTGTCGGTGACACGGAAATACAGGAGGACGGCCTTCTTCAGCCACAGATTGACGCGCCAGCCCTTGTGGTTCGGCTCGGCGACGCGGCGCTTGCCGCTTTCGAGCAGGGCCAGCGCATCCTCGATTGCGGGGCGCAGACTCTTTTCGATGCGCGTGCGCGTCAGCGCGGCGCGCTTCTCCCACGCAAGATCGATGGTGTGTTCAAGCGATGACATATATTCCCTCAGCTGTTGCGGTGGCCGTGACGTTCACGCAGCGCGCCAGCGCCTCGCGCAACGCCTCCTGCGCCCGCACATCGAGCGGCCGGTTGGATCGATCGGTGATCAGGAAAAAGTCCTCGACGCGCTCGCCGAACGTGGCGATGCGCGCATCATGCACGCGAATGTTGTCGGCGCGGAATACTTCGGCGACTCCGGCGAGCAATCCCGGGCGATCGGCGCACACCAGCGCAAGCTGCGTGCGACTGCTGGCAGGTTCGTCGTGGAATTCGATGCGCGTGGGGATCGGAAAGTGGCGCAACGCCCGCGGCGGCGGCCGCCGGATCAGGCTGACGGCCTCGGCCGACTGGTCCAGGGCCTGCATCAACCCGCGCTGCAGGCGACCGACCTGCGCGGGATCGTGCAGTGCACGTCCCTGCGCGTCGAGCACGAGGAATGTATCCAGGCTCATGCCGCTGCGCGAGGTGACGACGCGCGCATCCTGCACGGAAAGGGCGAGCCGGTCGAGCACCGCAGTGATCGTCGCGAACAACCCGTCGCGATCCGGCGCGTAGACGAAAACCTCGGTACCGCCGCGCAGACCTTCGGCCTCGACCAGCGCGAGCGGCGCCGCGGTCGTGTCCAGGGCGATGCCTTCGGTCTGCCAGGCAATCTGCTCGGGCGTGAAGCGCAGGAAGTACTCGTCGGGAAAGTCGGCCCAGACCCGGTCGACATCGGTATCGTCGAAGTGCTCGCGCAGCAATGCGCGCGCCTGCGCCTGCACGTCGGCGACGCGTTCTGCAGCGTGCGGCGGGCGATCCAGGCCTCCGCGCAGCATGTAGCGCGCGCTGACGTACAAGTCGGCCAGCAGCCGGTCCTTCCAGGAATTCCACAATTTCGCGCTGGTGCCGCTGATATCGGCACAGGTCAGCAGGTACAGGTAGTCGAGGCGTTCCCAGTCGCCGACGCTGACGGCAAAGCGGTGCACGACGTCGGGATTGGTGATGTCCTGGCGCTGCGCGGTCACACTCATGAGCAGGTGCCAGCGCACCAGCCATGCGACGAGGTCGGTATCGGTGGCCGACAGCTGCAGGCGCGCGCAGAATTCGCGCGCATCGATCTCGCCGAGTTCGGAGTGGTCGCCACCACGTCCCTTGGCGATGTCGTGGAACATCGCAGCGAGCAGCAGCAGTTCCGGCTTGACCAGGCGCGACCACAGCTCGTGCGCGTGCGCAAACTCGCGGCTGGTCTGCGCATCGGCAAAACGCGCGACGATGCGCAGCACGCGCATCGTATGTTCATCGACGGTGTAGGCGTGAAACAGGTCGTACTGCATGCGCCCGACGATGCGCCCGAACGCCGGCAGGTACCGCGCCAGCACGCCGTAGTGATTCATGCGCGCCATCGCTTCGACGGCCGGTGCACCCTTGCGCAGCAGCCTGGCGAACGCCGCGTTGACCTCGGCGTCGAACGGCAGATCGGCGCCGACCTGGTCGAGCGCTTCATGGATGCGGCGCACGAGATCGGCACGCGGACCCGCAACCTCCGGATGTTCGGTCCACACGCGGAACAGATCGATCAGTGCGGCCGGCCTGCGCACGAGCAGGTCAGGCGGATCGCAGTCGAGGCGACCGGCGACACCTACGAAATCGACGTTCAAGCGCACCGGCTTGGCGTCGGCGACGTCCTCGATCGCTTCCTCGCAGCGCTGCAGGAACTGTTCGCTCAGGCGTTCGATCGCGATCGCCGCACGATAGAAATCCTGCATGAACTGCTCGACGCCGAGATTGCGCCGGTGCTCGTCGCTGAAGCCGAACTGGCGCGCCAGTTCGCGCTGGTAGTCGAACAGCAGGCGTTCTTCGGCGCGGCCGGCGGCCAGATGCAGCGCGAAACGGATGCGCCCGAGCAGCTCGGTCGCGCGCTCCAACGTCGCGGCCTCAGCCAGCGAAATCAGATCCTGTTGTGCCAGTTCGGCGAATGTCGGCGCATTGAACAGACGTCGGCCGAGCCACGACATGGTCTGCGCATCGCGCAATCCGCCCGGGCCATCCTTGAGGTTCGGCTCGAGGTTGTAGGTCGTATCGCCGAAGCGTGCATGCCGCTGCAGGCGGTCCGCACGCCTGGCAGCTAGGTAGGCGGCCGGCGGCCATACCGCGACGTCATCGACAAGCGCGGCAACCGCTGCATCGAGCATCGCGGCACCGGCGATGCGCCGCGCGTCGAGCAGGCTGGTATAGATTGTCGCATCCTTCGCGGCGAGTTCGCGGCACTCGGCCAGCGCGCGCAACGCATGGCCGGGCTTCAGACCCAGATCCCACAGCAGCACGAAGAACGATTCCAGTGCGCGCACGGTCGAGCCGCGCGGCGCGGACTCGCACAGCACGAGCAGGTCGACGTCGGAAAACGGAAACATCGCGCCGCGGCCGAAACCGCCTACGGCGTATAGCGCCATCGTCGAGGATTCGCCGATGCACGCCGTCCATACGTGCGCAACGATGTCCTCGATGGCCTTGCCGCGCGCATGAGCGAGCACGAGCGCCGGCACGCCGTCGCGCCAGGCATCGACAACGCGACGATCGGTGTCGCCGAGCAGTTGCCGCAGCGCGAGGCGCGCGGCGTCCGACACGCCCGAGCGCGGTACCGTCGGACCCAGGCGCGGCAGATCGACGATCGCTCTGGCTGGCGTGTCGGCGACCTTGCGCATCGGATGGCGCTCAGGCCGCCTTCGGCCAGGGTGTCAGTATCTCGAATCCGTTGGCGGTCACGGCCACGGTGTGCTCCCACTGCGCCGACAAGGAATGATCCTTCGTTACCACGGTCCAGCCATCCGGCAGCAGGCGCGTCTGCGGCTTGCCGGCGTTGACCATCGGCTCGACTGTGAACGTCATGCCTTCCTGCAGGCGCAGGCCGGTGCCGCGCTGACCGTAGTGCAATACCTGCGGGTCCTCGTGGTAGACCGTGCCGATGCCGTGGCCGCAATACTCGCGCACGACCGAAAAGCCGTTTGCCTCGACGTGGCGCTGGATCGTGTAACCGATATCGCCGAGCGTCGCGCCGGGGCGCACCTGCTCGATACCGAGCATCATCGCCTCGAACGTCACCGTGCACAGGCGCTGAGCGCGGACATCGGCCTTGCCGACGTAATACATGCGGCTGGTGTCTCCGTGCCAGCCGTCCTTGATCACGGTGACGTCGATGTTGACGATATCGCCGTCCTTGAGGATCTTGCCCGGGCTCGGGATGCCGTGACAGATCACGTGATTGACCGAGGTGCAGATCGTCTTCGGAAAGCCCTTGTAGCCGACATTGGCCGGGATCGCCTTCTGCACGCCGACGATGTAATCGTGGCAGATCTGGTCGAGCTCGTCGGTGGTCACGCCGGGTTTCACGTGCGGCGCGATCATTTCGAGCACATCGGCGGCCAGCCGTCCGGCGACACGCATTTTTTCGATCTGTTCGGGGGTCTTGATACTTGCGGCCATGTTCTTCGTCAGGGGTTGCTTCGGCGCCGACATTCCTGTGAGTGGGTCTGTTGACATTAACCTAGGCGGATCGCGTTGCCGTTGAGCGGCTGTCAGACAAGGTGCGCGCCGCCGGCCATAGTGGTTCTATGGCCAAGGTGCGCGCCGCTGGATGGCGGCCACTCAACGGCAACCCTCCGGGACTAGGTCCTTTGCCCGCATCGCCGCAGCGCTGCTCGCTCATGTACACCCGGTACACCACGCTCGCAGCACCTTGCGCTGCAGGCAAAGGGCCGGCGTCGCGACCGTCTAGGTTAATGTCAACAGACCCTAGTGTAACGAAGGTGTAGCTTGTGCGCCGCACAAACAAGGCTGGGGCAGGCGGAAGCCGGCCCGCAACAGACGCAGAACCGCCGCGCAAGCGGTTGTTCCCAAGCTGAATGGCCTGCCCTCGGCGCCCCGGACTTGCGAATTGTGCGCACGGTCACGCCCACATCACGTCGCTTCGATTAATTTTGCGCTGCGGGGGGGATGGTTGCGGCGAAGGCCGTGGCCCAGGAACAGAGATCGAGGAACCCGCCATGTTCAACCTTTCCCGGGCGATGCAAGCCATCGACGAGGTTATGAGCGCCAAGCCCGAGGGTTTGGCGCTGACGTGGAACACCCCGGTGCAGTACGACCCACTGCTCACCGCCGAGCTGATCGCGCAATACGATGAGCTCAATGCCCGTTTTTCCATGGTTGCGGCGCGCCTCGACGCCGATCCGTCGCTTGCCGAACGCGCCGTTCTCGACTGCGCAGACCAGTTGCACAAGCTCCGCCACGCCGAATCGCTCAGACTCTATCCGGTGATCGCGCGCGGGTTGTCACCGGATCCGATTGCGCGGCGCCTGTTCTGGCAATCGCGCCTCGTGACCCTGGGACTGGCGCGCCGGGTGTTGCGCCGCTTCGACGCACTGGCCCGCGCGATTCGCACGCGCGGCGAAGCCGTCGCCGCCGCCGACCACGTCAGCAGCGCGCTGACCGAGTACCGGCGCCGCAACGAGGCGACCATGTATCCGCTCTACAACGCCGTCGGCGCGCGAGGCAATACGACGAAGGCGGAAGTCGCGTAAGGGACGGTTGCGGGTTGTGGTGCAGCTCGCTGACGCTCAGCAGCGGATGCCACAACCCGCAGCCCACTACTATGGGGCATTCGACGCCGACTCAATTCTCCGCGCGCGCGTTCACCGTCGATGCCATGCATTCCGAATAGAAACGGTCGATCGCCGCCTCGGTCTCGACTCTCGCGGCCGGCCCATCGATGCCGTGCCCCTCATGCGCGAAGAACAGCGATTTTGGCGGTGTGCGCGCGTGGCCGAGCAGCAGCACGAGGCGAAGCGCGTGCTCGAGCGGCACGCGCGCATCGAGCGCACCGTGAATCACCAGCAGCGGACGATCGAGCTTGCGGTACAGAAAATCGGGTGACACCGCTTCCATGTTGTCCAGCGCCGTCGCCGGATCGCCGACTACCTGCATCATGCGGTCGCGCGAGCGCAGGTCCTGCGACCAGTCGCTCGACGTGAACAGCAACGGCACGTCGGTGACCGCCGAGATGGCGACACCGCAGCGGAAGCGGTCGGGCGAGCGGATCAGACCCATCAGCGTCGAGTAGCCACCATAGCTCGAACCGCGCAGTGCGATGCGCTCGCGATCGAGCGGCGCGGCACGAAGTGCGGCATCGGTTGCCGCCAGGATGTCGTCCTCGATGCTCTTGCCCCAGGCGCCGAGTCCAGCCTGCTCGAACGCGCGGCCGAACCCGCCGGAGCCGCGGTAGTTGACGCGCAATACCGCGTATCCACGGTTGGCGAGCAGTTGCACTTCCGGGTCAAAACGCAGGCCGTCGCGAATGCCGATCGGCCCACCGTGCGGCATCACGATCAACGGGAACGGCGGCGGCGTGTCGGGCGGCAGGGTCAGGTAGCTTTCGATTGCCGTGCCGTCGCCGGCGACGACCTTTAGCACCTGCGAACGCACCGGACTTGCACGGGGCATGGCGGTTCCAACCGGCGCCAGCGTCTGCACAGTCGTGGTGGTCGCGTCGTAAAGATAGAACGAGCCGGGATCGAGTTCGTCGCTGGCCAGCACGAGCACGCGGTCGCGTCGCGTGTTCGTATCGTAGATCGCAATGCGCTTGCCGGGAAGCACACGAGCAACCGCGCCGCGCAACGAATCGTCCGGTTCGTCGAGATAACTCGTTTCCAGGTTGCCGTCGCGCCAGACGCGCAAGCCGAGCACGCTGCGGTCGCGGTTGCGCGTGATGACACCGTCCACGTCCGTGCCCGGGATCGAATACAGGGTCTCGGCGACGTCGCCGGATGGCAGCGCGATGCGCACCAAATCCGTTTGCGCACGGCCCTTGTTGGTCAGCGCGACCACGCTGGTGCCATCGCTGCTCAGCAGAACGGGCTCGAACACCTCGTCGGCCGCGTAGCGCTGCACTTCATTCCACGGGCTTGCGGCGTCCGTGCGATACATCGCTGCGTAGTCGCCCTTGGTCGATGTCAGCGCAAAGCGCAGCGCGCCGCTGCCGTCGGCAAGCCCGAAAAACGCCTGCTCCAGCCCGTTGTCGAGCCTGCGTTCGCGGTTGAGCTGGTTGCGCTCGAAGCGCCGGTTGTCAAGGTCGATCCGGTAAATATGCGTCGCCTCGTCGCCATCGCCATCGAAGAGCGCATAGAGGGCCTGTGAGCCGCCCGCCAGCGTCGGATCGATGAACCAGCCATGGCCCGGAATCGCATACTGCGTGAACGCCGGCGCGCCACCGCTGCGCGTTTCCGCGTGCACGACATGGCTGCCCCCCGGACCATCGAGTTCGTACAACAGGATGCGATCGGCGGAAAAGTATACTTTCTTCACTTCTGCATCGCCGCGATAGACATCCACGGCGCGCTGCGATCCGGTATCGAACAGGCTGATCCGGTTCTTGCCGTCGATGTGACCGACCAGGGCCACGAGGTCGCCGCGGGGATTCATGCGCGCCAGCTGCACGGCGCGCGGCGCGAATAGTTCGTCGACCAGTGCGCGCAGTGCGCCGTCGTCGGCAGGCCGCCCGACTTCGCCGACGCTGCCGGTTTTCAACGCGTCGCTGGCGAGCTGGTCACCCAGTTCGCCGGCGGCGAACGCCAGGAAGCGGTCGGGGAATGCGCCCTGGTAACGCATTGGATACCTGCGCCGCACGCCGGGAAACTCGCGGTCGAGATGAACCAGCATGCGCGCGGCACGATTGGTCACGGTCACCAGGTGACGGCGACTGTTGGCAAGCGGCGTAATGCACAGGTCGCCGGCATAATTGATCACGCCTGCTTCGACCTTGAATCGGAACCTCGCTTCGTCATGCACGGCCTGGCGAAACGCCTGATCGGCGAAATCGACGCGAGCCCAACGGTATTCCCCCGCAGGCAGTTCGATGACGCGGACATTGGCGCCGCTCTGCAGATGGTTAAGCGTCCTGCCGCCAAACATGCTGCCGATCGGTTCGATGCGCACGGCACTGATCGGACCGAGCGCTTCTACCTCCACGACGAGCAGGCCGCTGCCTTGTTGCAGATCGATCGACGCACCCGGCCTGTAACTCGCCGCAGACAGGTCCAACGACAGGCAAAGTGCAAACAACGCGAAAGCCAACGCGGTAACGCGGGTCATGACACAAAGTGCCCGGTACTTCCGGCGCGGCGGAACACAGACGTGCCGCCTCGTTTCGAGGCCCATCGACATCGCTCGTTCCAACGCCGTGAATCCGCCGATGTTGCAGGAGTTGCCATCGTGATTGCACGAACGCGCAGGCGTCGCGAGTTGTTGTAACGTGTGCTCCACGAATTCATCAGACCCATAGATTGGAGAACACATGACGATGCACGCCACCGGTCCGTTCGAGGTGAAGTTGAATGTGCTCGAACAGTACAACAAGATCGAGGGCGCCGGTGTCGGCCGGATGTCGATCGACAAGGTATTCCACGGCGATCTGGAAGCGTCGAGCCAGGGCGAAATGCTGACGGCCATGGGTATGGTGCAGGGCTCGGCCGGCTACGTGGCGATCGAGCGGGTCACGGGCTCGCTGCGCGGCCGCAGCGGCAGTTTCGCGCTCCAGCATAGTTCGACGATGAGCCGCGGCAAGCCGGCGCAGAGCATTATCGTCGTGCCGGATTCGGGCACCGGCGAGCTGGCCGGGCTCGACGGTTCGATGACGATCGTGATCGCCGATCACGATGGCCAGCGCAAGCATTTCTACAAGTTCGAGTATTCGCTGCCGGACACCCCGTGAGCATTCCCGGGCCGCCTTTGCCCGGCGAATAGACCGGTATTTGCGCGTAAGACGCGGAAACTGCTACAATTCCGCGGTTCCCCATGTGGGGGAACAAATCCGCACACGTCTCGATACCGTTGTCGGGGTGCTTCGGACAAACGCTACGCCGTTTGCCACGAGGTCGCCAACGCTGGAGACGTGGAGGTCTCAACCCCGGGCTTTGCCGCGCGAAACGACACGTTCGCGGCCGCCCATTTTTGGAGTTTCACCATGCCTCAAGTCACGATGCGCCAGATGCTCGAAGCTGGCGTGCATTTCGGCCACCAGACCCGTTACTGGAATCCGCGCATGGCGCCGTATATTTTCGGCGCGCGCGGCAAGATCCACATCATCAATCTCGAAAAGACGCTGCCGCTGTTCGGCGACGCGATGAACTTCGTCTCCGCCCTCGCCCAGAAGCGCGGCACGGTGCTGTTCGTCGGTACCAAGCGCTCGGCCCGCGACTCGATCAAGGAAGAAGCAACCCGTTGCGGCATGCCGTACGTTTCGGCGCGCTGGCTCGGCGGCATGCTGACCAACTTCCGCACCGTCAAGGCATCGATCACGCGCCTGAAGGAACTCGAGACGATGTCGACCGACGGCAGCTTCGAGAAACTGGTCAAGCACGAGGTGCTGAGCCTGATTCGCGAACGCGAGAAGCTGGAGAAGTCGCTCGGCGGCATCAAGAACATGAACGGCCTGCCGGACGCGCTGTTCGTCATCGATATCGGCCACGAGAACATCGCCGTACTCGAGGCGAAGAAGCTCGGCATCCCGGTCGTCGCCGTGGTCGACACCAACTACGATCCGAGCCTGGTCGACTATTCGATCCCGGGCAACGACGACGCGATCCGTGCGGTGCAGTTGTATACCCGCGCCGTCGCCGATGCCGTGCTCGAGGGCAAGGCCGCCGCGCCGCAGTACGCTGCCGCCGCGAAGGACGAGTTCGTCGAACTCGACGCCGAAGGCAATCCGATGCAGAAGGAAGCCGTACGCGAGCGCGACGACCGGCGCAACCGCCCGGGTCCGCGCAAGCCGGCTGCGGCCAAGAAGGCTCCGCCGCGCCGCACGCCGAGCCATGGCGCCGCCAAGAAGAGCGAGGCCAAGCCGGCCGAAGTTGAAGCGCCCGCTGCCGAGTAAACGCGAGCCGCACCGGCTTCGTTCCAACCACGCCATTCCCGCACACGCGGGAATGGAATTTGCGCACGCTGTCGTGTCGTTGTCATCCGGCGACTCGATCATTTGAACAACGTACGCCGCGTACCCTGGATGACGCGGCGCCAACACCGAGGTATACAATGGAAATCACCGCAAGCATGGTCAAGGAGCTGCGCGAGCGCTCCGGTGCCGGCATGATGGAATGCAAGAAAGCGCTCACCGAGAACAGTGGCGACGTCACCGCCTCGATCGAGTGGCTGCGCAAGCAGGGACTGGCCAAGGCCGACAAGAAGGCCAGCCGCGTCGCCGCGGAAGGCCGTATCGTGCTAGCCCAATCGAGCCAGAGTGGGGCGGGCAGCAGTGCCGTGCTGGTCGAGATCAATTCCGAGACCGATTTCGTCGCCAAGGACGAAAACTTCGTCAAGTTCTCCGACGAGGTCGCGAAGACCGCGTTGGCGAGCGGCGCGAAGAACGTCGACGAACTCAAGCTGACGAAGACTTCGTACGGCCCGACCGTGGAGGAAGCGCGCCAGTGGCTGGTCGCCAAGGTCGGCGAGAACGTGCAGGTGCGCCGTCTCGTGCGCGTCGACAGCGCGAACCGCGTCGCTGCCTATCTGCACGGCGGCCGCATCGGCGTGCTGATCGAAATGAAGGGCGGCTCGGATGAGCTCGCGCGCGGACTGGCCATGCACGTCGCGGCGATGAACCCGCCGTACATCGCGCCGGACCACGTGCCGGCCGATATCGTCGCCAAGGAAAAAGAAATCGCGCTCGCGCAGATGACCGAAAAGGACCGTGCCAAGCCGGCCGAGATCCAGGAGAAGATGATCGGCGGCAAGATCCGCAAGACTCTCGCGGAAATGTCGCTGACCGGTCAGGCGTACGTGCTCGACACGAACGTCCTGGTCGAGGCTGCGCTGAAGAAGGAAGGCGCCGAAGTCATTTCGATGAAGCGTATCGCCGTCGGCGAAGGCATCGAGAAGAAGGAAGAAGACTTTGCCGCCGAGGTCATGAAGCAGGCCGGCCTCGCTCATTGAGCGGCTAGATCATCGCAAAGAAAGCCGCGGGAAACCGCGGCTTTTTTTTTGCACGCCGGCGATCACGAACCTGGAACGCGGATGACGCGGAGAAGCGCGGCTTTGCGCGGATAGAGCATTTTTTTTCCTTATCCGCTTTTTCTCTCTTATTGATCCGCGTTGATCGGTGTTCATTCGCACCAATCCGTGTTCAAGTGTTTTTCTTTATCCGCTTTGACGCCGCCGTCTTGCGCAGCCATTCCGCGTTCAGCGCTTTCTCTTCGCACCCTGCGGCAACGCGACTTCTCAGGCCGGCGCGAGTTGGTCGTCTGCTCCTTCGGCGGCGTGCGGCGCACGCTCGGCATGATGGTCGGCGGCCAGCAGCATATAGAACGCCGGTACGACGAACAGCGTGAACAGCGTGCCGATCGAAAGACCCGTTGCGATCACGAGGCCCATGTTGAAGCGGCCGGCCGCGCCAGCTCCCGATGCGATCACCAGCGGAAACACGCCGAGCACCATGGCGGCCGTCGTCATCAGGATCGGACGCAGGCGCACGGCGGCGGCGTGTTCGATCGCATCGCGCTTGCTCATGCCGCCACGCTGGGACTCGTTGGCGAACTGCACAATCAGGATGCCGTGCTTGCTGATCAGGCCCATCAAGGTGACCAGGCCGACCTGCGTGTAGATGTTCAGGCTCGCGATCAGGTTGACGAAGATCATCGCGCCGAACAGTGCCATCGGCACCGAAACTAGAATCACGACCGGATCGCGCAGGCTGTTGAACTGCGCCGCGAGCGCGAGGAACACGATGATCACGGCGAACAGCAGCGTCGTGGCGAAACCGCCGGACTCCTGCACGAACTGGCGCGACTGACCGGAGTAGTCGATCTGGTAGCCGCTTGGTGCCACCTCCTGCAACGCATCGCGCAGGAATTGCAGCGCCTCGCCCTGCGACATGCCGCTCGCTCCGGAAATCGTCGCCGAGTTCAGCTGCTGGAACCGGCTTATCGATTGCGGCACGACCGAATTCTTGAGCGATGCCATCGTCGCGGCCGGCATCACCGTGCCGTTCGGCGCGCGCACGTAGTAGTCGAGTACCTGGTCGGGATTCAGGCGTTCGGCCTGCAGCACCTGCGGGATGACCTTGTACGACCGTCCGGCGATCGAGAAATAATTGACGTAGGCGCCGCCAAGCGCGGCGCCGAGCGCGCTGCCGACATCCTGCTGGGTCAGGCCCAGGGTCGAGATCATGTCGCGATCGACGACAACAGTCGATTGCGGCTTGTCGATCTTCAGGTCGGCATCGATAAACCAGAACTTGCCGCTGTCCTGCGCCTTCTTCAACACCGCCTGGACTACTTCATTGAGATTCTGGAATGGCTCGGTCGTGTTGATGACGATCTGGATCGGCGCGCCCTGCGCGCCCGGCAGGGGTGGCAATGCGAACACGAAGATCTGGCCACCGGCGATCGCGCCCCACTTCCCCTGCAATTCCTGCTGCAGGACGTGCGCGTCCTTGCTGCGCTCGTCCCAGGGTTTGAACAGCATGCCGCCGAAGCCCTGGCCGGGTGTGATTATCTGGAACATCATCTCGTATTCGGGCAGCGACTTGCCGATCGAGAACATTTGCTGCGAGTAGCCGATCATCTGCTGCGCGGTCGAGTTCGGCGCCGCTTTGAGCTGATAGAAGAGGAAGCCCTGGTCCTCTTCGGGCGCAAGCTCGGATTTCGAGGTCATGTCCAGCAGCAGCGTCGCTCCGAACAGCATGAAGCCCATAACGACGATAACGCTGAAGGTGGCCAGCGTTCCGTGCAGCACGCGCTGGTAACCATGGCGCACGCGCTCGAACTGGCGGTCGATGAACTGGACGAACCGCCCGCTTTCCTGCTCGGACCTGAAGAAGCGCGCGCACATCATCGGCGACAGGGTCAGCGCAATGATCGCAGAGACCGTCACCGCGCCCGCCAGCGTGAATGCGAATTCGCCGAACAACGCGCCGGTCAGGCCCTTCTGGAATCCGATCGGCACGTAAACGGCGACCAGCACGACGGTCATGGCCAGGATCGGGCCGCCGAGTTCGCGCGCCGCGAGCAATGCGGATTGCAACGGCGTCTTGCCTTCCTCCTTCATGTGCCGGTCGACGTTCTCGACGACGATGATCGCGTCATCGACGACAAGGCCGATCGCGAGCACGAGCGCGAGCAGCGTCAGCAGGTTCATCGAGTAGCCGAGCGCGAGCATCACGAAGAACGTGCCGATCAGCGACAGCGGCATGGCGATGACCGGAATGATCACGGCGCGGAAACTGCCGAGGAACAGGAAGATGACGAGCGTGACGATCAGCAGCGCCTCGATCAACGTCTTGACGACTTCCTTGATCGACGAGGTGATGAACGTCGTGCCGTCATAGACGATCTCGCCGGACAATCCGGCCGGCAACTGCGACTGGATGCCCGGCATAGCCTCGCGCACGCGTTTGGCGACGTCGAGGATGTTCGCGTCGGGCGCGACCTTGATGCCGATGAACACGGCGAGCTTGCCGCTGAACGAAACGTTGGAATCGTAGTCTTCGGCGCCGAGCACGACATTGGCGACGTCTTCGAGGCGGACGATCGCACCGTCCTTCTGCTTGATCGACAGCTTCTTGAATTCCTCGACCGAGTGCAGGTCGGTGCCGGCGGTCAGGTCGACGCTGACCATCTGGCCCTTGGTCGTGCCGACCGCGGCGAGATAGTTGTTCGCGGACATTGCCTGGAACACGTCGCTGGCCGTGACGTTGTGGGCGGCGAGCCGCGCGGGATCGAGCCACGCGCGCAACGCGAACTGGCGACCGCCTAGTATTTCGGCCGTCTGCACGCCCTGGATCGAATCGAGCTTGGGCTTGACGACGCGCGCCAGGTAGTCGGTGATGCTGTTGGCCGGCAGCGTGTCGCTGCGGTAGCCCATGTACATCGCATCGATCGTCTCGCCGACCTGCACGTTCAGCACCGGCTGCTGCGCCTGCGGCGGCAGCTGGTTACGCACCGAGCTCACCTGCGTCTGGATCTGGGTCAGCGCCTTGTTGGAGTCGTAGTTCAGGCGCAGTGTCGCCGTGATCGTCGACAGCCCGCTGACGCTGGTCGACGACAGGTAGTCGATGCCCTGCGCCTGCGAGATCGCCTGCTCGAGCGGCTGCGTTATGAAGCCGGCGATCGTCTGCGCATCGGCACCGTAATATGCCGTCGAGACCGTGACGACCGCGTTCTCGGTCTTCGGATACTGGCGCACCGAAAGATCGCTTAGCGCGCGCAATCCGAGCACAAGGATCAGTGCGCTGACGACGATCGCGAGGACCGGTTTGTTGATGAAGGTGTCGGTGAAGTTCATTGGACGTACTCGTTAGGCCGCGGCTGTCGCCGCTCGTGAGGAGTGAGGTCGCGCCTGCGGCGCTCGTGAGGTCGCGAACCTCGCTGGTTCGCTCGTAAGTGCGATGGCGTTCGGCATGTTGTTGTCTCTTCCTAACGAGCCTGCGAAGCAGGCGACCTCGCTCCTAACGAGCCCGCGCCAGCGGGCGACCTAACCGCTTTCAGTGCTCCTGCGGCGTCGGATTCACGCTGTTGGCCGGCTGCACGCTGTTGTCGATCGTGATCGGCGAGCCGCTCTTGAGCTTGATCTGGCCGCTGGTCACGACCTCGGCGCCATCATCCAGGCCCTTGAGGATCGCAACCTGATCGCCGCGCGTGGCGCCGGTCGTCACGAACACCTGCTGCACGACGAGCGCGTCTGGCGGCAACTGTGGCTGGCCCTTGTCCTTGCCACTGTCCTTGCCCTTGGGATCCGCGTCCTTGGCATTCTTGTCCTTGCCGGCGTCCTTCGCCGCGGGCTGCGCCTTGTCGTCGTTGCCCTTGGCCAAGGCCGCCTGCGCTTTGTCGAACTCG
>Ga0157375_10001730_pt1 | contig 18747 bp, 9 predicted proteins | sample M35metaG_FD_115311 | JGI IMG/M metagenome (GOLD analysis project Ga0157375, IMG submission 115311) | Miscanthus rhizosphere microbial communities from Kellogg Biological Station, Michigan, USA - M3-5 metaG | ecosystem: Host-associated > Plants > Roots > Rhizosphere > Soil | place: USA: Michigan... | reverse complement strand
GGCGGCGGGACGACCGGCTTCGGCACGACAAGCACCGGTTGCCGTTCGATGAAAGTGATCTGGAGCGGAATCGCCTCGCGCGCGTGCGCAAGCTGCGACGGCTGCATCGCCGCGCGCAATCCGAGCAACAGCAACACATGCAGCAACGCGATGCCAAGCAGGATCGACGCGTTCTGGCGCCGCGTGCGCTGGTCGATTGCGCGTTGACCGGGCGCGGCCGATGCGGGTGGTGACAGTCGCCGTAGCGAAAGTCGCAATGCTGGCTTTGATGCAGGCTCGCGCGAGGCAAGATCCCAAAACGCGTCGATGCTTGCCAAGCGCACGATTCCGCCGAAAGGTTCGGCAGGCTAACGTGCGGATGGGAAAGATCAGGTTAAGTGGCGTTGTTGCTGGTCATCCGAAGCGAAGTCCGGGGAGGATCGGGGACTTCAGGCACTGCGCTTCATATACGGCGCCGCGCCCTTGCTGTGATCGGTCGCATCGCGGATCGCGGTGAGCTGCGGCAATTTCGACAGCAAGGTCTTCTCGATGCCGTTCTTCAACGTGACATCGACCATGCCGCAACCGTGGCAGCCGCCGCCGAAGCGCAACACCGCGGCGTTGTCGGCGGTGATCGTCTCCAGCGACACGCGGCCGCCATGCGAGGCGAGCTGCGGATTGATCTCGGTGTCGAGAAGGTAGCGCACCTGTTCGGCGAGATCGGCATTGGCGTCCGGAGGCGAACCTTTCAACTTCGGCGCACGGATGTTGAGCTGACCGCCGCCGGCCGCCTCGATGAAATCGATGCGGGCGCCCTCGAAATACGGCGCGCTCGCCGCATCGACGTACAGCGCGAAGCCTTCGCATTGCAGCATCCATTCGTCGCCGGTCAGTTCGCCCGCCTCGCAGAACGCGAGCCGCGCGTCGGCCTTCGGCGTGCCCGGATGCACGGCGCTCAACGCAATGCCGTCGGCGTCGCCGCCCTGGCTGGCCATCAAGCGCGCGAAATGGCGCTGGGCCGATTCGGTCAGTTCGAGCAGGGTCGGTTCTGGCAGGTTCGTTTCGCTCATGGCGCTATTCTACGCTGCCACTCCGTAACCGGATGAATCGCCATGTCCTCGAAAGCCGCCAAAGCCGCAAAGCCAGCGAAAGCCGCGAAACCCGCACCCGCTTCCACCCCGCTGGACGATGCGCACTGCAAGCCGCTCAAGGGCGCGGAGAACAAGACCGCCGCGACCGAGGTCAAGCTGCTGCTCAAGCAATTACCCGGCTGGAAACTCATCGACAAGGGCGAGGCGATCGAGAAGAACTACACCTTCAAGAACTACTACCGCACCCTCGCATTCGTGAACGCGCTGGCCTACATCGCCCACCGCGAAGACCACCACCCCGACCTCGGCGTCCACTACAACAAGGTCGTCGTGCGCTACTCGACCCACGACGTGGGCGGGCTGTCGATGAATGATTTCATCTGCGCGGCGAAGGTGGAACGATTGGCGGCAGATGCGGCCTGACTGCGACTGGCAACGAATCAATGCCGCTTTCCCATGCCGGCTCGCGTGCAACAACTTGCCATTGCGGCAAACGTTGTAGGCCAATGACGGTCTGATTGTGCCGCCACGCGTTTCGCCCCGAAACCTGGCCCTCGAGGCCAGGACTGGTGTCGGGCGACGACCCCTCGTCGGCCGGGGATTGAGGAAGGATTCAGTCAAGCGCCCTATATTCTGGCCTGACGCATGGACTGCGCCATCCTCCACTCAAAGGGAGCTTGAGATGAACATCCAGAAGCGAAGCATGACTGCATTACTTGCAGCGCTGTGCTGTGGCTATGCCACCCAGGTGCACGCGCAGGATCCGGTGACGTCACGATCGACCTATGTCACCGATGAAGGTCGTCTCGTCCATTGTGTATCGACCGAAAGCGGCCGGACCTATTGTGGCAGGGAGCACATGCGCTATGCGATCAGCGGCACCCCCGCTGCCGCTTGCGTGGAAGGGCATACCTGGGGTTTCGATGATCGCGGGGTCTGGGTCAGCGGCGGTTGCGTCGCCGATTTCAACATTCTTCCTGGCGAGGAAGTGGTCGAACACACCAAATACCTCACCAGCGCCGGCGGAAGCGTGCACTGCGTGGCGACCGCGAACGGCCGAACCTATTGCGGACCTCCCCACGTCCAGTACCTGATCAAGGACCGCACAAAAGAGAATTTCGAGTGCGTGCAGGGCCGCACCTGGGGCGTGGATGAGCATGGATTGTGGGTCAGCGGCGGATGCGTTGCCGACTTCGACATGGCCGACAGCACCGCCGGTACACGCAGCGCCTACGTGAACAGTGCCGGTGAAGTCGTGCATTGCGTCGCCAACCCCACCGGCTATACGCATTGCGGTACCCCGCACCAGCGCTACGAAATCAGCGGAAAGCTGGCGACCGGCTGCGTCGAAGGGCGGACCTGGGGTCGTGACGAAAACGGCGTCTGGGTGAGCGGCAGCTGCAACGCCGACTTCGTGGTCGCAAGACCGGCTGACGAGCGGACCATGGTGAACACCAATGGCGAAGTCGTGCGCTGCGTGTCGACCCCGAGCGGGCGAACCTATTGCGGCACTCCGCACAGGCGCTACGTCCTCGGCCCGAACGCGGCTCCCGCTTGCGTCGAGAACAGCACCTGGGGCATCGACGACAGGGGCGTCTGGGTAAGCGGAGGGTGCACCGCTGATTTCAGGGTCGAAGACGGCGATTGATCGTCGGTGGACGACTGATCATCCAGAGCGGCGCTTTTGCGCCGCTCTGATTGGCACGTCCCCTTTTTCGAGGCAGTAGTTACAGTCGATTAAATGAACCTGACCCCTTTTTTTCTACCGGCAAGCCCCTCTTTGCTAATCAGGGCCGTCTCTTTAGGGGAAAATAGGCGTTGCCGACCTCCATTACCACTTTTCGGGAGCTAACGAGCAAACTAGTTCCAGGATCCTCAAAATCGCCGCAGGCATTCGTCGATTGAACTCCGTTTATCGTCACCTCAGTGATACGGGAACCCAGTAGCCCGATTTGACCGGGAGAAAAATTGTATCGCGCAAGAAATTGCTCCCGGCTGAAATATTCTATGTTGACTGACTTCAGGGGCACGGTCTTGCCGCACACATCAATGTGATCTCTGGTCAGCTTAATCCTCAGACTTTTTATCTTATCCCCTTGGCTAGCATCCAAGCCAATAGGCTGTCCCACATCGTAAGGAGTACCAACCACCCAATTACCAATAAGAAGGGAAGGCATACTATTCTGTGTCACCGCAGCGAGGATCAAAGTAACAAATAGAGATAGGGATTGCATTTTGAGCTCTCTTAATGACTGCTATCGTAGGTTCCATTAACGTAAGTTTCGTACTCTCTTCGCCGCCGAAGCATTAGGCTAGACACTTCTATCATCTTGCCACTTCGCTTGTCGACGGCATGACCATATGCGGTGAAGTTTTCTTCCGTAACTGGCGTTATTCCTGAGCGCACATTACTGAAGAGTTTCGATCTTGAATATCTCTTCGTGTTGTATGCAAAATCCAATAGTGCGTCAAATTGCTGTTGATGCATTGGCGACCTAAGATCATTTACACCTTTCTCAAATTCCCTAAGTTTGTTCGCAAAAATAGTGTCGCCCTCCTGCTTTGTGATGCCATTCTTGAATTCCTCACACTTACCACAATTCTCACCCCATCCAATCGTTAGGTTGCCATAGCCATCGTCTTTGGCTACCCATTTTCCAAGCTTCTTATCAAGAGTGCCATTCCATTTTTCCCAGCCTTTTATGAAGTTAATTTCTTCAGGACTCGCAGTCATAGAAAGCTGGTATTCAATTGGACCAAGTTGAAGTTGATCGCTTGATGGGCATGACCCAAGCGCACACGTTGTAGCACCACCACCGTCGTCAGGGGACGTCTGAGAGCTACTACTACTTGTCTTGGACGATTCCCCCATATTCTGGAACTTGCGCGTGTCATAGTTTGAAGGCGTTTGACTACGTTGCGCTTCACCTGTTCCTTGCCCGCCAGCCCCGTTGTCATTCTTGTCTCTAGAGCCTTCCTTCTCATGACCCCAAGCTTCGTGCGAGGGCAAATACGAGCTCTGCGCACTCGTCTCGCTGCCAGCTCCTGAAACGCCACAAATATGCGATCCCGTCGTCTCTGTTTCGCAATACCCACTCGGATCCGTCCCCGCCAACGGATTGTTGAGAATGTAGCTATACGGATTCAACGATTGCGAGTTCAGCGGAAACTGGATGAACGGGTCCACGCTCAGGAATCGCCCCAGCGCATAGTCATACACGCGCCCATTCATGTGGATCAGCTCGACGCTGTTCAGATGCTCGTGCCCAGTGAACCCATGCCCCGTGATCGCCATGCTCTGGATGCGCGCCGGTGACAGGTCGGCCCATGTTCCGCTTCTTGGCTTGCCGAATGCATCGCTGCCCCGCGTTTCGATCAGTGCGCCCGATGCATCGGCGATCGAGTCCACGCTGCCCAACCTGTCCGTCAGGAGGTAATTGACCGTGCGCGTGCCGCCGGCCTTGGTGATTTCCGCTTCGGTGCCGACATACACCTTGGTGCTGCCCGCGCTGATCCAGTCCTCGTAGCCGCCGTCGAGGAAGACCTTGGTGCCATCGCTGCCCCACTCCCGTGTGCGCTGGTTGTCCGGGCCATAGGCGAGGTTGATCATGCTCGCGCCGCGCGTGGTCTGGTACGCGAGGTTGTCGTGGTCGTACTTGACGCTCAGGCCCGCACTGTCCGAGGTCAGGTTGCCGTCGGCGTCGTAGCAATACGTGCGCGTGCCGCCGGTCGCCATCGCTATCGATTTCACAGCGTTCGGGCCACCGCCGCAGGTGCCGCCGGTGTACACGTAGGCATTGCCGGTGGTGCTGAAGTCGGTCTTGTTGGTGAAGTTGCCGGCAGCATCGTAGTGGTAACTGACCGTCGCATTCACGCCCCCACTGCGCGTTGCCTGGGTCATCCGCTGCAGCGTGTCGTAGGTGTAGGTTTCGGACGTTCCAGTGATGTTGAGGAATTGCTTGGTCAGGTTGCCGAACACGTCGGTGTGGTAGTCGAGCCTGCGAACACCGGCACTCCCTTGGGTGTACACGATGTCGGTCAGTTCGCCGCTCGTGGCACGGTAGGTGCGCGTGTCGGTCAACAGGCCGCCGCCGAGTTGGGCCACGGTCGGATTGCCGCGCGCGTCGATCGCGGTCACTTCGCGGTACACCGAACCATCCGCTGGATTGAAGCTGCGGATCGGGTGCCCATATTTCGAGTAATACGTCGCGACCGCTTCGCCATTGGGATAGCCGATCGATTTCGGGCGACCGTAGTAGCCGTCGTAGGCAACGGTTTCCGTGTAGGTCTTGAACTGGCTGCCGGTAATCAATTGCGCCGTGTCGGTCTCGACCGATCGCGCAAGCGTGTCATAGATGTATGTCTGCTTGCGTTCAAGCTGCCCATTGACGTTGCGCTTGGCAACAGCCGTCTTGCCGATGCCATTGAGCGGGTCGTAGCTCCAACTGTCGAGAATCACATCGGCCACATTGTCGCCGGTGATGTCCATGCTCACGCTGCGGCTCAGCGGGCGACTGAGCTTGTCATAGCTGGTGCTGGTCACGATGCCTCGCGCATCGGTCTGGGTCAGCATCTCGCCAAGCGCGTCGTAGGTGAAGCTCCAGGTGCCCTGGTTCGGATCGCTCACGCTCCTGCGCTGGCCGATCGCGTTATAGGTCGCCGTGGTGATGCTGGCCTTGGCGTCCTGGAGCGCGAGTGTGTGACCTTGCGCATCGGGCCAATACAGGGTCACGCCGCCTTGAGCATCGACCGTTTCCATGTAGCGGCCCATGCTGTCGGTGGTGCGCGTCATGTTGAGGCATTGGCTCGCATCGGCGTCCAGCGTTCCGCAAACCTGGATCGCGGTCTGCAGGCCGTTGTACTTGTACGTTGTCTTGAGATCGCCGCGGCCGTCCTCCGCGCCCTTCGGCACGCTTTTCTGGATAACGCGACCGAGCGGGTCGTACTGGAACGTCGTCGCGAATTGCGCCCGGGTGTAGTAATAAGGCGCAACCTGCGCAGCGACGTGGCCGAGCGCATCGTATTGGGTCTGGGTCAGCGGCTGAGTGCCATCCTGGTTGCGCGAGGCGGTGAGGATGTCGCGCCCGAGCTGGTCGTAGGCGTCGATCTGCGTCGGTGTACCGTCTTGTTCGACCGTGCTCTTGTAGAGAGCCTGTGGACCCGGCAGGCACGAAGTGTTGCACCAACTCAAAACGACATTCCTGTCAGGCAGCGCTTGCACGCTGTCGTCGGTCCCGTGGAACTGGGTGCGAGTGCGCTGGCCGAACACGTCGTATGTCATCAACGTGCGCAAGCCGTTCGCATCGACTGTCAGCGTGGGTTGGCCATCGCGCGGGCTGATCGTGGTCTGCGTCTGCTGGCTCAATGCGTTGACGGCGAGAATTGGAAAATAGCCATCGCTGCTGTAGCTGATACCACTGCTGCGGGTGCCATTGGTATCCCCATCCGCCGCGACGGCGACTGCAGTCGGCAGGCCATAATTCGGCGAGTTGGTATACGCATAAGTCGTGATGCGTTGCTGCTTCGCGACCGAGGGCTGCACGGTTTCCTGTTTCAGCGTGCGGTCTGCATTCCAGAGGTAGCTCGTTGTGACAGTCTGCGCAGGGTTCAACGCCCCCGTCGGCATAGCGTGGTTCGTCCCGTCGTAGGCAATCGCGCTGGTCGTTGTCGTGCTGATGAGTCGATCGAGCCACCACGCATTCGTGTCAGCCGCGACGTACGACGCGAGGGTCCGGTTGCACTGCATTGCGACGAACGCGCGCAGGCCGATCGTGCCAGTGCCACTGTCGGAGCTGAGGACGGTGTGGGCGGTCAGGTTGCCGTACGCATCGAAACCGGACGCGATCGAGAACTGGGTGCCTGCACAACTGGGATCATTGGCATTGACGTCCTGGGTGTAGCCGATCTGCGCTGGGGCGCCGGCCGGATTCAGCGCGACGTGGGTATCGAATGTCCAGGTCTCCTTCTTGTCGAGGTACGGAAACTTGACCGTGGCATTGCCGTTGGGTGGCGCGCAGGCCGTCGCATCGTTGCGGTTCGTGCGGTTGCAGCGCCACGTGTAAGCCTCATGCTTGATCGGCGCGCTCGTGCCCATGCGCACCAGTGCGTTGACGACGACATCGGCCACTTGGCCCGCGAGCGGGAACTTCTGGTTGAACGTGGTCGTCGTGCGCAGGCCTGCAGTGAGGTCCTCCTCGATGATCGTGCGGAAGCCCTGGAAGCCCCGGCCTTGCTGGTTGTACATCGCCTGGCCATAGCTGTAGCGCATGCTGTGATAGCCACCGACGCCATCGCTCGTCGACATGTCCGATACCACGGGCATGGTCGATGAAAAATAGACATTTTCATTGTCGACGTAACGCTGTGCCGGATTGCTCGGAATTGTATACAGCGGCGTTTGACCGGCGGTACGACCTGCCGTGCTCGATAGCGGGTAGTACGTCCATACCGTCTGTGCACCGAAGCCATCGGTGGCCATGGACATCAGGTCGGGGAGTTCAGGCGTGAGCCCATCGGGATTGGATTGTCCATTCGGTCCGATGTTCTCATTGACGAACGTTCCTGTCGCCATGGCCTGTTCGCCATCGGGCAAGGTGCCAGGCGACTCCCCAAGCCTGCAGGCGAAAGTGCCGCTCCATTGGCAGGCAAACTGGGTCAGGCTTCCTTCGAGCCCCGTTCCGAAAACATCGGCAACTTGTTGCTGCGTTCCCGTCAAGATGACATATCCGCTGACCCGCGAGGTGGTTTCTTCGGTGACCGCAAACTGGCTCGGCCCCGTTTCCACGAAGCGCACCGCATTCATCCCATACGCACTGCCGTCCTGGGAACCAACCCCACTCGCATAGGTGCCCTTCACCGTGTAGTTGGTAATGTTCGGTGCGCTCAGCACGCCGGTCGAAGGATCTTCTGGACACGCGTAGTAGGGTTCCTGACCGCCAGCATTGTTGGTGTCGAGGTATTTCGCGCAAACCTTGCTGATAAGACGGCGCGGGATCAACAGTTCCTGGCGGCCATCGGCGTCGATGTCCGTCAGCTGTATATGACTGGAGAACCAGGGAATATAGAGGGTCGAACTACACCCTCCAGAGTTACCCCCACAATATTGAATGCCATTATGGGCGCCTGTGTTGATCGATGGGCCCAAGCCGTGCCCGGTATTCATCCGGATCGCCCAACCCGAGGAACGTGCAATGGCGAAGTCCGGCAAGCCATCGCCATTGATGTCCGGCCACAGGACAAGCGACTTGTCGCTGCCTTCGTCGAGCGCGGCACCGCCCGCGAAAAGGCTCGAATAGGATGTCGAGGTGAAACCGGAGGCGTCGGTCGACGACCCATAGAGAATGCGACCGGGCACGGCACTTCCAGTGCTCGCGATATCCGAGCGACTGAGCACAATATCCATCAGCCCATCGCCGTTGAGATCGGCAATTTTTAGGATGTTCTCGAAGTCCCTCTGTGTGGGGCTGCCGCTACCCCAAAGTGTCGAACCGATGCATGGCGGATTCGCAGATGCGACGAACTGACCTATCAACGATGGATTCGACGGGTTCGGGACGTTCGTATAAACCATGAGCATGGCGCGACAGCTGTCGGGGTTGTTGGGGTACTCGATGTACCGGACGATGTCCGGGCGCCCATCCCCGTTCATGTCGCCGACGTGGAGTATCCCTGCATCGAGGAAGTCGCCCGCATCGACTCCCGCCACCATTCCGGGGATGGCCGTCGTCCACTGGCGCGTGAAGGCTTGTGCGAACGACGTCGCGTTTGCGGGACCGTCCCAGAAATAGATGACGATGTGATTGTTTGTATCGATGCCGACCACATCCGCCTTGCCGTCGCCATCGAAATCGCCGTACTGATCGTTGCCTTGGAGACTCGTGCTTTGTTGCGGATCAACCAGGTCGCTGATGTCCAGGACGCTGCGCACGGTCTTGTCGGCATTGAGCGTCACGATGTGTTGGTCGCTCGTCAGCACTTTGTGAAAGCCATCGCCGCTGAAATCCGGTACGGGGCGCACGATCGACATGCCATTCGACAGCGTCGCCAAGTGAAACGCGGATTGCATGGGTCCTTGCTGCCATGCGAACGTGGTCGGCGGCCGGCAGGCGCTTTGCGTGCCCAGGAATGAGCATTCCTGCACGCTCGCCAGCAGGCTGCGACGGGTGCTCTGGCTGGTGGTCGATCCGTAGTAGAGACGGTATTCGCGGACTTTTTCGTTGTTGGCCGTCCAGGTGCTGATCACCGACAAGCGCTGGGTCTGGCGCGTCAAGCCGCCGGCAAGATACGAGGAAGATTGATCGTTGTCCGTCGCACTTGCAGGCCGCGCTTGATAGGCGAATTTAACGTGGCGGTCGCCGTCGACCGTTCCGAAGCCGGTATATGCAACATCACTCAACAGCAATTCGCCATTACCATAGTCAGCATACGCATAACGCATGAAATTGCCGAGGCGGTCTTCCTTGCGCACCAGCGTCCAGCTCAACGGAGCGTTAACACCGCCTGGAATTACGGATGCCGGATGTCTGCCTGAGGAATCATTTCCGTACCACAGAATGTCGCCGGATTTGGTCTCGAGCTTGAAGTAGGTGCTGGCGGATTGCAGGTCGCCGCCAAGTTGGGTGACACGCACGAACGATTCGAGTTCGGTGTCGTAAGTTGCCCCCAACTGCCCATAAGCTCCTGACTTTGCGACGAGGCGTTGGCCATCGAGGCACAACTTGTCTGCATTGGTCAGCGCCACGGGAGCGATCTTGCCATCCTGCTCGATCGTACTTGGGCAACGATGCAACGACGACAGGCCCGACAATGACCAGCCCATACCTGCGATGCCGTTGCCAGTACGGCTGCTGTAGTTGAGCGAAAGCGATGGCTGCATGCCGCGGCGACCGGGCGGCACGGCGATCGGAATATCGTACGTCGCCGCGCCACCCGAAGTACTCGCCGAACCGGCAAGCTTTCCGACGGTCGCGTCATGCGCAGGCAGTTCGCTGGAGAGCGATTCGACTGGCTGATCGGATGCGACGGCTGCAGAAATCGCTAACTGTGCGTCTCGGGACATCGTGCCGGATGCGTCCGCGACCACTGGACTTTGCAATGAACTGTTGAACGCGCCGTTGGTAGCTGCATACAGCGCTGCTGTCAGCAGTGCGCAAGCCAAGGCGATGCCTAGCTTCCTTGCCATGGACGAAATCCCCTGGTCGTGTAGCGCCGCGAAGCGGAATAGACCTGAAATTACAAGGTCTTTATGCTTCCCCCGCGATAGCATTAATCACGTTGCCAGACTGATCACAACCATTGCGGCGCGACCGGCGGGTTAGAGATGCTAACCATGAAGATTTTTTGCCATCGATCGCGGCACTGGTGCTCGAGTGTTATCGATCTTGTGCAGGTTGTAGTTCGCCTTGCTATCAGGTTAGGAAAACTAACCTCAGGGAGTTACCCCAGCCGCCCTAGCGCCATCGCCAACTCCGGCGCCAGCGGCGCATCCAGCTGATACGGCTTCTTTCCACCATCCAACGAGAACTCCAGCGACGCCGCATGCAGGAACAGGCGCTTGAGCCCGATCTGTTCCCGCAGTCGCTTGTTGACCTCTTTCTCGCCGTACTTGTCGTCGCCCGCGACCGGATGGCCGAGGTGGGCGGCGTGGACGCGGATCTGATGGGTGCGGCCGGTGTCGATGCGGACGTCGACGTAGCTGTGGCCGCCGCGGCGTTCGATCAGGTGGAAGTGAGTGACCGATTCCTTGCCGCCCTGCCCGACCCGCACGTGGCGTTCGCCGCCCTGGCGCATGCCGACGTCGAGCGGCGCGTCGACGGTGAAATCCTCGCCAGCCAGGCGCCCGACCAGCAATGCGAGGTATTTCTTGCGGATGCCGGACGACCGCGTTTCGCTGTCCTCGCGCATCAGCGCCTGTAGTTCGACCAGCGCCGCGCGCTTCTTGGCGATGATCAGTAGGCCGCTGGTGTCGCGGTCGAGCCGGTGCACGAGTTCGAGCGACTGGTTCGGGCGAAGCTGGCGCAGGGTTTCGATCGCGCCGAAGGAGATCCCGCTGCCGCCGTGGCTGGCGACCCCGCTGGGCTTGTTCAGGGCGAGCAGGCGTTCGTCCTCGAACACGATCGCGTCCGACAGGCGCTGCAGGAACGCTGCCGGGGCTTCGGTCTTCTCGCCCGGTTCGGCCAGGGTCACCGGTGGAATCCGCACGATGTCGCCGCCGTCGAGCCGGCTGTCGGGCTTGGCGCGCTTGCCGTTGATCCGGACCTGGCCGCTGCGCACGAGCTTGTAGATCAGGCTGCGCGGCGCGCCCTTGAGCTGGCCGAGCAGGAAGTTGTCCAGCCGCTGGCCCTCGCGGTCGTCGCTGACGGTCACGCTGCGGACTCCCGAGCTGGGCGCTGCCTCTGTCATCGGAAGTCCATATAAGGAGCCTGAATCCATCTCAGGCAAATCTGATACAATCAAAACCAGCGAGAACGTCCTGATTTCGCAGGGTTTAACAAAACCGACCCTGCGGAACCCGGCAAGCTGTCGACGGTCGCTCGCGAAGCGACCATGTTACGACAACCCGAACAGACGGTATCGCACGGCGGTCTTCGGACAGCCGGCCAGCCCGCAGGAAGACATCCCTGTGGACCCCAACAATGCAACAAGCGCTCCCGTGGGTTTCGTCCCGTGGTTAGCAGCGCTGGAGATCACCCAGTCCGCCCGAGGCCCGAAAGGCAACGGCGGTGGGAAGGATTCAGGGCGCAAGCCCCCGGCGTTCCTCGCGGTTGAGCGCGTGAGGACACAACAATGAAGCGGATGTTGATCAATGCCACGCAGGCGGAAGAACTGCGTGTCGCCATCGTGGATGGCCAGAACCTGTACGACATCGACATCGAACAGGCATCGAAAGAGCAAAGAAAGTCGAACATCTACAAGGGCCGCATCACCAGGCTCGAACCTTCCCTCGAAGCGGCCTTCGTCGAATACGGCGGCGAGCGCCACGGCTTCCTGCCGCTGAAGGAAATCTCCCCCGACTACTTCGCCGAAGGCCTGAATCCCGACAAGTCCGGGATCAAGGAACTGCTGCGCGAAGGCCAGGAGGTCGTGGTCCAGGTCGACAAGGAAGAGCGCGGCAACAAGGGCGCCGCCCTGACCACGTTCATCTCGCTGGCCGGCCGCTACATGGTGTTGATGCCGAACTCGCCGAATGCGGGAGGCGTCTCGCGCCGCATCGAAGGCGACGACCGCGCCGCGCTGAAGGAAGCGATGGACGTCCTCACGATCCCCGAGGACATGGGCATCATCATCCGCACCGCCGGCGTCGGCCGCGATGCCGAAGAGCTGCAGTGGGACCTCGACTACCTGTTGCAGGTCTGGAAGGCGATCACCGACGCCGCGCTGTCCAAGCCCGCGCCGTTCCTGATCTACCAGGAATCGCGGCTGATCATCCGCGCGCTGCGCGACTACATGCGCGCCGATGTCGGCGAAGTGCTGGTCGACAACGAGGCGATGTACACCGAAGCGCGCGAGTTCATGCAGCAGGTGATGCCAGCCAGCCTGCGCAAGCTCAAGCTGTATTCCGATACCACCCCGTTGTTCAACCGCTACCAGATCGAATCGCAGATCGAGAACGCCTACGAGCGCCAGGTCCGCCTGCCGTCGGGCGGTTCGATCGTCGTCGACCAGACTGAAGCCTTGACCGCGATCGACGTCAACTCGGCGCGCGCGACCAAGGGCGGCGACATCGAGGAAACCGCGTTCAACACCAACCTGGAAGCGGCTGACGAAGTCGCGCGCCAGATGCGCCTGCGCGATCTGGGTGGGCTCGTCGTGATCGACTTCATCGACATGGCGTCGAACCGCCACCAGCGTGAAGTCGAGAACCGCCTGCAGAACGCGCTCAAGCACGACCGTGCGCGCGTGCAGATCGGCCGCATCTCGCGCTTCGGCTTGCTGGAGATGTCGCGCCAGCGGTTGCGTCCGAGCCTGGGTGAATCCAGCCAGATCATCTGCCCGCGTTGCGAAGGCCATGGCCGCATGCGCAGCGTCGAATCGTTGTCGCTGTCGATCCTGCGCCTCGCCGAGGAGCAGGCGATGAAGGAGAACACCGGGCAGGTGCTGATCCAGGCGCCGCCGGAAATCGCGAACTACCTGTTGAACGAAAAGCGCCGCGCATTGATCGAGATCGAACAGCGCCACGAGGCGCCGGTCATCATCGTCGCCGACACCCAGATGCAGACGCCGCATTTCGAAGTCACGCGCCTGCGTGAAAACGAATTGAGCGAGGAATCCGCGCGCCCGAGCTACCAGCGCGGCACGCCGCGCAAGCTCGCGACGCATGCGCTGACCAAGGCGAACCTCAATATCCCGGCGCCCGCCGTGACCAAGGTGCAGCCGATCGGTCCTGCGCCGGTGCGCGATGAGGAATCGGAAGAGCGCGAACATGTGCCGGTGCGTGCTGCGCAGCCGGTTCGCCCTGTCGCCCAACCAGTGCAATACGCCGCGACTCCGGTCGCGACGAGCAAGCGGACCCCGGGCCTCGTCGCGCGCATCCTCGGTATCTTCGGCGCCAAGCCGCAGCCGGAGCCGGTCGCGCCAGCGCCGGTTTCCAATGCGCAGCCTGCACGTTCGCAGCAACAGCAGCAGCGCGATCGCCAACGCGATGGGCAGCAGCGCGGCAACGAGCGCCGTCCGCAACAGCAGAACCAGCAGCGTTCGAGTGCGAATCCCAACGCGCAGCAGGCAAAGCCGCAGCAACAGCAACAGCAGCAACAGCAGCAGAAGCAGCCGCAACAGGGCAATCGTCCGTCGCAGGAACAGCGTCCGAAGCAGGAACAGCAGCCGCGTCCTCCACGCGAGCCGCGTCCAACACAGGAACGCAATAGCGAGCAACGCGCGCAGGAACCACGTCAACAGAATGTCGCGCAACCCCCGCGTGAGCCACGCCCGCCGAGGCCCATGGCCGATCCGGCTGCGCCTGCAATCGTCGATCCGACGTTGATCGCGGCAATTCCGGTTGGCGAAACCGCTGCACCGGCAGCGCCCGTCCAAGCCGATGGCAGCGCGGTAGCGACCGCCGAGAGCGCAGCCGGAAGCAGCGCACGGCGTCGACGTGGCCGCCGTGGCGGCCGTCGTCGTCGTCGTCCCGATGACGCGACGGGTGCCGATGCCTCGAGCCAAGACGCCGACTCGCAATCGGAAATCGATTTCGACGAAGAGGATGCAGGCGATGCGGAAGCCATCGCCGCCGATGCGCCCGCAGTCAGCACGATGCCGCGCCCGATGCGCGCAGCGACAGCTCCTTCGGCCCCGATGTCGGCACAACCGACGCCTGTCGCGACCGCCCCAGCGATCGAGGTTGCCAAGCCGGCGCCGACGACTGCTGCTCCGTCCGCGCAAGCGCCAGCCGCACATGCCACGCCCGCGATAACGACAGCGATGCCAAGTGCGCCATCGGCACCCGCCGTGCAAGTTCCGGCTCCCGTCGAAGCTGCTGACAGGCCTGCCGCTGCTGCCGCCCCCCGTCCGGTAGCCGCGCCGCCCGCAACAACATCGCCTTCGACGACCCAAGCCGCCGCGCCGATGATGCCCGCAAGTCCGGCACCCTCGCCTGCACCTCCAGCGGCAAGTGCACCGGTCCAGGGATCGCTACCGTCGGTCGCTGCGGCACCGCCTGCGCCGACAGTCGCGGCAGCGCCTGCTGCTGCAGCTCCAGCGGCGCCACGTGTCGCGGCCGCGCCAGTTGCGCGACCCGAAACGTCCGCTTCGACGATCGCCACCGCACCGGCAATGCCTGTTGCTGCCGCAACACCGGTACCTGCGCCGCGCCCAGCCAATCCGCCGCCGGCTGCGACACCTGCGGCTGGCGCGGCGACCCCGCCAGCGAGCACCCCGACGTCGCCAGCAACTCCTGCGGTCGTGGTCCCGCCGGTGGTTCGCGCAACCGTGCCGCAACAGGTATTGCCACCATCGCCGTCGGCGCCGATCCGATTGAGCGACGCGATCAGTGCATCGATCAATCAATCGACGAGCAGCCAGGCCACGCATGCTCCGGTCGCCAAGCCGTTGCCGCCGAAACCTGTTGCGACACAGCCCCCTGGCGTTCCGCAAGCTGCATCGGCGCCTGCTGCGACGCCTGTACCGGCGGCTGCGAATGCGCCATCGATTCCGGCTGCCCCTGCTGCCGAAGCGCCGGTGCGTCCGCCGGTGAATCCGGAGCCTGCACCGGCTGCGCCGCGCGTGCAGGCACCGATTCCACCGCCATCATCGACCGATGCGGAGCGCACGCAAAGCGATGAATCGCGCTGACGAGTGACGAATTGAATTGCTGCAAATGACAGGGGCGTCCATGCGACGCCCCTTTTTCTTGCGGGGCTAATGCGATTCCACGAGCCCGTATTGCGATGCGAGTCGCGACAATGCGATGGAATCGCGCACCTCGAGCTTGTCGAACGCGCGGTACTTGTGGGTCGCCACGGTCTTCGGGCTCAGGCTCAATCGCCTCGCGATGTCTTCCATGCGCAAGCCCTGGCAAACCAGCAAGGCGATTTCGAGCTCGCGCGGCGACAGCGTATCGAACGGCGATGTCTCTCCATTCAATGCGCCGAGCGCCATCTTCTGCGCCATCGCGCTGCCGAGGTATCGCTTGCCGCGCGAGACGTCGCGCACGGCCCTGAGCAGTTCCTCGGCCGCGCAGCCCTTGCCGAGATAACCGCTCGCGCCCGCGTCGAGCAGGCGCCGCGGCATCGGGCCGTCTTCCTGCACGGTGACGATGATCACGCGCGTGCCGGAATCCCCGCGTGCGATGCGTTCGGTGATCTCCAGGCCGCTCACGCCCGGCAGGTGCAGGTCGCAGAGCACGACGTCGGGCCTGAGCTTGCGGATCAGCGGCAAGCCTTCCTCGCCCGAGGCCGCTTCGCCGACCACGTCGATATCGGTTTCATTCGACAGGATCAGCCGGAATCCGGTGCGTACAAGTGCATGGTCGTCGAGCACGAACACACGGATCATCGGTCGCTCCCCAGCGGTCGAATCGGATCTTCCCCGACCCGAGCCTACGCTGCGGACCAATGCAAAGGCAATGCCGATGTCGCGTCGATGCGCGCAAGGCGCGGCGCCGCATGCACCATGACGACTCGCCGATCCGGATGACCCTACGAGGATTTCCCGGACTGCTCGCCGTCGGCCGCTGCCTTGCGTTCGCACAACTCGTCGATCAAGCGTTGCAGGAACGCATCCTGTGCGGCGAGATGCTTCTGGATCTGGATCGCTTCGTGCAGCAGCGCTTCGGCATCGTTGTACGTGTCGATTGCGCGCTTGTCGGTCGCTTCGCCGGCGATCTTCTGGCCTACCATGATGATCGACAGCAGCACCAACTGGATGAAGGTCTGGGCGATCCACTGGATCAGCGTCGCGGTTCCGCCCTTGTAAGCATCGGGAAGGCTGACCAAGGCCAACGCGGCAAAGATATAGGCGCACCACATCGTGCCGACTCCCTCGGTGATCTTGACGCCGAGGAACGTGTTGAAGCGGTCGATCGGACCCTTCGCGCCGGAATCGATCGCCTTGGGCGCATTCTTCTTGCGAAGCTTGATATGCGGGTGCGGGATGTGCTCGAAGATCGTGCTGATCACGCGATGGTTGTGATGCGCGGGCGATGCGTCGTCGGTGGCGGACGCTTTCGGTGATTCCGTGCTGGATGTCATCTTGTTTTCCTCTCGGGTGCGCAACTGCGCAGTTTGCCTGTTTGGCGCGAAAAACAGGTCGTCAGCGTGGTTCGCCGGTCGACTCGGACAGGATCAGTTTGCGAGCGCGCCTTGCAGCATCCGTATCGAAGTCGAACATTCCATCGATCGGATTGGCGAGCGCGTCGAACGAACCCTGTCCGATACGCCTGCCTTGCAGCCAGTTGTCCTCGACGAAACGGATGATCGATGTCTGGTCGGTGACGCCGTGATCCACGAAGTTTCGCCGCGCCCATGGCGACACCACCAGCAACGGCAGGCGCGGACCATAGCCGCAGCGTCCCTGCGCGTGCGTGGCTTTGTCCGCGATTCCCGGCAACGCGGCAACCCCATCGCCGCACGCATGCGGGCCGGTCAATGCATCCTCGCTGCTGCTCGATTGGTTCACGATCGGCGGCATCTGGTGATCGTACCAGCCATCGGAATCGTCCCAGGCGATGACGACCGCTGTGTCCTTCCAATCAGGCCTACCCTGCAGGAAATTGAGCACGTGAACGAGGAACGCCTGCTCGTCCAGCGGCGTCGAATAGCCAGCGTGCCCGTTCTGCGCTCCGATCGCCTTGATGAAACTCACCGCTGGAAAATTGCCGGCGCGCACCGCGCGATAGAAATCGTCGATGTCGTACTGGTGGTTCGCGCGATCGCCGTCGCGACCGATGCTTGCAGTGGAGGCCGGCCGGACATGGGCCGGATTCGCCGTCGACGCGTAATACTGGAACGGCTCGTGATGCGGGATGTAATCGTTCTTCGGCTTGCCGGTCACCGCCGATGGCGAATTGCGCATGCAGCCCGTCGTGCCGTTGGAGTTCACCGCCGACAGGTCGAATCCCCCCTGGAACCAACCCCAGCTGACGTGCGCATCGTTCAACAGATCGCCGATGTTGCGGCCGCCCATCGCGACTTGCGCACCCTTCGAGCATGCGTCGTGCAGCGGATCGGCATCGTCGATCAGCGTCGTTCCGCCGCTGCCGTCATCGACGATGTAGTCCTTGCGAAGATTCGCGCTGTCGGCGATGCCGTTGGTTTGGCCCGATACGAGGTTCAGCGCACCGATCGTCGATGGCCCGAATGTCGTGCCGAACGCGTTATCGCTCATCGCATAGTGCTGCGCGTAATTCCACAACGCGGTCACCGTGTTGCCGTCGTAGTAACCCATCACCAGGCCCGTGGTCGTCAGGGGACTCGCCGCGCCCGTGGTCGACGGATCGCCATTGCCGACCGACATCGGGAATTGATCCATCAGCCCGGCATGGAACGCGGATTGCTCGGGTCCATAGTCGTGGTCCTGGTCGGCGGTCGCGGCCTGCGAGCGATCGAGGCGGAACGGATTCACCGCTCCGATGCCGTTCTTCGGATTCGTCCGGTTCGGATTGTCCTTGAGCAGCGTACTGCGCAGGCCGTTGACGGTCGGAGTCCCGTGCACTGCATGGAATGGCGGCTCGCCGGGAGGATTGGCCGCGACCGGATACGTCGCGAAGTAATGATCGAAGGAGACGTTTTCCTGGAAAATCACCACCAGGTGTTTGATCGGCGTCGCCGGTGCAGGAAGCGACGTCGGCACGGCAGTGGCGGCCCCGGCTGCACCAACAGACATGGCAAACGCGAGGATGCTGCACTGGATCATCGAATGATTCCCGCATCAGGATGCAAGATGGGCCGGCTCGGGCGGCGTCGCCATCGCCGTTACGAAGATCCCGGCGACCCAATTTACCCCGGTTTCATTGCAAGCCCGCAAGTGCTTACAATGCTGAACAATTGGTCCCCCGACCTGAGCATCCCAAGCCATGGAAGAACCCACGCTGGAAGAGTTGCTGTCGAACGTCCTGCGCGATACCGGCTGGATCATGGCCGGAGGTTCGGCCCAATTCCGGCAGGGAGCGCTCGCGGAACTGCAATCGAGCCTCCGGCTGGTGCGCCAACTTGCCGGCAGCGAGCAGGTGCTGCACGCGGTCAAG
>Ga0157375_10001729_pt1 | contig 18749 bp, 16 predicted proteins | sample M35metaG_FD_115311 | JGI IMG/M metagenome (GOLD analysis project Ga0157375, IMG submission 115311) | Miscanthus rhizosphere microbial communities from Kellogg Biological Station, Michigan, USA - M3-5 metaG | ecosystem: Host-associated > Plants > Roots > Rhizosphere > Soil | place: USA: Michigan... | reverse complement strand
GATTTTGCTGGGGTTCAACGGAGTGCTGATGACGGCGATATTTGCGGCGATCAGCGTTCGGGCGATTGAGGTTGCAGTGCGGGCGACGGGGCGGGAAGAGTCGGGTAAGCCGACGGCGTGAAGGCATGCTTGGTTGCTACTGGAAGGGGAGGACGTCATCGACTCCTGAAAATCCATGCGCGAAGGTGTGGTGTTTACCTCGGTCAACGTGGGAAAAAAACGGGAACAGTTCATGATTTCTCCTCCCCTTAGTGGGTGTCCCCTTTGTTGTTGTCAGACTTTTTCACCAGCACACTTTCTTTCCCCTGCGTGGACGGTTGGCGTGGTGACGGCAAAACAGTGGCCTTTTTCGCAGTCCTCCCCTAATGTTTTTACAGCACGTATCAGGTCTCGACTTTTTATGTCCGTTAAAAAAGACGTGATGAATCCGGCCTGCTCAGACCCGTTCACCTCACTTCCGATCCTGTCAGCCACATTTCAAGGATGATCCATGGTCAGTAAGTCCACGCACTCTAACCAGCAAAAACACCTCGCGGTGCTTATCGACGCTGACAACGCTCAGGCCTCGATCGTCGAAGGGTTGTTTGAGGAGATTGCCAAATACGGCATTGCCAGCGTGAAACGAATGTACGGCGACTGGACCGGACCTCAATTGGGTAGTTGGAAAAAGCTCATGCTTGAGCACTCGATTCAGCCCATCCAACAATTCGCCTACACCAAGGGCAAGAACGCCACCGACAGTTCGTTGATCATCGATGCGATGGATTTACTCTACACCCGCCGTTTTGAAGGCTTTTGTCTGGTTTCCAGTGACAGCGACTTCACCCGGCTGGCGGCGCGCCTGCGGGAGGAGGGTATGACGGTCTATGGATTTGGTGAACAAAAGACACCCAAGCCTTTTGTCTCTGCTTGTGACAAGTTCATTTACACCGAGATTCTTCGTGCCGAAGAAGTCGTCGAGCCAGCCAGCCAAGGCGAAAAAGCTCCCAAAACAACTGATTCAGTTACGGAGATGGATAAACAGTCGACGCCGCCACAATCGGCTAAACACGCGAAAGTACCTGTGGAGTTCATCGCCAAGATTCTCGACGACATCGCAGAAGAGGATGGTTGGGCGCTGCTGGCCACATTGGGGACAAACATCAGCAAGCTACGTCCTGCCTTCGACTCACGTCTGTATGGCCACACCAAACTCAGCGGCCTGATTCGCAGCCAATCCAAATGGTTTGAACTGGAAACTCGAGGGAATTTGCCGACGGGCGGGGCCGTGTTGTACGCACGCAATAAAAACAGAACCCTCGATAATAAAGCCCGCTGATGCGGCGACCAACACAGGTCGGCCAAGCGCAGTCCATGGATGAGATGTCCCACTCTTTGGGCAAAGCCTGATTACTCACTGAATATCTTTCAAGTAATCCCTAAGCGCAATGAGCGGCGCATCAAGCTGTTCCATCGTCCGCGCATTGCTGAAATCAGCTGACAACCTATGCAGTTCACGCCCTAGCGGCGTATCAGCCCCACCTATAGCGTCCAGCGCCAAACCTACACAATGCGCCACCCTAAACTGAATCCCCTCAACATCCCCCCGCCGCACCAGCAAGCCAAACACCTCCCGCTCATAATCACTCATGATCGGATCATCCCGCAGAATCGGACTTTCCCCCTCTCGCTCATAAGCCAGCTTGAGGGCGAAAAGGGCAACGGTTTCCAGTGGCAATTCCATTGTGTGAATCCTTGATTCGTTGGCTGAGCGGTTTCGGTTGGTGGCATTGAAAAGCAAGATCAAAAGATCGCAGCCTTCGGCAGCTCCTACGGGGTGGCGGGGTAGGGCTCACTTTTCTGTAGGCGAAAAAAAAGGCCTTGCAAAGCAAGACCTTTCTTAATTTTGGTGCCCGAGGGAGACTCGCGCAACCTATATAATCCGTGGCTTGCAGAGTGATTGCTCAGTCAGGGATACAAGTAGGGATACACGCTGCTTCCTACTGGCTTCCCTTGGGAGTCATCAAGCGACGGTAAGTCTACTACTAGCGCTTGGGATAAGTAATCGTCCCGAGCAGGCCACAGACCAACCGGTGATCGGTCACGTTGAAGATTGCTGGGTCTTTCTCGTCCTGCTCGCCGATGAAGAAAACCCATGGCCGTTCTTTGCTATTTTTCTTTTTCGCCTCAATACCCTCTTCACGTAGCACGTCGATTTCATTACGCACAACTGTGCGTTTTGCCTTCGACCAACCTTCTCGGCAGACGCGAATCCTGTAAGGCCGGACTAGTTTGGGAGGATCTTTGACCCACTCACCTGCAGACAGGTTGATGTAAAGGTAGTCTCCCTCTTCTTCAGGTTTGCTCCAGTGAAGCTCTGCATAGAAAATCTTTGCTCGAGTGAAGGTTTCTATCCCCTCCCCACGTAGCTTTTTGAACGCGTATTGGTACGTTGTATCGTCGATACCAGGCACTTCAAGCGACAAATCCCGATCATAGGGAAAGTCGATAAACGCTCTGCAGATCGGGCGGATGCTGTTGGCTGAGCGTCGTCCTTTCGGCCTTTCTTCACCTACATCTCCTGAACGGCTTTTGCTGACGCTGGTCGTTTGGGCTGCAGAGGGAGGGAGGTCGACGTCGACTACAGTCCTTTCGTTTCGAAGTTTTAACCGTGCAGGAGATAATGCCGCACTTGTCTCTAACTCTTTGCGGACGCTGCCTGTCTTCCCTTTGGATACTGTTTTCTTTTCCCCCTCGATATCACACCCTTCAAAATGGTCCTTTCCGCGTGCACTTCGAAAATGAGGCCGCTGCAGATTAGTTTTTTGATAGGAAGCGGGGAATACGTCGAGTTTGCAACCTCTACAGATGTAGCCGTAGGTGTCCACCTCCGGCAGAAGCCAGAGGTCCTCAGCTTCAACAATTTCCATGGTTTTTCTATCGCGCGCCGATTCCATAGCCACTCCTTAAGTTGAGCTTTAGCGTACCACCGTGGTGAACGAGCGGAAAATGCCGGGGGCCCCTACGGAAAATCGTTAGGTACGGGGTCGGAAACCCGCGGAATCGTGTTAGCGGAAAGGTTGCTAGCTTAGTGAACAGGTGAACTCGGTGAACTGCGGTTCACCAGTGCATTTGCCCTATCCCTTCGGTGACCGAATGCCACTATTACCGATTTGGTAACGAAGCCCCCACTTCTGCGAAATATTTCAATTTCAATGCTTCAAATTTCAGTAAGTTGGGGCACCTGCCGCTACCGCGATCTGGCGGGTTTCCGACCCCGTACCCACCGAACATCCCCAGGGTCCCAGGCGAGGTCGGTGCCCCAGTCGATGCATCTCCTTTGTTAGTTGTTGGCAGACGGCAATCAAGCGTCCTGAGCTCGGGGACTCAGGGTTCGTACTCCGCATGAGTTGATACTGAGCAGTGTTGCTTTCGCTGGGGGCACTGTCACTGATGGGGTGTGGGGGCTCAAAAAGACGTGTTACAGGTGTTACATGTGTTGCGGGCGAGGTCAACCAATTGAATTTATTAGACTTTATTGATGTTACACAGCGTTCATCTTTCACCTCTGTTGGGTGTTACAAGCCCGATAGGTGTTACAGCAGCGTTTGGGCAAACCGTAGGCCGCGACCGGCCGAGGCTGTCTGAAAACGTTTTAGAACAGGTTTAACTGTCAGGACTGGAACGAAAATCGCGCTAATAACATTGGCAAGTTTGCGCGGCAATCTGCCATCATGCAGGATGAGCTTAATGAGCGTTATCACAACGTCATTTGCGCTTTAGTCACATTTGTGAATTGAAAAAAATTGAATCCTAAGCTGTAGTGGGTTTTTGATCGCTAACTGTTATGAGTTTCGCTTAGGTAACGTCCATTGGGCGGACTAAATATGAAGATATTCGGGGGATGTATGCAACGAGTTGTACCTATTGAAAGGGATATCATTGTTGCTGTCCCTTCGAGTTACACCAAAACGCAGCGAGGCTCTTTTTTCGAGAAATTGTGTGCGGATATCCTGAGAAAGCAGTCATATGACATCGTAGGCATGGAAGTTCGAATTACAGGCATGGAAATAGATATTCAAGCCATTCATAAGCCGTCCGGCACAAAGCTATATGTTGAGTGTAAATTTTATAATACAAAAAAGATTGATTCTAGTGTTGTCGATTTGTGCTATTCGCAAGCCTTTCGAGCGAGAATTAAATCTATCGCCCTATTTTCTACTTCCCCTCTTGGTAAAGATGCTCAAGGCGCCTATCAAGAATATCGATCTAGAGAAGAATGTGACTATTCATTCTATGGCAGAGAAGAAATAATAGAAGCTTTAGAGGCATGCGGAAAGATAAAGTCAATTGACCATGTTAAACTCCCTTCTAACGTGACACACGCAACCTTACTCATTCATCCAGAGTTAAGTTTTACATGGTTGTTCCAAGAAGTTCGTGAAGGAGTGGCGCAGAGTTTAATCGCTTACTCAGGCGAAACGCCAGTGGACTGCGATCAGATCAGATCGATTTTAGATGGAGAAGAGGTTTTCGAAAATCTAAATATTAAAAGTTATTTGGAGTCTCCAGCCAAAGTCTCTAGCGAACATGACACACAGTATGAGCGAGAAGTTGTTAGCGGTATTGTTGTCGCAGACGATGTGATGGACTATAAACCATGTCGTCCGGAGGATTTTGTTGGAAGAGATTCTATACAAAAAGAGATTTGGGATTATTTGGAGTCCATTCGCGAGCACAAAACAACCACGCGACTGCTTTCATTGACCGGTTCATCCGGTAATGGGAAGTCTTCTTTGGTAGCGTTTTTGTCCGAGAGATTTAAGAACGTAAAGTGGAAAAACAAGTTTTATCTATACCCTGTCGACGTCCGATCTTCGAGAGGCGCAAAATTCGTGTCAGAAGCAGTTGTAAAGGCTTTCAAATCAGCTATTAAAGACGGTTTTATACATATTGATAGTGATTTTTTCATCGAGAATGTAAATGACATAACCTCCGGTTCTGCTTTTAAAAAATGTTCTAGTTATCTTCAGGATAACGATAAGGTGATAATTATCTTTTTCGATCAGTTCGAAGAAGTTTTTATGAAAGAGGAGTTGTTCGGTTTGTTCAGGGCGTTCGAACGTTTTGCCCTCGACGTATCATCTGATCAAAGTAATATGGTGGTTGGCTTTTCTTGGCGGAGCGGAATTACTCTTGGAGATGAAAATCCGGCATACTCCATGTGGAATCGGCTGCGCGACTTTAGAATTGATAAGAAACTCACTCAGTTTGACGCTAAAGACTCTTCTGCGCTTATATCAACCTTCGAAAAAACCCTTGGGTTTAAGCTTAATAAATCGCTTCGTGGAAGGCTGATACAGCAGGCGCAAGGATTTCCATGGTTGTTAAAAAAACTTTGTATACATCTTTTCAGAAAAATACAGGGGGGAGTCTCTCAGGAGCAATTGCTAATTAGCCAGTTGCAGATTAAATCTCTGTTTGATGAAGATCTGGAGCGACCGGGCAAGGAGACTGCGTGTCTCAGGTACGTTGCCAATAACTCTCCGGTTGATCAGTACGAGACCACTAAGGAGTTTGGTCACAAAACCGTAAATAATTTATTAGCAGACCGCCTTCTTATTAAGACTGGCGAAAAAATATCAGTATACTGGGATGTGTTTAGAGATTATTTAAAGACAAATGAGGCACCGATAATTCCTTGGTCTTACATGCCGGCGTCTACAATCAACATGTCTCTTAGCGTGTTGAAGATGCTTAACGAAGAAAAAGGTAAATCTTTTTCGGAAATACAAAGCTCCGCAGGCTATAAAAAAGGAACGCTCACAAATATCATGATGGATCTTCAATCCTTTTCCTTGGTTGAAAAGCGGGAGGATGATAAATACTTCTTAACGTGCATCTCCGAAGCTGTCCCTGAAGTCATCAGGTCGCATTTAAAAGGTCATGCTGCATACGCCAAGGCCATTGCCTTGTCTAATGAATCACAACAAGACAGCATTACTTCAGATGCCTTTTCAAAAATAATTAAAGATATTTATTCTAATAAAGGCGGAGAAATTCCTCAGGGCTATTCTGCCAGATTGCTTTCGTGGCTTAAATACTCCGGTCTAATGGGGTCTCTCATCCATAAGCTGCGGATTTTCAGAGATAAGGAATACGCGCCAGAATTTAATAGTACGGCTTCAAAAAATTATATGTTTCTGGCGGCAACTACCCCAGGGAATGTGGTCAACATCATACAGAAATTACAACAGTCTGAAATTTTAGATGTCGTGAACCAAAGGAGCTTGAAGGCCCGGAACTCGATAGTGGACCTAATATCACTTGGGATATGCGCAAAAAATTCGGACGCTGCTCTGGTTCTTTCGAAAAGTGTAGATACAAGTCTTGAAGCTGAGCAAATTCTCGCCCAGGCTGTATCGAGGGCTGATTCAATAATGATCTTGAAAGCCTTGATGGAAAACAATCCAGACTCCAAAGAACAATGGCCTGAATTGTTCAGAGTTGCTTTGGGTAAGACATGGAAAGATTCTTCAAGCAAAAGATACGTTAACGGCCTGGCTAAATACATTGAGTTCTCTGATGCTAACGTAGACCTTGAATATTCCCTGATTTAGCGAGCATGCCGGCTGACAGCTTTTTGGCCAGATGCTGCCATCCGATGTTTCTACATGTTTGAGAGCGATTCACTTCGCAGATAATTAAATAAAGATCGACAGTATAAATAATCAAACTGGCAGACTAAATTATTAGACAATCTGCCCCTGTCTTTAAATCAATAAAAGTAAGTTTTACTATGATGCCACTCGTTAGATTGAATAAAACAAATAGGGCATATGAGGCACGAAACCTCATCTCATACCTTACTATAATATATGGTTTTGCCGACGCGCCTACCGGTCCACGTTGTTATCGTGGTCAATCTGATAGTGCATGGAAAGTCAAGCCTTCTGTTATGAGAGAGCTAAAGCCTGATGCTGAAAATCAGATATTGAGCGAGCTTTTGGTTGAGGCGCCAAATGAGTTTGGCTCAGACAAAAGCATGTTTGACAAGCTAGTGCGAGCACAGCACTACAGCTTACCTACACGACTTCTCGACGTTACTCTTAATCCGTTAGTAGGATTATACTTTGCTTGCAATGAGGAAGAGTATCGGCAGAAAGACGGTGTAGTACAAGTATTTGATTTTCAAAAAAATCGAGAAAAATTTTCAGATAGTGATACGGTAAGTATAATTTGTAACCTGTCGAGACTATCCGATAACGAAAGAAAAAAAATATTAAGTTCGTATAATAAAGTCGGCCCGAAAGTAGCTGACTGGAACGATGAAAATAAAAAGACTTTTCGTTCTAAGCCTGAAACCAAGAGGCTTATGCAATTCGTCCGCGTTGAAAAACCTTATTTTCTAGATGTTATTAATCCATTAGACCTGTTTAGATATTACTTTGTGTATCCATCTAAAAATAACAAACGGGTAATTGCGCAGTCCGGTGCTTTCATAGCTGCTGGACTTTTGCAATACCGGTCACTCGAGCAGTCTACGGGATTGAAACACAAAAAAATTATTATCCCGGCCGAGTGCAAAAAAGAAATAATATCTCAGCTTGATGCCCTCAATATAAACTCTAGAACAATGTTTCCTGAGATTGAGTTCACTTCAAAATATATAAAGCGTAAATGGACTGTTCAATCGGATCCCCTTTCTTAGGAGTCATTTGACTGACTGCTTTTGGCCGACGTCTGCCTAGTCAAGACTGACCAAAATCAACCAAGAAAACATTAACAACTGCCCGGTTCGGTCTGTTGCATTCATTCTGTGTCTTTGAAGCCAGATGTGATTTAGGTAGTCGCGTGATCGGGACCGTTCGTATTCAGATTATGACTTGATATTTGTCATACTACTCAGATAAAAATCCCTCTCTAGCTTTCCTACTAAGCGCTAAGCGCGGCTGCAAGCGTAAACTCGGGCAGAATTATCATGTCTCTTCAAATAAAACATGTTGTCTTTGCCTTAAAATCAGCTAAGCTCTGTCTAGAATAGTGGCCAATAGCTATTGATTATAAATTTTATTGCTCTCTCAATTTAGGGCTGCCGGCAATGCGTAATACATTTTTGAAGGCGATTTTATATATATTGTCGTTATGGTTGTTATTTTTTTCCTTGGCAATTATGTCGTACGATAAGGCATTCTTATTAAAAATTATTAACATTGATTTTGCTGTTGCTTGGCAGCACCTCAAAGCCTTCGATCTGTCCTTTATAAAGTCGGCAAATTATATATTTATTCTGAGCGTTTTTTTTATGATGGTTGGTGTGCTCAGTCTCGGCCTACTTTATATGGGTTTTCTTGCGGGCTGGTCAGCGACGTATATAATAGAAGATGTTTCTGATGAAAATCATGAGCATCTTGCATTTTTGACGACATATATAATGCCCCTTGTCTTTACCGATGTGGACAAAAAAAGAACAGCTATTAATTTAGCTGTAATGATATTTGCCATTGGAGTTATATATGTTAAGACAAATAGGTTTTACTCAAACCCTTCTCTTGCGGTTATAGGATTTAGGATATACAAGGCAAAAATTAAAAACGAGCCAGATAAAGTGTTTGTTCTCGTGTGTCACGGTCGGTTGATCAGCGGCTCAAAAATACAATACATTAAGCTTGATGATGACACATTGTTAGTCAGGGAGATTAGTTGATGTTTAGTGGCCTTAGTACATTGGTTGGTTCAAGCAGCACCACAGCAGAGCTTTTTTTTGTATCTGAAACCTCAGCCGCGCCCAGCGTTGCCGCCGCGCTTACATTCAACCGAGTTAATTTGGATCCGAACGCCCAAACGGACTTGGCCTTAAACTTCAAAGCTAGTTTTCAGAGCGAAGTGATTGATATTTCAGCAGGCGTATCTTCTTTGGCAAAAATATCGTCGCTGGTAACTAGCTCAAACAGTATATATGAGTACGATATTGTACCAAAAGCGCCAATTTTTGACACCATAGAAGCTATAGCGCGCTTGACAGTTAGCAGTACTGTTTCTGCATTTGATTTTTCAACGCAGCCCTTGGAAAAAGTTAAAGGTATAGTTATTAAGCTCACGGATGGGAATACCAACTTATACCTGTATCAGCATAAGTTTCCCATTGCACTACATAAAAAAAGCAAGCTGTCATTCATGAGCTCTCAAGGAAACATACTCAAGCGAGTTGGGTATGATGTAATTGATATTAATAAAAATATTGATTTCTTCATGTATGGCGGCGTGCATTATGTGGTCAACATCAAAAGGCTAGAAGTTTCTTACGGTCTAGATGCGGTCATTAATAATATGGTTAATCAAACAATCCCTTTAATTGTTGCTTTGAATATCATAGATATGAGCGCTCACGCCAAACCTTTAGAGATATTTGATGATCTAAAGAAAAACAAAACCAGCATGAGAAAAATTGCAAAAATATTGAATGGTCGAATTTTGTCAGTTGGACTGACTATTCCTCAAATAGTTAATGTGTGTAAAGATTTTCCTGTTTTTGGTAGAGGCATATCGTTTAATAATAATTTGGTTGATCTTAGCTCGCAAAAAAAGAAACTCGTCTTTATACGAATGCTCAACGATGAAGCAGTGCGCTCAGCGTTGACCAATGATGTATCACTTGCTGACGATAGAGAGTCAGCAGCCTAATAATTTAGATAAATATAATGTAGAACGATCTGGGCGCAGTCGTTCTATCTTATTTTTTTAGAACTGCCTTTCTTGTATGTTGACTCATTCATGGGCTTCTTGTGGAGGTATTCTACCTATCATGCTGGCCTATCTTAATCCTTCCCTGCTGATGCTCATCTTAGTATCTGAATAATTTTACAGAGTTAAGCGCGATGGTGATAAGTGGTCAGGCCGCGTGCCGATAGTTGGTCAACTGGGATGTAATCGCCCAGTCAGCCCAGTCGGTTCAACCTGAGCATCCGTTACCCTCGTAGATCGCATCAGGTTTTGTAGTCACCGAGTGACTGCTTTTGGCCGATTCTGTTGAAAAGTCGGTCTGCCCAAACTGCCTGATCATTGAGTGGTGAAAACGCCTTTTTTGCACGCTGCTACGTGAAATCCCAGTCCGGAAGCCCCTGCAAAAAGTAAAGATTTTCAATCTCGGACGCGTACTTTTCTGACGCGTAAACCATGGCCGACTGTTTTCAACAGAATCGGCCGGAAGCTGCCTGTTGAATTTGAATGCAACGGAAGCTTTCTGCCAGCTTCCGATTGGCTTTAGTTCTTTTTTTTCAGCTTTTGTTCTATGAGCCCCATTTCTCCCTTGATCGCAGTGATAGTGAGGTTCTGGGTCGATGTGCTTTTTCCGGTGTTGGTATCCACTATTTTGAGTAGGGCGGTCAGGTGAGCTTTTCTCGCTTTAAGTGTCTCGGATAGGGATGCGCTGTTTTGTGTTGCTGCATTCATGGCTTTATTCCTTGGCGTGATTTAAACAGCCCGCGAAAGCAGGCTGTTTCAGGGGGATCGGAGTTACATTGAGAGTAGATCGCGCGTGCGATGCTGGCGGCCACGGTCCGCCAGTTCGCTCCATCTCCAACTACCAAAGTTTTCACCCTGCTCGGGGATGTCGAGCTTCATTAGGGACACCGGGTCGCGGCCTATCAGCCGGGCGGCGGCGTACAGTTTACCGCCTACGTCTAGCAGCTTTTGGGCGGCTTCATTCCACGCGTCCTCCAGGGCGTTATGGGCCAAGCGCATGGCTGTGTCCTCAATTTTTTGGTGTTCTACCTGAGCCTCGCTGATGTGTCGGTCTACGATGGCCAGCTCTTGCTCCAATGCGGTGATGATCAGGAGCTGGCGGCGATGTTGTTCGGTGGCGGTAGTGAGGTTTTTCGCGGCTTTCTGAGCGTCGGTGCTAGCTGCTTTTTCACCCTCGACGTCGCCCCACGCCACGGCCTGTGCGTAAGCGGTAGCCGCCTGGGTCTCCGCCTGCCGAGCGCTGGTAATCTCTTCCTGTGCTTGCTGACGAATTTCCTCCAGGCGAGTGCTCAGGCTTTGCCGTTTATCGTTAAGCTCCAGCTCATCCGCCATCCAGTTCGCCATATCGGTGATGTAGCCCTCCATCAAGCTTTCTCGGTTGGCCAGCTTCTCCAGTCGGTCCATCTGGTGATCCAGTCGAAAGATCTGATGATCCAGCGAGTCGATCTTTAATTTGCGACTGCTGATCTCATGCCTGACGTCGCTCTGGCGGCCGTGGTTAATGACTTCTTCACTTTGAAGCGCAGCCTCAAAAGGCGGTATTTCCCTTTTGAGGGCTTCCATTTCAATGACCAATTTGGCGCGTGTGTCTTTCAGTTGTTCAATTCGGTTCATGAGTTTTGTCCTGATGATTTGATTGGGTTCGGAATGGCTGGCGAGGCCCGCTTGAGCCGGTTCTACCTCAGTCAGTAGGCCTGCCGTCAGGCGGCCTGAGCCTCGCTTTCATCCGTTCCCGGCACGGTCTTCACCACATAGCAACGCTGAGTGCCCAGGCCGGGTAGGCGGACGGCACAGGACGCTTTGCCGTCCGGCCCGGGCTCAAGGACGCCACGGCGTATCAGCTCCTTGTTCACCGCATTGATGTTCATGCCCTTGAACACTTCCGAGCGCCATGCTTCGGGCAACACGTAGTAGGTGTTGGTGGTGTGCAATGCGTCGCCCAAGCCGTGCTCCAGCGTCTTGCGAAAGCCCAATCGGTCAATGGTGCGCGGACCGTGCTCATCAATCTTCGCGGCGGCCGACTCCCAGCGCGTGAAGCGGCTTTCACCGAAGCGTTCGATGACCTGGCGCAACCGCGCCAAGATTGCGTCTCCTTCCAAGTTACCGGCGCCGCCGCGCTCATTCATCCATGCACTGAGACATACGCGAGCGGCGGCGGTGGCGGTGCCGTCTGGCCAGCCGGTAATCCCCATCGCAGTAGCTAGTTCGCCAGCTGCGGCGGCCAGTCCAAAACGGGCAGCCGCACGATGCGCTTGGCCACTGGCCGAGGCTGGGAGGGCCTTGGCGATAAAACCTTCCATGGTGTGGCGCAGGATCGCCGACCAACCATGCCGCTTGCCGGGCTCACACAGGGCCGACAGGAAGGCGGTAAGTGGTGTGCCGTAGTACTTGGCCACCCGTGCCTTGAGTGCATCGGATAGGGCGGCGGCGTCATCAAAGCCGTTCAGCACATCGAACATGCCCAGGCCTTTGCTGGCATCCGCTGGCACGGCGAGCATCCGCACTTCCATGCCGGCTTTCAGCTCCTTGTTGGCTTCGGCCATGTGCTGCGCCAACGTCTTCTCGCCGGTCGAGAGAAACAGCAAGCGCCACTCCTGCACCTGTCGGCCCGCTTGTCCTCGATCATTGGCGCGAGCCTTCCCGGTGCCGTTGCCGAGCATGTACACCGTTTCGCCAATGATGCGCGGGTCGCACATGCCGATTTCATCCAACACAAGAAGCCCATCCGAATGCGCGGCGGCGATGGATTCCAAGGCGTTATCCGTCGAGCGCCAGGAACGCACCAGACGCGGCCCACCGTAGATCGAGGCGGCCACTTGCAGGTGGGTGGTCTTGCCGCCCGAGCTATCGCCGTAAAGGTGAAAGCCGCCGGACTCATGGCCGAGCATGTGCAGCAACGGACCGGCAAACGCCACGCTGGCAACAAACGCCAAGCGGTGATTGCCGATGCACAAGGCGCCGATCTGTTCTTGCCACTGCTCCAGGGTGCCGGCTTCGCTGATCGGCGGAAGCTGCGCGCCGGCTTCATAGAAGTGCAGGTGTTCAGTGTGTGAGCCTACCTGTTGTTCGGGCAGTAGGAAGGCGCTGTCGTGCCAACCCAAACGTGTGACTAGTCGGGCGCGTTGCGCGCTCTCGAAGCCGCCGAGATAACTCTGCAGATCGTTGCGGGCATTGCGCCCCGAGCGGCTGCCGGCGAGACGCAACCCCATATCCACCAAGGGGCCGAGCACGTCTTTGCCGAAGTCGCCGGTCATGGTCCTCGCCGGGATGTTCCAGCGCTTTTTCGCCCCGTCGGGATCGTCGAACTCGACCAATAAACCCCAGTTATGCCCCTGCGCATCTCGGGTACGAGCCAGGATCTCCAGTGGCGAACACACGGGGCGGGCTTCGCCATCGTCACCGGAATAAAACACGCCTTCTGGCGTGAGGTGAAAGCCACCGGGCAGCAAATCGTTTTTGGGTTTTGCGGCGCGCTTAGTCGTTGGCTTGGCCTTAGCTTCGGGTGGTTCGGCCGATGCTTTCTCCGGCTCAGCACCGAACAGTTCGCCGCTGCGTTCCAGCTCGGCGAAGTGTGCCGCCGCCCAGCCTTTGGCCTGCGCATCGGCCGCGTCGTCGCCGTCATCCCATTGACCACCTTTAGCGAAGGTCGGTTGGTCATTCTTGAGCGTGGGCTTGCGTTTGAAGACGTCCAGGGCAATCAGTCGCACCGACGCGGCGCCGATCTGGTGCAGTTGATCGGCGACGGCATTCATGCAGCTTTTGCCAGTGGCGTCGTTGTCTGGCCACAACATCACGGACCGACCTTTGAGCGGTGCCAGGTCGGCTTTGTGCCAGGAGTTCGAGCCGTTCGGCCAGCACGTGGCCACGTAGCTGGGCAGCAACTCCGCCGCGGCGTCGGCGGCCTTTTCGCCTTCGCACAGAATGACTGGAGCCTCTGCGCGTTGCGCCAGTTCATCCAGGCGCAGCAGTGGACGCGGCTCCGGCAAGCCTTGCCAGCGCCATTGCTGCGTTTGACCGTCGGCACGCTGGCACCAGGTCAACGGGGCAAACACCTTGCGGGGCTTGCCGTCTTCATCCGGGCCTAAATCGAAGCGGTAGAGCGCCATGACCGGCTGGCCCTGAGCGTCGCGATACATCCAGACTTTCGAAGGTGCGCCGTGCTGTCGGTGTTTGGCCGGGCACTTGCTTATGGCCTCGGCCGGGATCGGCTGTATAGCCAGCCATTCCGGTGTTTTGCTTTTGCTGGGGCTTGGCTTCGATTCAGCCGCCCCAGCGGTAACGCGCAGCAGATCCGCCAGCTTGTTGCAGGCTTCGACGTCGGTGCCGCCGTCGAGATAGCGCACCAGATCGATCAGGTCGCCACCTTTGTCGCCGGTGGCAAAATCCGCCCAGGTGCCTTTGGCCAAACTGACCTTGAGGGAGCCGGCACGTTTGTCGGTGCGAGTCGGATTGGGAGCGGTGTATTCCTTGCCGGCGTCGACGCGTTTGCCATTTGGCAGCCAATGGGCAAGTACCCGCTCGATCTCTTTCAGAGAGGCCGCTTTCACGTCGGCGAAGCTGGGGCGTTTTGCGTTATTGGTCATGGCCAGCCTCCATTCGCAGGAGGGCGGTGGTCACATCATCGATCACCGCCTTGCCCATTTCACTGAGGTAGTGGGCGGCCATCGCGCACTGCTCAGTGTTGTCGCCGTGGGTGGCTAGGAGCGACATGCGATTCGCGCAGCTCAGCAAGTCGGAGGCGTATTCAAGCGCGTCGGACACTGGGACCCCGGCACTGAGCCGAAACAGCGTCTGATGGGGTTGTCCGCACTGCGCAAAAGTGGTCGCGCCCTGGGTGGTGACGTTGGGCTGAAGGCTCATTGCGAACCCCCGGCTTTAACCCGAGGAATCGAAGTCGCATCACCATGCAGGGTCAAGGTTTTGATCAGGCCCAGAGTGCCGCGCACGTCCCAAATAACGGACGCCAGGACGTGATTGGCAAGACGCGGTTTGTCGCTGTCGAAGTGGTCCTCGAGCAGAGTCAGCACCGAGTCGGCTCGGTCAATGGCACAGGTGATCGCGTCAATCGGAATGCCGGCCTCGGCATCGATGCTGACGCCGAGCAGATCTTCGGGTAGGGAGAAGCTCAGGGCTTGGTTCATTGGGCACCGCCTGCGGCTTCGAGCGCGCGGGCTTTGGCCATATGGGTGTTGTATCGGGTGAGACGTGTAGCGAGGCTGGAGTTGGCGTGTAGAGCGGCGAGAGCCATTGCACGATGGGCAGCGGCGCGAATTTTGGACGGATTGAGGGAGTGTTGCATGTGAGGCTCCTTGTACTGAGGAACCGTCACCGTCTGCCGCCAAGCAGATTAGGGTGACGGATTGCGCAGGATTGGCGGACCGGCGTACAAGGAGACCGGCGCACCCGAGGGTGCTCCTACGCAACCCGCCATAACACAGGAATGCGGGCACAAAAAAAGCGCCTGCAATCGTAATGGGGGCGCTGTTGCGCCTTGTACTGTTTGGGCCGCCAAGCCCAATCGCTGAGTTTGCAGCGACAATCAGAGAGTAACGCCCGCTTTTCGAAAGTGCAACCGTGCGTATAGCTTGCGGAATATTCAGGTGCGGCATAAATTGTTTGTGCATGTAGATTTACCTCAACGCCTCCGGATCGCTCCCGGGGGCGTTTTCATTTCAGGCATGAACTTCCCAGCGCAGGGAAAGCAGGGGCAAGAAGTCACCATCGATCATGGCGCGAGCGTCTTCGTAGGCGGCTGCTTGCTGGCCTTCGTCGACAGTCACTGCATTGAATTTTTCAGTGTGGAAGGCAAGGGCACACCAGGTGCCGTCAGACCAACTGAGCACACCAACGACGCGACTTTGTTTTTCCTGCTGGCTGCGATAGCGCTCAAGACGGCTCATCTGGCGCGACGAAAAACCGACCTGACGTAGAATTGAGAAGGGCTGCAATACAGCTTTGAGGGCTACTCTTTTTCTCATGCGGCCACCAGATCGCGTGCCGCAATGCGTGCCCGAGTCCATGCCTGCACCTCCCCAAGTACCCACGCAACCGGAGCGCTTCGGGCGTTGCTGTTGCTCAGCTTCACCGGGAGTGGAAATCCGCTCTCAGGTTGGCGCATGAGCTTGTAGATGGTCGGGCGGGCAAGACCAACGATTGACACTACCTCAGGCATACGGATGAGGGTCGTGGCGGGGTCGTGTGAAGAAAGGTGTTTTATTGCAGTAGTCATAGCGATTCAAACCTGTGTGTATTGAGACAACAGGTCATACGCTACGGAGAGGGAGGGGAGCGGAATGTGTCCGTTCCCTTTTTTATTTGAGTGGTCTAAGACCTAGCGCGGTCAAATGATCACGAATGGTTTTTTTTGTGCCGTGTACGGTCTGGTCGAAAAGGAGATTGGTTAGCTCCGCATCTGTAAGGTTTCGCTTTTCAATTCGCCGGCCAGCAATAATCTTCTCAGCGGCGGCCTTTATCTTTGATCGCCGATCCATCGTCTCTGTTTGTGTTTTAGAGCTAGCATCTTGATTGCCTCTGCCAGCCTCTTGTCCACGTTTAGATGCCTTCGCTGAGAAAGCTTCGTCTAGTAGCCGGAGCATCAGACTCGATGTGTTGAAGCCATTTTTTGATACATCGATACTCTCCACCTGGCGATAGAGGTTTGCCATCAACAATGCTTGGTTAGCCTCACCTTTTAAAACGGCAAATTGCTCTCTCGCTTCAATTTCAAAACCGGCGCGGCGATCTCGCTCTTTATCGATTAGGGCCGCGTACTGGCGGGGTGAGTCATTTCTTAGCCCCTCTATCAGATCCGCATCTATATCGTAGGTAGCGACCTCGAGCTCGAAGAGCCAATTTGCAAGTACTTCCACAGCTTGTACGCCGAGTACCAGGGCAAAAGCTGCAGCGAGTTGTGAATCTGTAGCTGGATGATCGAACCGGAGAAAACTTCGAATAACGTTAGGTAATGATGCTGATTCCGAAGAACTTGCACGGTCATTGATAGCATCCCGGAGCCAGAACAAGGTGCTTGTGACGGATTCCGCGTAGGGCGCGTAGGAGCCATCCTCCAGCCAGAACGAAGTTGAAGTGTCGATGAGGTCGAAAGCTTCTCGGAAATGCTCGTGGAAATGGGGATACAACGCTAACTCACGCACTGCCGTTTCAACGTTGTCCATGTCCCAAACCAGGCACTTCACGTCGGTCCCTGCGATTTCTAGTTCTTCAACTTCAATGCCTTGCTCGATATCCATTTAGGCCGCCCCTCGCCCCGAGACAGGCTCGCTATTCCAGCGTCGTGGATTGGGCAAAGCCGCTGCCGACAGGAAGGAGTCGAGGATATTTCTGTTACACGACCTCGTGTCGTTACACATGGGACATTCGAGGTACGAATAACGTGTAACTGATAAATAATTCACTGTTATCAATGAGTTACGTGACATCGTTACACCTGTAACACGCGTTACACCGATTTTTGAGAGGGGGCGATTATGTGCGCTCATACCGCCTTTCCAAACTGTCCCTGCACCACATTACCCGCTGCCAATTTCTCAAGGTGGTCGGCATACCACTGCATCATCACTACACGCTGTTCAAGGTATTGAGCCTTGTTATATACCCCTGAAATACCTTCCTCTTTGTGGGCAAGCTGCGCTTCAACGTGTTCTTTAGGCCAGCCATGTTCTCGAAGCAACGTGCTCGCTGTGTGGCGAGTCCCGTGTCCAACGAGACGACCTTTGTAGCCTATCGTGGCGAAGACCTTGTTGATTGTGTTTTCACTGATGGTCGGATTTTTTGCTCCGACTCCGGGGAAGAGCCAGCGGCTGCGACCGGTTAAGCAGTGCAGCTCTTTCAGCGCCGCAACGGCTTGGTGGGGAAGGGGGCATACAAAATCCCGGCGCATTTTCATTTTGGCAGCGGGTGTGGTCCAAATGGCTTTCTCGAGGTCGAATTCTTTCCATTCAGCCAATCGAACCATGCCGGGTCGTGATGCTGTCCAGACACAAAGCCATGCAGCGGTACGGGCTGTCAGTCTACTTGGTGTGTTTCTGAGTGCCTGGAGGAATTCAGCCAGCTCAGGCTCCAGCAAATGTGGATGCTGCTGAGTCTTGGGAGCTTGGGCTGCAATGTCACGTAGGCGGCTGCCCGGATCGTTTTCGGTGAGCCCTAAGCCGATGGCTCGCCCGAAGATCTGATTGATCCAGGTGCGGCACTTTTCCGCCACGTTGTGTGCGTTTCGGGCTTCGAGGGATGCCTGGAGTTCTGCGCAGTCGGTACGGGTGATTTCGTCGAGGGGCTTGTCTCCCAATGCCGGGAGGATGTCCTTGTCGAGGTAAGTGCGGATTTTGTTAAGAGTGGAGGGAGCGAGGCCCTTTTCTTCTTTGGCCTTGAGCCAAGCTTCAGCAGCAGCTCGGAAGGTCCGAGTCCTGGCAGCGTCAATGGCAGCTTTAGCGGAGCGTTTCTGTTCGAGAGGATCGGCGCCGCTGCTAACTACCTTGCGTAGGTCGGCAGCTTTGTCCCGTGCCAATGCACCGCTTACTTCCGGGTAGCCCCCGAGCCCCATCCACGCCCAAGTGCCCGCCGGACGTTTGTAGCGGAGCTGCCAGGATTTACCACCATCAGGCTTGACCCTGAAGTAGAGGCCGTTTCCGTCCAGTTCCCGGTATTCCTTTGATTCCGGCTCCAGCCCCGCAAGTGTCGTGTCAGCGAGAGGGCGGCGCTTGATGTCTGCGCGCTTCATCCTTGTATCCCAAAGTTCGGTATTTTTCTCAGGATACAAGCAGGGATACAGGGATACAACGGATAAGGGGATACAGAGGTAGATAGCCAGACACAAAAAAAACCGGCTCAAGTGGCCGGTTTCTCTGGGTCTGAGAGTCTGGTAGAGACTTTCAGATACTGCTATATGGTGCCCCGAGGGAGACTCGAACTCCCACTTCTTGCGAAAACGGATTTTGAATCCGCCGCGTCTACCAATTCCGCCATCAGGGCTCAATGGCGGCGAAGTATAGAGATGAGATAACCGTCGG
>Ga0157375_10001727_pt1 | contig 18767 bp, 11 predicted proteins | sample M35metaG_FD_115311 | JGI IMG/M metagenome (GOLD analysis project Ga0157375, IMG submission 115311) | Miscanthus rhizosphere microbial communities from Kellogg Biological Station, Michigan, USA - M3-5 metaG | ecosystem: Host-associated > Plants > Roots > Rhizosphere > Soil | place: USA: Michigan... | reverse complement strand
TGTTTCGCCTTTCGCCGTCTTCACGACCAGCATCAACGACGGTTCGCGGAACAACAGCGTATAGATCTTTCCGAACGTGCTCAGATCGATCCGGAAGAAGCCGGCGACCGGCGATTTCTGTTTTACGAATGGAATGTCGACGCCCAGGTTGGCTGCAGTCATCGTCGCGCCGTCGGCGATGGTCGGCGCCGCTGATGCGGAAGCATCGCGTTGCAGCAGCAAGAAGCCACGCTCGCTCAACACGGGGCGATACAGTTTCAACAGCGCGATCAATGCCAGTCCGTCCTCGCTCATCGGGACGCGCTCGTCGATGGCGTCGAGCTTCAACACGACAAATTCCGGGGCATTGGCGCCGAGAAAGTGTGTTTCGTTCAGGCGGGCCAGCGTCGGCGTGTAGGCCGAATAGCTCTGGAACAATGGGCGCGGCACATAGTTGAAGCCGTTGACGATCAGCATGCCCAGTTCCCAGGTCATCAAATCGACGCGGGCGTTGCCGATGCGGGCACGGATTTTCGGCAGGTCCGAACGCTCCGCGACGGAGCGCCACTCGTCCTCGCGTTGCTGGCGCAGATTGCCGAGATGGGTGAGGTTGCGGATGCTGCTTTGCATACGGAACACGAATTCCGTGCCGACAGTTGCTGGCGAGATGATTCTGAAGGAGACCAGGGTCGCAGCGACGATGATCGCAACGGAAGTTCTGCGCAGAACGTCATCGCGCTGCAGTCTCTCGTGTACCGACAGCACGAACGGCAACAAGGCGATTGCCGGGAAAAAACCTTTCCAGTGGTCGCCGCGTGTATATGACCCGAGCCAGAACAGCAGTGCTGCGGCGGCAACGAGGCCCAGCAATACCAGGGCGACTGGATCGCTGCGGTGGCGCCATGTCGCGTAGACGCAGGCCAGGAAGACGACGCCAGCGAGCATCGGCCCCAGGAGTTCATAAAGCAGGGGCGCGCGATTGCCCATCGCGTGGCCGTAGCCCGCGGCGACCTGGAAACTGCGCAGCAGGAACAGCGGAAGATTGCCAAGGCGCTGTCCGCAGGCAAGCCACACCAGTACGAGCGCGAGCAGGAAAACCACGACGGTCGCGAGCGCGCGCCACCGGCGCCGCTCGATCAGGCATGCGCCGGCGATGCCTGCCACGCACAACATCCAGAGTGGAAACAGGCTGAATTTGGCCAGCGCGATCGCGGCGAAGATCGGCGCCAGCATGGCTGCCTTCACGTAGAAGGCGGCGCGCGATGACTGGCCGCGGCCTTCGACCAGGCAGGCCGTCCCGAACAGCAGCGTAAACGCCCAGGAGATATCGCCGCCGAGGCTCCAGCACCAGCAGATGTATACCGCGGCGAACAGCAGGAACGCGCCCAGCGTGCCGCGCCAGAAGACCAGCCCGATGGTCAGGGCAAAGCCCGCGGGCAACGCGATCTGGCCGGCGACGAACCACGGGAAAATGCCCTGAACGTACGATGCATAGGGCTGCAGAAAACCGAGCGGCCCGTAGGTGAAGATCAGGTCGCGGCCCCACTGCGCATGATGCAGGAAGCCCCATCCCATGACCTCGGTCCAGGCTGGATCAAGCCCCAATCCGCTGGGCGGTGCGCCGAGGGCGAAAATCAGCAGAAACGCCGCGACGCAAAACAGCAGGACGACTGCGCGCGGTGTCCTGCGCGCGAGCAATCGGCTTGCTCCGCCTATCGAAACGTCCAATATTTGTGCCCCAGATAGCTGGTGAAGATCGGAACCACGATGCCAGCGGCATGTGCAATTTCTTCAGAATACGACGTGACCGAGAGCAGCGGCAATAGAACTCTCGCAAGAAAAAGACTGACCGCCAGCGTCTGCGCGAGTGCTATCAAGTTGACGACGATGAACCAGAACAGTTGGTGGCGAAGATGGGTTGATGCCGCTTCGAAGACAAACTGCCGGTTCAACACGAACGCAACCCCGAGGCCGATCAGGAACGCAAGCACGATTGCGCCGCCGTACGGCAAGAACGTGCTCAGCGCGATGCGTGAAGCGAAATTGGCCAGCGCGGCGATCGCGCCGGCGAGCAGGAACCGAAGTGGTGTCGCCAGACGTCGCGTAGTGGCCTTGGTAGCCAGCGCAGATTGCCGCACGCTCACGATCCGGCTTTGCGCGCAATTACAACTGCCTGTTTGCCGAGTAGCCGCCAGATCGGCGGGAAATGCAGATACAGGCGAACCAGGAACGGCGATTGCGGCAACCGGCTACGCGTCGTGTAGGGAAGGAACCGGGGGATCACCCGGACTGGCGTGAACCCGGCCAGCTTCACACCCTCGACCAGACTGCGGTCGGTCAGGGGCGTGTGATGATCAAAGAAATCCCAGTACTCGCCTGGCAGGAAGCGGATATTGGGCTGCAGAATGATGATCCGCCCTCCAGCGCGAAGGATGCGATGCGACTCGCGCAGTGTTTCGAGCACCTCCGCCTTGCCCGGCAGATGCTCGAGGAAATTGCTCATGAACACGACGTCCACGCTACCCGCATCGAGCTGGCTGATCGCGGTGCACGGCGCGTTGATGATCTCCACGCCGGGCGCCGCAAAGCGGCGCACGTCGGGGTTGATGTCGACGGCGATCTTGCGCGCGCAGTCGATGTTGTTGATGAATTCGCAATAGCCGGCGCCGAAATCCGCGACCACGTCGGTGCGCTCGACATGGCGCTGAAAGAAGTCGGCGCACAGCACTTTCCAGATCGCATTCTTCGCCGCGAGGTCGGAATCGGGAAAGCGCTGCTGATACAGTTTGTCGAGGTTATCCGTGCTGCTCATCGTCTGTGTTGGCCCGGCACGTTCGGTCGAAGCGTGATGCCCACTAGTTTAGTGGATAGGCCATTCAAGTTGTAAGGACGCCGCGCCGGTGTTGCGCAGTCCGGAACGATTGGCTCCTTCGAGCTCGACCGTCTCGCCCCCTCCGGCAGTGCGATCCACGTCCGTGTCCGGGCCGGCGCGGGGCACGAATTGTAAACCGCGCACGTAGCTCCAGTCGCAGTTCACGCTGCTGCCGCTCGGACCGGTGTCGACGCGATATTCCACGCGGTCTCCGGGCTCGATGTCGACGTCCTCCGCTTGCAGACGCTGCGGACCTCGATCCGGCTCGACGTGGAATGGATCGATGTCGCGGTGCCAGAGCGTCCTTTCGCCGCCGCCGCGGCTCAGGACGAGCGACGCGCCGATGCCATCCGGGTTGACACTCGCGCAGCCCGGATCATGCAGCGCGCCGGCGACGATGCCAAAAACGCCGCGGATCGAGTAGCGAGCCGGTGCCGGCACGAAAGTCAGGGTCGCCGGCGCATGCAGAAAGGCGGCCGGTTGCGCATCCTCGTTGACGATCCGCATCTCTCTCGTCGACAGGGCCGGGACGTTGAAACCGGGGTAGGCGTCGTTTGCAAGGTCGGAAATTGGCGCGTCGCGCGGAGCGCGTTCGATCGGCAAAGTTCGTGTCGCAATCGAAAAGGCTCCGCTGAACAACCAGCGATCCCGCATCGAATCGGTGTCGATGCGCACGCTGCGAGCCTGCGGCAACGGCATGCCGGCATAGAGCTTCACCCAATCGTCGCCTAAGCGGACCAGTGGATTCAGCAAAAACCCCGATTCAACAGTGGTTCGTATCAGGCGGTAGCGGCGCCGTTCGCCGTTCGCCGTTTCGAAGGTGATCCACAGCGGGGGCTCGCGGAACAACAAAGTATAAATTTGGCCGAACCGATTCAGCCCGATACGGGCGAAGAACATTTGTGGTGTTGCGGAAGGCGCGATAGGAACCTCGGCGCCGAACGTCGCGATGGCCGATTGATCAGGCGGCAGGATCGGAGCGAGGTCGGCAATCGCGTCGTCGCGTTGCAGCAGCAGAAACCCCTTCTCCTGCAGGACCGGGCGATAGCGCCGAAGCAGGGCGGCCAGTGCCAGCGCATCCTCGCCGGTGGGCACGCGCTCGTCGATCACATTGATCTGCAGAATTGCAAATTCGGGTGCATCGGGCCCGAGAAAATAGCTCTCGTTCAGGCGTTGCAGTTTCGTCGTATTCGCAACGAAGCTTTGAAAAACCGGTCGCGGCGCATAGTTCATGCCGCCGATTACGATGACGCCCTGTTCGTCCATCAGCAGATCGACACGCGCCGAGCCGATGCGCCTGCTGATCTGCGGCAACAGCGGCTCACGCGCCAGCGATCGCCATCGCGCTTCGCGGGCGTCGAGCAGTTCCGGCAAGCGTTGGAGATTGCGCACGGGGCTGCCGAGCCCGGCGAGGTATGCAGGAATGACGGCCAGTGACTGAGCCGTGCCTTGGACCAGCATGCCGGCGACGACGACGAGAGCCAGGCCTGCTTTCGCCAACCCGCCGCCATCAAGATGGCGGCTGCAAAGCAACGTGAACGGCAGCAGCGACATCGCCGGGAAGAACCAGGGTGCGTGATCGCCGCGGGTAAAGAACGCCAGCCAGAACAAGACGGCCGCCGATGCGGCGAGAGCGATGCGTGTCAGTGCGGCCGGAATCGCGCGCAGGCGCCCAGCCATGACGGTGCAGGACGCGAGGAAGAGACCGAGGATCGCGAGTCCATACAGGTCGACGCCCGGCAGCGCGGGCCCCCCCATCGCGTGCTTGTAACCCCAGGCGACTTCCAGGCCCGTTGCCACGAAGTCGAAAAGGTTCGGCAATTCCTGCCCACAGGCGAGCCAGACGGTTCCTAGAGATACGACACAAGCCGCAAAGGCGGTGGCAGCCCTGCGCGCACCGCTCTCGAACAGACAGGCGATTGTCAGGGCAGCCGTGCACGCCGCCCAAAGCGAAAACACGCTGAACTTCGTCAGTGCGACGATGGCGAAGAGCGGAGCCAGGAGTACCAGCGCCCCGTGCCAGGCGCTGCTTCGCGTGGCACAGGCGTCGATCAGCCAGGTGGTTCCAAACAGCAGCGTCAGCGCCCAGCAGACGTCGCCCGGAAGCCAGGTCATCGCAACGAGAAAGGCAGCAACGAACAGCGCGAAGGTCCAGCGACTTCCCGCCGCGAGCAGCAACCCGGTCGCAAACACGAACGCGGCCGGCAGCAGGATCTGTCCAGCGATGTACCAGGGAAAGATCCCGCTGACGTAACGCGACCATGGCTGGAGAAATCCAAGCGGCCCATAGGTATAGACGATGTCACGGCCCCACTGCTGGTCGTGCAGAAAAGCCCAGGCAAGGGCGTCGCTCCATCCCGCCTCCAGCCCGCGCATTTCCGCATCGGCACCGAATCTCATCAGGAGCAGGGCGGCGATGGGACAGAAAATGACGAGAGCGGCAACCGGCACTTTCGCCGTCATGGCGCGCAGGAGTCCGTTCCCCGCGCCGGCATCACTCACGCAAGGTCCTGCAGCTTCGTGGCAAGGACCAGGTCGGCAAGCCTGCGCGCCACTGCCGCGCTTTCCGAAATCGACCGGTCTTCCGGGTAATAGTACGACGTGTCTGCCATGAACAGGCCGCCGATCGGCGTGCGCATCGGCGGCAGCATGGCCGAGAATCCCGGTGGAGAGATCGTCTGGGCAAAATCGTAGCGATGGCAATGCGTGGCCAAGATCCAGTCGCGTTGAAATTCGGGATTCAAGCGCGGCAGATAGCCCAGGACTTCCTCGATGAATTCGTCGTTGCCGCGCGCGAATTTCGGATGCGATTTCGGCATGTAGAACGGCGCATACACGATCGCGGGACCGGCGCCGGGGTTCAGGTTGGAATACTCGATGACGCCGGGCACGTCAATCGAGGGATCGGAGATGTTCATCCAGAAATTGTCAGTCAGGCGCCGACGCAGTTTCAGCACCACGCAAACCACCGGAATGTTCTCGATCGCGCCGATCCGCGCCGCGAATTCAGGCGGGAGGTCCGGCACCAGGCGCGGGATGTACTGGATCGGCACCGTGCTGATCACACGCTCGAAGACATGCTCCGCGCCGGCGACGATGACGCCGCTCGTCCGCCCATCGTGAACGACGACGCGCTGTACGGGCGAGCGCAAGTGGATCTTTCCGCCGCGGGTTTCAATCGCTGTGCGCAGGGCGTCCAACAGCGTTTGCGAGCCGCCGTCGATGAAGCCAAGGCTTTCCTGGGTCAGCCCACGCCGCGACAATGCGACGCGCTTGATTCGCGTGCCGAGCCATGCGGCCGACAACTGATCGCTGTATTCGTAGAACTTGAGGTCGAACAGGCGCTGCCACAGCACCCGGTATGCGCGCTCGCCGAGCCACTGCTTCAGCCATGAGCTTGCGCTGATGCCGTCGAGCTTGGTCCAGTCCCGGATGTTCTTCGTATACAGGACGTGCAGCGCGTAGCGCACCTTGTCGATCCAGCCCAGCTTGTCGAAACGCAGCAGCGCCTGCGGAGTGCCCCAGGGGTACAGGCGGCCGTCGCAGTAGAAGCCCATACGGGTGTCGGTCCAGCGCAATTTGTCCGCGATACCGAGTTCGTCGAGCAGCGTGAACAGTGGTGCATCGGTCTTGACGATGAAGTGGTAGAAGCGTTCGATGGCAAGGCCGTCGAAATCGAAGCTGGCGGACATGCCCCCGATGCGATCGTCGTTCTCGAAAATGTCGACCGACTCGCCGCGCTTGAGAAGCTCCAGCGCGCAGACCAGGCCCATCGGGCCGGCGCCGATGATCGCGTTACGTGCCATATTCAGTTTCCGTCGAGTAATGATTGCGGCGAGTCGCGCCACGCGCCGATCAGGAAAAGCAGACTCAGCAAGCCGCCGACGAGCGGAATCCACACATGGGTTTGCGTGCGCAGCCAGCTGACCAGCGCGTCGCTCAGAACGCTGAGCTGCCCGACTTCAACCGGCGCGGAAAATGCGAACCAAAGCGTCGTCGCCGTATCGTCGGCCGCGATACGGAACTGCGGCTTCGGCACCCTGGCATAGATCCCTCGCCATGATTCACGCGCGAAGTCTGCGGGATGCACCGCGGTCGGCGTACACGGCGCCGCCGGCACGCAGTCGAGCGCCAGCGATAACCCGGTGTCGGGCAGATAACCGGCGAGATCGATGAGAACGTACGGAAATTCCGTATGCAGCGGCGACGAGCGGAATGTGCCGACCGTCGGATTGCCGGCTTCGGCGAATGACCCGAAGCCCGGCAGGTCGGCGCGGCGCGGCACGCTCGGGAACGCGCCGAAAGGAACGAACGCCGTTGCCTCGTTCGCCGCGGGAGTGAGCGCCAGCGGCGCACGCACGTTTGCCGGCAGGCCGGCGCGCACGGCCGGATCATCCAGCAGCGACTGCAGTTTTTGCGGGTTGGAGTACGGTATGCCCATATGGACCGGGTGATAAAGCGCATCGCGATCACCGAGCCGCACGTAACGCGCGATGTGCTCGGCCTGCATCTGATGCTGCTGGCCGGCTAGCGCCATGGCAGTGAGCGACGGCGGAGCAAGTTTCGCGACATTGACGATAAATACGGCAGAGGCCAGCGCCGGCAGCAGCGAAAGCGCCGCGGTCTTCCAGCGCGGAGGATTGCCGCCCGCGATCACAATGACCAGACGGAACACCGCATAAACGTTCATCGCCGGCCAGAACAGCATCACGGGCAGGTAGCGCGACGCCAACGTCGTCGCTTCGGAGTGGCGATCGAATGCCAAGGCGCAGATTTGCGCGCCGGCCCATAAACCCATGCCGATCGCGAGCCAATCCACCGGCGTGATCGAAGCGCGGCGCCACAGCACGCGCAGGGCGAAGGCCGCAAATGGCACCGACAACAGCAGCCCCAGCCACGCATTCGCGCCGTACGGCCACGCCAGGCAGGAAAACACCCGGCGAATGCCGTCGAGATCCAGGTGCTTGTCGCCGAGGATGCCGACTTCCTTCATCACGACGAAAGCATGCAGCACCAGCACCAGGCCGAAGAGGGCCAGCACGCTGCCCACCAGCATGTGCCGCCGCAGCGCGTGCCTGTGTTGCGGCTCGCGCCACCAGCGCAACGCGCAGACCACCACCGCGATTATCGCGGCGAAGAATCCCGAGCCCATCGAAACGCAGGTGATGAACCCGACGATCGCGAATGCGGTCAATGGCAGATTCGATGTCGAAGTCGATTTCGACGCGAGCCAAAGCAGCGCGGCCGTTCCGGCAATCATGAAGTAGTACTGATTCTGGAAGCCGAAGATCAGGTCTTCGCCTTCGACCGGCACCAGTGCTGCGAGGGCGAGCACGATGGCGAACAGGCGCGTGGGTCCCGCGGCGTGACGGAAGAACAGGAAGATCGGCGCCGCCATCGCGCCCGCGTAGAGCAGCGTGTTGAACAGTGCCACAGGCACGTTGTCGAACTGGCCGTTGTTCAGCCACAGAGCGACCAGGGCCAACAGTCGGGTCGGGAACATCGTGTGCTCGTTATGGGGACGGAACAAATCCCACGGCGAAAGTTGTCCGGTTGCCGACCGTCGCAGCACGTCATCGACGATCGCGATCCACTCGTCAGAGAAAGGAATCGAATTGGCGCTCGCCGCGACAAGTCCGATATGCAGCGCGACCGCCGCGACCACGAAACACGCCAGAAGCGCAGCGTTGCGCGACATCAACCGGTATCCGCGCTTCGGAGGATTCGGAGCAGGCATCTCGGCCAATTCCCCACGCAGAGATTGGACGGGGTCGCCAACAACAGCCGCACCGGCTACCCCGCGATCGCCCGGGCGCTCGGCGCGCCGTTGTTGGTCAGTGAGAAATCCTTCGCCTTGCGTACTCATCGGTTTTTCTGGCGTGCCGCAACGTGAAAATGCCATGGAACCGGATTGATTGGAACGTCCACTGCCTCGCCCGCATCGATCTTGCGCGCATACGCGGGCCAGTCCAGGTCCCGCGGCGGTGGCCTGAAGATCCGGACGGGATTGTCGAACCCGATCGCCGCCAGAATGCCAGCCAGCACGAGCGTGCCGCGCAGTTCGCCGACGATCGGCACGGCGCTGAGAAGCCTCCACAAGATGAGCCACTCGAAAACGACCAGCCCGAACACATAGCGATCGATGTAGTTGATGTCTCCAGGTTGCATGTCGACGGCTTTCATTTTCAGATAACCGCCAAGCAGACAGAGCCAACCGTATCCCAGCAGCACCAGGCACCCGATGCGAACGCTGGCTGGCAAGCGCCAGAGCAGCACGGCCGCCAGCAGGCCGGCTTGCCACCAGTCAAACGCGGTTCGTCCGACAAACATACTGCCCAGCAGATGTACCTGCACACCTTCTCCGCCGGCAGCCTGGACAAAATCGACAAGCAGGTGCGCTTGATGCTGCGCCGGAATGGCGCCTTGACTCGCGACGACCAGCATCTGAATCAGGCCTGCAGCCATCACGACAGCCAGGGATGGCTCGTCGAGCGAATCGACATAGGTGGAGAGCGCGTCGTGAACACGCGTCATTCGCAATCGCGCTGCGACCCATTGCGCGAAAATCAGGCCGAAATAGATGAACGCGCACAAGACGGCAAACGGACCGTTCAACGCGAAAATCGCCAATAGCGCGAGCTGTGCGGCGCGCCAAGCCGTTGAATGCGGCGTCGCCGAATTCCTCGGCAGCAGGCATGCGGCGATGACGACGAGTTGGCCGAACCATTGGACGTTGGCGACCATTCCGAACAGCTCGCCACCGAGCAAAGGCAGCAGAAGCAGGGCCGTAAGCGACGCGCAAGGGTGAAACAGGGCACGCGCGCGAACGCAGAAATAAGCGATGCTTCCCGCGGCCAGCAGCAGCCATGCCAGATTGTAGACGAGCGCGATATGGACGGCCGCGAAGGGCGAAGCGATCCACGCCACGCTGCGCCCCAGCATGACAAGGTAGCCCTGGTACGGGACCAGCAGCAGCGGCAGCGCGTGGCCGAGCTGATCGACGAACAATATGCTCGCGTCCTCGGCTATCAGCTGCGGATTCAACAACGTGTCGGGGGCTCTGAGAAACAGGCCCAGCGCAGCCGCGGCGAAGCAGACAAGGCCTGTCGACATGCTTGAGCTGACCTGCCGCAGTGGGCTCATTTCCGGGCCCCAGGTGCCGGGCAGGGACAACAGCCGTCGTCGCTCGGCGATTCTACGTTTTCGACCTGGCCGGCGGCTCTCATCGGCGCAGCACGATCCCCGAATAGCCCGGGTCGCAATAGCTCTCCCGAACGGCGGCTTCGAACGGTGTCTGAGCAACACCGAACAGCTGCAGCGTATCGACGCCGTGAAATTCATCGCCGGCCGACAACGCGTCGAGTTGCGCAGCGGTGAATGGCGGCTTGCCGCTGAACAGCGCATAGATGCGCAACAGCGCGCGAAACAGTCCGTAGGGAATCGGGACGATCAGTGTGCGCAGGCCCTTCACACGCTTGATCGTGCGGATGATATCGATGTAATCGATGCGTGTGTCGCCACAGACGTCGAAGACGGCGCCGTCGGGCTGCAGTTCGATGCAGCGCACGATGCAGCGGCAGAAATCGCGCTCGTACAGCGGCTGGCGCATGTAACGGCCGTCACCGGGGATCGGAAACACCGGCGTCTTGGCCATGAAGCGCGACAGCCAGCCCAGGTGCTTGGGGTCGAACCAGCCGAACATCAGTGTCGGCCGCAGGATGCAGTGACGAATGCCGCTGTCGATGACCAGCTGGTCCTGTGCCTTCTTCGTGTTCGTATAGTCGTCGTTGGCGGCCGAGTTGACCACCGATGAACTGATGTGAACGAGGTACGGCACGGCGTGCTTCCGGACGGCTTCGAGAACACGCCGCGTCGCGTCGAGATTGTTGCGCACGAACAGCTCGGGAAACTTGCCGGTGATCTGGGCGTGCAGCTGGACCACGCAGGCGGCGCCGGCGAACGCGTCTTGCCAGGCGCCGCTTTCGGCCAGGTCGGCCAGGATCGTTTCCACGCCGGGATGAAGGCGCTTCAGGATCGCAAGGTTGTATTCGTGCTTGTCGATTGCGACCAGGCAGGTGTAGCCCTGCGCCTGCAGCTCGACGAGCAGGTTCTGCCCGACCAGGCCGGCCGCTCCGGTCAGCACGATCTTCGCGTTCTTGTCGACCATGCCAATCAGAGTTTCAGGCGCTTGAACAGCGGCTCGGGGATGTGCCGGATCACGAGCATGATCCAGCGCCAGAACCACGGCAGGTAGACGATATTGCGGCGGCGGTCGATCGCCTGCACGATTCCGGCGGCGACGCGATCCGGCTGCGCCCACAACGCGCCCTTGTTCGCGATGGCGGCCGTCATCGGCGTGTCGACGAAGCCGGGTTTGATCGTGAGGACGCTGACGCCGGACTTGGCCATGCGCTGGCGCAGGCCGCCGAGAAACGTCGACACCGCGGCTTTCGCCGCGCCGTAGACATAGTTGCTCTGGCGGCCACGATCGCCGGCAACGGACGAAATCACCGCCAGCGTGCCGCTGCGCCGCGCTTCCATGCGGTTGGCCAGCGCCGTCAGCAGCGCCAGCGTGCTCAGTGCATTGATGTCGAACTCGCGCCGCATCACGTCGACGGATTGCTCGCACTGCGCCTGGTCGGACAACGTGCCATGCGCGATCAGCGCGATGTCGATGCCACCGAGGTCGCGCTCGGCCTTCTCGATCACGGCGTCGTGCGCCGCGAAATCCGTGACATCGAGCGTTGCGCTGTCGGCGCGCGCGGCGCCGCGGATGTTGAGATCGGCGACGACGGCGCGCAGGTGCTCGGCGTTGCGCGCGATCAGGAACAGCGCGTCGCCGCGCGTGGCGAAGATGCGCGCGGCCGCTTCGGCAATCGCCGATGTCGCACCGATGATCAGGATCTTGCGCATTACGTCTCCATGACCCGCCGCCAGAATCCCGACGAAAATCGCGGGTCGACATGCGGCAGCATCTGTTCCCACTGCGGAAAATAACGGCGGAACCGCGCGCCCTTCAAGCGCGCGTCCTTGGCCGGGTAAACCGCGCCGTCGGCCGCGACGACGATGTCGTCGAGCTGCTCGAGCAAAGCCAGAGTCGGCGCCCCGCGGTTCGGAAAATCCAGCGCCAGCGTTGTCCCCGCGCGCGGGAACGAGAGGATACCAGCCGCGGGACGGTCGGAGAACACCTTGAGCACAGCCAGAAACGAGCCGCTGCCGCTGGCGGCGATCCGCTGCAGCAGTTCGGCGACGGCCGCGTCGGCATTTTCCGGCGCGACCACGCATTGATACTGCAGGAACCCGCGCGGACCGTAGATCCGGTTCCAGTCCGCGATCGCATCGAGCGGGAAGAAGTACGGCTCATAGTGGGAAATGGCGTGGCCCTGGCGCGAACCGTGGAAATAGGCGGCGTTGAAGGCGCGCAGGCTGGCGCGATTGATCAGGGACAGCGGCGGGGTAAACGGCATCCGCAGCCGGCGCGGCGGAGCAAGCGTCCCGTTCGTCGTGCTGTGGTTGGCGCGGATGAACAGGCCGCGGCCGAAACTCCTGCCCGAAGCGCTGCAGTCGATCCAGGCAACCGTGTACTCGTGATCGGCCTCGGACTGCGCCGACAGCGCGAAAAATTCCGTCAGTCCGCCGAAACGTAGCGTCTCGGTGGCCATCTGCGCACCCGGCACGCGCTTGAGCGCGAATTCGGCCCAGGTGACGACGCCGGTCAGGCCGAGGCCGCCGACCGTGGCGGCAAACAATCCGGCATTCGCTTCGCGGCTGCAGACGACGCGCGATCCGTCCGAGCGCAGCAGTTCGAAGCAGGCCACGTGTTCGCCGAAGGTGCCGGCGCGGTGGTGGTTCTTGCCATGCACGTCGTTGGCGATCGCGCCGCCGACCGTGATGTAGCGCGTGCCGGGAACGACCGGAAGGAACCAGCCGCGCGGCACGGCGAAGTCGAGGATTTCGGAAAACAGCACGCCGGCCTCGCAGCGCAGGATGCCGGTGACGGGATCGAAACCGATGAAACGGTTCAGGCCGCGCGTATGCAACAGCGTGCCGCCGTCGTTCAGGCAGCTGTCGCCGTAGCTGCGGCCGTTGCCGTAGGCGAGCAGCGTTCCGCTGGCTTCCGGCAGCGCTGCATCGCGCCAGTGTAAAGGTATAATTTGCTGCGTCGCGCGCGGAAAGCGGCCCCACGATGCTCCGGATGCCGGCGGCATCAGATCGCCCCGGCCACGATGACGACCGACAGCGCCAGGACCAGGCGGCTGGTGCGGTCGGACACCGCGAACACGACCGGATCGTCGTGCATGTCGCCGCGGTGCGCGATCAGCCAGGCACGGCTGATCCAGTACAGCAGCAGCGGGCACAGCAGCCAGAGCACGGCCGGATGACGGTACAACAGTTCGCTGGCGGTGCTGTTGATGTACAGCGCGAGCACGAGAACCGCCAGGTACCCGCTGGCGCCGCCCAGCGACTGCACCAGCGGAAGGTCGTCGACGGCATAGCCGCGCCCGGCGCTGCGGCTGTCGCCGTTGCGCAGCAGCGCGCGCAACTCGGTGTAGCGCTTGATCATCGCCAGGCTCAGGAACAGGAACATCGAGAAGGCGAGCAGCCAGAACGAGACGCCGATGCGCAGCGCCAGCGTGCCCGCGATGATGCGGATCGTGTATAGCCCGGCCAGCACGACGGTATCGAGCATGGCGATTCGTTTCAGCGCGAACGAATAGGCCAACGTGAGCGCGTAGTACGCTGCCAGCGCGACGGCAAACAGCTTGGAGATCGTCAGGGCGAGGACAAACGCTGCAAGCGTCAGCAGCGGCGCTACTACCAAACCGGCGCCGAGCGACAGCGTGCCCGCGGCGAACGGCCGCAGCCGCTTGCGCGGATGCTGGCGATCCGCATCGAGGTCGAGCAGATCGTTCAGCAGGTAGACCCCGGAGGCACAAAGGCAAAAAGCAAAAAATGCCAATGTGGAATGCAGCAGCGCATCGGGCGCCAGGACCAGGTGCGCGGTCAGCAGCGGCAGGAACACGAGCAGGTTCTTGAGCCACTGATGCAGGCGCAACGCGCGCAGCCAGGCGCGCCACGGCTTGCCGCCGCGCTCGAAGACGCGTTCAACCTCGCTGACTTTTCCGGCGCGTTGGGCCAGCCCGTGCGGCGCATTGACCACGATCGCGCGGCGCGCGCGACTCCAGACGTGCAGGTCGCGCGCCTCGTTGCCGGCATAGTCGAAACCGCGTTCGCCGAAGCGTTCGCCGAGCACGTCGGCTTTGTTGCGTCCGGAAAGATTGCGCACGCCGTCGCTGGCGAGCACTTCATCGAAGCCGCCGACATGCGCCGCCACGGCATCGGCGAACTTGTGGTCCGACGCGGTGCACAGCACTCGAAGGCGCCCGCCCGTCTCGCTGCGCAGCCAGTCGAGCACGCGTGGTTCGTACGGAAGCGCAGTCACGTCGATCGAGGTGCGCTGGGCGATTTCGCGCTTCAGGTGCGCCTTGCCGCGCAACAGCCAGAGACCAAAACGCAGCAGATACAACGGATTGCGCCGTAGCAGGCCGAGCGCCGACTCGACCAGCAGGTCCGAGCGGATCAGGGTCCCGTCAAGGTCCACGCACAGCGGGAGGTCGCGCTGCAGGATTGATGGATCTGGGCGTTCGGCGGCGTTCACGGCAGCAAGAATACTAGAAGGAGCGCCGCCGTGGCGGCGCTCTGGCGCGAGTCCGCGGCAGGGAGCCTGCAGGGACCGCAGCAGGAAAAGGCAGGCGCCTAGGTCTGTAGTTCCGGCCGCAGCGCTTCGAACAGTTGCAAGGCCTGGGGATTGGCCAGCGCATCGGTATTCTTGACCGGCCGCCCGTGGATCGTCTCGCGCACGGCCAGTTCGGTGATCTTGCCTGAAATCGTGCGCGGGATGTCGGCGACCTGCAGCACCTTCGCCGGAACGTGGCGTGGCGTGGTGTTGTCACGGATCTGCTTGCAGATGCGGGCGCGCAAGGCGTCGTCGAGCGTCAGGCCCTCGCGCAGGCGCACGAACAGGACCACGCGCACGTCGCTGTCCCATTCCTGGCCGACCGCGATCGATTCGAGCACTTCGGGCAACTGCTCGACCTGGCGATAAATTTCGGCCGTGCCGATGCGCACGCCGCCGGGGTTCAGGACCGCGTCGGAGCGGCCATAGATGATGACGCCGTCCCGTTCGGTCAGCAGCGCATGGTCGCCATGGCACCAGACGTTCGGAACCTTGGAAAAATACGCATTGTGGTATTTCTCGCCGTCCGGGTCGTTCCAGAACCCGATCGGCATGCTCGGAAACGGCGCGGTGCAGGCCAGTTCGCCCTTTTCCTCACGCACCGGTTCGCCGGCATCGTTCAGGATCTCGACTTTCAGGCCGAGTCCGCGGCACTGCAGCTCGCCGCGATAGACCGGAAGCACCGGACAACCGAGCGCGAAGCACGAAATGATGTCGGTGCCGCCGGATATCGACGACAGCATCACGCGCTGCTTCACGTCGCGGTAAATGTATTCGAAACTTTCGTCGGAGAGCGGCGATCCGGTCGAGAGGATCGTCTTCAGGGTCATCAGCTTGTGCGACTCGCGCGGCACGATGCCGGCTTTCTCGACTGCGGCGATCCATTTCGCACTCGTGCCGAACACGTCGATGCCGACTTCGTCGATGAGGTTCCACAGCACGTTGCCGTCCGGATGAAACGGCGAGCCGTCGTAGAGCACGATCGTTGCGCCGACCGCGAGGCTCGACACGAGCCAGTTCCACATCATCCAGCCACACGTCGTGTAATAGAAGATCGTGTCTTCGCGTTTGAGGTCCGTGTGCAGCACGAGTTCCTTCAGATGCTGGATCAGCGTGCCGCCGGCGCCGTGCACGATGCACTTCGGCACACCGGTCGTGCCGGACGAATACATGATGTACAGGGGGTGGTCGAACGGCAGCATCTCGAAGCGCGGCGGATGCAATTCATGGCCAAGGAAGTCCGGCCAGGCCACCGCGTTGCGCAGGCCATCGAGCTTCAATTCCTGGCCGCTGTACGGCACCACCACGACCTTCTCGACGCTCGGCAGCTGCTCGAGCACGGAACGGATCCTCGCCAGGCAATCGAAGCGCTTGCCGCCGTAGCCATAGGCATCGGCCGTGAACAACACCTTCGGCGCAATCTGGCCGAAGCGGTCGATCACGCCATTGATGCCGAAGTCCGGCGAACACGACGACCAGACGGCGCCGATCGAAGTCGCCGCCAGCATTGCAATGACCGTCTCGGGAATATTCGGCATGAAACCGGCGACGCGGTCGCCGGCGACTACACCGAGCTCGCGCAGAGCGTTGCCAAGCTTGCCGACCTGTTCGTGCAGGTCGGCGTAAGTGAACTGGCGATTGCTTCCCCACTCGTTGCGCTCAATCAGCGCGACGCGGTCGTCCTTGTGGCGCAGCAGGTTCTGGGCGAAGTTCAGGCGTACGCCGGGAAACCAGCGCGCGCCGGGCATCTTGTCGCCGTCAACCAGGACCTCGTCGAAATCGCCGGACGCGCGGATTCCGCAGAACTCCCAGACGAACTGCCAGAATTTTTCCGGCTGGCGCACGGAAAAATCGTGCAGAGGCGCGTAACGCCGGATGTCGTCGTTGTTGGTCTGCTGCTGCACGAAGCGCATGAACCGGCTGATGTTGGCGCCGTCGACACGCTCCTTGCCCGGCTCCCAGATGGGTTTGATCATGAAATTCCTGTGAACGGCGTTCGATCCGCGCGGCCGGATCGTCATGCCCCAATAGCATAACCCAAGGCCATACGGACTCTGCCACGGGACCAAGGTCCTATTGCACGGTATAGGTGCCGTTAGCCCGCATCGTCACATGATCGCCGCTGTGCGCGGTCGCGGTGAAAGAGCCGCCGGCAAAACGCACGCTGATTGTGTAGGCGCCGGGATACGGCGTCGCGAACGTCAGGTCGTACTGGTTGTTTGCAAGATAGCCGGAGCCGCCGTCGACAATCTGTGACATGACGACACTCGGGCGCAGGAGCGGGGTCACGTGCACGACGCGGCCGGCCTGATTGTGCTCGTTGTTCGCGCCCACGACGCTGACGATGATCGTGTCGAAGCTGGCGGCTTGATTCATGAACGGGGTCAGCGAGTTCGATCGCAACGCAAGGTCCATCGCCCCGTTCAGATCGAAATCGGCGGCAGCGGGCGAATCCCACCACGTGACCGATGTCGGCGCAACGTCATCCTGATAGAAATCGTGTTGCACGAACTGGTTGCCCCGATGGAGCAACAGATGCGGTGGTACGTGCGGGTTGCCGGCGACGGCGCAGTTGGGGTTCTCCGGTGTCGGATCGAAGCTGGCATCGCAGCCGCCGATGAGGAGGATATCGGGCAAGCCGTCGCCGTCGACATCGGCCGTCTGGATGCCCCATGAACTGCTCATGTAGAAATGCGGGATGGCGTCGCTGTGGTCGATGAAATTGCCGAGGCCGTCCAGCGTGAACACGCCGACTCCATCGCCGCCGTCTTCGATCGACTCGGCGCCGTCGATGAGCAAAGTCAGGCGGCCGGAGTTGTCGAAGTCGAAGAATTTGACGCCCTCGTCGTGGAACAGAGGCAATCCGACCGGCGACGGCGTGGTGACGGTGCATACGTAGTAGGGCAGGGTCCCGACTTGGAAACTCGACGGTTCGATGCGCGGACCCAGATCGAGGAAATGCGGCACACCATTGACGTCGTTGCCCTGGTTCAGGAACAAATGACTCGCGGCGTACAGGTCGATCCGGCCATCACCGTTCACATCGGCCGCCTGCGCGCCTTCGATGCGGCACAAACTTGGAATTCCGCGCAGGGCAACCGTCGCTTCGGGATCAGTCGCTACACCCGTGAGATCCGACACATCGGTGAAGTGACCCGTGCCGTCGTTGATCAGCATCCAGCTGTGCTCCTGCGGCGTATTCATGCTGTATTGCGGCAGGAAGACGTCGAGATAACCGTCGCCGTTGAAATCCGCGATGACCACGGTCTCGCCGTAGCCACGAATGTTGAGGTTCAGAAAATCCGTGTCCACGACGAAATGCGGCACGCCGTTGACGTCGTTTCCGGTGCCGCGGAGGAACAGCACCTGCGAGTTGGGATCGCCGATGTCGGAATAGACGTTGGAGATCAAGTCGACGATGCCGTCGCCATTGAGGTCGGCATAGCGCAGATCGCGATACTTCCTGCCGTTCGCGCCCAGCGGCGCCCATCCCATCGTGGTCGTGTTCTTGACCGCGAAGTTGCCGTTACAGTCGCCAAGCGCATTGAGCACATCGACACAGCCATCGCCGTTGATATCCGCGATCGCCATGGCGCCCCACGCGGGAATGAGGTGTGGCACGAATTCGACGATGTAGGCTTCCGGCCCCGGCGGAAGCTGCACGCCGAGATAACTCGCGCCGATCGAAAAATAGCGTTTGTCGGCGTAGCCGGCGTCGTTGCGGCCGAAGGATAGCGATGCCGAGGCCGCTGCAATCTGCACACCGGTCGCCGCGGGTTCGTTTGCTGCCGAGGCATAGACGACGTAGTTCTGCGGTCCGCTGATCGGACTCCACGTGACGGTCACCTGATTGCTGATCTTGGTGACCGTCGGCCGGTCGAGCGCCATGCGCCAGCCGGTCAGTCCCGCATACGGCATGTCGTCGACCGGCGCGAGTAACGAGGTCGCCTGGATCGATGCGCCCTGCATCAGCCAGATTGCGCTGTCACCCTGAGCGTCGGCAAGCAGCACGTCGGCGCGGCCGTCGCCATTGAAATCCGCGCTGCCGATGATCGTCCACGCAGTGGTCAGCGCGGGCGCAGCGCGCGTGTTGCTATCGAATCCACCGGCGAAGATGGTGTCCGCGGCCGCGAAGACGCCTGGCATCGCCGGCGCAACTGGCGTCGCAGTGTATTGCGT
>Ga0157375_10001724_pt1 | contig 18776 bp, 14 predicted proteins | sample M35metaG_FD_115311 | JGI IMG/M metagenome (GOLD analysis project Ga0157375, IMG submission 115311) | Miscanthus rhizosphere microbial communities from Kellogg Biological Station, Michigan, USA - M3-5 metaG | ecosystem: Host-associated > Plants > Roots > Rhizosphere > Soil | place: USA: Michigan... | reverse complement strand
GGCCACATGAACTTGCCGTCCTTGTTCTTGCGGAACCAGTTCACGTAGAAAATCTTCGGCATCTTGGCGCCGCCCTTCTCGCCCATCTTGAGCCAATGAGCGAAATAGTCGCCCATGTGGTAGCCGTAGAAGGGAAGCATCGCCATCGGGTCGCGGCGGATATCGCCTTTGACCCCCGAGGCAGCGGCGGTTTTTTCCGAGGCCATGATCGAGCCTAAAAACGTACCCTGCTGCCAGTTGTTGGCTTCGGTGACGAGCGGCACCACCGACGCGCGCCGGCCACCGAACAAGATGGCGTCGATCGGCACGCCCTTGGGGTCTTCCCATTCCTTGGCGATCACCGGGCATTGGCTCGCCGGTGCCGTGAACCGCGCATTCGCGTGCGCCGCGGTGCGCCCGGATGACGGGGTCCAGGAACGGCGCATCCAGTCGACGGTATGCTCCGGCGTCGTGCCCATCTGCTCCCACCACACATCGCCATCGTCGGTCAACGCGACGTTGGAATAGATGCAGTTGGCGGTGAGCGTCTTCATGGCGTTGGCGTTGGAATCGTTCGAGGTGCCGGGCGCCACACCGAAGAAGCCGGTCTCCGGATTGATGGCGTAAAGCCTCCCATCCTCGCCGAACTTCATCCAGCAAATGTCGTCGCCGATGGTCACGGCCTTCCAGCCGGGAATGGTCGGGTTGACCATGGCCAGATTGGTTTTGCCACAGGCGCTCGGGAAGGCCGCGGCGATGAATTTCGATTTTCCTTCCGGATTGGTGAGCTTGAGGATCAGCATGTGCTCGGCCATCCAGCCCTCGTCGCGCGCCTTCACCGAGGCGATGCGGAGCGCATGGCATTTCTTGCCGAGCAATGCGTTGCCGCCATAGCCCGAGCCGTAAGACCAGACCTCGCGCGTCTCTGGAAAGTGCGCGATGTATTTGGTCTCATTGCACGGCCAAGGGACATCGGCGGTCGTCGGCGTGGGAAGCGGATAGCCCACCGTGTGCATGCCGCGCACGAAATCCTCGCTGTTGCCGAGCGCCTTCCACACCTTGTCGCCGACACGGGTCATGATGTGCATGTTGGCGACGGCGTAGGCGGAGTCCGTGACCATCACGCCGATACCAGCGATCGGCGAGCCGACCGGTCCCATGGAATAGGGCACCACATACATGGTGCGCCCGGCCATCGCACCGTCGTAAAGCTTGCGGAGCGTTTCCTTCATCGCTTTGGGGTCGAACCAGTTGTTGGTCGGGCCCGCGTCGTCCTTCTGCTCGGAGCAGATGTAAGTCTGGTCCTCGACTCTCGCGACGTCCTTGGGGTCGGAGCGCACCAGGATCGAGTTCGGCCGCTTTTCGGGGTTGAGCCACAGCGCCGTGCCGCCATCGACCAGCGACTTGAGCATACGCTGGTATTCGTCCTTGGAGCCGTCGCACCACACGACGTTCTCGGGCTTGAACAGCGCTTTCGCCTCTTCGACGAAGGCGAGCACTTTCGGATTGGTGGTCTTGGCGCCTCCGGGCACAATCTTCGACTGAACGCTCATGCGGCGAGATCCCCAGCTTGTAAAGTGGCTTGGATGGAAAAAAGCTGTCCCTTGCTAGCACCGTTCTTGCAATGCTTTCAAGGCGGCCGCTGAGCACGGCGGCGCCCAAGCCGACCTATTGCCGACCGGCACGGACCTCGGCGGCGAGCCTTACCAGCTCTTTGCGCGCTTCGGCCGGGGTGGTTATCGGCTGGGCGAACAGCACGCGGCGCCCTGCGCCCTCGAGCACTATGTCGAAGCCTTCGGGGTCGATACCCACCATGCGCCAAGCCCCTGGGGAGGCATCGGCAAGGGCCGTGGCAAAGAGCTCCACGGCATCGGCATGGTCGTCGTTCATATGCTCGACGATGCCGGCCTCGGCCTCGACCAGGCCCTGTGCGCCGTCGAGCGGGACAAGCAGATCGTCCGGCGCCAGATCGAAGATACGGCCGAAGCCGCCGATATAGTGCGCCCCCTCCATCTTGAGTGTCCAAAACCCGAAGTCCGGGAAATCGGCATAGACGGCGGCTTCCGGGTGGCGGGCGAGAAATCTGCGCCTCACACCCGCCTCCGGCGCCGGCTCGGCCTTGCCGTAGACGGTGACTCGCGCGCCCTGCAGCGGATCTGCGGGCGCGCCGGTCTCGTCGATCATGATCGAGGCGCGCCGGTCGGACGCGAGGTTCGCGGTGTGCCGCGCAAGCTTCGAAATGAGAAAGGTCGGCGCGCCGGAGGCGTCGGTCGCGAGCGTGATAAGGGACGCGTAAGGATAACCGTTCCGCGCGTCGATGGTCGCCAGAGACCCCTTAAAGGCGCGGCGCATGAGCGCACGCGCGGCGGCCGCGATCTCGGATTTTGCGGGCATTTCTGGAGACTTATTCACTTGCGCCACAATCGTATTTGTTGCACCACGGTAATGACGGGTGGCGGATTGCGCCCCAAAGCTGCCATAATCCACCGCAGCCCTGAACCCTGCACATCTTAACCACGTCAATCGCCGCAAGGGCCCCCCACAATGCCAACAATCGCACTTGTCGACGACGATCGTAACATCCTCACCTCCTTGCGCATGGTGCTCGAGGCGGAAGGTTATAAGACCCAGACTTACAACGACGGCGCAAGCGCGCTCGACGGCTTCGCCGAGAGCCCGCCCGACCTCGCCATCCTCGATATCAAGATGCCGCGCATGGACGGCATGGAGCTGTTGCGCCGCCTGCGCCAGCGCAGCGAACTGCCGGTGATCTTCTTGACCTCGAAGGACGAGGAGATCGACGAGTTGTTCGGGCTCAAGATGGGCGCCGACGATTTCATCCGCAAACCTTTCCCGCAACGGCTTCTTGTCGAGCGGGTGAAGGCCGTGCTGCGCCGGGCGCAGCCGCGCGATGCCGCCGCCGGCGTGATCGAGGATAAGTCGAAGGTGCTGGAGCGCGGCAAGCTGAAGATGGATCCCGAGCGGCATACTTGCGTGTGGGACAACCGCCCGGTGACGCTGACGGTGACCGAGTTCCTGATCCTGCAATCGCTGGCGGCGCGGCCCGGCGTGGTGAAGAGCCGCGACGCACTGATGGATGCCGCTTATGACGACCAGGTCTATGTCGACGACCGCACCATCGACAGCCACATCAAGCGCTTGCGCAAGAAGTTCAAGGCCGTCGACAACAGCTTTGACGTGATCGAGACGTTGTATGGCGTGGGCTACCGGTTCAAAGAGTGACGGGTGGGTCTAATCGATGACCGCCGAGGCCGACAGGTCCTGGCACCGGCCTGACGCCGCAACCCTGAAGGCGCGAGCCCGCCGCGCCCTGAAGGCAATCCGCGACCGTGGCCTGCGCGGGTTTCGCTGGCTCTCCGAGCATTTGCCTTTCCGGCATGGGTTCTCCAGCCTGACGCGGCGCATCGTCGTGCTCAACCTCATCGGCTTGGCCATCCTCGTCTCGGGCATCCTCTATCTCAACCAGTTCCGCGCCGGACTGATCGACGCCAAGGTGCAAAGCCTGCTCACGCAAGGCGAGATCATCGCCCGCGCCATTGCCGCTTCCGCCGGCGTCGACACCAACGAAGTCCAACTCGACCCCGAGAAGCTGCTCGAGCAGGAACAGGGTCCTGCGGACGCCGAAGACGACGCATTGTCCAACTCGCTGGAATTCGCCATCGACCCCGAGCGCGCCGCGCCCATCCTGCGTCCGTTGGTGAAGCCGACGGGAAGCCGCGCCCGCATCTATAACCGCGACGGCGCGCTGATTCTCGATTCCGACACCTTCTATTCGCGCGGAGAAGTGCTGCGCTACGACTTGCCGGCGCCCGACGCGGAGAAGCCGGACGTGCTGACGAGATTCTGGCAGGCGGCGAAGACGCATATGCGCCAGTACGACCTGCCGCTTTATACCGAGATCGGCGGCGCCAACGGCAAGGCCTATCCCGAGGTGGCGACCGCTCTGACCGGGACCTCGGTGCCGATCGTCCGCATCAACGACAAGGGCGAACTCGTGGTCTCGGTGGCGGTGCCGATCCAGCGCATGCGCGCTGTGCTCGGCGTGTTGCTGCTCTCGACCCGGGGCGGCGATATCGACAATATCGTCGCGGCGGAGCGCTGGGGCATCGTGCGGGTGTCGCTGTTCGCGGCGGCCGTCACCATCGTCCTCTCGGTGATCCTCGCCAACACCATCGCCGGCCCGGTGCAGCGCCTCGCGGCGGCGGCCGAGAGGGTGCGCCACAGCGTCAAGGCGCGCGCCGAGATTCCCGACTTCACCGATCGCACCGACGAGATCGGGCATCTGTCGGGGGCGCTGCGCGACATGACCAATGCGCTCTACAAGCGGATCGACGCCATCGAGAGCTTCGCCGCCGACGTCGCGCACGAACTGAAGAACCCCCTCACCTCGTTGCGCAGCGCCACCGAGACGCTGCCGCTTGCCAAGACCGACGACTCGAAAGAGCGGCTGATGGAGATCATCAAACACGACGTGAAGCGGCTCGACCGTCTGATCAGCGATATTTCCGACGCATCGCGCCTGGACGCCGAACTGGCACGCGAGGACGCCAAGGCGGTCGACATGGCTGATCTATTGCGCACCACGGTCTCGCTGTTCAACGACATCCACCGCGACGACACCCCCGAAGTCGTGTTCGAGATCGCCTACGCTTCGGGCGCCAAGCCCTATCGCGTGTTGGGCCATGACAGCCGGCTGAGCCAGGTCATCGTCAATCTTCTCGACAACGCGATTTCGTTCTCGCCACCCGGCGGCAGGGTCGCGGTCTTGGCCCGCAGGATCGGGCCGGAGATCCAGATCGCGGTCGAGGACGAGGGACCGGGCATTCCGTCGGAAAATCTCGAGCGCATCTTCGAGCGCTTCTACACCGACCGCCCCCAGGAGAACTTCGGCCAGAACTCCGGTCTCGGGCTGAACATCTCGCGGCAGATCGTGATGGCGCATGGCGGAAGCCTCTACGCCGAGAATCGTCCGCCGTCGGGCATGTGGCGCGGCAAAGGCGACGGCAAGAGTGGTGGGGCGCGCTTCGTGATCCGACTGCCGGCAACCTGATAAGCGACACGCGAGGCATGTTTGAAACAGGCGCGCGAGCTGGTTCATGGCACTTGCGTGGCGCTTGGGCGGCTGGGGGTGCTGCTGCGCGGCGGCGCGGGCTCCGGCAAATCGGACCTGGCTCTCCGATTCATGGCGCTCCCGGGCGAAGGCGCGTTATGTCCGGGCCTCGTGGCCGACGATCAGGTCTACGTGAGCGCGAATCCGGATGGGACGCTGACGGCCTCGGCGCCGCCGACCATTGCCGGGAAGATCGAAGTCAGAGGGCTCGGCATCATGCCGGTGCCATTCCTCCCGGAAGCGGAGCTCGTGCTGGTTTGCGACCTCGTCGGCGGCAAGGACGTGCCGCGAATGCCCCCAGAATCGGAGAAAGCGACGGTGCTCGCAGGCGTCCCCCTGCCCACCCTGAGGCTTGCGCCTTTCGAGGCCTCGGCCCCACTCAAGCTCAAAATGGCGCTCTTGCGGGTGACGCCGGACAATGCCAATTAGGAGGACGAACGCAGGTGCGAACACCCCTCTCCCGACAAAGATAACGGCCGTTCAGCAGGCAGATTCGACCCAAGGGACAACATGATCGGCGTCGTCATCGTCACGCATGGCAGGCTTGCGCATGAATTCCGCGCTGCGCTCGAGCACGTGGTCGGCCCTCAAGAGCAGATCGAGACGATCTCGATCGGGCCCGATGACGATCTCGACGTGAGGCGCAGCGATATGCTGACGGCGCTCGCCCGGGTGGACAGCGGCAAGGGCGTGGTCGTGCTCACCGACATGTTCGGCGGCACGCCGTCGAACCTCGCCATCTCGGCGATGGAGCGGTCGAACGTCGAGGTCATCGCCGGCGTCAACCTGCCGATGCTGGTGAAGCTTGCCAGCGTCAGAGGCGAGTGCAAGCTGCAGGAGGCCATCACTCAGGCGCAGGAAGCCGGCCGCAAATATATCAGCGTGGCCAGCCAGATCCTCGCAGCGAACTGAGCGTGGGAAAGCTTCGCGACAATCCAAAAGAGCGCCGCTCGGGACTCTATTTCGCCGAGGTGACGATCCCCAACAAGAAAGGATTGCACGCGCGGGCCTCGGCGCAGTTCGTCCGCTGCACCTCGGGCTTCACCGCGGAAGTGCGGGTGACGCGCGAGGGCCATACCGTCGGCGGCACCTCGATCATGGGCCTGATGATGCTCGCCGCGGGCCAAGGCCACACCATTCTGATCGAAGCGGAAGGGCCCGAGGCGCAAGCCGCGCTCGAGGCCTTGATCAAGCTGGTCGAGAACGGCTTCGGCGAAGAGGATTAGCGCCGCATCGTCAGCGACGCTTGTAGCCGGTGAACATGGCGCGCACCAGATTCTCTCGGTGCACGAAGGTTGCCAGCACGACGGCGGCGACATGGGCTAGCACGAGAGCGAGCGTGATATTGGCGATCGCCTCATGCACCTCTTCCACGGCTTCGCCCGTCTCCTTGGTGCACATGCCGGCAAGCGGCCCCGCCTGCTGATCGCCGCCATAGACCACGAGCCCGGTGACGACCGTCGCCGCGAGAAACACGAGCAGCAGTACGACCATGGCGCCCCCGCCGGGGCTATGGCCGAGATGCCGCTCGGCGCGGAACAGCACGAGATCGCGGACGTACCGCAGCGTCTCGGCCGGTGCATAGATGAAATCGGAGAAGCGCGCGTGGGTCGGCCCCACGAAGCCCCAGATCACGCGCGCCAAGACCAGCGCGCCGACCGCATAGCCCGCCCAGACATGCACCTCGAGGAGGTCGTCCTCGGTCAGATAGGCGACCGTAAAGGTCACAACCAAGGTCCAGTGGAACAGTCTGACGAAGCGATCCCAGACATAAATCTGAGTCGAAGCGGCATCTCGATCCGAATTGAGCATGGAAAATTCTAAGCCTCCAAAATCAAGGCGTGCCTTGAGCCGAATCAAGCAAATGCCGCAAGGCTACCTGACGAACACGGCCGGGCCGAACCTCGCAATGCAGCTCGACGCGATTTTCGTCGCATCGCCCTAAGATCGCCCTACTATGCAGAGAAATGACCTTTTCCGCAGTAACGGCGAAAAGCACCGATGCCGCCTCTCGGCCAAATCAACCAGATCGTCACTTTCCTCCGGGAGGAGAACCCGACGGAGGATATCTCCAAGAACCCCGTCGTCGTGCATCCGCACAACACGAGCAGGGGCATCCCGGAGCGGCTGCCGCCCGCGAAGATCAAGGAGTTGTCCGCGCTCCAGCCGGGCAGAGCCCTGGCCGCGACCGCGGAGGAATGGGCGGCGATTGCCGCATCGATCGCGATCTGCGTCTATTTCTGGCACCCCGCTCTGTATCTGCTCGCGGTCATGGTGATCGGGTCGCGCCAGCACGCGCTGCTGATCCTGGGACATGACGCTTCGCACTATCGCTACCTGCCGACGCGCTGGCAGAACGACCTGTTTGCCAACCTGTTGCTGATGTGGCCGACCTTCGCTTCGGTCGAGGGCTTCCGCAAATTTCACGGAACGCACCACCAGTTCACAAACCTGCCGGGCGATGGAAACCGGCACATCTGGTACACCCACGACGCCATGGGCGAACTGGAGCCTGGATGGGTGTTTCCCAAGACAAGACTCGGCTTGGCGCTGGTGCTGTTGCGCCGCGCTTTCTTCTTCACCGGGATGTTCTGGATCGTCAGAGGCCTGGTGGGCTCGTTCTTAATCCCCTCGCCGCACTGGATGCTGGTGGCCAAGCTCGCTTTCTACTTGGGTGTCGCCGGGGCCTTGACCGTGTTCGACGCCTGGGGAGGGTTCCTGCTGTACTGGCTCGTTCCGTTCTGCACTTGGCACATCCTCGTACAGTATGTCCGCATCATCTGCGAGCACAGTGCCGTCGAGAGCGACGAGGAAGAATATTCGATCACCCGCAGCACGATCCCGACTTGGCTCGAGTCGATCTTTATTTTGCCGCGCAATGTCGGCTATCACCTCGAGCATCACTGGTACCCGAGCGTCCCCTTCTATCGGTTGCCCGAGCTGCACCAGCAGCTCATGGCGCGCGAGGGATTTCGGACGCACGCCGTGGTCAGGCGCTCCGTGCTCACCTCGCTCGGCGAGTGCGTCAGACCATAGCTTAGACCCCGATCCCTGGACCGCGCAGGAACGGGGCGACTTCCAGAAGAACAATGCGTTAGCGCCATGCCCGAGTCGGGTTGAAGGTTGCCTCCTTGCCAACTATCCTGCCCGCCGACCGGGGGTACGCATGTCTTTGCCGCCTCTGAGCTACGATCCGCGCGAGGGACGGAACGCCAAGTCGGCGCCGTCGATCGAATGGATACCCACGTTGGGGTGCTGGTGCGCCTTCGACACAGGCGCCATCACCGCCATTCTCAAGTCGAAGGATTTTGTGGCCCCAAACTTCGCCGAGTGGCACCAGACACTCGGCAGGATGGGAATCGACTGTTCTTCGGTGATCGAAATTTCTCGACTACCTGGCGATCGCCAACGAGGGCAGGCGCCATGCCGAGATTCGCAAGACCGAAGACCGGGGTTCCTTACATCGAGCGGTTTGCGTCGGCCGACTACCTGCTGGGCGATGCCGCGATCAAGCAAGGCGACCGCATTCGTCTCTATCTCGATCCGGGGGCTCAGCACAACCACGCAAACAATGGCGAATGCTATTTCGGTAGGGGGCGGCACTCCTGTCTCGGCGAGGACATGTCCAATTGGCTATGGCGCGCGATGACGGACGCGCTTGGCCAGGTGCGGCTGCGTTGCGACATCGAGAGCGCGACGCGCCGCAAACCGGATTGGGTCTTCATCTACTACTCCAGCATTGTGGTTCGATTTCATGCTTGACGACATCCGCAAGCCAGCCGGCCAAGCGCCCGAACAGGGCCCTATCGCCGCGGTCTGCGCACGAATCTTCCGCCATGTTGCCGACCTGAAATATTCCCAAACGCATTTCACTTGGAACGACGAGCGCTTGTTGCAGGAACCACTGGAGGCGTTCCAAGTGGACAGCCTCACCTTGCTCGAATTCGTCATGGCGGTCGAGGAGGAGTTCAATGTCGAGATCGACGAGGACGAAGTGAATGCCTGCACGAATGTCGGCGATCTGGTGCGGCTGGTAACGGCAGCTTGAGATGGCTCAGAAAGCCTTTGATCGAGCGAAGGTGAAGGTCAAGGGTTGGGAAGACCGGCTGACTCCGCTGGAAATCGCCAAGTTGCTCGAAGGCGACGGGGACCTGCCGTTTACGATCGCGCCTTTGCTGAAGAATGGGCAGAGACCTGCCGCCTACATCCGAGAGGCTTGGAGCGAAGAGGCCACCTATTTCGCCGGCCGAAGCGACACCACTCGTTTGCTCGTGATCTTTTCTGCCCCCCGGGCGAGGCTGGGCATTCCCATCTCGTACGTCCTGCAAGCCTTGCGAGATGACGTCTATGACGTGCTCTTGCTTCGCGATCCGAACGACGAGCATTACACAAGGGGCGTCCAGGGTCTGGGCAGCTTCCTAGACACCACCCGCCGGATCGAGGACTTTGCGGGCACCAAGGGACTTCAGCAGATCATAACCTACGGCGCCAGCCTGGGCGGACTTCCGGCTTTGCGCGCCGGGTTACTGTTGAAGGCGAGCCGTGCCATCAGTGTCGGCGGCCGGTATCCCTGGCACGCGGGCAGGCTGGCGCGGGCCGAGCGTCTGGTCGACGCATTCGATTTGCTCTGCCCCTGTGCACCTCCGAGCCCGACAGAACTCATCATGGTGTATGCGCGGCATGACGAGGTGGACGAGCACGCCTTCGACCTCGTCCAGAAAACGTTCCCCGCATGCATCGGCGTTCCCATCGACACGGCGAAGCATAATCTCGTCGGCTATTTCTACAAAGCCGATCTGCTTCCTCAGTTCCTCGCCTGCTTGTTTGAACATTGGGACACGGTCGAGATCCGCACCGATCTGCTTAAGCGGCTCGATCAGGCGGCACGGCAAAGCCAGATAGTGCAGTCGCTGCAGGCGGCGCATGCGACACGAAAAGTGCCGAGCGCTGATCGCAATCGACTGACGCAGCAAGTCGGTGCATGGCTTCGAGCGACTCCGCTCTGGCCGTTGACCTGGCCGGCCAGAGCGCTGCGGCGCACGCTGCGATCGGTGGGCCCCTGGTCCCGTAATCGCCCGTAAGAGCCTGGCAGAACACCCTTCTTTTGCCTTGGCAACGACTTGCAAACTCGTATAAGGACTTCTTTATATCCTTATCGTCAGAGGCCCAGATCAGCGGGAAGCCCAGCGTATGAACTACTTCGTCAAAGACATCGGATTGGCCGATTGGGGCCGCAAGGAAATCGCCATCGCCGAGACCGAAATGCCCGGGCTGATGGCGGTGCGCGAGGAGTATGGCGCGAAGCAGCCGTTGAAGGGCGCGCGCATCGCCGGGTCTCTACACATGACCATCCAGACCGCGGTGTTGATCGAGACGCTGCAGGCGCTCGGCGCCGATATCCGCTGGGCCTCCTGCAACATCTATTCGACGCAGGACCATGCCGCGGCGGCCATCGCCGCCAAGGGCATCCCGGTGTTCGCCTATAAGGGCGAGAGCCTCGAGGAATATTGGGACTACACCCACCGCATCTTCGAGTGGGCCGACGGCGACACGCCGAACATGATCCTCGATGACGGGGGCGACGCGACGCTGCTCGTGCATCTCGGCGCCCGCGCCGAGAAGGGCGAAACCGCATTCCTCGAGACCGCCTCCAACGAGGAAGAAGAGGTGGTCTACGCAGCGATCAAGCAGACGCTGAAGAAGAAGCCGGGCTGGTACACGGAGATCGCCAAGAACATCAAGGGCGTCACCGAGGAGACCACCACCGGCGTGCACCGTCTCTACGAGATGCAGAAGAAGGGCACGCTGCTGTTCCCCGCCATCAACGTCAATGACAGCGTCACCAAGTCGAAATTCGACAATCTCTATGGCTGCCGCGAGAGCCTGGTCGACGGCATCCGCCGCGGCACCGACGTGATGATGGCCGGCAAGGTGGCCATGGTCGCGGGCTTCGGCGACGTGGGCAAGGGCTCGGCCGCCTCATTGCGCAATGCCGGGTGCCGCGTGCTGGTCGCCGAGATCGATCCGATCTGCGCGCTGCAGGCCTCGATGGAAGGCTACGAGGTCACCACCATGGAGGACGCGGCGGCGCGCGCCGATATCTTCGTCACCGCCACCGGCAACAAGGACGTCATCACCATCGACCATATGCGGGCGATGAAGGACCGCGCCATCGTCTGCAATATCGGCCATTTCGACTCGGAGATTCAGGTGGCGGCACTGCGCAACATGAAATGGGAGAACGTGAAGCCGCAGGTTGACGAGATCCAATTCCCCGACGGTCACCGCATCATCCTTCTGTCGGAGGGCAGGCTTGTCAATCTCGGCAACGCCATGGGCCATCCGAGCTTCGTGATGAGCGCCTCCTTCACCAACCAGACGCTGGCGCAGATGGAGCTGTGGAGCAACCCGAAGGCCTACAAGAAAGAGGTCTATACGCTGCCGAAACAGCTCGACGAGAAGGTGGCGCGGCTGCATCTCGGCAAGGTCGGCGCCAAGCTGACCAAGCTCAGCTCGGAGCAGGCCGATTACATCGGCGTGCCGGTGGCAGGCCCCTACAAGCCCGACACCTATCGCTACTGATGGTTCACGGGCCGGCCGCATCCTGAGGCGTGAGCGAAGCCAGCCTCGAAGGACGGCCGGCCACCTCACCATCAGGTGCACGTGTCATGCCCGCGTCATGATTAACCAAAGCGCTCAGGCCAGTGGGCAAGAGTCGGCGATGCGGCTAATCTAAGCTCTGATTCGCCTTGAGGCTCGCGGGGTCGATCGGCCCGCGTTCAGTCTGTGGCAACGTGAAGCGAGGCGAGGCCATGGGCGGCGGCGTGGGAGCGAGGGACCATGCGGACCAGCGGGGGCAAGGCTGCACCTTCATCAAGGTGGCCAGAAGTGCTATTCCGCGTCCTGATCTGTTCCATTCCGCTCTGCTCGTTGCCACTGCACGCGGCTTTTGCCGCAGGTGAACCCTCGGCATTTGATCCCCGTACCCTGCTGACGCTCGGCATTCTTCTCGGCATTATCGCTTTTGCCGTCGGCACGGCGATCGCTTGCCTGCGCGCCACCGAGCGTGCGCGCAAGGCCGAAGCCGCTGCCCAGATTGAGGCCGAGCGCTACCGCATGAGCGAGAGCACGCTCGAGACGCTGCTCACGGCCGAGCCGCAGGCGCTGATGGTCGTGGCGGAATCGGGCGAGGCCGAACTGCTGGTGGCGAGCTTGCCGGCGGCGCTCGGGGTGCCGCGCGACGCGGCCACGCTGTTGAATTTCGCCGGCTGGCTCGACGCGGCCTCGGCGCAAGACCTCAATAACGCGATCGATCCTCTGGCCGAGCGGGGCGAGCCCTTCAACCTGATGCTGCGCACGCAGCGCAACCGTTATGTCGAGGTGGACGGCCGCACCACCGGGCGCACCATCGTCATCAAGGTGCGCGACCTTGCCGGGCAGCGCCTCGATCTTGCCGACACCGCCGCCAAGCAACGCCAGCTCGAGGAGCAGATTGCCTCGCTGCGGGCTCTGCTTGACGAGGCGCATCGCTCCGAACGCGGCCGCGCCGAGCCGAAGCCCAGCCTGGAAACCCGCTTCAGGAGCTTCGACCGGCTCGCCACCGCTTTTGCCGTGTTCGACTCGAGCCAGAGGCTCACCCATTTCAATCAGGCCTATGTGGAGCTCTGGCAACTCGATCCGGAGTGGCTCGGCACGCACCCGCGCGACAGCGAGATTCTCGACCGCCTCCGCCAGGCGCGGCGCCTCCCCGAGAAGGCCGATTACCGCGACTGGAAGGCTGGCTGGCTTGCCCGTTACGGCACTAACGCGCAGGCCGAGGATCAGTGGCACCTGCCCGATGGCCGCACGCTGCACGTGGTCGCCGACAGCGAAGGCGCGGCGGGCGTCACCTATCTCTACGAGAACGTTACGGAGCGGCTCAAGCTAGAGAGCCGATACAACGCGCTGATCGAGGTGCAGACCGAGACGCTCGACACGTTGCGCGAGGGCGTCGCCGTGTTCGCGCCGAATGGCCGCTTGCGCCTCCATAACCGTGCCTTCGCCACCATGTGGCGGCTGAACCCGCGCCAGCTCGACGGCGAACCGCATATCGAGGAGGTCATCTCCTGGTGCCGCGTGCTGTATAACGCGCCCGAGGAGTGGGAAGGCATCAAGGAATCGGTGACAGCCATCGTCGCCGAACGGGTCGCCTATGAGCGGGAGTTCGATCGCGCCGACGGCAGCGTGCTGGCTTGCGCGGTGCTGCCGCTGCCGGATGGCGGCACGCTGCTGACTTATGTCGACGTATCGGATGTGAAGCACGCCGAGCGCGCGCTGATCGAGAAGAACGAGGCGCTCGAAGCGGCAGACCGGCTGAAGACCGCGTTCATCAGCCATGTGTCCTACGAGCTGCGCACGCCGCTCACCAACATCATCGGGTTCAGCGAGCTGCTGGCGAGCCCGATCGTCGGTCCCCTGACCGACAGGCAACGCGATTATCTCAACGATATTAGGCAGTCAGGGCGTACGCTGCTGGCCATCATCGATGATATTCTCGACCTCGCGACGATCGACGCCGGCACGCTCGAATTGAAACTTTCGCCGGTCAAGGTGCGCGACGTGATCGACCAGGCGGTGCAGGGCGTGCAAGAGCGGCTGACCCAGAACCATGTCGCGCTCGACATCGCCATCGAGCCCGGCCTCGACGAATTCGTCGCCGACGGCAGGCGCGTCACGCAGATGCTCTACAACCTTCTCTCCAATGCGATCGGCTTTTCCGATGACGGCGGCAAGATCGGCCTCGGCTGCGGGCGTGAGCAGGCGATGCTCGCCTTCACCGTCACTGATCAAGGCGTCGGCATCCCCGCCGACTATCAGGAGGCCGTGTTCGACCGCTTCGAGAGCCGGCCGCACGGCTCGAGCCACCGCGGTCTGGGGCTCGGGCTCTCCATCGTCAAAAGCTTGGCCGAGCTGCATGGCGGCGCGGTCACGCTCGATTCCGCGCCGGGACGGGGAACGCGCGTCACGCTATTGCTCCCGCTGAAGCAGCAGCCCGCCACCGACGACGCCGGCAGCGAGGAGCAGCGCTTCAGATCAAGCCTCGCCGGATGACCGCTAGTTTTAGTCTCGACGATGTCGATCTCGTTCGACTCGACATCCTCGCCAGCCGCCTCGCCTCCTTGCTGAAAGCGGGCGACGTCATCGCCCTGTCAGGGCCGCTCGGCGCCGGCAAGACGACTTTCGCCCGCGCACTCGTCACGCAGCTCGACGGTGAGGGCGAAGTGCCGAGCCCGACCTTCGCCCTGATGCAGCGTTACGAGACGCCGCGCCTCACCCTCACCCATTGCGATTTCTATCGGCTCGAGCCGGCCGAGCTGGAGGAGCTCGGTCTCGACGACGCGCTGAGCGAGGGCGCGGTTCTCATAGAGTGGCCCGAGCGCGCGGCAGGCTGGCTTCCGGCGGACCGGCTCGACATCGCCATGGATGAGACGGCGACGCCGAATGAACGCCGGATCGTCCTTACGGGGCATGGTGGCTGGGAGCCGAGGCTGGAGCGTCTCGAGCAGATGGTGAGCTTCCTCGACCGGACACCTTATGCCGCGGCACCCGCCCGCTATCTGCAAGGCGACGCCTCGACGCGCTCTTATGCGCGGCTCGTGCTGCCGGATCGCGCGGCCATCTTGATGAACTCTCCGCGCCAACCGGACGGGCCGCCGATCCGCGACGGCAAGCCGTATAGCGCGCTGGTGCATCTCGCCGAGGACGTGACGCCGTTCGTGGCGGTGGCGGGCGCATTGCGGGAACGCGGCCTGTCGGCGCCGGCCGTCTACGCCTTCGATCTCGACCAAGGCTTTCTCATTCTAGAAGACCTCGGCGACAGGGTATTCAGCGGCGAGGTGGCGCGCGGGGGCAAGATGGGCGAGCTATGGGACGCGGCGGTCGACGTGCTCGCCGCGCTCGCGCACAAGGCGCCTCCCCAGCTTCTGCCGATCGAAGGCCACGCGCCCTACCGGCTGCCCGCTTTCGATGCCGAGGCGATGCTGACCGAGGCGTCGCTATTGATCGACTGGTTCTGGCCGGCCCTGCATGGCAGGCCAATGCCGGCCGAGCTCGCTGAGGAGTTCAGGGCCTTGTGGCGGCCGCTACTGGGGGAGGCGGCAAAAACCGACCTGGGCTGGGTCCTCAGGGACTATCACTCGCCCAATTTGATGTGGCTGCCGGAGCGGGAGGGGGCCAAAAAGGTCGGCATTCTCGACTTCCAGGACGCACTTTTCGGCCCGCTCGCCTACGACCTGGTATCGCTGCTCCAGGACGCCAGGCTCGAGGTTCCGGAAGCGCTTGAACGGGAGCTTCTCGCTCGCTACTGTTCCGCCCGGGGCGCGCAACACAAGAACTTTTCGGGCGATCGGTTCGTCTCGCTTTACGCGACGCTCGGCGCCCAACGAAACTCTAAGATCCTCGGCATCTTTGCGCGATTGGCGAAACGTGACGGCAAGCGCGGTTATCTCGCTCATATCCCGCGGGTCACGCGCTACCTCGAGCGCGACCTCGCTCATCCCGCTTTGGCCGACCTCCGCCGCTTCTATGCCCGCGAATTTCCCGCCGCCGAGACCTTGCCGCCGCTCGTGGTGTGAGGGTAAGCGGCCATGACGCAAGCGAGGACGGCGATGGTTCTGGCTGCGGGCTTCGGCGAGCGCATGCGCCCGCTCACTTTGCGCATGCCGAAACCGCTGGTGCCGCTTGCCGGCAAACCGCTGCTCGACCACGTGCTCGACCGCCTCGCCTCTGCCGGCGTGACGACGGCCGTCGTCAACGTCCACTATCTTCCCGAACAGCTCGAAGCGCATCTTGCCGCACGCAGAGGCAAGCCGCCTGAGACGCTCGTCTCCGACGAGCGCGGCGTGCTGCTCGACACCGGCGGTGGGACGAAAAAGGCGCTGCCTCTCCTCGGACGTGGGCCCTTCTTTATCCACAACGCCGATTCGGTGTGGACCGAAGGCGCGGCACCGGCGCTCACGCGCATGTTGCGCAAATGGAATCCGGCGGCGATGGACTGCCTGCTGTTGCTAGCGCCGACGGCCACCAGCATCGGTTATGTGGCCAAGGGCGATTTCGCCATGGACGCCGAGGGACGGCTGGCGCGGCGCGGCGCGAACGAGATTGTGCCGTTCGCCTTTGCCGGGGTGTCGCTGTGCGACGAGCGACTGTTCAAGGACGCGCCCGAGGGTCGCTTCTCGCTGAACCTGCTGTGGGACCGCGCGCTCGCCAAGGGCAAGCTCTACGGGGTGCGGCTCGACGGGCGCTGGATGCATGTCGGCACGCCTGACGCGTTGGCGGAAGCCGAGACCTTGTTCGAGCGCGAAGGTGCCTGAGCCCTCATCAGCGCGTCCGCGGCTCTTCACCATCCCGCCTTCAGCGCCGTTTCTCACCACGTTGGCGAAGGCCATTCTCGCCGGCGACCTGCCGTCGCCCGGTGGACTTCCGCCCGATCCGCTCGTTCTGCCGCTCACCACCATCTATCTGCCCACGCGCCGCGCCGCACGGGCGCTGCGCGAGGCGTTCCTTGCGGAGGCGAAGGGCGAGGCTCTGCTTCTGCCGCGCATCCGAGCGCTCGGCGATCCCGATGAGGACGCGGCCATCATCTTCGGGGCCGAAGAGAGTCTCGGAGGGGATGGCACGCTCGGCGAAGCCGCTATCGGGGCGCTGCCGCGACGGCTGGCGTTGATGGAGCTCGTGCTCGCCTTCAGGCACCTGCTTCGCCTCGAGGCGGTGGCCGAGCGCGGCGTCACCGCGTCCCCGGTCGTCCACGTGACGCCAGGACAGGCCTCTTATCTTGCCGCCGACCTCGCCAATCTGATCGACGTGATCGAAACCGAAGAGATCGATCTCACCCGGCTCGAGGCCATCGTGCCCGACGAATTCGCCGGCCACTGGCAGCTCACCGTGGAGTTCCTCAAAATCGTCACCGAGCATTGGCCAAAATATCTCGCGGAAAAGCGCCTCGTCTCGCCCGTCGCGCGGCGCAGCCGGTTGATGGCGATGGAGGCCGAAAGGCTCGCCCGTGGTTCGCCGCATCCCGTCATCGCGGCGGGATCGACCGGCACCGTGCCGGCAACGGCTCGGCTGCTTGAAGTCATCGCCTCGCTGCCGAACGGCGCGGTGGTGCTGCCGGGGCTCGACAAATCGCTCGACGAGGAGAGCTGGGCAACGCTGTCCGAGCACCCAGAGCATGCGCAAGCCGGCATGGCCGAGCTGTTGCGCAGGCTCGGCATGCGGCGCGATGAGGTGACCAACGTGCCGGGGAGCGAACCCGATCCAGCCTCCCGCGCGCGACTCTACCTTGCCAGCGAAGCGCTGCGTCCCGCCGAAAGCACGGAGCATTGGCAGGAATTCCTCGCCGCGGAGGACTTGTCGCCCGAGGGGCGTGCGAGCGTCGCCAATGCGCTTGCGGGCATGCGTCTCGTGGTGGCGCCTAACGCGCATGAGGAGGCCGAGGCGATCGCCCTGATCCTGCGATCCTGCATCGAAACGCCGGGCAAGACCGCGGCGCTCGTCACGCCCGACCGCGCGCTCGCGCGGCGCGTGGCGGCGCGGCTCAAGCGTTACGATCTGGCGATCGACGATTCGGCCGGCATCCCGGTCGCGCGCACCGTGCCGGGCGCCTTCCTCGATCTCGTGCTGGGCGCCTTCGAGAAGGACTTCGCCCCGCCCGAGCTGATGGCCTTGCTGAAACATCCTCTGGCGCTGCTCGGCCGGCGCCCGGAGCAGGCGCGCGCCACCGCGCGGGCGCTGGAACGCGGCGCCTTCCGCGACGTCTATGTCGGACAAGGGCTTGCCGGCGCGCGGGCCGCGCTCGAAGAGGCGCAAGACGAGAGAAAGCGCGGCCGCCTCAGCCCTGCAGAGCATCAGGCGGCGCTCCGGTTAGTGGCCGATCTCGAAGCGGCTTTCGCTCCGCTGACAGAGTTGGCGAGAGGCGATCTGCCCAGTCCCGCGTCGCGGCTGGCGGAAGCTCATGCCGCGGTGGCCGAGAAACTGGCGCGTGCAAGCTGCCCATCCTCTGGCCTGTGGCAGGGCGACGCCGGCGAAGCGCTCTCCGTGCTGCTCGCCGAGTTGATCGACGCGGGCCACCGCCTCCCGCTCACGGCCGCCGACTATCCGCCGTTCTATCGCAGCCTGGTTGCCGGCGAGGTGGTGCGGCCGCGCGCAGCGCTGCATCCGCGGCTGTTCATCTGGGGACCGCTCGAAGCGCGGCTGCAACAGCCCGACCTCGTGATTCTTGGCAGCCTGAACGAAGGCGTCTGGCCGCGGCATCAGGAGGCGGGCCCCTGGCTCAGCCGGCCGATGCGCAAGACGCTTGGCCTTAGCCCGCCGGAGCGGCGTATCGGCCTTGCCGCCCACGATTTCGCGCAAGGGCTCGGTGCGCGCGAAGTCTACCTGACACGCGCGCACAAGGTTGACGGCGTGCAGACCGTGCCGTCACGCTGGCTCCAGCGGTTGCTTGCCTTGGTCAAGGCATCGGGGCTGGAGCAGAAGCTCGAACCCGCGCAGCCTTGGCTCCATTGGGCGCGCGAGCGCGACACGACGGACGGGTTCAAGCCGATCGGGCCGCCAAGGCCGTGTCCGCCGCTCGAAGCCAGGCCGAAGCAAATGAGCGTCACGCGCATCGAGCGCTGGATCGCCAATCCTT
>Ga0157375_10001722_pt1 | contig 18787 bp, 20 predicted proteins | sample M35metaG_FD_115311 | JGI IMG/M metagenome (GOLD analysis project Ga0157375, IMG submission 115311) | Miscanthus rhizosphere microbial communities from Kellogg Biological Station, Michigan, USA - M3-5 metaG | ecosystem: Host-associated > Plants > Roots > Rhizosphere > Soil | place: USA: Michigan... | reverse complement strand
TGGCTGACTGCCGCCTGCGCCCTTGCAACTCTGGCGAATCCCTTTGGCTATAAACTGCATCTCGATGTGCTCTCTTTCCTGCACGGAAACGGTACCACCGAGTTCATCCAGGAATTTCAAGCTCCGACGTTCCGCACGCAGCCCCAGTTGTTTTACCTGGGATTTCTGTTGGCCGGCCTCGCGCTCTGCGGGCTCTACTTGCGCCGCAGGAGATTTGTGGAACCGCTGTTGCTCATGGGAACCGCCTTCGCGTCGCTGATCTCGGTGCGTCACAGCACGGTGTTCGTGGTTCTTGCGGCGCCGATGATCGCTGCGGAGCTTTCTACTTATTGGCAAGTTTGGGTCGCGCACCAGCCGCGGAAATCCGCAGCCCGGATCTTGGACGGGCTTTCCTCCGAAAAGCGCGCGGCGTTCTCGCGAAACAGCGTTTGGCTGCTGGCGGGGCTCGCCGCGATTTTCGTGTGGACACCTCAGGAGGTGTGGCCCACCGGTTTCGACGCGAAAATGTTTCCGGTGGAATTGGCATCTCGGCATCCGGAGCTTGCGACTGCCAGACTGTTCACTTCCGATCAATGGGCGGACTATCTGCTCTATGCGAACTATCCGCGCCAGAAAGTGTTCTACGACGATCGCGCCTTCTATGGCCTAGAAATGTACCGCTCCGTCAACGCGCTGCTGAGCGGGCAAGCGGGCTGGGCGGCAACTTTGGATCGGTATCAGGCTGACCGAGTGCTGACCGAAGCCGGCTCGCCACTCTCCGCGCGCCTGCGCGAATCGGCCGCCTGGGCGGTTATCGATCAGGACTCAACTGCGGAGTTGTTTGCGCGTCATCCCGCGCGCTAGTCGCTGCAAGCGTCCCCAGCAGCGCGAAGAAAAACGCCGCGAGGGCCGGCCTCTGCTGCATCGGATAATCGATCAGGGCGTGCAGCCAGACGCTGAGGATGCCTATGCCCCACAGCGATCGCACCGCAGGTCCTACGCTCCAACCGGCGATCGCCAGCATCAGCGTCAGAAATAGCAGCCCGCCTTCACTTGCCCACTGAAGCCAATCATTGTGGGCCTGGTTGACATATGTGCCGTCGTCGAATCGCGCGTAGGCGGGATAAGCTTCCGGCCATGTCCCGAGTCCAAAGCCGGTGAGTGGGCGGTCGCGCGCCATAGCGATTGAAGAGAGAACCAGATCCTTGCGCAGGGAATACGGGTGGGGTTCCTGCAGCCGTTTCCAGAGAGGTTCCCATCCGACCACGCCCGTCAGAACCGCCACCGCCACCAGACTCCCCAGCACTACTCGCACGAGCATTCTGCCGTTGATGATGCCGCGCCCAAATGCAATCGCGGGGATGATCAGAATCTCGGCGAAACATAGGATCGTGCCGGTGCGCGAGCCGCCCGTGACCACTGAGCCAAACAGCGTGGCGACGATTACTGCGTACAGCATCCAGCGCCCTCGGTCGCGGACGACGCCGACAATCGCCAATGGCAAGACAGCTTCGACGAAGGCGGCGTACTGATTGTGATAAACGAAGGGACCGAGTGTGCGGGATTCCGAACCCGAATCGAAGATCCAAAATACTTTGCCCGCCAGCGAGGTGAGGAACGTGAAGATGGAAACCACAGCCAGGATGCTGGTGAAGGTCAACGCAGAGCGCAGAAAGCGCTCGCGCCGGTCACGGTTGCGATACAGATCGGCGGCTAGCATGAAGGCAGCCAGGTTCGTAACCCAGCTCAGGACAGCATCCAAAGTAGTAACGCGATCGACTGACCATCCGGCGGCCACCTGCAGCGCGCCCCACGCAACCGCCCCGGCAATCATCCATCCGGCGACGGGGAGAGTGAGTGATCGCCAGTGCGTGATTCTGACTGCCGCGAGTGCGAAAAGCGCAACCTGGAAAGCGCTCAGCGCCCAGCGAGCCGGGACCCACAGTGTGAGAATCCCGAGAGCGAGAATCGCAGCCAGCAACATGCCTGTCTGCTAGTAGGCGCCGCGTCCGCAGATCACAGCGGCCACGGTGCGCGCGACAATGTACAGATCCAGCCACGGCGACCAGTTGCGAATGTAGTAGGTATCCAGCGCCTCCTGCACCTTCAGATCGCCATCACTGCGGGCTGACACTTGCCACAATCCGGTGAGGCCCGGCAAGACACGTGTGCGCAAGGTTCGGAACTCACGTGAAAACTGTTCCAGATGATAACCGGGCAGGGGACGCGGCCCCACCAGGCTCATCTCGCCTTTGAGTACGCTCCACAATTGCGGGAGCTCGTCCAGGCTGGTCCGGCGCAGCAAGCGTCCGATCGCCGGAAGAATTCGCGGGTCGCGCTGCAGCTTGAAGTGCAAGTTCCAGTGCGCCTGGTCTTCCGGATGGACCCGGAACCAATCTTCCAGGAGCGAGTCTCCATTCACGTGCATGGTACGCAGTTTCCAGACTGTGAGCCGTTGGCCACCCAGACCCTCGCGGACCTGGCGGTAGAACGCAGGTCCACTACTGGTCAGTTTGATCCACACCGCCGCCAGCGCCAGTACCGGTATGCTGGCCACAAACAGCGGGAACGCGATCAAGCGATCCATCACCAGCTTGAGCGCGTGATTGCGGCGCACCATGAGATTTTTCTTGATCTCAAATCCCAGCGATCCGCCCAGATCGCGGGCGGTTACCCACATGCTGGCGACACTCGCCAGATGCGGGATCACGATCAGGCGCCGAAAATTCAGCTCTTGCAGCAGCGTCGCCGCGTCTTCCTCCGCGATATGGGCGAGCGCCACGATGGCGGCATCGGCGCGCTGCACAAAATCCGGAGCGAGACCCAGCGGACCCAGCACGGGCACGGTTTCAATCGTCTGATTCCAAAATGCCGGGTGATTATCCAGAAATGCGATGGGATTCAGTCCCAATTGCGGCTGATTAACCAGAGTTCTCACTAACGCACGCCCGGTCTCGCCCGCGCCGAGCACGATCACCGGTATGCCCCAGCGCTGCCGCTTGACCAGCAGGGCTCGAATCGCGGATTCCGCGAGCGGCGGCAGCACCAGTGCAAAAAGAAACGTGGCTAGGAGAACACCGCGCGAAAGCACTCCGCGCGCGACGATGCTGTCCCAGGCCACCAGCCCTCCGAATACCGCGAGGGTGGCGAGCACGCGGCGCCGCAGTCGCTCCACCGGCCCCAGTAAATATCCCGGATACAAACCGATCTGGTAATTGATCGCCGGAAGCAGCAGGATCCCCGCCGCAACGCCCAGGAATTGTTCGACGCCGATCTCGGCAGTAAACCAAGAGGCCAGCAGCAGGCGCACCGAGTAGCCCAGAACGAAGGACGTTTCCAACGCAAGTACGTCGCCGCCAAAAATCAACCAAGGCACCCAATGTGCGGCGGGTGCCTCCCGAATCGCCAGTGCGGGCCGTGTGGCTGCGCTCATCCGAATAAACGTGGGTGCAAAGGATGGTCGGCATCTGCGGGGTCTGGACATGTGAGTCCCGCAAGCTGCAGGCTGAATTGTAGGACAAACGCGGCATTATTTAATAGGTAACGCCTCCAAAGCCGCCCCGGTTCATGGATGAGGCGGTGAAGCCACTGTAATCCGACGCGCTGGATCCATAGTGGAGGCTGGCAGAGAAAGCCGGCATGGTAGTCGAACGCCGCGCCCACAGCTACCACGGGCAAGCTCAATGCGTCGCGAAACTCATAAACAAACACTTCTTGACGCGGGCAGCCCAAACCGACAAACAGAAGATTCGCTCCGGACTGTTGGATGCGGCTGACGAGCGCAGTTTGTTCATCTTGACTGAGCGTTCCGAAGGTGGATGGCTCAATCCCCACTATTCGAAGTTCTGGGAATTGGGCGACCAGTGATCGCGCCAAGGCTTCGACCACGTCCCGTCTGCTGCCGTAAAGATAGACGGAAAGATCTCGGGAAGATGCCTCTTGGCAGAGCCGCAGCATCAAGGTGGGACCGTAGACGCGATCCTCTAGGCCCGTATTGTGGGCCATATTCAGCGCCCAACGAACAGGTTGGCCGTCGGGCGCTACAAGATCCAGGGAGTTCAAACGGTAGCGATGAACCCGGTCGTGCGCACCGGTCATCAAGCCATGTACGGCCAGCGCAGTAGCGCCAAAGGATCGCCGCAGGCAGGCTGCCTCCAGGATCATTTCGACGGCCCCTTCATAGTCCAGCGCGTCGACAAGCACCCCGAGCAGATTTCGTTTACCTAGACGCTTCATTGTGACAGCGAGCGCCGCATCACGGATTTCCGCCGCGATGTCGTGGAGCGTATACTCCTGTTGCCAATCCCGATAATCCTTCTGGAACCGCTCCAAGCTGCTTATCCACGACACGTGATCTTCCACACGCGCTTGGTCATCGTAAGAGATGACACTCCCCGCTTGGGTGTGTCAACGATATTTTTACCCTTACTTGGCAAGGATCATGATCGAATACCCACCAAATATCCGAGAAGCAAGTAGCTCCGGTAGGATGCGCCGCGGAATATTGGTGAATCGCGTCGCGCGGCGATGCGGCCTTTCGAGTGAAACTGGAGTCAAAAACCAATCGACTATTTTCTGGCCAGAGTATTGGACCGTTTTTAGCGCTTTCTCCCGCGTGAACAAGTGAAGGTGCCCTACAGACTCCCAGCAGTTGGTCCCGCGCAGGAGCGTGGAAGCGCTGGCATCCAACGGGATATGGTAGATTTTCCAAGTGGCTTTGGTTCCACACTGACGCACGAAACCGAAGCAATCCTCGACATGCTCGACCACGTCGAGCGCAAGCGCAACATCAAAGAACCGCGCATCCGCGAAGGGATCGCCCAGCACATACTCGCAGCGCGCACCGCCAAGACGCTGGCATAACGCATGAGCTTGGGGACTCACTTCGTAACCTGTAAACCACGCGGCGGGATCGAGTTTACACTCGAGTTCAGACAGGACGCCTCCCGATCCACAGCCGATATCACAGATGGAGTCGGGGTTCACTTCCGGATGGCGGCGGAGCATCCGTAACACTTGTCCGGCCTTAAAGGCGGAGTCTTCAAAATGCCAAGTGCCTCCCGTCGCAGCGGCGTAGGAGCCGTCAGCATAGGTCTTACGTACGGAAATTGGCAAGAGGGATTTAGGCGACTGGCTCATAAACGGGTCGATGGATGCCTGTTCTTCCTAGGGCCATGGAGTAGATATCCATAAGCATTTTATAGTTCCGTTGCGCAGTGTATTTCTGCTCATATTCCCGGCGCGCAACACCGCGCATGGCGCGCAGCTCTTCAGGATGCGTAAAGGCCCACCGGACTTGTTGAACAAGGTCCTCAACGTCAGCAGGCTGGAAGAGGAGGCCGGTGCCCCGATGAGTGACATACTCCGGAACCGATCCAATGTTCGATGCGATCACCGGGAGTCCGCAGGCGAACGCCTCGATAATAGTCATGGGCGAGCACTCATACCAAATCGAAGGGAAGACCAGAACCCGCGCGCCGCGCATCAGAGAAAATATCTGTTCTTTGGATTGATGGCCCACCGCCGTCACATTCGCCGGCCATTCGAGGGAGTCCAAGGGGCCCTTTCCGGCGATGATAAGCGGTGTCTCAGAGAGTCTTCGCCACGCTTGGGCTAACAGCCGAATACCCTTTTCCTCAGCCAGTCGGCCCACGAACAACGCGTATTCGCCTTCTCCTTTTCCTAGGCCGGGATCAAAGGCAAGAAAATTGGGTTTGACAGTAATCTGTTCTGGAGGCAGTCCGCCCTCGATAAACTTTTTTCGCGCAAATTCACTCAAGGCTATATAGATATTCACCATGCGTTGCCAAGTTCCGGCGGCACGATGGACGGCGAGCATGCCTGCGACCGCCGTCGTCCCGAAACGGCTATCGCGGTAGCAGCGGTTGCGAATCGCAGGTAGCCAGGAACGGGATTCGGGGCATTCCTCGCAAACAACGCCGTCGCGGAGAAAGGTGGCGGCCGGACAGAGAAGGCGGTAGTTATGCAGCGTTTGGACCACCGGCACTCCCATCTGTCGCATCGCGTAGTACGCGGACGGAGAGATCAGCGGAAAGGTATTGTGGAAATGCGCTAGGTCTGGCCCTGCTTTGGCGGCTGAAGCGAGACTTCGAAAGGATTTCTGGCTCCACACCGCCTCGCGAGCAGTCCGCAAGTTGTTCGTTCCGATGCGTGAATTATGCTCGACGAAGCGAATCACTGTGTGCCCATACTGTTCCAGTAAACTCGCCTCGCTAGCGAAGACTTCGTCTTCCCCGCCGGGCTGCTGATAATAGTTATGAGCGCTTAAGATGGTGTGCACAATGCTTTCGGGAACTGTCACGGTCTAAAACGAGAACTTCCATCGGCGGACGGGCTGCACGTGGCTTCCAGCGCTGGCCGCGGCCCTCTGTCGAACTGCCGCTAGGACGGGCCTACGGAGTTTGGGCGACCAACTGAGCGCGACCATAAGTGCAAGGCTCATCGTAACCGCGTTGCCAGCGCTGGCGATCAGATTTTCGGTGGAAAAGGCCAAGAGGAAAGCGGGAACGAATGAGAAGACGGCCGGGGCGCCGATCCTTCCGCTGCTCTTCTCGCTTCGCCTCGCGAGTTCGAAAATTAGCGTTCCTAAAATTGCCATTAGGAGGACAAACCTCGCAATACCCCATTCATATAAGACGCGCAGCCATTCGCTGTGAATGGAGCGGTTTGGATCCAACCCGTCGGCTTTATAGGAGCGTGGAAAAACATGCAGAACAATGTTTCCTCCGCTGGACGTGCCGTGCCCAAACAGCAGCTTGATCGCGCTCGCGTTGCGTAGTTCCTCCACGACCTTCCCATAGATGGCGAGCCGAAAGTTGAGATTTGAGAGGCCGACATTCTGTGGCGTATCTTGTCCCGTCACCAGTGCGCTAAGGGTAGCGGCAATGCGGCTGGAAGGGTTGGTGAGTACATTCGAATCCATCGGGTCGAAGTTCTGGACTAGAAGCGCTCCAAATCCGAGGCCCAGTGCTACGAGCGTGACCGATGCCACAACCTTTCGAAAAGACAGGATTATATATACCAAAAGAACCAGCGTAGCGCCCAGGAACCAGGTTCGGCTGCCGTTGAGTATGAGTGCCGCACCGATGGCGGCACTCATACCCACTCGAGTTTTCAGACCGAACGCCTTATGCCAGAGTGCAATGGCGAGAAACGCAACCAGAAAAGCTCCGTACTGCTGGGCTCCGACGAAGCTCGAAAAACGGGGTGGCCGATCCGCGCCGTCGAACCCATACGCCAACCCGCCGTAATAGAAAGTCTGCAGTGCGCCGAGACCCAGCGAGACCAGAATCAAGACGCTGATCTCTCTCGCCTCGAGCAATCCTGAACGAGCCGCCTTGAGCAGCACGACGAACGTCAAAAGGTTCCCAACCAGATTCCCGACCAACTTCGCTGCAGCCAGTGGGAATGGCGACCAGAGGCTGGCGGCCGCCGTATACAGAATAAAAAGGATCCACAAAATTGCCGGTGTTGAACGCAGACCCTTCTTTCTGGAGGAGCCAAGCCGCCACCACAAGTACAGCGGCAGTAGTATGCCTTTAGACGCATTCATCCATCCGATCGCTTCGGTCACGGATGAGGTCGGTGCGGTAGTGTCGAGATTCCCCATCACGAGCCAAGCAAGAATGGACCAGCGCAACGGCGCGAATAAAATACAGGGCAGAAGAATCCAGAAAATGCACTGAGCCGCCGAGACCGCCGACATTTCCTGGAAAAACACTTAAAAGGCCCCGTTCCTAAGAGGATTGCTATCTAACCGAGCACCACGTTGGTATGCGAAATCGGCCGCTGCAACAATTTGATTTGCCATTGCGACTGGGGTCATAGTTTTCACACGCAGACGAGCAGCCAGCCTGAAGCGGTCTAGCTCTTCGTTGGGTTCCGAAAGAGCCCGGTGAATCGCTGCTTTCATTTCGCTCGGATGGTCGGGACGAAAGATCCAACCTGTTTTTCCGTCGACTACCAACTCAACCACTGCCTGGCTATACGCGCTGCCGAGCACAGGGAGCCCGGAAGCCATCGCTTCCACTACCACCATGCCCCACTCGTCCGCCAAAGTGGGGAACGCGAGCAGGCCGCTTTGCACGTGCACCTCAGGGAGTCGATCGTATGACACATGCCCCAACAATTTGATGGAAAGATTCCGCGGCGTGGCGTAGGTGGCCAAGGTACTGCGCAGAGGACCGTCGCCGGCGATCCAGAAATCCACTTTCTGGTCAGGATGAAGCCCGGCCCAATCTGCAAGGCATGACAAAAACGGAATCAATCCTTTTAGCTCAATCAATCGTCCGCAGTACAATAGGCGCCGTCGGATCGGCTCGGCGCGCGTCGCCGGTAATGCGAGAAAGTGCGCGACGTCTGTGGTTTGAGGAACGCGAAACACACGCTCCTTGGGTGCGCCAAACCGCTCTACATAGCATGCGCCGCTTTCGCCGTTCACCATTACGGCGTCGGCCATGCGAAGCAGTGCTCGACGGAGAATGTGCCGTGCCTGCCCCCGCGTTTGCTCCGTGACCTCGGATAACGTCGCCCAGACGACCAGGCGGCTTTTCGCGACGAGTCTTCGGTAAAGGGCGGCTTGCAGAGTTCGTAGACCCAACTCACCGGAGACAATTACGTCTGGACGGAACTCTCTGAGCTGGGCAATAGTGTCATAAGGAAATTGAATCGCTAAACGATCCGTGAAGTTGTGCGTGTGCCTCGATGTCTGGTGCCATTGGACGGATCTTTGTTGAACGATCCCCAGACCGCTCTTCGGGGACACCATTCGCGGCCCGTCTTCGAGTGGGGTCGAGACAAATATCCGAAGGCTTTCGCAACGTCTTTCCAGCTCTCGCAAGAAGGCAAGGCGATAAGGGGGCAGAAAATTCGTCAACAACGCAATCCGATGCTTCATGCGTCACCCGCGGCGTGACCGCCTTGCCGTCCCAAGCGAGTCTTCAACCGAGCTTCGCTCTTCGTCGAAACGAAATTCAAGCATTCTCTGCCATCGATGGTTCCCGGCTCAGCATCAGCCAAGCCTGACGGCGTGAGCCAGAAATTCTTATAACCATGTTGGCTGAATTCATTTAAGAGTTCATCGGGATGGTAGTGATAGCGGGCGCAGTTCTCAGGCGCAAACTCCGTAATCCAAACTGGTGCCGTGTCGGTGGGCAACTGCAGCAAGGATTGCGCGCCTCGCAGCACCATCTTTTCGGCGCCCTCGACGTCAATTTTGACCAGATGGGGACTATATCCGCAGTGGAAGTGAAAATCACTAAGTGGCAGAGTGGACACAGCGATGGTGGAAGTTGCGGTGGCCTCTTCTTTGGACGCCCGCATATGGGACATCGAGGGCTCAGAATCTATCACGAACTCGGCAACGCCATTCCGGTCCGTTACGGCATTCCTGTGCACCGTCACGTTAGTGAGCAGATTGGCCTCGATTGTGCGATAGATCAGGGCACTAAGCTTGGGACTCGGCTCAAACGCGTCCACTCTGCCCTTTTCACCGATTTGCCGCGAGGCGAGTAAAGAAAACTCCCCGATATGGGCGCCCACATCCCAAAACACCATGCCGGCTCGCAGGAAATTCATCAAGAACCCCGCTGTCTCCGGTTCCGAATAGCCCAGATAGTAGATGAGCGCTCCAGCACCGCCCTTGGGAACCAGGATCTTTCCACCGTCCGGCACTGACAAGCGCCATGGTTCACTACAATATGCCCAGCGAGTTCGCCACAGCAGGCGGCGGCCTAACGCCTGGACGGGATTGCGTTGAAAGTCGGGCCGGTCCCAAAGTCTACCGATTGGTCCGAACAAAGCTTCACGCACCTGAATGGTTATCACCCCGCTCGGCGTAGTATTTGTTGTAGCGGTTGTAATACGAATAGTAATATCCAGGGCTGATTTCGCGATGCACTTCATTCAGCACCACGCCTACCAGATTCGCCCGCAGCCGCGCCAGCGTCGTAATCACGGAGCTGAGGGCCGTCCGGCTGGTCTCCCCGGCGCGTGCTACCACGATTACGCCATCCACTGCGCTCGCCATTTGCAGCGGCTCGGCGAACCCCAGGAGCGGCGGAGCGTCCAGCACCACTAGGTCGTATTCGCGCGCGGCTTCCTCCACCAATTCGGCCAATCCGGTGCCTATCAAATCCGAAGCCCGGCGCGTGGAAGGGCCTGCGGGCAGGATATCCAGCCCCACTGGCTCCGGCATCCGCACCAGCGCGTCGCGCCAGGAGATCTGCTGCAGCAGAACGTTCGAGAGCCCCACGCTGTTGGGCACCTGGAAAAGGCGATGAACGCTCGGGCGCCGCAGGTCGCCATCGATCAGCAGCGTTCGCTTGCCCTGTCCGGCGTGGGTCGCGGCCAGATGCGCGGCCACTGTGGATTTGCCTTCCGAGGGGGAAGCGCTGGTGAGCAAAATGCTGCGCAGGCGGCGGTCGAAATCGGTGAGCAGGATCGAATTGCGCAGCGTCCGGATCGCCTCTTCGTAGGTCGAGAGGGCCGCGTAGCCGCCTTCTAACAAAGTCAGATCTTTGCTCCCCCCGCTTTTGCCGTTGCGAGAAGAGCCGTTCACGTGACCGTTCGAATGCACCCCATTGGCAAGCACGCCGTTCGCATGGAAGGCATTGGCGTGCGAATTAATCGGGCTCAGCCGGCGTCGCCAATCCTTCACCGCCGGCAACGATCCGATGACTTCGGCATTCATCAGCCGAGCGACTTGATCGGGATCGCGCACCGTGTTGTCCAGTACGTCGCTTACCACCGCCACCGCCACCGCGAGGAACGCCGAGGACAGAAACGCCAGCAGCAGATTCAGCCAGATCTTGGGAAACACTGGTTTCAATCCAGGCCGCGCCGAATCCGCCACACGGATCGAGCTGTTCTGGAAGCTGGCATTGATGCCCGCCTCCCTGATCTTGCGCACCAGCTCTTCGTATAGATTCTTGTCGCCGTCGGCTTCGCGCTTCAGGGTTTGATATTCGAAGGAACGGGCGTTGAGACGGTCGAATTCGGATTTGGTTTCCTGCACCGCGCCGGCCAGTATGGTTTCGCGATTCACGGCCTCGCGATATTCCACTTCCACGCGATCGCGGACACTCGCCTGAGTGCTGGCGAGTTGCGAGTCCAGCTCCTGCACCCGCGACTGTGCCTTTTTGAACTCCGGATGGTTCGCGCCGTAGTGATTCCTGACCTCGGCGAATTTCTCCTGGGCCTCGCTCAGGCTGTCGGTCAGTTTCTTGAGAGCGTCGCCTTGGGTGGATACTTGTGCCGCCTCCAGCGTTCCGCCCTGCACCGAATTGTTGGCGGCCTCTTTCTTGACTCGATCCGCCTGCGTTTTTGTATATTCGCTGTTCAGCTCCAGCAGGCGCGCCGATAGAATGCTGGTCTTCTGTTCCGGGTTGATGACATTCAGCTCGCGCTCAAACTGAGCCACGGCCGCGCTAGACTTTTCCATCTTGGCCTTCAGCTCTTCCAACTGCCGCTCCATAAAATCGCTGAGACTGGCGGTGGCTTTATAGCGGATGCGATAGGTGTGCGCCAGGTACGAGAGCGCAATTTCATTTGCGACGTCGGCGGCCAGCGCGCGGTTGGAAGAACGATAGCTGATCTGAAGAATGTAGGTGTTGGGCGGTCGTGTGATTTTCAGATGCTTGAGGATCACGGGGGCTTCCAGACTGGTCGCCGATCGATCGACCGCCTCTTCGAGCGCGTCTTCCTCTGCCTGCCGCAGATGGTATTTATCCACCACCGGCCGCAGCACCGAGTCGGATTCAATCAGCTTGACTTGAGTGGCGATGAACTGATCGGCGTCGTTCGCGGCACTGCGTGTAGCCTCCTCGCCCAGCACTCCTGTGGGCACCTGCCGGTCAATATCGATCGACACCGTTGATTCGTAAATCGGCGTAAGGCGCAGCGAGACGATCCACGTTGCCAGGACGGCGGCCACCACGAACGCTGCGATTTTCCAGGCTTGCCGCCGCAGAATCCACAAATAGTGGGCCGGCGGGACGTGCGCCGTCTGCGCTTCGAATTCCGCATCCAGCGTCAATGGCGGCTGCGAAACATGCACGGTCCGCGCCAACACGGGCAAATTGTTTTCCAGATCTCTCATGATGCTGCTCGCTACTGATGCCAGATCAGAACGCCGGAGGCCGTCGAAGCGCCGAAGCTGGTGATACGGTCGATGATTGTCGCCGCATTGCGCCGTGATTTATTGTCTGGAATGTACAGGACGTCATCCACTTGCAGCGCTATATCCGGCGATTTGCGCTGCAGGATCTTGTCTAGTTCCACCGGGATCTCATGTTTGTCACCGCCGGCGTCCCGCCGGTAGATGTACGCCAGCTTGGACGCGTAAGGCATCACTCCTTCGGAGAGCGCCACCATTTTCAGAATCGAATTGTCGCCAGCGTCATGCACAGCGAACGCACCCGGCTTCTTGACGTTGCCCAGGACGAAGATTTTGCCCGCTTCCGGCACTCGGATCTCCTCGCCACCATGCAGTTGATAATTGATCGCTGGGTCTGCATCCTTAAGCAAGCGATTGAGCGGAATGCGCTCCAATAGTGTCGCCGACACTTCGCCGCGGGAATCCGGAGAAGGCTGCGGGCGGCTCACCAGAACTTCCGTTCCGGCGTCCGGACTCAGCCCTTCGGCCCGCGCCAGCGCGTCGAGCAGCGTCACCATGCCCACCGCCTGAAAAGTAAGCGGCTTGCGCACAGCGCCCATCACCGAAATCGGACGGCTGTGATATTCCGCCACGGTGACCTTGACCACGGGATCCACCAGAATCTGCTCGCTCTTCAGCGCTTCGACCAGGGAACTCTCCACATCGTGAGCGAACAACCCTTCCGCCGCTACTCCGTTGGTTAGCAGGGGAAGGTGAATGGCGCCGTCCGCCTCCACGCGAACGGTTCGAGTGAGCTCCGGCGCGTCATACACGGAAACGGCAACCAGATCGTCGATTCCCAATTTCTGCGACGGCAGATTTTCCTTGCTGGCTTCTTCCATCGGTTGCGGACGCAGCTGCGCGAACGCGGCAGCGGATGCCAGCGTCAGCAGAATGGCGAGGCGCATTAGTTCCTCTCCAGCATCTGCGCGATCCGCGTCACAGTCATTTTCAGCTCGCCCAGCTGTTGGCCCAGCGCGGGCGCGTCGAGCGACCCGAATAATTGCGCTCGCGCGAACTCCGAAAGACTGCGCGCGCCCTTCTCCGACGAGGCCGCCTGCAAGGTTGCATACTCTTCCTGCGTCAGACGAAAGATCAGAAGTCGATTTCGGGGTTTAGTAATGGCCATGGGATGTGCCTCGGGATAACTCAGGAATTTTCAAATCGGCGGACGGCCGATACGATCTGCTGCGCGGTTTGGGCCAGCTCGTTCAGTTTGCTTTCAATCTGCGCCAGCGATGGCTGACCTGCGCCGCTGAGCACTTGGGAGCGAACGAAGTCCGACAGGCTGCGGGCCCCCCCTCTCGCCCGTGCCTTCTCCAGGTTTTCGAATTCCACGTCGGTGAGGCGAAACATCACTGCCCGGGTCCGCGGGGCCACTTCCGTCCGGCTGTTTCCGTAGCCACCGAACGCCTGCCCGCCGAATCGCCACGACTCGCGGCGCCAGCGGTGCACCACATTTGGATTCACCTGAAGAGCGCGGGCTACCTCAGTGGCCGAAGCCCCCATCTCCAGGCTGCGGACCGCGGCCGCCTTACATTCTTTAGTGAAGACTCGTCGCTTGGTTCCCATGCGGGGAGCCGTTACCATCCAGCGACAACATGTCGCCGTCCACTTCTACTGAAATCGAGGAGCCCAGTGCTTCGACGCTAACCACCACTCGCCACGACCCTTTGGTCCGCAAAATAACGCCGCGCAGCGGAGCTAAGGGTCCGTGCTCGATGATCACGCTTTGCCCGATGCGCACGTAAGGCCAGGGAGCGATCGCGCGGCCCGAAGAGAGTACCGCCCGTACCGCGGAGATTTCATCTTCTTCCACCGGAACCGGCTCTTTGCCCGAGCCGACGATGGATCTTACACCAGGCGCCTGCAACACCCGCAGTTTCTCGCGCAATCCAAAGCGGCAGAACACATAACCAGGAAACAGCACCTCTTCGGATTCCCGCACGCGATCCGACCAGCGCTTGCGAGCACGGTAAACCGGCAGGTAAGTCTCCAGGCCTTGATTGATCAAGCCACGCGTGGCCGCGTTCTCGTGATTCGGCCGGACCGTGAGTGCAAACCAGCCTGGAGTGTTGCCAAAGGACATGAGGGCGAAGCTATCGCTACGTATGTCCCAATCGGGGGTTTGGGTACTGAAACCAACAGGGGAGGTTAGTTTCTTAGTGTAGACGTTCCGCAGAGAAAGTCAAGAGTGTTAATGTCAGCTCGGACGCGAGCGCATCAACGAAAATTGTACCGATCCCACGCTCTTCCTGAATCACTGGCCAAGGAAGGTGAGGATCTCGCGGTTCACCTCTTCCGCGTGAGTCCAGGTGATGCAGTGCGGCCCGTCTTTCACTACCGCCAGGCGTGACCCCTTGATCAGTTTGGCGGTTCGAAGTCCGGCGGCGCTAATCGGTACGATCCTGTCCGCATCGCCGTGTATCACCAGCGCGGGTACGTCGACACGCGTCAAGTCCTTGCGGAAATCCTCATGCCAGGTGGGCACGCAGGCGAAACTGGCCGTAGCCGAGGCGCCGGCGGCAACATTCCAACTCGCTTGGACCGCCGCCTCGCTTACGCGCTTCCCCAGGAGTAAATCTGTATTGTAGAAATTCTTAAAGAACTCCGTGAAAAAAGCGTAGCGGTCCGTGGCGACGGCCTTCTGTATCCCTTCGAACACGCTGCCGTCCACTCCCTCCGGGTTGTCCGGGGTCTTCAGAAGGAACGGTGGAACGGATGAGATGAATATCGCCTTGCTCACGCCCTTCGTGTCGTACTTCCCTATATAGCGCGCCACCTCGCCGCCACCCATGGAGAAGCCCACCAGGGTGAAGTCCCGCAATTCGAGTTGGGTCACCACCTTGTGCAAATCCTCAGCGAAGGTGTCATAGTTGTAGCCGCCGGTGGGCTGGCTGGACCTGCCGAATCCCCTGCGATCATAAGTAATTACGCGGTGACCCGCTGCTAAGAGCGTGGCTGTCTGTTTTTCCCACGAGGCCCCGCTCAGTGGATATCCATGAATAAGCACGACCGGCTTACCCAAGCCGTGGTCTTCATAGTAAAGATCGATGTTGCCGGAGTTTTCTTTCCCGACAGAAATGTATGGCATTGAATCCTCTTTTTCGAATCGTACACGGGTTCGGTTGACGACACTTAGATGCATCTGGGCTGCCTAGCGTCACAGCATCCGCGCATTGCCCGCGAGGCAAACCGGACGCAAGAGGCCCATGCGGTCGAGCGGCCACTAGACGAATGGCATGTCCCAATCGGGGGGATACTGTAACGAACAGGGGAGGTTAGTTTGGTCGTGGAGACGCGCAGGGAAAGTTATAGTGTTAATGTCTAGCTTGATTTATTTAGGCTGGCTGATTTTGTACATCGTGAAGAGAACCACAACGACTCCCGCGAGTACCACCATCGGGTGTTCCGTCACAAATTGGAATAGACTGTCCATTCCGCCCTTGAGTGGGAGTATAGCTTAAGTTACGGCCTTTGGGCCCACCAGAATCCACGCGCCGCCTGCGAGACAGGCCGGCTGCCACGGGCTATCTCAACAGCCCCATACGGTCGAGCGGCCAGTATACGAACGCCGCTTTCCCGTAGATGTAGTGCCTGGCCACGGTGCCCCACATGCGACTGTCGTTCGAAGAGCTGCGATGATCGCCCAGCACATAATACTCGCCCGGCGGTACCACGCGCGGCGGCGTCGAAACATGGTCGCGATAGGCTTCCGGCACATACGGCTCATCGAGCGGTCTTTCATTCACTGAAACTTGCCCGTCCGTCACCTGGACCTTATCGCCCGGTACACCGATCACCCGCTTGATAAAGGATTTCGACGGATCGCCCGGGAACCAGAACACCACAGTATCGCCGCGCTGGATATCGGAGATGCCAAAGCGATAGGCAAACTTATTGATGAAGATCCGCTCTTGGTCCACCAGCGCCGGCATCATGCTGGTGCCTTCCACGCGCACCGGTTGGTACAGGAACAGAATCACTACTACTGCAATCAGCACGCTTACCGTCAGATCGCGCAGCCACGAAATCGCCGCCATGGCCGACGTCGATCCCGGCGCGGCGGAACCCCGCGGACGAAGCGGACTCGCCGGCTGCTCCCCGTTCTCCTGCTGGACATTCGCCGGAGCTACGGGGTCTTCATCGGGTGCATTCATCAGAGCTCGATTCTATGACGGTCGAAACCTTCAATGGTTACGCCACTTTCAATGCTTACGCCACTTTCTATTGGATCACGACTCCCGGCCTCGCCGCTTGACGCGCCCTTCAGGGAGATGCCCGGGTCGACCACGAGCCCGAGCGTGGGCCCGACTTCCACGTTCCGCTGACCACTGCACGCACTGCGGACTCAAGCATCTCAGCCATGCGGGCCTGGGGCGAGAGCGAAGTTGTGCTGGTCCACGTCCCTGAGTATTTGCCGGCGCGGCTGGCGACAGTGGCCCTCCAAGCGCCATTCCAGGATTGCGCGGACTTGCTCGCCGCCCAGCCGCCCTGCATCAGCACCCTGCCGGTGGCATCCTGGAGCATCCATGTCCCGGTTACGCCGCCGCTCGGGTCAGCTTGTGCTGTCCACCTTCCGGCCAAGTTTCCCGACTGCGTGGTCGCGCTCCAGGTTCCTTTGAGGTCCGCTCCCGACAGCAGAATGCCGGAAGAGGCGAAAATAGCCAAAACATAAGCGGCAAACATTGTTTTAATCTATCAGTTTTAATCTATCACGCCCCACGGGCGGTTTCGTTTCACACCAGTTCGGCCAATCGCCGGTCCAACGTCCAGAGTGGGACGGACGAGAGCAGAGAGGCGGTCAGCAGATGCGCGTCAATCCAGCCGATGCCTTTGCCGAAGAGCCGCCGGGAATCGATCGACTGCAACACCAGATGATCCGGCGCCTGCGGAATTTGCGGTAAATGGCCGAGGAGACGCAGGGTTTCGGCGCGCTCTCCCAGGTTGCCGCAGGCCAGCTCTGCAAGGACCATGGGATGCGTCGCCACTTCGCCTTCCTGCAGAAGCTCACGCAGACGTGTGTTGCCGATGCGGAAATGGTGGATCCAAACCGACGTATCGACCAGAATCATGGCAGAATCAGCGGCGGGGACCCGACATTGCGCTGCGCCTACGAGGAATCGTGCGGCGCTTCGGGGAAGTTCCCCCGAGGGCGGCCAGTGCGCGCGCGCTTTCTCTCGCGATCAGTTCTTCAAGGCCGCGATGCACCAGCGCGGTCTTCTCTTGAATTCCGGTAATGCGGCGGGCCTCATCGAGCAAGGAGTCGTCGAGGTTCAGCGTCGTTCTCATGTGCATCAGTATGCATCATGGATGCATACGATTGCAATTTGGGTGCGGACTGCTACTTTGCCGGCGCGAGACCCTCGGTCAATTCAATGCGTACTCCCCAGGGATCGGTCAGGAATGCGGTTTTCAAGTGCCGGGCGTTAGCGCTTTGCGCCACCGGTCCTTCGAACTCGATGCCTTGCGCCTGGAGCTTCTTGTACAGAGAATCAAGATCCTTCACCTCGAATCCTATGTGATCGATCAAGTGGCCTTTGGTGGGTCCGCGCTTGACTCCAGTTGCAGCGGTGGGCACAGCGGCGATCGAGAGGTTCATGTTGTTCGGGAAAAGATCCGTGGCCATGAAGTTTCCAGGCCGCGAAACGCTTTCACGCGTAGCGGGCTCGAGGCCGAACATTTTGGCATACCAGGCTTGAACCGCTGGAACATCATCCGGCGCCAAATAGTAATGAATGTGGTCCATTTGGACGGGCGTGGGAAGCGCAGGGTCGCCGAACACTTCGATGTGAGTGCCTTCCGGTCCGGTTACGTAAGCCTGATTGTGAAGGCGCGCGGCAGCGGCTTGCGTCACCTTGAGTCCGGCGGCCTTCCATTTTTCGATAAGCGGGGGCAGATCTTTGATGATGAAACCGAAATGATCCACCACCGCCGTTTCATTCGGCCCGCTCGAGTCGCCTTGGCGTAGCAGGATGTAGACGCCGGGGAACTGAATCTCGGTAAGCTTATCGTTCTTCACTACGGTGCCGCCCAGCATGTCGACCAAGAAGCGGGTCTGGGCGTCAACGTCTTTCACGATCAGGTGAATGTGTCCTAGAGTGACCCCGGCGGCATTGGGAGCCGTCAACTGCGCGGACAAAGACCCGGCGGTCAAGAGCGCGATTATGCAGAAGGTTCTGATTCGCATCGTCAATCAACATAACAGATCGCGGGCGTGGCCGCCCCCGGGCATCTTTACCGTCGCCGGCTGCCGTGTATGACGCAACTCTTCTTCGACTCCTGCAGCGTGCGGCATTACGATGCTGCCCGATCGCGGCGGCAATCCAGCTTCGATGGCATGCTACGATGTACCCACAGAATGTTGCTCGCCTTTCCCCTCTTGTGGGCGGTGGGCGCTGTCGCGGCGCTTCTTTACGCGCAAGACCGGGGCATCCCGTGGGCGACCGCGCTGGCCGTACTTCCCGCCTTCCTGTTGGAGGTATCGTTGTATTTCATGATGGGCGTGGAGCGGCTTCGCCTGCGCCTGGAGAAATTCCCGCCGGCCGGGGTCGCGACGGCGCTGGTGGTCGCGGCAGTGGCGCCTTACGCTCTGGCTTCGCTGGTTCTGCGGAATTTTTCGTGGTATTCGCT
>Ga0157375_10001721_pt1 | contig 18793 bp, 15 predicted proteins | sample M35metaG_FD_115311 | JGI IMG/M metagenome (GOLD analysis project Ga0157375, IMG submission 115311) | Miscanthus rhizosphere microbial communities from Kellogg Biological Station, Michigan, USA - M3-5 metaG | ecosystem: Host-associated > Plants > Roots > Rhizosphere > Soil | place: USA: Michigan... | reverse complement strand
GAATGTGCCTGCCGTGATCAAGCCTTGTTTAACGCCGGTGATTGAAAGGTACGCGGGTGTTGGCATAAGTGGTTTCCTTGCCTGATTAAGTAGATAGACCGAACGGCAAAATACCGATCGGGCGTTTTCCTATAACAAGAAGCGTGCCTGAATTGGTCGTGGTCAATGAAATATAGGGTGCGGTGGTTTTTTGTTTGGGAAGTGTTGAAGTGTGTGGCGGTTTAAGCGGGCGTTTTATGTTTTAAATTGCAGAGGCGTGCGCATTTATCTGCGCAGTTGCTTTCGCTTGATAAATAAAAGCTTGAGCGCAGTAGTTAATGAAATTCTCTGAAATGGTTGCGCAAGGCGCTGCGCACACAAGCTTTTAAAGGGTTTGTAGGAAACTGCTTAAGTGAAAATCTTGCCCTTGCTGATCGCTTTTGGAATGGCTAAGGTTCGTCTGCCTCGCCTGTAAGTGGGCCGAGGTTAAGGGTATTCCGAATGTTTAACTTGTTACGCTTGGGCTGCCGAATTTATCTTGTGAAGTTATGTGCGATATCGAATGGTTTATTCAGACAAGCTCTACTCTCATTATGTTGAGTTGGCCCGAATCCCTTGCTCGGTAGAAGAGTTTGCCGGCTGTGATATGCGCTTTTCTACAGAGTATGAACTTCTTGAATTTGAACTTGGAAAGGCTCAGTCCATGCATGTTTCAAGTTCGCCGGATTGGCAAAAAGTCAACGAAATTGCCGAGCGCATGTTGCGCGTTCATACCAAGGATTTGCGGGTGGTTGTTTGGCTGACGTGGGCTTTGTACCAGCGTTTTTCATTTCCGGGGCTGTTGGCGGGGCTTGGTCTGCTTCTGGGTCTGTGCGAGCAGCATTGGGCGGTTGTTTATCCCGCCAAAGCACGTACGCGTTGCGCGGCGTTGAGTTGGCTGGTGTCGCGGTTGGACGTGCTCTTTTCACAGCACCTTTTACTGAGTGAGCAGTTGCCTCTGTTTGAGGCGCTCCAGGATCACATCGCGCGCCTTGATGAGCTATGGGGTAAGCGTTTTGGCGATGATGCGCCGTTGTTGCTGCCGGTTCGCAGGCAGCTGTCAGAACGTTTGGTCGCTGCAAGTCAAGTGGCTCCCGAAGCGGTCGGTGTTGCTGGTGTGATGGCCCAGGTCAAGCAGGTCGCTACGCAGTTGCTCAAGCCCGAACAGCCGGTCAGCAACGAAAGAGACGCTCAGAAACTGCTGCGGGCGCTGCAGGACCAGGCTCGGCCGTTATGCGCATGGTGGATGCGCCAAAATGTGGCTGACCCGCGTGCGATGCGTTTGAGCCGGACACTGACGTGGTTGATGCTCATCACTTATCAGGATCAAGCCGCTGCCCGTAGCGCCACGCCAGATTCCGTTTCACGCAGGCAAAACCTATTTTTTCCTTGAACTGACCGCCCAAGACATCGCGCAACTGGAGCAGTCAGGTGGTTTTGCCTTTCATGTCAGCGGTGAATTCGCGGCACTCGAACTTAACTTCTGGGCGATCAGGGACTGAACATCATGGACAGCGAATATCCGCAGGATGAAAAAACCATCCTGCTTGACAGTGAGGGGCGCGGTCCTTTGCAGGTGCCGATCACGGACTTCCCTTCTGCGCCGCGTTTTGAGCAGTTGGAGGGCCGGATGGTCTATGCCGCCCGTGCTCAGGACGTGCACCGCTTCAAGACGAGCACCAATCCATTGGTTGTTGCGGCGTGGCCATTGTTGTTGCAAGTGGTCGAACTCAAGAGCAGTTCGGGGCGCGACAGCATCGCGGCGGTCAACGATCGGTTGTCATCAGCGGTAAACCAGTTTGAAGCGTGCGCCCTGCAGTCCGGCGTTGAAGGCAGTGAGGTTATTTCTGCTCGTTACGTGCTTTGCAGCGTCATTGATGAAGCGGTCGTCACGACTGAGTGGGGCAATCACAGTGACTGGTCCAGGATGAGCCTGTTAAGCCGGTTTCACAACGAAACCTTTGGCGGCGAGAAAGTTTTCCAGCTGTTGGAGCGACTGTGCCGCGACCCGATCAGGCACCTGGCAATGCTTGAGTTGATTTACCTGTGTCTGGCCATCGGGTTTGAAGGCAAGTACCGGGTGTTGGAGAGAGGCGCTTGCGAGCTCGAAGCCGTTCGTGATGCCTTGCATCGTCAGATCAGGCAAGTACGGGGTGACCCGCCGAACGATCCCGCCCCGCCGTTGACGGGACGGCGCAAGAGGTTCCGCGTCATCTCGGCTCGCTGGATAGCAGCGTTTGCCCTGGCCTGCGGGGTGAGTCTGTACATCGGTTTTGCCTGGAAGTTGGGTGAGCTGCGAGGACATGCGCTGCAACCTTTTCTATCTTCGGCGCCTGAACCGATTCAGACGCCTTCGTAAACGCTGGGAGCAATGAATGAACGCATTCTTCAAGAAGGCGGGCGCTGTGCTGAGCAGGATTTGGGTTTGGAGCCTGTTAGTGGTGCTTGCCTGCACGGTGTTGGTGTGGTGGGTCGGGCCGTTGCTGGCTGTGAACGACTACCGGTTTTTGCAGGGTACTACGGCCCGCCTTGTCACCATGTGCACGTTGTTTTTTTTATGGGGGTTGGCAATGGCCCTCTTTGGCGGACGCCGCACAACGTCGGTTGATCAGTACGAACGCGCGGAGCGCGAGCAACAGTCGGCACGGGTAGACGCAGAACAGGTGCGTGTACGTGAGCTGTTCAAGAAGGCGATCCGGACGCTCAAATCCACCCCGCGTGATCCAGGCAGTCTTGAACTGCCGTGGTACCTGTTGATAGGGGAACCTGGAAGCGGGAAGACACAGTTGCTGACGGCAGCCGGCTTGCAATTGCCATTCGATCAAACAGATGAGGTGCCACAGGGGGAAACGGCGCATTGCGAGTGGTATATCGCCGATGAGGGCGTCGTGATTGATGTGCCGGGACGTTACCTGATGCAGCCTGACAGTGCTGTGGACGGTGCAGGATGGTCAACATTGTTGAGCCAGCTTGGCGTGCGACGGCGAGCGCGCCCGCTTAACGGCGTGGTAGTCGCGCTGTCGATGGAGAGGTTGCTGAGCAACAACGAAAACGAAGTGGAGCGTCACGCCCGGTATGTGCATTCGCGCCTGCAGGAAATTCAGCAGACATTGTATGCCGACGTTCCCCTCTATCTGGTGTTGACCCAGGCCGACCGGCTTCCGGGGTTTAATCAATTCTTCGATGCGTCCCCCAGTGATAACGCTGAAAACGTGTTCGGGCAGCGTCTTGATGAGAGCAACACCCGTGTTGACATTGGCCTGGTGCGCCACGCCTTCGAGACCTTGTTGCAACGATTCAGCGCGCAGTTGATTACACGGTTGCATCAGGAGCGCAGTGTGGAGCGGCGCGGGCAAATGCTGGGTTTTGCGCAGGAAGCAGCGCAAATCGGCGAGCGTTTGTGCATCTTTGTCGAATCGGCTTTTTCCACGCATCGAAACAGGCGCATCAATGGTTTGCGCGGGTTTTACTTGACCTGCGCAGACCCTGGGCAGAGTCGCTTTGCCGAAGGGCTGTTCAGTCGGGTTATCTTCGCCGAAGCCGGTCTCGCCGGCCTCCAGGTTCAGGAGCAACGTCGACTTCGCAGGCGCCAGGGGTTGCAATTGGCGACGGCGGCATTGCTTGTCGGTGGGGCAGGATGGATGTGGGCACACAGTTATTCGGTCAACCAGCATCGGCTGTCGCAATTGGCAACACTGGCCGACCATCCTTCCGATACTGCAGCAGATGCCGACCCGGTCCTGGCGCTCCTGGCGTTGCTGGATGCGCGTCTGGCGGCGACTCAGGTGTTCCCGCCGGCAGGGGGCGCCGGGTTCATGGAGCGAGCCGGTCTTTACCAGGGGGATTTGAGCCGCCCGATCGTCACACGCGCCTATGAGCAGGCGCTGCAACAGCAGTTCCTGCGCGAAATGACTGCACAGGTTGAGCAGCAGGTGCGCACCCGTCACGGGAGCCGGGAGCAGCGGCTCGACGATCTGCGCGCCTATCTGATGCTCAATTTGCGTGAGCGTCGCGAGAACAGTTGGCTGGCGCAGCATATGTCGGGTATCTGGTCTGCGCGTCATCCGGGCGATGCATCCGTGCAGAAGCGTCTGAATACGCATTTTGCGCGGCTGCTGGAGCACCCGTTTGTGGTGCCGCTCGACGCGACGCTGGTGGCGATGGCCCGTGAGGAACTGCGAGGCGAATCACTGGCTGATGGCGTTTACCGGGTACTGCGCGAACAATCGCGAAACCTGGAACCGCTGCGTCTTGGCGAGGGTAAAGGGTTATTGGCGGCCGACCCACCTGTACCGGGCTTTTACACAAAACGGTATTGGCAGTATTTCGAGGCTCAGGGGCCGAGGCTGGTGAATGCCATTGCACAGGACAACTGGATAATGGGCGAAGCCGGTGACTTGAGCGCCATGGATCTGCGTCGGTTGATGACCGAGCTTCAGCAACGTTATTTCAGTGAATATGCCGATGTTTGGAGCGAGGCTCTTGGTCGTGTCAGCCTGCGTCGCACGGATAACCTCAGGCAGAATGCCGAGCAGCTTGCGCACCTGACATCCGCCCAGTCACCCTTGATGCAGCTATTGCAGGTGATTGCCGAAAATACCCGTCTGCTGCCTGCCAACGTGCTGTTGGACAAAGCCGCTTCGCAAGCAGGCGCGTTGGGCGGGATGATTCAGTCGGCGGCGACTGAAGTGCAAACAGCCGCATTTCCTGACACGGCTCGCCGCGCACTGCAACGGCGTTTTGAGCCGCTGCATCAGTTGCTGGATAAACAGCAGAACCCGAGTGCCGAGCTTACTCAAGCGTTGCGACTGCTTGACGAGTTGCACCTGCAACTGGCGTCGCTGAACCGGGAGAGTTCCCCGGAACAGGCAGCGTTCCAAAGAGTGAAGCGGCGAATGGAGGGGCAGCAGGATGTACTGGGCAACCTGCGGGACGCCGCTTCGCGTTTGCCACTGCCGCTAGCGGGTTGGTTCGAAGGGGTGGCTGACGATAGTTGGAGGCACTTGTTGGAGGGCGCCTATTCGCACGTCAACCAGCGCTATCAAAGTGATGTGTACAGTCTTTATGCCAAAGCATTGCGTCAACGCTATCCCTTCAACGCCCATGCGACCAGTGAAGTCGGCCTTCACGACTTTCAAGAGTTCTTCAAGCCGCAAGGCGTCATGGCACGCTTTTATGAGGGGTACCTCAAACCCTTTATCAGCGTTGATGGCAGCCGATACAGGCTGCGCGGTCTGGACGGTAATAGCCTGCCGGTTACACGTTCATTGCTGGACCAGTTGACGAAAGCGCAGGTTATCCGTCGCAGCTTTTTCCTCGAGGAACATGGCGAATTAGCCATTCGATTCACATTGGCTCCCTACAGCCTGGACCCCTCGGTCAGCCGTGCGACCCTTAGCCTGGGCGATCAGCAACTGGAATATCGACATGGCCCGATTGTGCCCATGACGTTTAATTGGCCCACGGAAGCCGACAATGGGCGCAGCAGCCTGGTGCTTGAACGAGGGACGGAACAACGGCCGCTGGGGATTGAGAAAAACACCGGCGCCTGGTCGCTGTTCAGGTTCTTCGACTTGTTGCAGAAGGAGTCAGCCAGTGGGCGCAACGCGCAAGTCGTCAAGGCAGATCTCGCGGGGTTGCGCGCCAATTACCTGCTGACGACCCCGCGCACCCCCAGCCCGTTTGAGATGGATGCCTGGCGCACTTTCCGGTTGCCGGAGCAGCTATGAATCTCGGGCAAACCCATTGGCGCAGTGCCGGGCGCACGCAGCAGGGCCATGCCAGGCTTCGCAATGAGGATGCGTACCTCGACTGCCCGCAGAGTGGCTGCTGGGCAGTGGCGGACGGCATGGGCGGCCACCAGGCCGGTGATGTGGCGAGCCGTTGGGTGGTCAACAGCCTGGCTTCGTTGCCTGCTCGGGGTGGCCTGGATCAACGTGTCCAGACAGCCCTGCGATGCTTGCAAGACGTCAACCGGCGTTTGGTGTCTGCCGGGGCACAATTGACCACGGGTCACGATGTCACAATGGGCAGTACCGTCGTGGCCTTGCTGGTGGAGGCGCACCGCGCAGTGTGCATTTGGGCAGGGGACAGTCGCTGCTATCTGTGGCGTGGGCGACGCCTTTATCAACTGTCGAAGGATCACACCCTGTTGCAGCGTCTGGTGGATGAAGGTCGGCTGAGCCTGTCGCAAGCGCGGGCCCATCCTGATGCCAGGGCTCTGACGCGTGCCATTGGCGCCGGTACGTCGTTGAGCCTTGAAACCCTGGAGCTGGGGACTCGGCCAGGCGATGTGTTTTTATTGTGCACTGATGGCCTGTATCAACTGCTCGGTAATGACAATCTGGTGCGGGCCCTGAGTAACGGCTCGCCGCAACAGAGCGTGGATCGATTGTTCACTGGCGTATTGCGTGGCGCCGCGCGGGATGATTTCACGGCGGTGGTGGTGCGGCCATGAGTGAAGCATCACTCCCTTTCAACCTGCTTGCCGGGCGTTATCAGCTGGAACGTGAGCTGGGCAGGGGCGGAATGGGCGTGGTCTATCGCGCCCGTGACCTCCTGCACGAGCAGTTTGGTGAGCCAAGCTCCAATGTGGCGCTCAAGATGTTGGGTGAAAGCATGTCCGAGTGCACCGATGCCCACGTGTTGTTGTACAGCGAGTTTTCGCTGACCCGAAGCCTGCATCACGAAGGTGTGGTTCGCGCGTTTTCATTCGAGGTCGACACGCCTCGTCAAATCGCTTTTTTCACGATGGAATTGATGCATGGCATCACCCTGGATCGTTTGCTTCAGGAGTGCCCCGCAGGGTTGCCTTGGCGAGAATTGCAGCCTGCGGCTGTGCAGCTACTGGACGCTCTGGACTACACCCACGGGCAACGGGTGCTTCATGGCGATATAAAACCGTCCAACGTGATGATGGGCGAACAGGGTGTGCGCCTGTTCGATTTCGGCCTGGGCAGTGTTCAAACGGGCCTGCCGAGCTTGAATCGCAGCCGGTTCAACGCATGGACCCCAACCTATGCGGCCCCGGAGTTACTCGAGGGAGGTGAGCTGACGGTTGCCGCCGACCTGTATGGCGCCGCGCGCGTGGTGTACGAAATGGCCTGCGCAAAGCGCCTGGAGAGTCATCAAACCCTGCCAAACACAGCATGCCCCCGGCAGTTGCCGAGCGGTTGCTGGCCGGCATTACGTTCAGCCCTGGCCGCCGACCCCGAGCGAAGAACCATTACCGTTGCGGAGTTGGCTGAAGCGATGGGCTGTCGCCGGCGCTTTTGGCACCTGTAGCCCAACCCTTACTCCACCAAATCATGCAACTGGCAATATTCAGCCCAATTCATCCCCGCCATCTGAGCGACTTCCTTATGCACCTCCAGCCGCTGGGCTTCAAACGCCTGTGGGGATTCGGCCGTCAACTTCAGGGTCAGTTCCCACGCAAACAGGTGCTGACGTTCCGCTTCCGCCTCGAAGGCTTCATGCAGGCGTTCGGCGCGATACTGCGCAAGGGTTTCTTTCTTGGCCTGGGCAGCCAACGGGTTCAGCGTGTCCAATTGTGCGAGCACGTCCGGGTGTTCGAGCAGAAATTTGTCCAGGGCGCGCTGGTGGTTATCGCCGGGGTCTGACAAAGGCTAATTCCTGTGACGATTGGCTCGGCGCCGGTTGCGTTTTTTCAGACGCCGATCGATGCGGTTTCTCATGGGCTCCAGCAAAAACAGTAGCACGTAGGCGCACAGCGCCATGGCCAGGTTCAGTTCCAGCGAGTCATCGTCGATGGCCTCGAAGAACGCTACGAGCGCATTTTTGAGCAAAAGTAGTAGCGTAACGCCACACAGCCACACCACGGCATTGAATACGATGGGGGGCACGGGGTTTGACAGCTTGAGTTGCATGTTGAACGGACCTCCTTGATCTCTGGCTCCTTTACGACAATCGACAAGCATAGCGTGTCGAAATTAATTCTGAATAATTACGAGTGTTGCGGCAAAATCTTTCGCTCCCGGTTCCTGAATGTCCAGCGTTACCAGGGAGTTTCGGGCCTGCCTGCTGGCAGAGAGCGAAGGGCAGAGGGGCGGGTCATGGCGCAAACGCTGTTCAAACTTTTCCTCACTCAGCGCCTGGCGGCGTTGGCCAGCACCGATTCGTTGCGCGCGATACGGGAAGGTTTGCTGTGGATCCTGCCATGCCTGCTGGTGTCGGCCGGTTTTCTGATTCTGTCCGAGTGCGCCAGAGTGCTGGGTTTCGATCCGCAAGTCGTGACGTTTTTGTCCGGGTTGCATAACCAGATCAGCTCGGTGATTCCGCTGCTGGTGGCCGCCTCAATCGGTTACATGCTGGCGATCCAGTACCGTTTGCCCCAATTGCCTGTGGCCTTTTTGTGCCTGGCCCACGTGGTGGTTGCAACGTTTGTGTTGCGTGAGTACCCGCGAGCCTCGGCTACGTTCGTGCTGTTCATTGCCATCGCTTCGCCCTTGCTCAATGTGCCGGCAGTCGCGTGGCTGCACCGCTTTCGCTGGACCCGCCTGGTGAATGAGAATCTGGTCGGGCACAACCTGCGCGGCACCATCAACATGGTAATACCGGGCGCCATCACCGCGCTGTCTCTGGTGGTGGTACTGTCGTTGCTGCTGCAGATTCCTTATGTGGCGCAGCTTCAAGGGCCGCAAGTGCTGGACGCGCTGCAATCGCCCTATGGCAGCGGTTTGTTCGTGACGCTGATGAATTCGCTGTTGTGGTTTTTCGGCATTCACGGCGTGTATGCCATGCAGCCGTTGTTTGATGTGCTGGACCAGGCCGTGGTGCTCAATGGCACCGCTTCGGCAGCGGGTGAATCGATTCCGTATGTGCTCAATAGCGGCCTGTTGGGCTGTTTCGCTTTTATCGGTGGCTCGGGCGGTGCGTTGTGCCTGCTGTTGGCGATTCTGCTGTTTTCCAAAAGCCAGTCCATGCGCTTGCTGGCGATGGCCAGTGTGCCGCTGTCGCTGTTCAACGTCAGCGAAGTGCTGTTATTCGGCCTGCCGATCATTCTCAATCCGCGCCTGTTCATGCCCTTTCTGCTGGTGCCGGCGTTCAACGCCATGCTGGCATTGACCGCGGTGTTGCTGGGATGGGTGTCACCCGCCGTGGCCAGCGTGCCGTTTACTGCACCCGTGCTGCTCAATGCCTACCTCAGCACCCATGGGGATTGGGCCGCCGTGGTGTTGCAACTGGCGCTGCTGGGGCTGGGAACGCTGGTGTACGCGCCCTATGTGCGAGCGATCCATCGCGAGGCCACGGAAGGCAGTACGGTGTATCTCAAATCATTGGACATGACCTTTCGCGGCCTCGAAGAGAAGGGCCGGCTGCGCGAGATGGACCCGGTGCTCGCCTCCCACAAAACCCTGGCCCGCCAGGCAGTCGAGCTCAGCCACATCCAGCAGATCTGCGACTATGAGTTCTACCTTGAATTTCAGCCTCAGGTCTCTACGCGTACAGGGTTGTGCACCGGTTGCGAAGCCCTGATGCGTGCCCGGGACGACAAGGGCCAGGTGCATTCGCCCTGGGAGTTTCTGCAATGGCTGGCGCAGGCGCGGCTGATGCCGGACGTGGATGTGTGGGTGGCGTCCCAGGCGGTGCGTCAGTGTCAGAAATGGCAGAAGGCCGGCTTTGCCCTGCCCATGACCATCAACATTTCCAGCACCACCCTGACCAACGCCGCCCACGGTGAGCGCTTGGTGGAAATCCTCGCTCAGGCCCACGGGCAGGTGTCGGTGGAAATCACCGAAGATGCGCTGGTCAGTGACGTGCCGGCCACGCGTCAGACCATCCAGAAACTTCAGGCGATTGGCGCCAAGGTGTACATCGATGACTTCGGCACCGGGTTTTCCGCGCTGAGTTATCTGCACCAGTTTCCGGTGGATTTCATCAAGATCGACCGCAGTTTCGTAGTGGCCCAGCATGATCCCAAAGGCGCCCAGGTGCTGACCGGCATGCTGCGTTTTTGCGAGGCGCTGAACCTCGGCGTGGTGGTGGAAGGCGTGGAGACAGCCGAGCAGTTGGCCTTCTTGAATACCGGCACCGAGTTGTTTATCCAGGGCTGGTATTTCAGCAAGGCACTGCCCGGCGATCAGGTGCAGGGCTTTGTCCGCGAGCGCGCGCTGGCGCAGCGTTAAGTCTGGGCGGACGCGTATTCACGCCGGGTCTGCTCGATCTCTTCGACCAACCCGTCGATCCGCTCCAGGCGCGTGCGGTTATCGTGGTCCCATGGATGAAAGCCGGGTTTGAAGTAATGCAACCACGGCCGAAGCATGCGCGGGAACACCCCTTTGGGCCCGTACAGGAATTTGAGCATTCGCCAGAAGCCCTTCAGATATCCATCGGACGTGCGATCGGCAATCAACAATCGCACATGAAAGTCAAACACCACCAGCCAGAAAAACAGCGTGGTGGTCAGCATCGTCCCGGTGCGCAGCAGATACCTTCCCGGCCCGGGCTTGATCACCGTGTTCCACACATCGAAGGCCACGGCCTTGTGCTCGGTTTCTTCGAGGGCGTGCCAGTACCACATTTGCTGGTAACCCTTGAGTGATTCGCCAAAGCGCGTCGGGTCGCTCAGCAGGATTTCCGCGAGCATCGCCGTGTAGTGTTCAAGGGCGATGGTCACTGCCAGGTTGAAGGCGGGCGGCAGGTGCTTTTTTTGCAGATCGAGGATGAACTTGAGGCGTCGGTCCAGGGTGTGAGCGGGCAGGCCGGCGGCTTGCAGCAAGTCGTTATAGGCCACGTGTTCGCGGCTGTGCATGGCTTCCTGGCCGATAAACCCCTGAATTTCCTTTTTCAATGCCGGGTCATCGATGCGCTGGCGATAGTGGCGCACGCTGTCCATGAAAAACAACTCGCCTTGGGGAAACAGCAGCGACAACGCGTTGAAAAAGTGCGTGATGAACGGGCCTTGTTCATGCCAGTCCTTGATGCGCCCGGCGGGCAAGGCAAAACGGATATCGCGACGGATCGGCAGCATGGTGCGCTCTCCTGTTCAGGGGCGGGGTTCGTCGTTGGTTTCAAACACCGGCGTGCGCGGTTTGGGCGCCATGCGCTTGCTGGCGAACACCACCAAGGCTTGATAGGCCGCCGGCAGCAGGCGCGCGAGCAGGTCGAGACAGTAGGCGTCGCGGCCAATCAGCACGCGACGTTTGTTCTTGCGTATGCCACGCAGGATCACTTTGGCGGCGTGGTCGGCCTCGGTGATAAACAGTTTTTCGAAGTCGGCGCGGGCTTGTTGCTCGCTGTGAATCAGAAAGCCGGTCATGTTGGCGTCGATGCGGCTGCTGCGGCAGATGTCGGTGCGAATGCCACCGGGGTGCACCGAGGTGGCGGATACCCCGCAACCTTGCAGGTCGAGCTCCTGGCGCAAGGATTCGGTGAAGCCACGCACCGCAAACTTGGTGGCGTTGTAACCGCTCATGCCGGGCTGGGCGAACAGGCCGAACACGCTGGAGGTGTTGACCACATGCCCATCGCCGCTGGCTTTCAAGTACGGCAGGAAGGCCTTGGTGCCATGCACCACGCCCCAGAAGTTGATATCGACGATCCATTCCAGGTCGGCATAGTCCACGCCTTCAACCGTACTCGACAGCGCCACCCCGGCGTTGTTGAACACCAGGTTGACCTTGCCGTGATCCGCCACGCAGCGCGCAGCCCAGTCTTCCACAGCCTGACGATCAGCCACATCCAGCGCGTAAGTGGTGACGCGCACCGGCGACAGCGTCGACGTCTTGATCAGCATCAGCGTCTGTTCCAGCCCCTGGCTGTTCTTGTCCGCCAGGGCCAGATGGCAGCCTTCGCGCGCCAATGCCAGGGCGAGGGCGCGGCCCATGCCGGACGCCGCACCGGTAATTGCCGCCACGCGGCCGTTGAAAGAGTTCATGACAGGCTCCCCTCTGCGTTGGGGTGAGGTGCCGCCGCCTCGCGGGGCGACGGGCTGCTCGCCAGCGGGCTGGCGATGTAGTCCTTGAGGGCGAACTGCCGGGTCACGCGCTTGAAGCGCCAGGTCGAACCGGGCCACAGCGTGGTGTTCTTGCCGGTGCGCGGGTCGAGGTACCAGCTCTGGCAGCCACCGGTGTTCCAGATGGTGCGTTTGAGTTGTGCCTGCAACTGTTCGTTGTAGGCCTGTTCCACGGCGGGTTTGACCTCGACAGTGGCCAGGTGCTGGCGCTGCATCTGTTTGAGGGCATCGAGGATATAAGCGACTTGGGCTTCGATCATCAGAATCATCGAGTTATGCCCCAGCCCCGTGTTGGGGCCGACAATCAGGAACAGGTTCGGGTAGCCGGGCACTGTGGTGCCTTTATAGGCATGCGCGCCGTCGTGCCAGGCGTCGATCAGGTCGAGACCGTCGCGGCCGATGATGCAACCGCGCAACACCGGGTCCGCCGCCTTGAAACCGGTGCCGAAGATCAGGCAATCAGCCGGGTGCTTGATGCCATCGGCGGTGACCACACCGTCGGCTTCGATGCGCAGCACCTTGTCGGTGACCACCTCGACGTTGCTGCGCGACAGCGCCGGGTAATAGTCGTTGGAGATCAGCACGCGCTTGCAGCCGATGGTGTAGTCGGGCGTCAGGGTTTTGCGCAGGGAAGGGCGGGCCACCTGTTTGTGCAGGTGACGCCTGGCAATTTTCTGCACCATCTTCATCAGCCGCGGGTGCAGGGCAAAACCGACCACGCGGCCTTCCAGTGCCCAGTAAAACGCAGCGCGTACCAGACGCTGAGTGAATGGCAGGTGCCTGAACACCCAGCGTTCGGCGCGTGAAATCTCGCGGTCTGGCTTGGGCATGATCCACGGCGGCGTGCGCTGAAACAGATCCAGATGAGCCACCTGCGGTGCAATCTGCGGTACGAACTGGATTGCGCTGGCGCCGGTGCCGATCACCGCCACGCGTTTGCCCTTCAACGAATAGTCATGGTCCCACTGCTGGGAGTGAAAGCGTTTGCCCTTGAAATGTTCGAGCCCGGGAATATCCGGCAGTGCCGGGCGCGAGAGCCCGCCCATGGCCGACACCAGCACCCGCGCACTGACCCGTCGGCCATTGCTGAAGCGCAGTTGCCAGCGTTGCTGCTGCTCATCAAATACCGCCTGCTCAAGGCCCATGCCGAAGCACAGGTAGGGCGCCAGCCCGAAACGCCGGGCGCAGTGCTCAAGGTAAGCGCGGATCTCGGCCTGCGGTGCAAATTGCCGCGTCCAGTGCGGGTTGGGCGCGAAGGAAAACGAATACACGTGGGACTGCACGTCGCAGGCACAGCCGGGGTAGTGATTGTCGCGCCAGGTGCCGCCCAGGGTGTCGGCCTGTTCGGCGATGAGAAAGTCGGTGAGCCCGGCTTCCTGGAGTTTGATGGCCATGCACAAGCCGGCGAAGCCCGAGCCAATGATGGCGATGTCGATTGAGTCAGCGTGGGCATTCATAAACCGGCCTCATGGCGAGAGCGCTTGGAGGGCATCGGACGTACTCCTGTTTTTTGTGGGTCTTTTAGATAAAACACCATTGCAAAGGAAAATTGAATTATTTATTTTAAAAAAGATTTTAAATAATCTACCTGAAAATTTCGCCTACGCTAGGACCTTGTTCCGCATGTGCGATTTGTCCGACGGACGCGCGCGGCATGCATGAAGTCTGGTCCAGGGTGTGGACGATGGCTGAGGCCTTGATCAATTCCGGTCGGGTCGCCAGCGGCAGGGAAGCAGAGGACCGAGCTATGGCTGTCGATTGGGTAGTCGCTGCGGGTGTGGTAGTGGGTGCAAGCGCGCTGTTGTGGGCTTTCAGTGCCCTGATGACGCGGCGTATCGAAACCGCTGTTCCCATCAACGGGCGCTTCGTGGAGGTAGAGGGCGAGCGCTTTCATTATGTAGACGAGGGCAAGGGCCCGCCGCTGGTCATGATCCATGGGCTGATGGGCAGCAGCCGCAACCTGACCTATGCCTTGTCCGGCCAGTTGCGCGAGCGCTTTCGGGTGATCACCCTTGACCGCCCGGGGTCGGGCTATTCCACCCGGCATTCCGGCACCGCAGCCGACTTGCCGGCCCAGGCCAGGCAGATTGCCGCTTTTATCAAGACGCTGGACCTGGACAAGCCCCTGGTATTGGGGCATTCCCTTGGCGGGGCAATTGCCCTGGCGCTGGCCCTTGACCATCCTCATGCGGTGTCGGGGTTGATCCTGGTCGCACCGCTGACCCATCCCCAACGTCTGTTGCCTTGGGTGTTTTTGTCCCTGGCGGTGCGCCCGGCCTGGCTACGCCGTTGGGTGTCACATACCTTGACCCTGCCCATCGGGCTGCTCACCAAAGGTTCGGTAGTAAAGGGCGTTTTCGCCCCGGACCCGGCGCCCGCAGACTTCGCCACCCGCGGTGGCGGCTTGCTTGGCATGCGCCCGGATAACTTCTACGCCGCCTCCACCGAGATCAACACGGTCAACGTTCACCTGCCGGAGATGGTCAAGCGCTACGCGCAACTGACCCTGCCGATCGGGCTGATGTACGGCGCGCGCGACAAGGTGCTCGATTTCCAGAAACACGGCCAGGCCCTGGCCAGCAAGGTGCCAGGGCTGAAGCTGCAGGTGGTGGAAGGGCGAGGGCATATGTTGCCGATCACCGCGACAGAGCGCGTGGCGGCCGTGGTGGAGCAGGTGGCCAAACGCGTTCGGCCACCGCAAAACGCCACGTTGCTGCACCCGCCATTTGCCCTGGCGAGCAAATAGTTGTGCCACCCGACTCGCGGTTGAAGGGCGTCGAAGCCTGCTTTAGACACCTGACCAAACGGCTGAAAAAGAGACTGCCCGGTCACGTCAAAAAGGCTTCAAGAAACTAGTTGACGACCTAACGATTCCGCGCTATTTATTTAAAAAAATTATTTCAATGTCTTATTTGAAACAGTTTTTGCAGTGCCTAAGAGCGAATAAAATAATGAAAAAAACGTCTTTTATCGCATCGTTGATTTCCCGGAGCATTCAGCGCTCCGCGAACCTGTTTATGGCGTGTGTCGAATTCCTGCCAACCTGCCACGTGCGGAGGTTGCCATGAATCAGACCCTGGCTACCGCAAGCATCTGGACCGACGGTAAACGCCACCTCTGGTGGCTGGGCATCATGCCGCTGGCCACTCCACTGCTCTCGGGCGCATTGGCTATTACCACTGGCCTGCAGCAATTGTGGTGGGTCGGTGTGCTGGTGATTTTCGGCTTGATCCCGTTGATCGACGGCCTGCTGGGTGAGGACGTCAGCAACCCGCCCGAATCCGCCGTCAGCAACCTCGAATCCCAAAGCTACTACCGCTGGATCGTCTACACCGGCGTGGTGTTTGTTATCTCCTCGGTGGTGATCACCGGCTGGCTCGCCGCCGGCGGTATCGACTGGATCATCAGTGGCGGCCTGCTGAACGCCACCGCACACCTGGACCCATCAAGCTGGCTGGCGAAAGCGGCGGCTTACCTGACGGCGCGCACCGAGTTGCATGGCAGCGTGACCTGGTTCACCTACCTGGGCATGGCAATGTCCACCGGCGCCGCCACCGGCATCGCGATCAACACTGCCCATGAACTGGGGCACAAACCCAAGCCGCTGGAAGTGTTCCTGGCCAAAGTCACTCTGGCGCCGACGTTCTACGGGCACTTTTACACTGAACACAACCGTGGCCATCACGTACGTGTCGCCACGCCGGAAGACCCGGCCAGCTCGCGTCTGGGTGAGAGTTTCTGGGCATTCCTGCCGCGCTCGGTGTGGTTCAGCGCACGTTCGGCCTGGAACCTGGAGCGTGAACGCCTGCGCAAACTCGGCCTGCCGGCCCTGCACTGGAAAAACGCCGTGCTCAGCGCCTGGATGTACAGCGTGGCGCTGTGGGGCGCGATGATTGTCTGGCTGGGGGCGGCGGTGATTCCGTTCCTGATCATCCAGGGCATCTACGGGTTCTCGTTGCTGGAAGTGGTCAACTATGTCGAGCATTACGGCCTCAAACGCCAGAAGTTGCCCAATGGCCGTTATGAGCGTTGTTCACCACGGCACTCGTGGAACAGTAACCGTATTGTGACCAACATCTTTCTGTTCCAACTTCAGCGTCACTCCGATCACCACGCCAACCCCACACGCAGTTATCAGTCGTTGCGTCATTTTGATGAGTCACCGCAACTTCCTTACGGCTACGCAAGCATGATTGTCTGGGCGTATGTGCCGTACTTGTGGCGCCGCCGTATGGATCACCGGGTATTGAACCACTATGACGGCGATATCACGCTGACCAATCTTCAACCGTCACAGCGTTTGAAGTATCTGGAGAAATACAGCAACGGTGCAAAACCGTTTTAACCTGAATCAGGCACGTTGCGGGGCACGCGGTTTATTGGCCGTGGTGGTTTTCATCGCCCACGATTAAGCGGTTTCGTTGCAAGCAAGTTGTTTGACCCTACAACAATAATTTCAAGGGAAGGACGTACACCATGCAAAGCCCTGGCACGTTCACCGCACATATTGTCCTGGCCGCCCTCGGGCTGATTGTGTACCACCAGGCCCAGGCCGCCCGTATCGAGCCTGCCGGCAGCGCATTCACTGCCCAGGGACCGATCAGCTTTTCCAAAGGCGCGTTGATCAGCGCCGACTGCACCATCAAGGTGGCCGGCAAAGTTGCCGCAGATGGTTCATCGGTAAATGTCGATAAGGTCGAGTTCGACGGCGGCCTCAAGTGCAGCCGTGTCGAGGCCATCAACTTGCCGTGGGTCTTGATTGCCAAAGACACGAAAAGTGGCTCGATGTCAAAGATTAGTGTGGATGTTCATGCCTTTGGTCTCGGTGGCAAGTGCGGCCCCTCCACGGCTGACGGTACTTGGGATAATGCCACCGGCAAGTTGGAAGCGGCCAATGTACCGATTGGCGAAGACTGCAAGATCAAAACGGTGTCGATCAAGATGCCGCCCAACTTCAAAGTTGTTGAGTAATACCTGTTCCTGATGTTGCAGCGGTAAATGAATTGAAATTTGGCTGGAAAGGGAAGTTCTGCAGTTTCACCGTGACCTCTCGATCATGGCCATTACCCCTGGCGAACTGACTCGCCATCACATGTGAGGAAAAACAATGAAAAGCTTGAAAACTCTCGTGTCCTTGACTGCTCTGGCTGTGTGCATGGGTGCTGCTTCCATGGCCAATGCCGCCACCATTTCTCCGGCGGGCACCAGCTTCTCCACGCCTACCGGGACCATTGCGGTGTCGTCGCCAGCGTCGTTCGGTGCGGCTGTTTCCTGCAGCATCGTGTTCACCGGCACTGTGGCGGGCGACGGTTCCTCCGCCTCCATCACTGGCGCGTCGGTCAGTGGCGCCAACCCACTCTGCGGCGTACCGGTGCTGCTCGGCCTGCCATGGACCCTGACGCCAACCTCCACCTCCACCGGCGCCGGCGTGTACGCAGGCACTGTGTCGGGCGTGAACTTCAAGATCGTCAGCAACTGCGCCAGCGGCCCGGCCACGATCAACGTGCTCTACAACAACAATACCCACGCCATCACCGTTCCTTCGGCCCAGACCGTGGGCAGCTGCAAAATTACCGCCCTGAACGCCGCTCCATCGCCAGTGCTCACCGTAAACCCTTGATTGCCAAGTGCTTGACGTGATGATCACACGTTGAAATGCAGGTGCCCCAAGCGGGGCACCTGTTGAGTGAACCCAGGGACGGCAAGCCCGGCCGTGGTGGAAAAAATAATAAGGAGTGGAGCATGAATAATAAGAAACAACCGGCCCAGGCATTACTTGGCCTGGCATTGTTGAGCGGGCTGATAGTCGCGGCCGGGCCGGCACACGCTGGCGGTTACTCGACTCCTACGTTTGGCGCCCAAGGGTGGGGCCGTGCATTCGGGGGTGGCTCGTTGTTCAAGGACGACCCGTCCTCGGCCTACAACAACCCGGCCGCGATGGCCTTTATCGATCAAACCATCGCGCAACAAAACGTCATCTATGCGCGCGTCAATATCAAGTTCAAAGGCAATGCCTACGATTACAAAGGTGATCCGGCTTCCGTCGGCGTGATCGACGAATTTGGCGGGGTCACCTCCACACCGCGTACCGGCGACGGCGGCGAAGGCGGTTTCACCGCGTGGCTGCCTACCGGGTTCCTGGTCATACCGATCAATGATCGCTTCAGTTTCGGCCTGAGCCAGGTCGTGCCCCAGGGCATGAAATCCACCTGGGACAACGACTGGAAAGGCCGCGACTTTGCCGTCGATACCAAAATTGAAACCGTGGGCCTGACCGGTTCGCTGTCGTTCAAGGTCAATGACCAGTTCTCCATCGGCGGCGGCGCCATCGTTCAACACACCAGCGGGTTCGTCAGCCAGAACGTCGACTTGTATGCCTCGGCGGCGGTATCCCCGGGCCTGGGCGGCTTCGGTATTCCCTATCCGTCCGGGGTGGGGCAGTCGCTGATTCGGGTCAAGGTCGACAACACCTCCGTGGGCTGGTTCGCCGGCATGGCCTGGAAACCGACCGACCAGGACACCGTGGGCTTCAACTACCACGCCAAGATCAAGAACAAGCTGGAGGGCAAGTACAAGTTCAACGCTGACCCCGGCAGCCGTTTGCTGATGACGGATGACGGCGGCGACGGCCTGACCCTGCCCGAACGCGCCTACCCCGGCCTGAAGCTGTTCCCGGATGGCGCCAATGCCACCACGCAACTGGACATCCCGGCCACTGCCGCCATCGACTGGGTGCACGTGTTCAACGACCGTTTCACCCTCGGCGCCAGTGCGTTGTGGACCCAGTGGTCGTCGTTCAAG
>Ga0157375_10001718_pt1 | contig 18813 bp, 17 predicted proteins | sample M35metaG_FD_115311 | JGI IMG/M metagenome (GOLD analysis project Ga0157375, IMG submission 115311) | Miscanthus rhizosphere microbial communities from Kellogg Biological Station, Michigan, USA - M3-5 metaG | ecosystem: Host-associated > Plants > Roots > Rhizosphere > Soil | place: USA: Michigan... | reverse complement strand
GCCGCAACCGACCTCGACTGGGTCGCGCTCCGCCTCGCCCTCGTCTACGGACCTGGCGTGGAAGGCAATATGGCAAAGCTGATCAAGCTCGCCCGTTCCCGCTATCCGCTGCCGCTTGCCGGACTGAAATCCGAGCATTCCTTGCTCGGCCTCGACAATCTCGTCGAGGCCGTCGACCGGGTGTTGGCGGCCGATGCGCCGCTCAGGCGTCCGCTGATCGTCGCCGATCCGAAGCCTCTCACCATCGGCGCCATGATTGCCGCCATGCGCCGCGGGCTTGGCCGGCGCTCGGCGCTGTTCTACCTGCCGCGGCCGCTACTCAAGAGCGCGCTTCGCGCGGCGGGCCAGCGCGGAACGATCGAGCCCCTGTTCGGCTCGCTGGTCGCCGATCCTTCGGCGCTTGTCCGGCTCGACTGGACGCCGCGCGTCGAGACCGAGGCGGGACTAGCAGAGCTTCTTCGCGACGCAGCTGGCAAATGATGCTGCACTGCAGTCGAAGCGCAGCAACTTTGTGCAGCGCAAAAGCGCTTGGCGAAATTACCGCAAATTGAATCTGAAAATTTCGTGCGCATCTCTCGCCGCGTCTTACCATCGTCGCATTTTGTTGCTATGGTTCATCATGGCTGACGGGGGTCGCCATTTGAAGCAAGGCTGCTCGCCTTGAAGATGCGACTCTGAGCCCCGATAAAAAATCTCAGAGCGGATCTCCCCGGCGGGCCGAGGAGGTGGGATGGCACTCCCTAAGATCGTCCTGCGCGGCAGGAAAGTCATTCTTCTGAGTGGCTTCAAGGACGCGCCCGAGGACAGAAGCACCAGGCATCGTGCCCTGGTCGTTGACGCCGAGGATAAGCTGCGGATCGCCGCCAAGCGCAATCCCGACGCGGTGGCCTTCGGCTATATCGCAGGCCAATGGGTCGCATCGGCTTGAGTTCTGTCCGGCACTGACCGGATTTATCACGCTGGTAACGCGCTGACGCGTGACGCTCGCTGTCTCAATGCTGCGAGATCGCGACGCCCCACGGCGCCGTGCCCACCGGGATCGACTTCACCACGGTCAGGCTCGGCACATCGATCACCGAGACGTCGTTGCTGTTGCCGTTGGTCACGAACAGCAACGCCTCGTCCGGTGTGAAGGCAAGCTGCCAGACCCGCTGCCCGACCAGTAGATACTTCTCCACTTCGAGCGTCTTGGCGTCGATCACCGCCACGCGATTGGCGGGTCCGAGCGCGACGAATGCCTTGGTGCCGTCCTTGGTCAGGCGCACGCCGACGGGCTGAATTTGCTCGGGCTGCACTCCCGGCACGGCAAAGCTGATGACCTTGAGCACCTTGTGCGCCTTGGTGTCGATCACCGAAACCACGCCGGCAACTTCCGAGGTCACCCATAACTGGCTGCCGTCAGCCCTGAACTCGGCGAAGCGCGGCCGCTGCCCCACCAAGACGTTATCGGTGATCTGGTAGCTGTCGGTGTCGATGAAATGGGCCATGTTGGTGGTCTCCGAGGTCACCACCACGGTCTTGCCGTCGGGGCTGACCCCGACGCCTTCCGGCTCGACGCCGACCTCCATCTCCGCCACCACCTTCTTGTCGGCGATGTCGATCGCGGTGAGTAGGTTGTCGTCCTCGTTGGCGACATAAACGGTAGAGCCAGAGGGATGAATATTCAGCAGCTCGGGATCGGGGCCGGAGGGCAGCTCGCCGACAATTTCGCGGCTCGCCACGTCCAGCATCTGCACGGTGTCGTCGTCGCTGGCGCAGATCAGGAGATATTTATCGTCCGGCGTGAGCTTGATGCCGCGCGGTCGCTGGCCCACCGGGATCGTCTGCGTCACCTCCAGCGTCGCGCTGTCCAGCACGGTGATCGAGTTCCCCTTCTCGTTGGACACGTAGACGCTATAGGCCCTGGCGGGCTCTCCCCCGGCGATCAGACCAATCGCCGCGACGATTGCCATAACGAGCGCATCTGCGCGCATGCTCATCCTCCCTACATTCTCGCTTGTTGTCATTGGAATTTGCATTCGCTTTCCGGCTCGTCGATGCCAAGCGTATCGACCTCCGCGTGCTCATGCAGAAAGCCTTCCTGCGGCGAGGTTGAGACCGGCAAGTCCGGCCCGGCGACGATGATCGGCTGCCTGAGCTGGCCGTCCCAGCGGCGGAACGTGACCTTCTGCCCCTTGAAGGCGGCCAGCCCGAATTCATCGCTGCGGAGAAAGGCGCTGACCGGCGCGAAATCGCCCGAGCCCACGCGCGACGCAGTCTCGCCGATCGCGCGCACGGCCACCCAAGCCTGATAGTCGATCGGCAGCATGAAGCGGTTGGCGGCGCGCTGAAAGCGGTTCTGCATCTGCGTGGCGCCCCATTGCTCATGCGCCGGGTGCCAGCTCATCGCTTGCAGTCCCGCCGTGCCGGCGACCGGCCGCGGGTCCCAGGTGCGATACGGCAGATACGAACCGAACACGTCTCTCTCATCGGCCACGACCACGACGTCGTAGCTCGGCGCGCCTTGGGTGAACACCGGCATTTGCTGCTGGATCTGCTGCTCGCCGGAATCGGAGCGGCGGGCGCCCGGTGTCTCCTTATATTCCCGCTCCTCGACGATCGTTGCGCCGAAGCGCTTGGCCGACCTGCGCACCATGTCGAGATAGGCAAGGTCCTCGGGGAAGACGCCCTTCACCACCAGCCAGCGCTGCCACCTCTTCCAGACGAGATATTGCGCGAGCGCATCGGCGAGCATGGCGCGGTCGGGCGCGGTGTGCAGCACATTCGCCCGGCAGTCCTTCTCGCGAAGATTCTCGTCGCTCGCGCGAACATTGAACAAGAGAACGTCCTTGCCTTTGACCGCGTCCGACAGACGCAACAGAGTCTCGGCCAGCGCGTCCACCACAATGTAATGGTGGCCGCGCTGCACCAGCTTCTCCAGCGCCTCGACCGCATCGCCGCCAACCGGCACACGCTCCACCTCGAGGGTGAACTGCTGCTTGGTGAAGCGCCCGGTCGTATTGTTGTCCGTGAGCGCGATCTCCGCGCCGGCGATGCCGATATCCTCCGGCTCGACTTTCAGCCGCGACAGCGGAATGACTTTCTTCACCTCCTGCTTGAGATAGCCGATCGGCACCGTGGTCGCCGTCGCCGGCTGCTGCTGCGGCGCCTCGCCCTGCGCTGGCGTCTCGGCGAGACATCGCGGCGATGCCGCCAACAGGAGCAGCAGCAAAGCGAGTTGGCGCACCTGCATTCGCAAACGATGACTCACGCGCTGATAATCCTTGGTCACGCATACGTTGGAATTCGCCGCAAATTTACCCGCTTGTTCGCAGCCAAGACAGCACGACACGCAGCCATAAGTGGTAAATGTCTTGCCGAATGGTTGCCCAGATTGGACTCGTGCCATGCGCTGGATTGACAAATGGCAAGGCCGCGCGCAGTCTTTTTGCCGTGTTAGCCCGACTGGAGCGACCGGTTCACGCCGGCCGATACGGGATCCACGCCCAAGGGAGGAACAGATGGTGAGTTGGAAAGTGCGTGGCGCGCTTACGGGCGCGCTCGTGTTAGGCTTTGCCGGGGCAACCAGCCCGGCATGGTGCGCAGACGCGGGGGCGCCCGCCGCTCCTGTCTCTCAGGAACAACTAAACGCCGCAGCCGGTGATGCGAACAACTTCCTTCACACCAACGGCAATTACGATCAGACCCGCTATTTCCCGGGCAAGCAGATCAATACATCCAACGTCGGCAAGCTTCACCCCGCCTGGATCTTCCAGACCGAAGTGAAGGAATCGCTGGAGACGACGCCGATCGTCGTCAGCGGCGTGATGTACGTGACCACATCGTTCGACCACGTCTATGCGATCAACGCCAAGACGGGCGAAGAATATTGGCACTACAAGCACGCCATGGGTCCGATCACGACCTATTGCTGCGGCCCCAACAACCGCGGCGTCGCCGTCTATGACGATAAGGTCTATCTCGCCACCCTCGACGCCAAACTGATCGCGCTCGACGCCAAAACCGGCGCCATCGCGTGGCAGACCGACATTGCCGATCCCTCGCTGGGCTACAGCGAGACCATGGCGCCGACCGCCGTTAACGGCAAGATTCTGATCGGCACCAACGGTGGCGAGTACGGGATCCGCGGTTTCGTGCGTGCCTATGACGCCAAGACCGGCAAGCTGATTTGGAACTTCGATACATCTCCCGAGAATTCGGTCGGCGTGTGGGCCAAGACCGATGCCACGGGTCGCGACATGCATCGCGATATCGAGGCGGAGAAAGCACAGCTCGCCAAGGCCGGCGATCCTTACAAGACGGTCGGCGGCGGCGTGTGGCAGAACCCGTCGATCGATCTCAAGACCAACCGCATCTACTTCGTGGTCGGCAATCCCTCGCCCGATCTCGACGGCGCCATTCGCCCGGGCGACAATCTCTATACGGAGTCGCTTGTTTCGGTCGACCTGGATACCGGCAAGTATGTCTGCCACTTCCAGTTCATCCCGCATGACGTTTGGGATCTCGACGCCGTGAGCCCGACCGTTTTAGTCGACGCGAAGGACAAGGACGGCAACGTCGTTCCAGCCGTCATTCACGGCAACAAGATCGGGCAGGTGTTCGTCAACAGCCGCAAGGATTGCAGCCTCATTCGGTTCTCCGAGCCGATGGTGTCGCAAGAAGGCACCTGGACGCTGCCGACGGCCGAAGGCGCCCGCATGCTTCCCGGCGCTAATGGCGGCGTGGAATGGTCGCCGATGGCGGTCAATCCCGAGCTCGGGCTGACCTACGCGGTCAACCTGCATCAGCCGATGACCTACCAGGTCCAGAGCTCCCCCTATCCGGGCGGTAAGCTGTGGCTCGGTGGCGCCTTCAAGGTGATCGCAACCGAGGAGTCGTTCGGCAACGTCACTGCGGTCGATTACAACACCGGCAAGATCGCCTGGCAGGTCAAGACGCCGTTGCCCATGATGGGTGGCGCGCTGACCACCGCCGGCGGACTCATGTTTACCGGCGAGGGCACTGGCTGGTTCAGGGCGTATGACGCCAAGGACGGCAAGGTCCTGTGGTCGTTCTTCGCAGGCGCCGGCGTGAATGCACCGCCCGCCTCCTACTCGGTGGACGGCAAACAGTACATCGTGGTCGGCGCGGGCGGTAACACCCAGATCGACTTCAAGCGCGGCAACAACATCATCGCGTTCACGGTTGACTGATCGGACAAGCGGCCCGCAAAATAGCCGGCCGATTGCCAGGTAAATGAAGGACGGGGCAATGCAATGCCCCGTCCTTTCCACGACCGAAGCACGAGATGAAGCTATGTTCCGCTCGATCCGATTGACAGCACCGGCGGCAGTTGTTGCCGGCCTTCTCTTTTCGACCACCGCGCTCGCCGACGATCCGATCGCGGAGAAGGCAAAGCTTTGCGCCACCTGCCATGGCGAGCAAGGCGTGCCCACCCAGAAGAACATTCCGGTCATCTGGGGTCAGAACGAGGGCTACCTCATTTTTCAGCTCCGCGACTTCAAGAGCGGCGCCCGCAAAAACGACTTGATGTCGCCGATCGCCGCCGGCATCGATCCCAATGACATCAACGCCTTCGCCGCGTATTTCTCCAAGCTGAAATGGCCCAATCTACAGCAAGCCCCTGCTCCGGCTGACGTCGCCGCCAAGGCGCAGGCCACGGCCGCCTCTGTCGGTTGCCCGGGCTGTCACCTCGCCTACTTCCAGGGCGACGGCACCACCGCCAGGCTTGCTGGTCAGAACCACGACTATCTGCTGAAGACGATGAACGACTTCCGCGACAAGACACGCGGCAACAATCCCGGCATGTCCGATCTCATGAACGCGACCTCGCCGGAAGATATCGGCGCGCTCGCCCAATATCTCGCCGCCCTACAGATCGACCAATATCTCAACCAGGGAAACTAGCTCCGGCCCGCGAGCTTATCGCGGAGTTCCGTGAGCGAGGTGAGATCGCCTGCCGTCTTGCCCTGCTTGTCCTTGAGGCTCTTATCCGCCCCGTGCGCGAGCAGCAGATCGACGGCTGGCGTGTGGCCGAGCTCGGCCGCGATCATCAGCGCGGTCCGGCCGCGGTTGTCTTGCTCGTCGAGCCGAGCGCCGCGCTCGATGAGGAGCGTCATCACCTCCACCACGTCGTTGACGCCGGCCTCGGCCGAGTATCCCGCCGCCCACATCAGCGCGGTGAGATCGTTGCCGTATTTGGCGTTGACGTCGATGCCCTGGTCGAGAAGCAGGCGCACAACCGGAAAAAAGCCCCGGGCCGCGGCGTAAACGATGGCCGTCTTCTGCGTCGTATCGATCAATTTCGGATCGGCGCCCTTCTCCATCAAGAACTGCACGATGGGCAGACTGCCCATATAGGCCGCGGCGGAGAGCGCCGTTATCCCGGTGCGGCCGGGAAGGTTGACCTGCGCGCCGCGTTCGACCAGGAGGCGCACCACCGGCAGCCGCCCGGCCTCCGCCGCCTGGGTAAGCGCCGTCGAGCCGTCGAGACTTTGCGCGTCGATCGGCGCGCCGTGATCGAGAAGCAGTGTAACGATCTCGGGCTCACCGGCCGCCGCGGCGCGTGCAAGCGGTTTTGCACCCAAGCGATCGCGTGCCTCGACTGAAGCTCCCGCCTCGATCAGCCGCTTGACGAGGTCGAGACAGCCTTTGTCTGCGGCCGAGAACAGCGCGGCATTCATCTCGATCGAACTAGGCTGCCGCTCGATCTGCACGTAGCGCTGCTCCTGGCTTCGGCACACTTTCGCATTGGCGAAGGCGCCCGCCGGGAATAACGCGAGGCAGGAAATTGTCGTGGCGAGGGTCGCGGCGGCGCGAAACCTGAGCTGGGACATAGGGTTGTCTCTACGCCAAAGTGCCTAACGGGTCAAAGGGCCATGCGCCTGCTGCCAGGCCTGCAGCCCTCCCTGGATATGGCGCGAGGTGGTAAGCCCCGCGGCCTGTGCCGCCTGCACCGCCATGGCCGACCGCTGACCGAAGGTGCAAAAGAAGATGAGGCGCTTGCCCCCGCCCTTGGCGAGGTTTTGCAGCAAGCCCTCCGTCTTGAGGCCTTCCTCCACGTCGGGATAAGGGACGTGCAATGAGCCGGGGATGATCCCATCCTTCCGCCTCTCTTGGTCCTCTCTGAGATCGATCAAGGCGATTTCAGGCTTGCCCAAGACCTGTTTTGCCTCCTCGGCCGTGAGCGTCCAGCCCTGGCCGATGGCAATGTCCCGCGCGAGCCCGATCCGCATATTGGCGGGCACCGCGACATCCATCATTTTCGGATTGGGCAGGTTGAGGTGGCTCATCAGCTCGACATATTCGTCGATCGACTTGACTTGCAGCCGCGGATTGAACGCCTTCTCCTCGCCAATGGTCGAGACCGTATCACCTTTGTAATCGTGCGCCGGATAGACCAGCGTCTCTTCCGGCAGCTTGAGCAGCCGGCCAAACAGGGAAGCGTATTGCGCCCGCGGGTCGCCGTTCTGGAAGTCGGTGCGGCCGGTGCCTCTGATCAGCAGCGTGTCGCCGGTGAACACCCGGTCGGGCAGGATATAGCTGTAGGAATCGTCGGTGTGGCCCGGGGTATAAAGCGCTTCAAGGCTCAAGCCTTCGATACCGACCCGGTCGCCATCGGCGACGCGGATGGAGACCACGTCGGCCTTGGTCTGTTCGCCCATCACCGTGATGCAGCGCGTGCGCTCGCGCAGCGCGTCGAGCCCGGTGATGTGGTCGGCATGGAGGTGCGTGTCGATCGCCTTGACCAGTCTGAGATCGAGCTCCTTGAGCAACTGGATATAGCGGTCGACCCGCTCCAGCACGGGATCGATAATGAGCGCTTCGCCCCCATGGCGGCTGGCAAGAACATAGCTATAGGTGCTCGACGTTGAGTCGAACAGCTGACGGAAAATCATGTCCAGCCTCGTGACGTGCAGGGGGTCCAGGTTCGCGCGAAGAGGGAGCCGCAAGCTTCCCGTAACTATACCCAGCCGCTCCCGGGACCGCGAGGCCCATCTGACCCCACCTGGAGCTTCGCACGCAAAACAGGATAGACTGCGCGCAGGAGCGCGGCGTATGGCGTCTACGGACAGAGCCAAGGCAAACAAGGGTCCGGTCCGTGGCGCGGCGGTGGTCTGCGCCATCGTGCTGGCTTGCGCGGCGTTGTATTTCGCCAGCTCGGTATTCGCCCCCCTCGCCTTCGCGCTGTTCATCTTGGCCATCGTCTGGCCGCTTCAGCACCGGCTCGAGCAAAGCCTGCCCAAGGGGCTCGCCTTGTTCGTCACGCTCACGATCACCGTCGTCGTGGTCTTGATCTTCGCTTCGACGATCGCCTGGGCGCTCAGCGCCGTCGGCGACTGGCTGTTGAACAACGTGCAGCGGTTCCAGGCGCTTTATCTACAGGCGGCCGACTGGCTGGAAGGGCACGGTATCTTCGTCGCCGGGATACTCGCCGAGCGGTTCGACGTCGTGTGGCTTCTGCGCCTATTCCAGGAAATCGCCAAGCGCCTGAATCGGCTCGCCGGCTTCGCCATTCTGGTCTTTGTGTTCATGATGATGGCGCTACTCGAAGTTAGACAGTTCGGCGCCAAGCTGGCGTCGCTGCAAAACGGCGATAGGCTCGCTCACGCGACTTCCGAGATCGCCGCCAAGTTCCGCCGCTATATGCTGGTGCGGACGCTGCTTAGCATTCTCACCGGGCTCGCCATCTGGGGCTTCGCCCTGCTGGCTGGCCTGGAGCCCGCCATCGCCTGGGGACTGCTGGGCTTCGCCCTGAACTATATTCCTTTCATCGGTCCGTTCGTCGCCACGCTGCTGCCGGCCGTGTTCGCCGTCGCTCAGCTCGACACTTGGCAGGCGGTGATCATCGTCTTCATGGGGCTGACCGCCATTCAATTCTTGATCGGCAATTATCTCGAGCCGCTGGCCGCCGGCGCGGCGCTGTCGATCTCGCCGCTGGCCGTGGTGTTCGCCGTGTTTTTCTGGGGTTTGCTATGGGGCATTCCCGGTGCGCTGATCGGGGTGCCCATCACCCTGACCATCATTGCCTTCGCTGCCGAATATCCGTCGAGCCGCTGGCTCTCGACGCTGCTGTCGGGCCCGCCGCAAGCCAACAAGAGCAAGTCTTGAGACTTCATCATGGCTGACAAGCGCGAGAAAAAGCGAGCGGCCGAAGCGCGAGTCGCGGACTTATTCGTCGATCCCCGCCGTGGCGATATCGAGGACGACGCCTCCAGCACCAAGCGCCGATCGATGCTGTCGTTGTTCGGCAGCATGCTGGTCGAGATCAGCCTGCCCAAGCTGCTGGTGGCCTGGGCGCTGCTGCTGGTGGTGCCCGGCCTCCTTCTCGGCCTCGCCCCGATCGTCTTCGTCGAATGGCTCAACGTGGTCACCGACAAGCTCGCCTCTCTGGTGATCGGTCTTTGGTCGCTGCTGATCCTCGCCATCCTCATCGCGCTTGGCTGGTTTGGCTGGCGCGCACTCTTCCGCACGGCCGAAAAGAATTTCTGGGCGCTGAACTCCGTCGTCGTCGAGCCGAGCTATGCCGCCTTCCGCGAAGCCTTCCGGCAAGTGGCCGAGCGGCTATTCGCCCGCAACGCCAGCGACGCCCAACGCGCGAAGCTGCGCGCGGCCTCGGCTGCCATCGCGGTGATTCTGGTGTGCGGCCTGGCCCTGCTCGTGCTCTGGCTCGTCTGGCCGCATACGCATCTCTACGGCAGCCTGTCGGAGATCGAATCTTGGAAAAAGGTCGCCGTGGTGGCGCTCGCCAACAGCGTTGCCGCGATCACTGCCTATCTGGCGGTGGCCGCGCTGGCCTGGGGCTTCGCCGATGCCGCCATGGCGCAACCGCGCAACCTCGCCAAATTCGACAAGGCGCCGAAGCAAGGCCGGACTTGGCGCATCGCCCATCTGTCCGACATTCACGTCGTCGGCGAGCGTTACGGTAGGCGCATCGAGAGCGGCCGCTCAGGACCTTCAGGCAACGAACGCTTGAAGCGATTGCTGAAGCAACTCGAGGCGATCGACGCTAAGAACGAACTCGATACGATCCTCATTACCGGCGACATGACCGACGCGGGTATTTCCACCGAATGGGCCCAGGTGCTCGACGCCATCGCCGCCCATCCCGGCTTTCACGGGCGCGTGCTGATGCTGCCAGGCAATCATGATCTCAACATCGTCGATCGCGCCAACCCGGCGCGCATGGATTTACCCACCAGCCCAAACCGGCCGTTGCGTCAGATCAGGTGTCTCTCCGCCATGAATGCGGTCCAGGGCCGCCATGTCCGTGTGATCGATCTCTCCAAGGATTGCATCGGCGGCACGCTGGAGCAGGCCTTACAGCCGCACGAGGCCGCCTTGGAGCGGTTCGCGGACATGGCGCGCCCGATCCTCTCCAAGGAAATCCCCGAGATTTGGGCGCGCGTCTTTCCCATGCTCGTCCCTCCCGCCAAGAAAGACGGGCTTGGCATCATTCTTCTGAACTCGAACGCCGACACGCATTTCTCCTTCACCAATGCGCTCGGCATGGTGTCGGCGGAGCAGATGCGCGGGATCGACATCGCGCGCGGCGAGTATCCCGATGCGTGCTGGGTGATCGCGCTGCACCACCACGTCGTCGAATATCCATGGGCCGCCAAAGCGCTGTCGGAGCGAATCGGCACCGCGCTGATCAACGGCAATTGGTTCGTGCGCAGCCTCAAGCCTCTGGCGGGCCGCGCCATCCTCATGCACGGCCATCGCCACATCGACTGGATCGGCCAGATCGCCGGCCTGCCGATCATTTCCGCGCCGTCGCCGGTGATGGAAGTCACCGACGACATGGATACGGCCTTTTATATCCATAGTCTGGCGATCGACGCCGACGGCAAGCTCCGGCTGCTCGAGCCCGAGCGCATCGTCGTCGCCGGCGCACCGCTCAGGTGAGACATGGCAAGCCGCGACCCCATTCTCGTCGACCTGGCGCTGCAAGGCGGCGGCGCGCATGGCGCCTTCACCTGGGGCGTGCTCGACCGCTTACTGGAGGAGGACTGGCTTCGCTTCGATGGTATCTCGGGAACCTCAGCCGGCGCCATGAACGGCACCGTCATGGTCGATGGTTATAGCGCGGACGGCGCCGATGGCGCCCGCGCCAGCCTGGAGACCTTCTGGCGGAAAGTGTCGGATGCCGCCAAGCTGAGCCCCTTCCAGCGCACGCCGCTCGACGTGCTGCTCGGACGTTGGACGCTCGATTATTCACCGGCTTTCATCGCCATGGATCTGATGGCGCGCGTGTTTTCTCCCTATGAGCTCAATCCTATGGACTCCAACCCGCTGCGCAACATTCTCGCGCATTGTGTCGACTTCGAGCGGCTTGCGCGCGCGCCGATCAAGCTGTTCATCACGGCCACCAATGTCCACACGGGGCGAGGCCATGTGTTTCGCAACAACACCATTACGCCCGACGTCCTGCTCGCTTCGGCATGCCTGCCGACCATGTTTCAAGCCATACAGATCGACGGCGAGCCGTATTGGGACGGTGGCTATTCCGGCAATCCCACCATCACTCCGCTGGTGCGCGAATGCACCTCGAAGGACACGATTCTGATTCAGATCAATCCGGTGCATCGGCACGGCACGCCGCGCACCGCGCGCGACATTCTCAACCGCCTCAATGAGGTCTCCTTCAACAGCGTGCTGCTCAAGGAGCTACGCATGATCGCGCTGCTCCGCCAGGTAGCCAATCCCGGCGATTGCGAGGGCGCACTGTGGGCCGGCATGCGCATCCACCGTATTCCGGGCGAGGCTCTCGGCGAGCTTGGTTACTCCTCCAAGCTCAATGCGGAGTGGGAGTTTCTTTGCATGCTGCGCGACCAGGGCCGAGCGGCCGCAGATACCTTCCTTGCGACCAGCGGTCCCGATGTCGGGCGCCGCTCTACACTCGACCTCGATCCCTTGCTGCACGGCATCTGACCAACCGCATAAGATACGCCGCCAAGCGCCTGCTCTCGCTTCAGCCCTTGACGCGGAAGGCGAAGACGATCAGCGCGACTCCCTCGATCAAGAGCAGAATGCCGAACACGAACGGCACGGCGAGCGCCGTCGTCAGCGGCGATCCGAGCAACAGCACGCCGATAATCAGGCTGAAGATGCCGAGCAGGAACGAGCCGATGCCGCCGCCGCTGAAGCCGCCAATAATTCCCGCGATGCCCATCACCAAGCTGACAACGCCAAGGTAGATGACGACCGTGGTAGGCAGCGCCACCGCCGTCAGCACCGGATGGTTCAGCACGACGATGCCGGCGATGATGCCGAGGATGCCGACGATGAGCGACCAGAGCCAAGGCTGCGAACTGTCGACGAATACCCGCACCAGTTCCAGCACGCCGACGAAAAGTAGGTAAAAGCCCAGGAACACCCCCAGCGCCACCAGGGTCGCCGCCGGGTCCGTGAGCAGCAAGGCGCCGAAGATGAGCGCCGCAATTCCCTCGAGTAGAAACACCCACCAGATGTTGGACTGATCCATGCGTGCCGCTATAGCCATGACCTCGTCCTCCTTGCCAGGCTTTCTCTTGCACCATCGGCGTAAAACGCCGGTGGCCCGTCATCTGCCTGATTCGCCTCGGCAGTTGACAGGGGCGATTTTACATCCTTGGAAGAGATAAGGATTTCACGTTTTCGGCCAAACCCCCTGTCGCTGGCGCGACCACGAGCAAAAATTCATGCAAATTGGCGTCGCCGAGCATATTTCCGTTCCCGCCGAATGGGCGCCGCAGAAGGCGATGTGGACGGCGTGGCCCGCCGATCCGGACCAATGGAGCGACGACCTGGCGACGCCTCGCAGAGAGGTGGCGGCACTGGTGCGCGCGCTCAGCCCTTCGAACCGGGTGCGACTCCTGGTTGCAGGCGATGAGGCCGAAAGCACGGCTCGGGCCGCACTTGGCAACGCGGCGGAGCTCGTGCCGGCGCGTTACGGCGACATCTGGCTGCGAGACACGGGGCCGATCTTTGCCCGCGGCGAACGCGGCCCGGTGGCCTTGAGATTCATCACCAACGGTTGGGGCGGCAAGTTCGATCTGCCCGAGGACAGTACCGTCGGCGACGACATCGCCAAGCTTGCCGGCGCGCCGGTGCGTAAATTCGATTTCGTCCTCGAGGGCGGGGCTATCGAGCAGGACGGCGACGGCACGCTCCTCGCGACGCGCCAGACTCTGCTCAACGAGAATCGCAATGACTGGAGCGAAGCCCAAGCCGAGGCGGCGCTAAGGGAGGCTTTCGGCGCCAAGAAGATCATCTGGATCGACCGAGGTCTCCTGAACGACCACACCGACGGTCATATCGACACGCTTGCGCGCTTCGTCGGTCCGGGTCGAATTGTCTGCCAGTCTCCCGCTGGCGCCGATGATCCTAACGCCAAAGTGTTGAACGAGATTGCGCGCATGCTCGAGGCGGCGACCGATGCCTTGGGACGCAAGCTCGAGGTCATTCGCATCCCGAGCCCGGGCCTGGTGCTCGACGACAGCGGTGAGGCCGCACCCGCCTCGCATGTGAATTTCGTCATCGCCAACGAGATCGTGGTCATGCCGACCTACGGCACCGCGACGGTGGAGCGAGCGGCGCAAGCGTTGCAAGCGGAGTTTCCCGACCGCAAGGTCGTATGCCTGCCCTCACGGGGGGTCCTCGGCTCCGGACTCGCGGGCGGCGGATCGTTCCACTGCATCACTCGCGAGGAGCCGCTCTAGATGACGCAGCGTACCCTCACCGTCGCGGCGATTCAGACCGCCTACGGCCACGACATGCAGGCCAATATCGCCAAGACCGAAGCCCTGGTGCGCGAGGCGGCAAGTCAAGGCGCGCAGATCGTGCTGCCGTCGGAGCTGTTCCAGGGGATCTACTTCCCGACGCGGCAAGACCCGAAATGGTTCGCGACCGCCTATCCTCCGCGCGAGCATCCGGCGGTGCGCGCGCTTGCCCCGCTCGCCAAGGCGCTGAAGGTGGTGATCCCGATTTCCTTCTTCGAGAAGGATGGGCCGCGCCATTACAACAGCGTGGCGATCGCCGATGCCGACGGCGAGATCCTTGGGGTCTACCGCAAGAGCCACATCCCCGACGGACCTGGCTATCAGGAGAAATATTACTTCCGCCCCGGCGACACCGGCTTCAAGGCGTGGAAGACGCAAGCCGGAATGATCGGCGTCGGCATTTGCTGGGATCAATGGTACCCGGAAGCCGCGCGCGCCATGGTGCTCAAAGGCGCGGAAGTCCTGTTTTATCCGACGGCCATCGGCTCCGAGCCCTACGACCTCAGCCTCGATACGCACCGGCAATGGCAACGCGTGATGCAGGGCCACGCCGTCGCCAACGCCGTGCCGGTGGTCGCGGCAAACCGCATCGGCACCGAGGACAATGACGGCGTCACCCAGAGCTATTACGGCCATTCCTTCATCGCCGACCATACCGGCGCGCTGGTGGCGAGTTTCGGCGACAAGAACGATGGCGTGCTGCTGGCGAGCTTCGATCTCGACGCCATCGCTCGTTACCGCGCCGAATGGGGATTTTTCCGCGACCGCCGCACCGACCTCTACGCCAAGAGCATATTGTAATCGCTGCCGAGATGACGATCGCCACGACACGCCAATCTGCCGACCTCAAGACCGACGCAAGCTTCTTCGCGCTGCTGACGGAGAGCTATGCGCGGCTCGTTGGCACGCCTCTCGTGCCCCCCGGCAGGGACGCGACATGGCTCTATCGCGACGGGTCGTTCGTTGTGCTCGCGCATGGACCCGACCCCGACCCGCGTTTCATCTATGCCAACAAGACCGCCCAGGACTGTTTCGGATATTCCTGGGAAGAGTTCTTGGCGCTGCCCTCGCGGCTCTCGGCCGAGACCCAAGACCAGGCCGAGCGGGAAAGACTGCTCGATCAGGTCCGCCGCGACGGCTTCATGTCCGGCTATCGCGGCGTGCGCATTGCCAAGTCGGGCCGGTGCTTTATCATCGCGGGCGGCGTTGTGTGGGAGCTGATCGACAAGCAAGGCACGCGGCATGGCCAGGCCGCGACGTTCTCATCCTGGCGCGACATCTGAATTTTGGGACCGGACATGGACCGGCGTGAGCCGCTGATCTTCATCGTCGCCGGCGAGACCTCGGGCGACAACCTCGCCGGACGGCTGATGGCCGCTCTGACGCGCAAGACCGCGGGCCGCGCCCGCTTTGCCGGCGTCGGCGGTCCGCAAAGCGAGGCGCAGGGCCTCAAGAGCCTCTATCCCATGAGCGATCTTTCGGTCATGGGTCTGGCCGAGGTGTTGCCGCATTTGCCGCGCCTCGTCCGGCGCATCAATCAAACGGCAGCGGAAGCGCGGCGGCTCGCGCCCGACGCCGTCATCACGATCGACTCCGCGAGCTTCTCCATGCGGCTTGCGCATCAGCTCCGCGGCTCGGGCATTCCCATTGTGCATTACGTCGCGCCGCAACTCTGGGCGTGGCGTCCAGGCCGCGCCAAGAAGCTTGGGCGGCGCGTCAACCACATCATGGCTTTGCTGCCGTTCGAGGCGTCTTTTTTTGCCAAATACGACATTCCCTCGACCTATGTCGGCCACCCGGCCATCGAGACGGGTGTCGATCGCGGCGACGGCCCGGCCTTCAGGGCGCGGCATGGGCTGCCGGCGGATGCGACCGTCCTCTGCGTGCTTCCCGGCTCGAGGAACGGCGAGGTCCGCCGCCTCATTCCTATCTACGGCGAGGCTCTGCTCAGCCTCAAGGCGGCCTACCCTGACCTTCGCATCGTCATCCCGGTGGTCCATGCCGCGGCCGAAGCCGTGCGCACAATGACGCAAGCTTGGCCGTTCCAGGTCGTGTTCGCCGAGATGGAAGAGCGCTTCGATGCCTTCGCCGCTTCCGACGTCGCCCTGGCCAAATCGGGCACAGTCACCCTCGAGCTTGCGCTTGCCAGGGTGCCCATGGTGGTCGCCTACAAGGTCAGCGCCGCCACCGCCTTCCTCGTCCGTCGCATGGGCGTGAGCGTCGACCACGCTTCGCTGGTGAACCTGCTCGCCGGACGCCTCATCGTGCCGGAGTTTATTCAGGAGGAGTGCACGGCGCCGAAGCTCGCAGCGGCCGTGGCCGAGATCCTCGGCTCGGAAGCTGTGCGCGCCAGCCAGTTGCAAGGGTTTGGCGAGGTCGCCAAAGCGCTCGGCGATCCAGAGCCGCCGCCGAGCGAGCGCGCCGCCAAAGTCGTGCTCGACGTCATCAACGGCCGCGCGGCCTAGCGAGATGCGGCTGACCGGCCGAGCGGCGCCTGCACCCTCGCCAGATGCTCCGCGATGCTCTGATTGATCATGCTGGCGACCCGCAAAGCCTCGGAACCGGCGCGGCCATCGACCAGCGGCTTGGTGCCATTGACAATGCAATCGAGGAACGAGTCGATCTCGTTGGCCAGACTGTCCTGCTTCGGAATCTCATGCGTCTCGGTGGCGATAGCGGCAAGCCCCTCGGTCATGGGATCGCCGCGCAGGCTGTAGCCGAAGATTTTCCCCTCGCCCAGATCGCAGTTGAGATAATGGCTGCGTCCGAACACGCGCATGCGCCGCTCGGTCTTGTAGCTGACCCGGCTCGCCGTGACATTGGCGACGCAGCCCGAGGCGAAGGTGATCCGGGCATTGGCAAGGTCTATATTGCGGCCGATCACCGGCGTGCCGACCGCGTCCACGCTCTCCACCGCCGAGTTCGCCAGGCCGATGATCATGTCGATGTCGTGGATCATCAGGTCGAGCACCACATCCACTTCGACGCCGCGATTTTTCCATGGAGCGATGCGGTAGCTCTCGAAATAAAGCGGTTCCGTCATCATCCCGGCCAGGGCTCGATAGGCGCTCGAGAAGCGCTCGATATGGCCGACCTGAAGCACCCGGTTGCGCGCCTCGGCGAGCTCGGTAAGCGCATTCGCGCTGGCCACGCTGTCGGTGATCGGCTTTTCGACCAGCACATGAAGGCCGCCCTCGATCAATTCGCGCGCGATGTCGTAATGCAGCGGCGTCGGCACGGCGATGCTGACCGCATCCACGCGGCCGGGCAGGCTGCGATAGTCGGTTGCAGGCTCGGCGCCGAATTCCGTCGCAACGGTGGCGGCGCGCGCCGCATCACTATCGACCACGGCGACAAGCTGGGCGCGCGGGTTGCGGGAGTAATGGTCGGCGTGGAAGCGGCCGAAATAACCGGTGCCCACCACCGCCGTGCGGATTGGTTCTGCCATGTCAGCGCAACTCCTGCTCCGGCCCCAACGCAGGCCTACTCGGCCGCATGCGCCCGGCTTACCTTGCGCGAGGCAAGCGCCTCGCGCACCGTGCCGATGACGAGGTCCTGCATCGCATCGGTCAGATAAGGATGCATCGGCAGGCTGATCACGCGCTCCGCCAGCCGTTCCGCTTGCGGAACGCCCGCCGGCGGCGTGGGCACGTGCTTGTAGGGCGGCAGCCGATTGAGCGAGGCCGTATAATGAATCGCCGTGGGAACGCCGGCCTCGCGGCAAGCCTTGGCGAGACCGTCGCGATCCTCGGTGACGATGGTGTATTGGGCCCATACCGAGGTGGCGCCGGGCATCAGAAGCGGCACCTCGACTAACGAAGCGAGTCCCTGATTGTAGCGATCGGCCTTTTTCTGCCGCGCCGGAATCTCACCGGGGAACAGGCGAAGCTTCTGCAAGAGGATCGCCGCCTGAATCGAATCGAGCCGGCTGTTGAGGCCGACATATTCGAAGTCCGGCCGGCCTGGTCCCTTACCGTGATTGCGCAACGCGAGCAGGCGGAGCGCCTTGTCGTCGTCATCGGTGAATACGGCGCCGCCGTCGCCATAGCCGCCGAGCGGCTTCGAGGGATAGAAGCTCGTCGCGGTATAAGCAGCAAGCGTGCCGACCTTGCGCCCAGCGAGGCTCGCGCCGAAGCTCTGCGCCGCGTCGCCGATCACGAACATGTCGTGCGCCTTGGCGATCTCGTTGACGGCATTGTAGTCCGCAGGCTGGCCGTAGAGATCGACCGGGATGACGCAACGCGGCTTGAGTCCTTGCCTCTTCGCCTCGCCGATCGCGGCTTCGAGACTCTCGATATCCATGTTGAATGTATCGCGACGAATATCCACGAACACCGGCGTAGCGCCGCCCAGAACCGCCACCTCGACCGTGGCGACAAAGGTGAAGGCAGGCACGAACACCGCATCGCCCTTGCCGACGCCTTCGGCCATCAGCGCCAATGTCAGCGCATCGGTTCCATTGGCGCATGTCACGCAATGCTTGGCCCCGCAGAACGCAGCAAGCTGCCGCTCGAGCTCGGCGACTTCGGGTCCCAGAACGAACTGGCCATGCTTCAGCACGGCGGAGATCGCCGTCTCGACGCTGTCGCCGAGATGGGTCTGCTGTGCCGCGAGGTCGATAAAGGCTGGGATGGCTTGCGTGCGGTCCTTACTCATGCGATCTCCCACCAAAGCGCATTTGCCCATTCTAGCAAGGGAAGTGGCCCATGCGGCATAGAGGCCGGAACGAGCCCAGCCTCGATTCTCGTTGAATTTAGGGCAGTTCCCTCAGTCTTCCTGTCGGCCCCGCCGCCGACTACCATAGCATGATCCAAGATTCAAACCCGCCGGCAGCGGCACACAAGCAAAACACCTTGAAACCGGGGAGGCCCAATGACGCAGCTTGATTTCGGGCCGCCGGCCGCCCCCTTGCGCCACCGCGCCTGACCCATGCTGCTCGGCACAGATCGGTTGCTCGCCTCGTCGCGCCTGAAGGGCCTGCGCGTCGGCGTGCTCGCCAATCACGCCTCGATCAACGGCAATTTCCAACACATTGTCGATCGCCTGGCCG
>Ga0157375_10001714_pt1 | contig 18825 bp, 18 predicted proteins | sample M35metaG_FD_115311 | JGI IMG/M metagenome (GOLD analysis project Ga0157375, IMG submission 115311) | Miscanthus rhizosphere microbial communities from Kellogg Biological Station, Michigan, USA - M3-5 metaG | ecosystem: Host-associated > Plants > Roots > Rhizosphere > Soil | place: USA: Michigan... | reverse complement strand
TTTCGACCCTGACACGCAATGTGGGCGGCGACGCGGCCTGCCGCCCGGCTGTCGAACTGGCCACGAAAATAGCGCCTTTTGCGCATGGCGAGGTGGCGGCCGTTAACGTTGCCAAAAGTCCGTTAAGGGTGCCCGATCTTTCTTTTCAGGATGCCACCGGCAAGCCGCTCACGCTCGAACACTGGCGTGGTCGGACGGTCCTGCTCAACCTGTGGGCCACCTGGTGCGTGCCTTGCCGCAAGGAGATGCCCGCCCTCGATGCCCTGCAGCAGCGCCTCGGCGGCCCGGCATTTGAGGTCGTGACGGTCAATATCGACACGCGCGATCCTGACAAGCCGAAGGCCTGGCTCAAGGAGATCGGAGTCGAGAAACTCGCCTATTTCGCCGACCCGAGCGCACGCGCATTTCAAGACCTCAAGGCAATCGGGCGCGCCTTTGGAATGCCGACCACTTTGCTGATCGATCCCAAGGGATGCGAGATCGCGACCATCGCCGGCCCTGCCGAGTGGGCGAGCGACGACGCCATCAAGCTGATCAATGCGGCGCTCGAACGATAGCGTGATTACGCGCTGATGTTCAGATTGCGGCCGACGCCTTCGGCGACGTTTGCGAGGCTCTGCAGGTTCTTCTGGGCGGCATCGAGCACCTGGACGATCGCGGATGCATTATCGGCGTTCATGCGCAGCATCTTGGCCGCAACAGCCATCTGCACATCGGCCATTTGAGAGCCAACCAAGGCGGTGGCGATTGATACTGGATCCATCCCGGTACCGTTTCTACGGCAGGTTTATCAACGAAATGTAAATGCGACAGGCGAGGCCTTGACACTTTTGCCGGCGGTTCTATACTTAACCAAATGGTTTACTATTCAAGACCGAACCTCGATCGAACTTTCGCCGCGCTCGCCGATCCGACGCGGCGCGCTTTGCTCGCCCGTCTGAGCGAAAAGGAAAACGTTTCGGTCAGCGAACTGGCGAAACCGTTTTCCATGTCGCTTCCGGCGATCATGAAGCACCTCGACGTGCTGTCAGATGCAGGACTCCTCGGACGCGAGAAGAACGGCCGTATCGTCAGCTGCCGCCTGCGCGCGGAACCGATGCGCGACGCCAATGATTGGCTTAACCGCTACCAGAAATTCTGGACCGAGCGGTTCGATCGCCTTGCTGCTTTCCTGGAGGAAGACAAATGGCCACCGTCACAACCAAACCCAGCCTCACCATCAAGCGCCGGTTCAACGCGCCGCCGGCGAAAGTCTTCGCGGCATGGACCGACCCGGAAAAGCTGAAGCACTGGATGGGCGGTCGCGAAATCGGTCAGGTTACCGCCCAGGCTGACGCACGTGTCGGCGGCCGGTTCCACATCATGATGCTGAAGTCCGGCGACGGCGAACAACACGACGTCAGCGGCGTTTATCGTGAGGTGATCCCGAACGAGAAACTGGTGTTCACCTGGGCGTGGAAGAGTACGCCTGAACGTGAATCGATCGTGACGATCACGTTCAAGGCCGATAACGGCGGCACACTGATGACCTTCGTCCACGAGCAATTCTTCGACGAAGACGCGCGCGATCGCCACCAGTACGGCTGGAACACTTCGTTCGAGAAGCTGGAAAAGTATCTCGCTGCTTAGTGAGAGGAGTAGACGATGCCACACCAATGGTCACACGGACACTTCTACTGGAACGAGCTGATGACGCGGAATGCCGAGCGCGACAAGAAATTCTACGGCACGACGGTTGGCTGGACCTTCGAGGCGATGCCGATGCCTGACGGCACCTATTGGGTCGCCAAGATGGGCGACCAATATGTCGGCGGCCTGTTTCCGCTCACCAGTCCCCAGTTCGACGGCGTTCCTGAAAGCTGGATGTCTTACCTCGCGGTCGACGATGTCGACGCGCGGGTGAAAAAGGCACAGGCCGCAGGCGCAACATTGATGCGGCCGATCTTCGACATACCCAATGTCGGCCGCATCGCCATCCTCAGGGAGCCGGGGGGCGCCGGAATCGGCTGGATGACACCGCCGAAAATGTAGCGGGAGCAGAATATGCAGCACAAGATCGTATCGCAGGACGAATGGCGCAAAGCACGCAAGGCGCTGCTCGCGAAGGAAAAGGAATTCACCAAGGCGCGCGACGCCTTGAGCATCACGCGCCGTGAACTTCCGTGGACGCGAGTTGAGAAGAACTACGTCTTTGACGGCCCAAATGGAAAAGAAACGCTCTCAGACCTGTTCGCCGGCAAGAGCCAGCTGATGGTCTATCACTTCATGCTCGGGCCGGGCTGGGTGCAAGGCTGCCCGAGCTGCTCGTTCCTGGCCGATCATTTCGACGGCGCCGTGATCCATCTTGCGCAGCGCGACGTATCGCTGGTCGTTGTCTCGCGCGCGCCGCTTACCGAGATCGAAGCCTACAAGAAGCGCATGGGCTGGAAATTCAAATGGGTGTCGTCGTTCGGCAACGACTTCAACCCCGATTTCCACGTTTCATTCACCAAAGACGAAATGGCCCGAGATGCCGAGTACAACTATAGAGTCGACAAAATCCCCAGTGAGGAATTGCCTGGCCTGAGCGCTTTCATCCGGGACGAGAACGACAAAGTTTTCCACACTTATTCGTCCTACGCGCGCGGGCTCGACACGCTCGTGGGTACGTACAACTTCCTCGACATGGCGCCGAAGGGCCGCGACGAGGACGCTCTGCCCTGGACGATGGCCTGGGTGCGTCGGCACGACGAATACGAAGACAAGTCGAAAGGCGTCAGGTGCTGCGCGTCGTAGTCAGCGCGTCGGAACCGGCTTCTCGCCGCGGTAGTCGTAGAAACCACGTTGCGTCTTGCGGCCGAGCCAGCCCGCCTCGACATATTTCACGAGCAACGGGCACGGCCGATATTTCGAGTCGGCGAGCCCTTCGTAAAGCACCTGCATCACCGACAGACAGGTATCGAGCCCGATGAAATCGGCGAGCTCAAGCGGGCCCATCGGATGGTGGGCGCCAAGCCGCATGGCGGTGTCGATCGACTCGACGTTCCCGACGCCCTCATAGAGCGTGTAGATCGCCTCGTTGATCATCGGCAGCAGGATGCGATTCACGATGAAAGCGGGGAAATCCTCCGACACCGCGATGGTCTTGCCGAGCTTGGTGACAAAGGCCTTGCTCGCCTCGAACGTCGCATCGTCGGTCGCGATGCCGCGGATGAGCTCGACGAGCTCCATTAAAGGCACCGGATTCATAAAATGAATCCCGATGAAGCGCTCCGGACGGTCGGTTGAGGACGCGAGCCGCGTGATCGAGATCGATGAGGTGTTGGTTGCGAGAATCGCGTCGGACTTCAACGACGAGCAAAGCTCGCCGAAGATCTTGCGCTTGACATCTTCCTTTTCGGTTGCGGTTTCGATGACCAGATCGCAACTCGAGAATGCGTCATATTTCTCCGCCGGCTTGATACGTGCGAGCGCGTTCTTGCGGTCGTCCTCACTGATCGCCTTTTTGGTGACCTGCCGAGCCATGTTGCCGTTGATGGTCGCCATGCCAGCCTTGATGCGATCCGCTTCCAGATCATTGAGAAGGACGGAATAGCCGGCGAGCGCGCACACATGCGCTATTCCGTTGCCCATCTGGCCGGCGCCGATTACCCCGATACTCTGAATCTTGACCATATCTCTGTCCGATCGATGCGAAGTTCCGGCTCCCGGCCTTGAATTCGGAAACTCTCGCGTTTCATTTCACTTTTACGACGTAGGACCGCACGATGCCATCGGCGGAACAACAAAACTAGAACGTAGTCAACGCTTGACCTTGTCGAGTTCCGCCGCCAGCTCCGGCAACGCCTGGTACAAATCCGCCACCAGGCCGTAGTCGGCGACCTGGAAGATCGGCGCCTCCTCGTCCTTATTGATAGCAACAATCACTTTGGAGTCTTTCATCCCGGCAAGATGCTGAATTGCGCCGGAAATTCCGACCGCGATGTAGAGCTCGGGCGCCACAACTTTGCCGGTTTGCCCGACCTGCCAGTCGTTTGGCGCATAGCCGGCATCAACCGCAGCCCGCGAGGCGCCGACCGCGGCGCCCAGCTTGTCGGCGACAGGTTCGATATATTTGGTGAAGTTTTCCCGGCTTTGCATGGCGCGGCCCCCGGAAATGATGATTTTGGCCGACGTCAGTTCGGGCCGGTCCGACTTCGACAATTGCTCTCCCGAAAAAGTCGAGAGACCTGGGTCTGCGGCCGCGCCAGCGTTTTCAATGCTCGCAGAACCCCCGGCGCCCGCCGCCTGAAACGTCGACGTGCGCACGGTGATGACTTTTTTCGCGTCGGACGACTTCACCGTCTGAATTGCGTTGCCGGCATAGATCGGCCGCTCGAAGGTATCAGGGGAAACCACTTTCGTGATGTCCGAAATCTGCATCACGTCGAGCAGCGCGGCGACGCGCGGCATGATGTTCTTTCCGGTCGTTGTCGCGGGCGACACGATGGCGTCGTAGCTGTTGGCAAGCGACACGATCAGCGCAGCAACCGGCTCGGCGAGCTGATGCTCATAAGGCGCGGCGTCCGCCACCAGCACTTTCTTGACGCCGTCGAGTTTTGACGCCGCCTCCGCCGCCGCCTTGCAATCCTTGCCGGCGACGAGCACGTGGACGTCGCCGCCGATAGCCTTGGCTGCGGTGAGTGCCTTGTTGGTTGCGTCTTTGAGCGTTTTGTTGTCGTGCTCGGCGACAAGAAGCGTGGTCATCTAGAGTACCCCCGCCTCGTCCTTGAGCTTTGCGACGAGGTCGGCAACCGAAGCAACCTTCACGCCCGACTTGCGGCCCGGCGGTTCGCTCGTCTTGACCACCTGAAGCCGCGGCTTGATGTCGATGCCATAGGCATCCGGCGCCTTTTCGTCGATCGGCTTCTTCTTTGCCTTCATGATGTTCGGCAGCGAGGCGTAACGCGGCTCGTTCAGCCGCAGATCGGTCGTGATGATCGCCGGCATTTTCAGCTTCACCGTCTGCAGGCCGCCATCGACCTCGCGGGTCACGCTGATGGCATCGCCCTCGATCGCAAGCTTGGACGCGAACGTGCCCTGCGCCCAGTTCAGCAGCGCCGCCAGCATCTGCCCCGTCTGATTGCTGTCATCATCGATCGCCTGCTTGCCCATAATGACCAGGCCGGGCTTTTCCGCGTCCACAATGGCCTTGAGCAGCTTTGCAACCGCCAGCGGCTCCACGACGGCATCGGTCTTCACCAGGATTCCGCGGTCTGCGCCCATCGCAAGCGCGGTGCGAATGGTTTCCGATGCCTGCGCCGGGCCAATCGATACCGCGATGATCTCGGTCGCCTTGCCGGCCTCCTTCAAACGAATTGCTTCTTCGACGGCGATCTCGTCGAAGGGATTCATCGACATCTTGATGTTGGCGAGCTCGACGCCGGAGCCATCCGGCTTGACGCGAATTTTGACGTTGAAATCAACCACCCGTTTCACGGGCACCAGAATTTTCATAATTCCCCATCCCGGGCGGGCACTGGAACAAGCGGGCGGAAGCTAAAGGCCGTGCCGTCGGGCTGTCAACGTTTGTGCTGCGGCGCAGTAAAACTAGCGGTTCTGGCCGGGCGCCCACAATATATCGGCGGCACCCTTGTTATTGGCATAGCGCCCGGCGACGAACAGATAGTCCGACAACCGGTTGACATACTTCAACGACGGCTCCGACACACCCTCGCTTGGCTTGTCCTTCAGCTCGACCATGATGCGTTCGGCACGGCGGCAAACTGTGCGCGCAAGGTGCAGATAGGCCGAGGCGGGGCTGCCGCCGGGCAGTATGAACGACTTTAGTGGCGCGAGCTCGGCATTGAGCCGGTCTATCTCACCCTCGAGCCAAGCGACTTGCGCATCGGTCACCGTGAGCCGGGCGCCGCCGGGCCCCTTCTCGGCGAGACAGAGATCGGCCTCGACATCAAAAAGATCGTTCTGGATGCGGCCGAGCGAAGCATCGAGCGCCTTATCGCCGGCGACATGCAAGCGGACCAGGCCGACCACGGCATTGACCTCGTCGACAGTGCCATAGGCCTCGACCCGCAAATCGTATTTCTTGCGCCGGGCGCCGGTGCCGAGCGAGGTCGTCCCGTCGTCGCCGGTCCTTGTATAAATGCGGTTGAGCACAACCATATCGATCTCGCGGAGCCTTTCTCCCAGCCGCAGATTCGGGGTAGGCTTATCTTAGCCTTTTTCTCAAGAAGGGGTGATGCTCATGCGTGTACTGACGATTGCGATTGTAGCCGCCTTCCTGGCCCTGCCGGCCACCGCGCCTGCGCAGGCTTGCGGAGCAGGCATGCATTCCGCCAAAGCCGCCACGGCCGATTATTCCGCGGCCAAAAAGAAGTCCAAAAAGCAGAAGAAAGAAAAAGAGGAGTATATGCGCGCCGCTCCAATGAAGTGAGCGCCCGCTCCGTATCTTCTCCGACTAACGGCCGAGGACCCAGATCGTCGCCATGATCACAATGATGGCGACGAACTGAAGCAGCACGCGCAGCCGCATCAGCTTTTGCGAGCGGTTGGGCGAGCCGCCGCGCATCATATTGATCAGGCCAAGCAGCAGCACGATCGCCACCGCCACGATGGCTGCCGGCACGAGATAGTGAGACATAAAACTCGACATGGCTCGCGCCTTCTAACATCCGCGCCCTGATCCGGCCATGAGCCGTAAGTTTGGACTCGCCTATAGGTTGTATATCCACTAACGTCCCCAATAAATTGAGTGGGTCGGGTGGTGCATGAGGACTGGCGTTGCGGGCGCCGCGAGCGCTCGCTCATTGGAAGCCTGCGGTGACGACTCTGGTTCCTCATCACAGCTCTTGAAATTCCGGCAGCAAGAATTCGCTGTGCGCGCCCAGCGGCGCGCATTCGCACTCAGCGCGAGCATAGAAGACGTGCTTGTCGCCGCCGCCGATCGTGCTTCGGAGCGCCTCAAGCGTGAACGGCCGGAATTTTCAGCGGCGACGCTCAATAAACTTGCTTACTGTATCCCGTTGCTCTTTGGCGTCGGGGCACCGGCCGCATTGCTCACCTCGGTGAGCACAATCATGCTTTGCGCGCTCGCGGTGCTTCCGGCAGCCTTCCGGATTCTGGTTGTCGTGTCGCCGACCCAGGGGCCGCGTCGCGCCTCTTCCGCAATCGCGCACGAAGCATTGCCCATTTACACCGTCATCGCTCCTCTTCATCGCGAGGCGCGCGTGGTGGACCAATTGCTGTCAGCTATCGAACAGCTCAACTATCCAGCCGAGAAACTCGACGTGATCGTTATCGTCGAGGCTGACGAACCGGCAACACACGCCGCAATCACGCGACGCAAACACCGTCTCCCGCTCACGGTGGTTCCGACACCACCCGCTGGGCCACGCACGAAACCCAAAGCGCTCAATATTGCGCTGGAGCTCGCGCGCGGTTCATTCGTCGCGATCTACGACGCGGAGGACCGGCCGGAATCACAACAGCTTCGTCGTGCGCTGGAAACATTTCGATCCGCCGGAGATAACCTTGCATGCGTGCAGGCACCGCTCTGCATCGACACCGACACGACTTGGCTTGCCCGCTATTTTACCGCCGAATATGCCGGCCACTTCGATGTCTTTCTTCCAAAGCTTGCCGGGTTCGGCTTGCCGCTGCCACTTGGCGGCTCCTCCAACCATTTCCGGACCGCGGCTCTGCGTGAGGCGGGCGGCTGGGACCCCTACAACGTCACCGAGGACGCCGACCTCGGCATGCGTCTTGCGCGCCTCGGCTACCGATGCGGAGTGATCGAGTCCACGACTTTTGAAGAAGCACCCGCAACGGCCCGGCGCTGGCTTGGCCAGCGGTCGCGCTGGCTCAAAGGCTGGATGCGCCTGTCAAGAGTGTACTTTTCGCTTTGTTTTTCAAGCGCTCGAACATGCATGGACTACACGTCGCAACGTGATCGCAACAAAATAGTCCGTGCGCCGATGTTCGTGCACGTTCGCAACGGCAGTGCAAACGCCTGTCTCCATGTCCGCTTTTGCGGTCGCTATCGGGGGTAAAGCGGACATCGGCTATTGCACTGCACATGTCCGCTTTTGACCCAAAGGACATCCGGCTATTTCTTTTTGTCTTTATTGTTATCGTCCCCTCCTCCAGTTAGGCCCACCGCCACAATATTCTCTTGAGGGGGAGCGCTGACCGCGACTGTATAGGACTTTTTCACGTCCCATTCGAATGTCGGGCCCACATTCACGAACCAGATGATAACTTTTCCGTTGGCGCTCAGCTTGCCTACAGCCTCGGAGATGAAGAGGCAGTTTCCTAGGCCCCTTTGTATGAAATCAAGCTTTTGGCTAAGGCACCAATACACGTTGACCGGTGGCTGGTTTCCTTTTCTGCACGCCTGTTTTGCGCCAAAAACATTGAAATCAGATTGCACCGTCTCAGCCGCTGCGTTCATGCTGCTCCAGTTAATACTCGCGCCCGGGCCTTCTAAGATTCTGGCAATCTTGATGCCTAGCTCTGCAGAGAGGCCGGCCTTAAGACTGAGTGAGTGCGACGCCGAGTACCTGAATCGAGCCTTCAAATCTGCCGGCAGCGAATATCCCTTCGCATCTATCGCCAGCCTCCCAATTTCACATTCAACCTGGCGATAAATTGTACTCGGCGTAAAGTCAGTCAGCTGGACCGCTTGCGGACCGGGCCCGCTTTGCGGCGCAACATCCCAGGGCATTGTAATAGTCGGTGTGTAGCAGCGGCCAGGATGAAACCAATCTTCGCGGCAGTCGAGTGCGAACGCTCCGCTGGCCATCAACGCAAATATCAAACCCAAAATGTACTTCATGTTTCCCCCCGCGCCTGCGCACGGAAATGTTTGCACGCGGGAATTACGAGTGCAAGCTCAGGTTGCGGGGCGCCGCCGCGTTGTGGCGAGCACGCGTTACTCCCGGAACTTTCGTAAACGTCCCTGTTGGCCCTTAGCAGACATTCACTAGTGCACTGCACATGTCCGCTTTCAGGAGCAAAGCAGACATGGACTCTTTCGGATGTCCGCTTTTGCGGTCGCTATTGGGACATCGCTTGTTGCGCCGCATATGTCCGCTTTTGACCCAAAGCGGACATTCAATCGATACGATTTGAATTAAGTTTTTAAGCACGCCGAAGGCGGTGCTCTCGTATGGGTTGTGTCATGCGCACATTCGGCATCATCGCGCTTGGTCTTGTGCTGCTCGTCGGTGGCTTTCGTTCGGGTGAGGTACACGCGCAGTCGAAATCCGACGCGTATGCGTTGAAATATTTCTTTGACGATCCGCCATCTGACATCGAATTGTCGAAGGCTAGCCCAGTTGCAACCTCCACCCTGACGATCGCCAAGGTCAACAGTGTCAATGTCTATTGGCGTCGCGGCCGACACGGAGAAATTACAGCTAGCACCAGCCTGGGCGCAGTAGTGAATATCGTCGAAGTCTTAAAAGGGGATGCAACTAAAAGTGGGGAGCAAATCTTGTTCTTTCTTGGTCCCAACGAACCACGATACGGCACCCACCCGTATGCTCGTGAAATGCGCGAGCGTTCGTATTTCATCGCGTGGTACACCGATGAAAAGAAAGAGCAGCGCCTGGTCGGCATTCCGATCTCGCAGGCTGAATATGAGCAATGGATGCGCGAACTTTTGGGCCACGACCGGGAGCGGAGCAAACCCGGTGTCCGTAACTGACACGTTGCGGACATGCACTTTGCACTGCACATGTCCGCTTCTGGCCCTTAGCAGACATCGACTAGTGCGCTGCACACGTCCGCTTTTGGGGGCAAAGCAGACATGGCCATTGGCTCATGTCCGCTTTATCGGTCGCTATCGGGGGTAAAGCAGACATCGCCTTTTGCAACGCACATGTCTGCTTGTGACCCAAAGCGGACATCTCGCGATGCTCGGATGTAGCGAAATTGACGGTTTTGAAACCGCAATGCTTGCAACGGTCAAGCCGATTGTCCCAACAACCCTTTCGCATCCTGGAGGTCCGGCGTGTCGAAACCCTCGGTGAACCAACCATAGATCGGCGCGAGGAGGGTTAGGGCTTCGGAGCGTTTGCCTCGATCGCGCCAGAGACCTGCGAGGCTAGCCGCAGCACGCAGTTCGAAAAGGCGTGCCGCTTGCGAGCGACTAATCGCTATTGCGCGCTGGAAGCATTCTTCTGCGGGCTGAGGATCCCCCGTCGCTAGGAGGGCATGACCGCGGATGCGACACGTCTCGGCTGTCAACCAATGCTCGCGGGTACGCTCGGCAATTTCGAGCGCGCTGGCTGTAGCGGCGAGGGCTCGATCGGCCCGCCCAACGGCAAGCTCAGCCGAAGCAAGAATGGTAAGTTGAGCCGGGCGAAAAACAAAATTCTGGATGCGCTCGCAATCGCTTATCGCACCAGTTATTTCCTCCACCGCGACACCAGCACGGCCAGAACTTATAAGCGGCACGGCGCCGAACGCCCGTCCATAAGCAGCCCATTGTGGCATTCCGTGCTGTTGTGCGTATGCGCGCAGTCGAGGCGCGTATTCGATCAAGGCGCTGTGATTGCTGCCGACAAAGTTGACCAATACCGCAGCAAAGAACCAGGCATATGCCTGGCTGTTCACGTGATGCAGTTCCGCCGCCAGCGACAGCGCCTCGGCGGCGACTTGCTTTGACTGGTCCTGGAATCCGAGGTGACACAGTGCCAGCGCAAGGTGCAATTTGGCCCCGAGACCCGTGTCGTGGACAAGACCGAGCGCCGCAAGCCCGTGACGCTCCGGATCGTACAGCTCCCAGCCTCTACGCGCATGATCGGCGGCTCGCTCGAATTCGCCAACGGAGTTGCAGACCGCGGCTACCATCCGGTGTCCGACGCAGATGACGGTATCGTCGCCGTCCGTCTCACCTTGTCTCAACGTCCCTTGAGCCAGGTCGAGAGCGCTGTCGAAGCGCGCGAGATTATAATACCCGACAAGAAGCCCGTTGTGGACGGCGAGCCGAAGCCGCGTATCTCCTGTGGCCCGCAGCAGGTCTGCCGCTCGCTTGAAAGTCGCCACGGTCTCAGCCGCGGAGTATCCTTTTGTGGCGACGTAGACCGCGCCCAATACCGTGCGCAACAATAATTCGCAGCGCTCGCGCTCGCGCCCATCAATAATCTGATCTAGCAGCTCCAGGCCATTCTTCAGATGCAAAAATGCCTCGACGTTGGCCGATCGCAAACTCGCGAGTTGCCCGGCTCGCACCCAATACGTTATGGCCTTGCCAGGCTCGCCCGCCTCGGAGAAATGATGCGCGACAATCTCCGGCTGTGCAGCGACGAGGTCGGCAAACGATTGCTCGAGAGCGCCGGCGATCACGGCATGCAGTTGGGCGCGTCTGCCCTTCAGTATACTTTCGTAGGCGGCATCGCGTATCAGAGCATGACGGAAGCTATGGCGCTCGGTGGCGCCGATACCGGTTGCAACAATCAATCCAGTTCGGCGCAGTTCATCCAATGCCTCGCGGAGACCCTCCTCCGTCAATCCGGACACCGCCGTCAGTAGCGGGCGATCGAAGTCGCGCCCGATGCACGCCGCCATCTGTGCGACAGTCCTTACTGTCAGGTGATCCAACCTGGCCATCAATGAATCATGCAGTGTCGCGGGGATCGCCGTCGGCGAAAGCGGGCCCGCGATCTCGTAGCGATCTTCGGCATCCCGCAATATGCCGCTCTCGACAACGGTTTTCGTCAACTCCTCGAGGAACAGCGGCACGCCGTCTGCGCGATCAAGTATCTGATTGAACACCGGGCTTGGCAGCGTCTTGCCGCAGGTGATCTCCCCGACGAGCGCCGCTCCCTCGCGGCGCGACAACCGCGACAGCGATAGCGTGGTGACGTGGGCATGGCGCGCCCAAGGCGGGACGAATTCGGAGCGGGCGGTGATGAGCCCCAGCATGCGAGCGTTTTGCGTGCGCTCGATGAGAGCAGTGAGCAGTTCGAGGCTGGTCGGGTCAATCCAGTGCACGTCCTCGAACAGCATCGTCACCGGCTGCCGTCGCGACAAAGCCAATACGTGCGATAGCACCACTTCGAAGATCTTTTCCTTGCGCTGTTGCGGTGTGAGCTCCGGTGGGCGGTAGCGGTCCAGCGCCGGCAAGCCGAGCAACTCGGCAACCAGGCCAACCTGCTCGGGACGTGCCCCCGACGGCGCCAGTAACTCGTTCAGCTTGTCCAGCCGGTCGCCGACCGTTTCATCGCCCTGAAAGGCGGCGGCCCGCTCGACATAGTTGCTAATGGGGAACAATGCGCTCGTGCGATGATATGGCGAGCAGAAAAATCGGACCTGCAGATGCGGCTCGTCGGCCAACCGTTGCTGCAGTGCGTGGACGAGGTGCGACTTGCCGATTCCGGCTTCGCCGGAAATCACAACGACACGACCTTCACCGTCGATGATTTGCCGCCAGCGGCTGCGCAGCAGTTCGAGCTCTGCCGTGCGCCCGACCAGGGATGACCAGCCGGCCGCATGTCGCGCCTCGAATCGGCTCTCCGCTGCGCTTGCCCCGAGCACTTGCCAAGCCTCGACCGAAGGGTCGACGAGAGCGCGGTACTCAAAGACTCCACCGGCAACTCGGCGAGTGCTTGCGCTGACGACGATTGTCTGCGGCTTGGCTAACTCGTGCAGTCGCTCGGCCAGACTGAGAGGCTCGCCCACCACGCTGGGCTCTTGCGCGTAGCCGGCGCCGCCGAGTTCGCCCACCACGACGAGTCCTGTGGCAATGCCGATCCGCAGTTGCAGTTGGGTCGTGGGTAAACCACTGACCGCATCGATCATCGCGAGGGCCGAACGGATGGCGCGTTCCGGATCGTCTTCCTGTGCCTGCGGATATCCGAAGTAGACCATCAGGGTTTCCACCGTGTGCTTGGCGACATATCCCCCGAAATGCCCGACGATCTCTCGCACGCGGCGATAATGGGCGTTCATCGTGGCGTAAAGCTCTTCCGGATCGAGAGGCGCTGACAGTGCGGTTGCGCCTACCAGCATCACAGTCATTTGACGGCGCTCGGCGCCACCCCCAAAGTGAGAAGCCGGCCGCAGTTCATCGACAGGTTTATCCGCGAGCGTGAGCTCGGAAGCTCCTCGGGCCGTCGGCGCACCCGATGCGACGGACTCGCGCTGCTGCGGCGGCGCATCAGCAAAGGCTTCCGTTCCTTCTACGACCGCTCCGACAAAACGGAACCCTTTGCGGCGCACGGTACGGATAAGGCGCTGCTGCTCGCCATTGTCGCCGACCGCGGAGCGGGCTGAATTGATACGGCTGCTCAGCGTTGCATCCGAAACGACGCGTCCCTGCCAGACATCGGCGAGCAACGCGTTCTTGCTTACCACGTGTTCGCGGTTGCGGATGAGGTTGTGCAGGACGTCGAATACTTGCGGCTCAACCGCAACGAGCGTGCCCGCGCGACGCAGCTCTCGTCGATCGCTGTCCAGGGAACAATTCTCGAACAGATACAGCAAATTACTTGGCCCGCGCCACGGTCGTTCAAAATAGCGACCGCGTCGGCAAAAGCAAAATCGAGCCGTTCTGAAAGCAAAATCAAAGGTTTCTGCTGCTGCTCTCCAAGCTACGACAGGGCTTTTCTGCCACAAAAGCGCGATCAACCAAGCTTGTTGAGGCCCTAGTTCAACGCGGGAGAGCGTAATGGTCCGACAGTCCAGGCTCTTTGCAGCCGCATGCGCGGCTTTCTTCCTAGCGCTTCTCGGAAACTCCCAATCATTCGCGATCACTTTAACGGCGCAGGGCGGGGGAGCCGGCGCGGGCTGCACCGGGTTTACTAGTACCAGCTCGACGCCGGTTAGCGGCAGCCAATCTTGCTCCAATCTTGCCAACCCCACTTTTGCGGCGCAGGGCGACGTTGCTTCGAGCGCCAGCGCCGGTCACGTTGGCGCGGCTGTAAACGTCCTGAGTTTCGGCTCGGCCGCGGGAACCAATATGCAAGGGACGGCCATCTATACCGACGTCTTCTTCTTCCACTCCTCGAACCCATCTCTGACCAACACGTTGATCTCGCTCAATTTGAATGTGGACGGCATTATGAATGTTGGCGGCCCGTTTGCTACTTCCGAGATCCTCCTGCGGGCCGATATCGCTCTCGCTTCGGTCGGCGAGCTTAGAGCCAATCTCGACACAACGGGCCCTGCCCGTTGCACCAGCTCGTTCAGTGGCGGCGCTGGTTGCGCTGGCGCCTTCTTTGCTGGCCCCAGCCCCCTGACGACTCAGTCAATCCTGGTCGGCCTGGACTCACCCGTGCTCGTTCAACTGCGCCTCGATGCGACCGTAAGCGCGGCGGCTCCCGGATCCACCTCCGACTCCTTCTTCCTCAACAGCTTGGATTTCCCGATCGGCGTGGCTCTCTTCAATCTCGATCCCGGTATCACGGTAGACGCGCCGGACAGCTTCGTGACCAACAATGTCTTCGCTCCGCCTGGGGTTGCCGCGACGACGCCGGTTCCTGCCGCTCTCCCGCTCTTCGCCAGTGGCCTCGGTGCGTTAGGTCTGCTTGCTTGGCGCAAGAAGAAGAAAGCGGCAGCGACCACCGTGTGATCAAGCACTAAAATGAATTTCGGAGAGACCGCCGCGAGGCGGTCTTTCTGTCAGTTCGGTCCACACAGCACATCATATCTAGCTCGTTCTCTTTCGATCAGCCGATCAATGCTGTCCGAAACGATAAGCGTGCGCCTGCCGATCTTGATGACGTCCAGCTGTTTGGTTCGTATAAGCTCAAACAGTTTCGTCCTTCCGATTCCAAGATCTTGGCGAGCTGCTCGTTCTCCAAGGAGGCGTGGGCGGACGGACTGCTCCCTTCGGGCATCCAAATTCTTGTTGTGATCGTTCATCGGCGCGCCACATGGGCGGATAACGATGGACCCACACATAGCCCAACGGACAGAGACGACCTACCGCCTTTGATGAGGATTTGATTGCTTCAAACGCGGTAGTTTCTCACGTTTTTGGGCAAGCCAGGTGGCGAGATCCTTTGGATGTCCATCGGATTCCTTAGGGACGCTAAAGCCTAAGTCCTCCCAGGCAGCTGCCAAAAACTCAGCAAATTGGCCGGTTCGGGCCCGCGACGGCTCTACGCGTTGATAATGCCAATAGAGATCGACCATCAGTTCAACAAAATGCCTCGCGAGGGGATCGGAACGACTCGGTGGAGATTTCACGATTTTGAGTTGCTGAACCGACGCGCCCCACTCTCGTATGTCGCGAACGCTCTCAATAAAACGAACAAACGATGCCGCAGAGGAAGGCAGAATGTCCGAACCCTCTCGTTCGATGCCTGGGATAAAGGCCGCCGGGTCCGCCTCATCCGGCTTGTCAGAAATCCAGCGCGTGATTCTGGAAATCTTGGCAGCTGTGGCTTGCAAGCGTTTAGCTTTGCGCCGAGCACGACGAACCTCCTCCAATTCATAATTTGCACGTGTCCGTGCAGTGCGACCTGCGCGTCGTATTTCTTGCCTCAGCAGGCCAACGGCCTCTTTTGCATTTTTGCCAAAAAATAATTCAGCATGGACCTCATTGATTGATGATTGAGCCATGGCACGAATTTTCCCGTCTCATGACCATACTTGCGCAATCACAGTAGCCCCAAATTTAAATGCTTGTCCCACCTTTGCGACAGTGCCGTTTCTCTCGCAAACTCGCATCAATTAGACCCGTACAGTTATTTACCGCTGGCATCGCAGCCACATCGCAACACTTTGGGGGTCTACCACTTTTACCCCGAAAGCGGACATGTGCAGCGCACAAGCTCATGTCTGCTTTGGGTCAATAGCGGACATTCTCGCTTTAAGGCCAATTCAGATTTTTTCTTCCAACACAGCCGAGGTTCCAGGCTCATTCCAATCCGGCTTTGCGCATGCCTTCGAGGAATTTTGCCATCGGGCCTTGGGTATAGGGCACGTATTTTTCAATCCAGGCCGTCGAGATCTCCGGCTGCAATTCCTTGAGCCGTTGGAGTGCCAGACGAGCTTCCGCAGGCTGCCCGGCTTGTGCAAGGCTCGCACACAAAATTCGATGACCGCCAGTAAAGGTAGATCGGTGCTGCACAGCGTTGCGACCGAAATTAACCGCTTCGCTGTATCGGCCTATCAGGTAATGCGCGGCGGCGAGGCCCACAAAAAATATAGCGTTTTGCGGATCGTGCGGGCTCATGCGGATAGCCTGTTCCAGATGAGGTATTGCACGGTCCGATTGGCCATCGAGCGAAAGGGCCCAGCCAAAATAACCGTGAGCAGCAGCGAAGTTTGGGTTCAGATCGATTGATCGTTGGAATTGCTGAACCGCCTCGACCGTTTGACGCCGCGTGAATGCCACGTAACCGAGCGCGAGATGAGCCCACGGATCACTATCATCGAGCGTGGCCGCTCGCGTGGCCAGAGTTTCTGCCTGCCGAACCTGTGGCTCCAATTCTGACAATGTCCACGCGGCATAGCCCGAAACGAGCAGCATAAACGCCAACATGCTGTGCGCCGGTGCGTAATTGGGGTAGCGCTCGACAGCTCGCCTTAGCATCGCAATTGCGGCCTCGCCCTCGTCCTTGGTCAAACGCCAGAAAAGGGAGTTTGCTTGCATGACCATATCCCAAGCGCCGATATCCTCCGGCGAGCGGTTTTGGGAGCGGATGCCTTCAGCTTCCAACAGCTTCGGCTCGATTGCGGCGACGACCTTCTTCGTAATCTCATCCTGCAGCTCGAAAATGTCTGTCAGATCGCCGTCGTAGCGGTCGGCCCAGATGTGGTTGTTCGTTGCGGCGTCAATGAGTTGTGCGGTGATGCGCACGCGGTTGCCACCCTTGCGGACGCTGCCCTCCAGGACGTAGCGCACACCCAATTCACGGGCGACGCGCTTTACGTCAACGGCCGCGCCCTTGTAAGTAAAAGACGAATTACGCGCGATGACGAAGAACCAGCGCAGTTTCGACAACCCGGTGATAAGGTCCTCGGAAATGCCGTCGGCGAAGTATTCCTGCTCCTGGTCGCCGCTCATGTTGGCGAATGGCAACACGGCGATCGAGGGCCGGTTGGAGCCTGCAGTTTCAAACTTAGAAGCTGCGGCGGCAGATGTCTGTGTCTCGGCGAGGGAGACGCGGTGGACGCCGATTGGCCGAGTGATGTTCTTGACGGTCTGCTCCCCCAGATCCTCGAAGCCGAAGCTCAACTTGTCACATACCTGATCATGGACATTGCGTGAAACCAGGATGCCGCCGGGCTCGGCAAGTGCTTCCAGCCGCGCTGCCACATTGACGCCATCGCCATAGATATCATTCTCGTCGCTGATGATGTCGCCGACGTTGATACCGATACGAAATTCGATGCGACGATTGGAGGCTACATTTGCATTGCGTTCGGCCATGCCGCGCTGGACGTCGACCGCGTAGCGCACCGCGTCGACGACACTGACGAATTCCACCAGCATGCCGTCGCCCGTGGTCTTGACGATACGGCCACGGTGCTCGGTGATCTTGGGATCGATCAGCTCCTTGCGATGCGCTTTTAGCTGTCGAAGGGTCCCCTCTTCATCGATGCCCATCAACCGGCTGTAGCCGACGATGTCGCCTGCCATAATCGCGGCAAGCCGTCGTTCGACACGCGCTTCAGCCATAGATTGCCTTTAACCACTCGATTTCGGACCCAGCTTATGGTCGGGAGCCCGGTGTGTCTATCGAGCAAAGATGTCTGCTTTGGGCCAAAAGCGGACATTGTTGGCGCTATTCGATCACCTCGTCGGCGCGCGCGAGTAGCGTCTGCGGCACGGTTATGCCGAGTGCCTTTGCGGTTTTGAGGTTGATCACTGTCTCATATTTTGTCGGCGCCTGCACCGGAAGATCGGCTGGTTTTTCGCCTTTGAGGATGCGGTCGACATAGCCCGCGGCACGGCGGAAATGGTCGGGCACATCAGGCCCATAGGAGGCTAAGCCGCCGCTAGTGACGAAGTAGCGTCGATAATAGATGGCAGGCAGTTTGTGCTTGGCCGCAAGCGACGTGATCAGCTCGCGATGGACTGCCGCCAAAGCGCTCGCAGTCAAGATCAGACCGCCGTTTGAGGAACGTGCGAATGCCGTGACGGCGCGCTCGATTTCGGCGGCATCGTGCACGTTGATCGCTGTCACATCCACCCCAAGCGACGGCGCTACGGACTGTATTACGGCGAATTGGCCAATCCCGGAGGTTATAGCGGCATCTCGAAGAACCGCTACTCGCGTTATGCTCGGCGCGATCTGCTTGAGCAATTCAATCCATTTAGCGCTCAAACTGTATTCAAACTGAACAAAGCCTGTAACGTTTCCACCCGGGCGCGCCATGCTTTCCACGAAACCAGCACCGACAGGGTCGGCGACATTCACGAACACGATCGGCACGGTATGTGTTGCTAGCAACAATGGCGGCATGCCCGCGGTGCCGGTTGAAAAAATGACATCCGGTGCAAGTGCCGCCAATTCCACTGCGTGTTTGCGAATTTCGTTAGCTTTGCCTTCAGCCCATCGGATCTCAATTCGTATGTTCTTGCCGGCTGTCCAACCTAGTTGCTGCAGCGCTTGCTTGAATTCCTCAAGATTGGCCACCGCGTTCGTATCCTTGGCACTTGTATTCATAAGTACGCCGATGCGTCGCACGCCCTCTCCTTGCTGCGCGCGCGCCGCGAGCGGCCACGCAGCCACCGCTCCGCCGAAAAGCGTGATGAACTCGCGTCGCTTCATGAAGCCTTTCCATCGGAGACCCCGAAAAATGCCGGGCGGCCTCCGGAAAACCAGGATTGTTTTGAGATCGCGATTTTGTGCCTACCGAGGGCACCAGGCTGCCAATTGTTAGAAG
>Ga0157375_10001713_pt1 | contig 18827 bp, 17 predicted proteins | sample M35metaG_FD_115311 | JGI IMG/M metagenome (GOLD analysis project Ga0157375, IMG submission 115311) | Miscanthus rhizosphere microbial communities from Kellogg Biological Station, Michigan, USA - M3-5 metaG | ecosystem: Host-associated > Plants > Roots > Rhizosphere > Soil | place: USA: Michigan... | reverse complement strand
GCCTCTGCCCGATGCGATCGCCAATGGAAGCGAACCGTTCTTCATCGTCGGCGCGATGGCCGGCGGATAAATGCCCTCGATCCGCAACTGCGGTATCTCTCGCGGGGAGGGTGGGCGTTTGCCCGCCGGTGCCCGCATCTTGCGGGGACGAACTTTGAAGTCACTCGGTTGCAGGAATACGAAAGTCCGTCGCCGCATTCACGTTTCACTCATAAATCGCAGATACTCCCTATCCCACGCCGCCGGGATACTTTCGCGCGGCGAATAGGGGCCAGGTCGATAAGCGCGGGAGGCAATCCCCTGCTGACTCAGTTCGCAGACGTGCCAATCCTGCTTGTTCGTCATGTCCCAGAACGCGACCGCGTCCTCCGGGTCGTAGTGGTAGCCGGGCGCACCCACCTCGGCCGCTTGGGGATGAAAGAACCAGTCGCACTGCACGAGCGTCTGTTCTATCGACTGCGGCCAGAGTTGGTGCACCATGACATAATCCGGGTGCATGCTCAGAAGCATGTTGGGAAAAATAGAGTAATAGAAAACGCGATGCTGATCTTCGCCCTGGATCTCACCCAACGGCCGCGCGCAGGCTTTTCCGCTCATCGTTAGGCTGGCGCCTTTGGAAATCTCCATGAATCCGCCGAGAAAGGGTCCTTCCGCGAGATCGTTTTCGGCCGAATCGTAAGGAGAGATCTTCGCCAGGGCCGGATGCACGCCGGGACAATGGTAGCACTCCGAGTAATTCTGAAAGATCAACTTCCAGTTCGCTCGCACATCATACTCCATCCGCCGGGCAGAGCGCAGTTGCGGCAGGTTCCAGTGCGCAAACTTTGAAGCCAGCGGCGCGAACCATTCCGCCGCGGGTATCGGACTCGCTGCCAGATTCACGAAGATGAATCCTTCCCATAAGACCAGATGTACGGCGTGCAGGGAGTAATCACTCTTCTCGAAATCCGGCGCTTCGTCCATGTGCGGTGCGCCGGTCAGACGGCCGTCGAGCGCATAGGTCCAGGCATGATAGGGACATTGAATCGCGCGCAGGCGCCCGGTCGGCGCCTCGCATAAACGCGTCCCGCGATGCCGGCAAACATTGTAAAACGCGCGCACCGTCAGGCGCTGATCGCGCAGCACGATCAGACTCTCTCCAGCCACGGTCGCGACCAGGAAATCGCCCACCCCCGCGATCTCGCTTTGGTGTCCAACCAACATCCATTGCCGGCCAAAAACCTTTGCCTGTTCCTGGGCGAAAATCTCCGGCCCGATGAAGTAGCGTTGTGGCAGCGTCCGCGCGCCAGCCGTGAACGTCTCGGTCGTCTTGCGAAAGGCCGACATGAGTCCCGCTGGGCTATCTCAAGACGGCTTGATGAAACTCATGCCAGTCGTCAAGGTTATTGAGATTGACGGCGTCCCGCGGCGCGGAGGCATCATCCGGCAGGTTGCAATTTCCAAGGATGCTTTTGCGCGTCTCGTCGTCGTGAATATAACCGCGCACCGCCGCGTTGTGCTTCTCGATGGCATCCTTGTTCAGCGACTTGGCGTTTTGTTTCACCCAAGCTTCAAACTGCGGGTAAGTCGGTTTCTTTTGCCCGATGTAATCTTGAACCGCCGCTTCGTCGAGGCCGAGCGCGGCGCAAGTCATGGCGTCATAGCCCCGGCCCATCCCGGGATAGCCGGCCGCGATTTTCCCCTGCGATTCCAGCGAAACCTTTTGCCAGAGACGCGGGAGATGCAGGACGCCGAGAGGGCCGGCAGTGCCGGAACTGATCATTGGAACATAAGTGTTGCTCATGGTGTTATCTTCTCCTTGGTTGAGCCCTGGCGGCCAGGGAACGCCGCGGCGCGGGCAATTCGAAGTCAGCCTACAAACCCGGCACCGCGGGCACAACAAGTTTCGATCCTTGGTTTTCCCGCTTCCCTATTCTGCCACGTCGACGCACGCTCGGGCGATGGAGACAGAGTCCGCTGAAACGGAGACACGGTCCGTCGAAGACGAAAATTTCGATCAGATCTTCCCGTCCAAAATTCGGAAACTGTCTGCTCAACACTGGACGCCAGTACGGGTGGCAGCGGAAGCAGCCAGGCTCCTGGTGACGGTGCCGGGGAGTGCGTTTTGCATGTGGGCTGCGGTCCGGCCAAGTTTTGTGGTAGCCGCGTTCGACCGCTACGACGCCTTTTATGTCTACAATCCGTTTGAGGAAAATATGGCTCGTGCACACAAAATCGACGCTGCGGTGCCTCTCTCTCCGCTTCCTTTTAAGCGATCCAATCACCATGTAGCTACGCAACTGGGGGCGATGCCGCCCGGCACCCGCATTGTCACTTATGCAGGTTATGCGGACGAAATTCCGGCCTGCTATGATTGTGAGCTAGCGCTTTTCCGGGATGAGTTAAAGCTTTGGGTCAAACGCCGCGAATATGACCCAGATATCGAACATCTCGGGCTCTGCATTTCCTGCAGCTATCGCGGTCCAATCGGTTGGGCGCCACCCCGAACATGACCAGTCAATCGGAAGTCGGCCTCATCCAGCGATTGATCGTGAAGCACGCGCGCGATGCCTTTCAAGGACCGGAAGCCATCGCCGCCCAGTGGCAGGCGCTGAACTTCACCGCCCCCCCGGATTTCGCGCGGGCCCTCGACCAATACGAAAACTTCCTGGCGCTTCTGCGCGCCGCGGGTTGCGAGATCAACTTGCTGCCTCAAGCAGAAGACATCGGTCTCGATTCGATTTATGTCAGAGACCCGGCGGTGGTTTGCGACCGCGGTGTGATTCTTTGCAACATGGGCAAGCCGCAACGCGAGGGTGAACCGGCCGCGCTCGCTGCAGCGCTGCGCGCGCTCGATTACCCGATTCTAGGCACGATCCAGCCACCCGGCCGGCTGGAAGGCGGCGACGTCGTTTGGCTGGATGGACGCACCATCGCGGTTGGCCGCGGCTATCGCACCAACGACGCTGGCATCGCCCAGTTCCGCGCCTTGCTCGGCGATAGTGTGGACGAGTTCATCACCGTTTCTTTGCCTCATTGGCGAGGCGCGGAGGATGTCTTTCATCTCATGTCGATCATCAGTCCGGTCGATAGCGATCTGGCCGTTGTCTATTCGCCCCTGTTGCCGGTTCCTTTTCGCGAACAGCTCCTGGCAAGAGGCGAGACGCTGATCGAAGTTCCAGACGAAGAGTTCGGGCGCATGGGCGCTAATGTTCTGGCGATCGGCCCGCGCCGCTGCGTCCTGTTGGACGGCAACCCGATTACCCTCGCGAGACTGGAAGCCGCCGGAGCCAGCGTCCTAACGTATGAGGGAAGTGAAATCAGCCTGAAAGGCGGTGGTGGCCCAACCTGCCTGACCCGGCCATTAGCACGACAGGGGTGACTAGGATCGCAGGCCGGCGTTACGAAATCGCCCGTCGAGGTCGCATTGCGATCTTTCCAAAACCTGTGAGGTCAGCTAAGACTCATGAATGTATAATAAGCAAAACCTCGCCAAACTAAGGAAGATGAGTGGTCTCGCGCCCGATGCTATGAAAGCGTTTTGGGCTTTCGATAAGGCGGCCGTCGCGGAAGGAGCTATTCCGGTGAAATATAAGGAACTGATAGCAGTCGGAGTGGCACTCACCACGCAATGCCCCTACTGCATCGATGTTCACGCGGCCAATGCGCGCAAAGCCGGCGCGACGGATGCCGAGCTGATCGAGGCGGCGATGGTTTCTGCATCTCTGCGGGCCGGGGGTGCGATTACCCATGCCACCCATCTGCTTCCAGATTAAGCAGCATCAGCTTCGGATTGCAACGCCATGAGCATTTCAGAAAGTGACGCTACCTTCGACGGTTCGATTCCGAAACTGTACGAGATGTATTTCGTCCCGATGGTCTTCGTACATTGCGCGGACGAGCTGGTGAAGCGCTTGAGCGGGCGAAAGCTTTCCAACGTAATAGAGATCGCGGCCGGTACCGGCGTCGTCACCCGCGCGATGACTTCCATCCTGCCGGAGAGCGTGTCGATTATCGCGACCGATTTGAATGAACCGATGTTGGAACAGGCGAAATTCGTCGGAACAAAGCGGCCGGTGGAATGGCGGCAGGCAGACGCGATGTCACTCCCCTTCTCCGACGAGATGTTTGATGCGGTGATCTGCCAGTGTGGGGTGATGTTTTTTCCTGATAAGGCAAAGGCCTTTGCGGAGGTGCGCCGCGTCCTGCGTCCGGGCGGTGTTTTTGTTTTCAACACGTGGGACCGAATCGAAGAGAACGAATTCATCGACACGGTGACAACGGCGCTGGCGAAATTGTTTCCAGCGAATCCGCCGCGCTATCACGCGCGCGTCCCGCATGGCTATCATGACCGGACAACGATCGAGCGGGATCTGGTCGAGGCGGGATTTACGGCCCTGCCGGAAATTGAAACCTTCGCGGCGCGAAGCGAGGCCAGGTCGGCCCGCATCCCGGCCCTGGCTTATTGCCAGGGAACGCCGATGCGCAGCGAAATCGAGGAGCGTGATCCAACGCTTCTCAGCGACGCCACCGTGGTTGCCGCCAAAGCAATCGCCGAGCGCTTTGGCACGGGACAAATCAGCGGGAAGATCCAGGCACACTTTGTGACAGTGGAGAAATAACGGCGAACTTTCAACGCCGTGCCTAACGAGTGTGACGGGCGAGACCATTCCACCAACGATCCGCCCCGTCCGGACGACGAGACGAATCAGCCCGGCAGCGGGAACTTTCTCGTCAGTTGTTGGACCTGCTGGCGCACGTTGCCGATCGCACGCTCGTCTTCGCGCGCGGCGAGCGCCGCCGCGATCAGGTCCGCGATCTCGAGCATTTCTTCTTCTTTCATTCCGCGCGTTGTCACTGCGGGCGTACCGAGCCGGATGCCGCCCGGTTTGAAAATCGGATAGGTATCAAACGGAATCGCGTTCTTGTTTACTGTGATCCCGGCGCGATCGAGCACTTCCTGCGCGACCTTGCCGTTCACTTCTTTCGGCCGCAGATCGACCAGCATGAGATGATTGTCCGTCCCGCCGGAGACGATCCGGTAGCCATGTTTCGCGATACCGGCGGCCAGCGCTTTGGCGTTGATCACGACCTGTCGTTGATACTCGCGGAAGGCCGGTTGGAGGGCCTCGTGGAAACAGACCGCCTTGGCCGCGATCACATGCATGAGCGGTCCGCCCTGAACGCCGGGGAAGACTGACGAATCGATCGCTTTTGCAAATTTTTCCTGGCACAGCACAATCCCCCCGCGTGGTCCGCGCATGCTCTTGTGCGTCGTGGTGGTAACGAAATGCGCGTGCGGAATCGGGCTGGGATGTTCGCCGCCAGCGACGAGGCCGGCGATATGCGCCATGTCGATGAAAAGGATTGCGCCAACCGCATCCGCAATCTGGCGCAGACGCGGAAAATCGAGGAAGCGCGGATAGGCTGAAGCGCCTGCCGTGATCATCGCCGGGCGAACTTCCTCCGCCTGTTTCGCGAGTGCATCATAATCGATCTGTTCGGTCTCCTGATCGACGCCGTAATGCGTCACTTCGTAAAGTTTGCCGGAAAAATTCGCCGGATGACCGTGGGTGAGGTGGCCACCGTGCGCGAGGTTCATCGTCAGGATGCGATCGCCCGGTTTGATGGCGGCAAAGTAGACTGCCATGTTGGCCTGGGCGCCGCTGTGCGGCTGCACGTTGACGTGTTCGGCGCCGAAGATTTTCAAAGCGCGATCGATCGCGAGCTGCTCGACGACGTCCACATTTTCGCAGCCGCCGTACCAGCGTTTCCCCGGATAACCTTCAGCGTACTTATTCGTCAGGCATGAGCCTTGCGCCTCCATCACGGCACGACTGGTAAAATTTTCCGAGGCGATCAGTTCGATATTTTCGCGTTGCCTGCGTTCTTCCGCGACAATGGCGTCACGGATTTCCGGATCGACTTTGCGGAGCGCGTTGCCGGAGGAAATGTCGGCACCGCCGCCCGCGTCGGATTCGAGATGATGAGGCATATTTCCGATGGTGGATCGAGGAGCAGAACTCCCGCGTGAATGGGGAACTGCAAGTTCGGTTTGTTCTACGTAGGCCAGGACGCTCGGTAAAGCCCTTTCAATGCTCTCGGCACATTCCTCGTAAACCTCCCGACCGAGCCCAATCGGGTCGGCCAGATCGCGCCAAAGCGTGGCGCCGGGTTCTTCGAATTCACGCAGAAGGAAAGTCTTGTCGGCGCTTTGCGGGAAGAGAAGGTGAATCGTCTCGAGATGGGCGCCGGTCATGCCGAAAATGTGCGTTGCCCAGTCGACCAGCGTGGCAGTGAGCGGTTGGCTCCGAAAACCCGAGATATCGACGCCGCGTTTCCGCAGGACTTCGACTCCGTGCACACTAGGCGGCTGTCCGCGGACCGCGTGCACCCCCGCGGCGTCGGCCGCGATATCCTTGCGATTGCCGAGGAGACGGCGGAAAAGTCCCAGGGCAATGGGACTGCGGCAAATGTTGCCGGTACAGACAAAAAGGACGTATTTCACGATGCGAAGCGCGGCTGGCGCGAGCCAGCGCCAAAGTAAAATCAAACTCCACCAAGTCAACGAACCCGCCCTCGGCCGCTCTGGAATAACCTGCATGCGCTTTTGCCTAACGATATTCGCCCAGTCATGAGGTCACGCTGGAAATCGCTCCGCTATTATCTGGAATTTCTCGGCCTGCGCCTGCTGGCATTCCTCGTTCCGCGCCTGCCACGCCCGGTGGCCGTGCAATTCGGACAAATCGCCGGAGGACTTGCCGCCCGGCTCGATGGGGCGGGCCGTCGCGTTGCCCTGAGCAACCTGGAAGCCGCTTTTGGCGAGCGTTATTCGGCCATGGAACGGGCCCGGATCACGCGCCAATCTTATCAGCAATTTGCCAGCACCATGATCGATCTCTTCTGGAGTCCGCGCGTATCGGCGGAAAATTATCGGAAGCTGATCGATCTCGACGGCTGGGATGAATTTGCCCGCACGGTCGGCCCAACCGGACCCTGCATTATAGCCGCCTGCCACTATGGAAATTTTGAGTGGTTTAGTTTGGCCGCCGGCTACGCCGGCTTGCGCGCCACCATCATTTCACAGGAATTCAAAAATCCGCGGCTCGATCCGATTTTTAACAAACTGCGCCAGCAATCTGGCCACCAGATGGTGGCGCGCGAACGCGGGATCGTACGGCTGTATAAAACTCTGCGGCGCGGTGGTACGGCCGCGATTCTGGTCGATCTCACGCTTCATCCGCAGCAGCCGACGGTGGCGATCGATTGTCTCGGGATGAAGATGCCGGTGACTTTCGCGCACGCCTGGCTGCATCGTCGCACAGGATTGCCGATCGTTCCGGTGCACCAGGAGCCGCTCCCGGGCGGTCGGTGCCGGGTCGTCTTTCATCCGAAGCTCGAGATCCCCACCGGCGCGACCGATCAGGAAATCGCGCAGCTTTGCTGGGATCAATTCGAGCCTGTCGTTAGGCGAAATCCTTCGCCCTGGCTTTGGATGTACAAATACTGGCGCTTTCGGCCTACCAACGCGACGCGCCCCTATCCGTTCTACGCGCGGCCCGTGCCGGGTTTCGATCGGTTACTCGCGGAAACCGGCGCTGATTCCTGAGTCACCGGGAGAATGCGGGCTGGCGCCGGCGATGGCGAGTAACAGAACTGTTACTGATTGCGCCTTGAGCCGCCTCGGGCGGGGCAGACGCTTCTTTGTCAGTCGTTCATTAACCTCCAACAAAAAAAGAAAGGAATACTATGCGCATTACACCCTCTGCTTCGCGAGAAATCTCGTGTCAGCCGTCCCGCCGGCTCGCCGGCGTAGGCGTCGTGGTCAGTGTTTTCATGGCTGTGATTCTCAGCGCAAGCCAGTCGTGGGCCGCCTACGGGGCGACCAATTTGGTCTCCGACATCCCAGGCGCGGCCCGGCGGACGGACTTCAATCTCGTCAATTGCTGGGGCATCGCAGTGGGAAGCAGTGGCACCATCTGGGTCGCGAACAACGGCACCGGCACTTCGACTCTCTACGATCAAAATGGCGTGCCGCAGAGTTTGATCGTCACCATTCCCGCGTCCGCATCTAACACCGACGGCGCCAATCCGACCGGGATTGTCTTCAACTCCGGTACCGGCTTCATCGTTTCCGAAGGCGGCGTTGCGGGCCCGGCTGTCTTCATATTCGTGAGCGAAGATGGGAGCATCTCTGGTTGGGCTCCTACGGTCGCGACCGACCACGCAATCATCGCGGTGGACGATGGCGACGAGGGTTCAGTCTATAAAGGCGCTGCTCTGGGTACATCATCAAGCGGCATGCGTCTTTTCGTGACCAATTTCCATGAAGGCAAGGTGAGCATTTACGACGACACCTTTGCCGAGATCGAAGACGACGAGGCCTTCGTCGATCCCGACATCCCGAGCGGCTACGCTCCCTTTGGGATCGAGAACATTAACGGCCTCATCTACGTGACTTATGCCAAACAGGACCGCGACCGCGAGGACGACGTGCCCGGGCCGGGTCACGGCTTCGTCAGCGTTTTCGATGCTGATGGCAATTTCATCAATCGTCTCGTCACGCGGGGGGCACTCAACTCGCCCTGGGGGCTGGCACTCGCGCCAAGCGACGGTTTCGGACCTCTGACCGGCGCATTGCTGGTGGGGAACTTCGGCGACGGCAAAATCCACGGCTATGACATTGGGACTGGGGCGCTGCTCGGAGCAATGTCGCAGCCAAACGGGAAACCGCTGCGGGAGGACGAGCTCTGGGCACTGCACGTTATCGGTCAAACGCTCTACTTCACAGCAGGAATCGTGGAAGAAGAGCACGGCTTGTTCGGCCTCATCAACTACCACAAAGACCACTAATAGAAATTCGCGGCGCCATGTCGACCGCTGTTACAGGCCGCTCCGCGATTCGCTCGTAGAGCGGCCTTCTCGTCTATTTGGATTTGCCTAACGATTGAGCGCACGGTTGACAAACAACCGCTGATACGCTCTCCAGTTGGGCACGTATGCGTTTCATTTTCCGCCTCCTGCTTTTGGTACCATTGGCCGCGCTGACACTGCTCACGAGTTGCACCACCATGCCGCAGTTGTCCGGAGCCTATCATGTCACCGCCCGCAAGCCGCATGATCCTTCCAAAGTGCGGGTCGATCTCTCCCTTTCGAAACAGAACGTGTATGTCATGGAAGGAGACCGATGCCTGATGGCTGCGGCCGTCTCGGTCGGCTTGCCTAACAAGCCCACGCCGAAAGGGAATTTTAGAATTTACAACAAGATCGAGAACAAACGCTCCGGCTCCTACGGTTACCGCGTGCAGGGCGAGCGCGTAGTACCTGCTGACGCGGGCGCGAATGTCCCCGGACGCTATGTCGGTTATCCAATGGGTTACTGGTGCGAGTTTGCGCCCGCCTATGGGTTTCATCAGGGTTTCGTGCACCCTTATCCGCGCACCCACGGCTGTGTCCGTTTGCACGGTGAGGCTGCACCAAAATTCTTTGCCCTTGTCCGCATTGGGACGCCCGTTCACATCGCGAATTCGATGCCGGAAGACGCGACCCTTGGGCCGAGCGTGACGCGTGTCGACGACTCCAAGGCGCCCGATCCGGACCCGCGTCTCATGGTGACCGCTGCCGGATTCCAGAAACCAGCCGGCCCATTGCTGGTCGAATAGGCAGGGCCACCGCGGCTAACGAGTTGCGACCTCGCCCTTCGGCGGCGACAGTAGCGCTTGTGAGCGCGAACCTCATCTCCAGCGGCACGACCGCGCGCAACAAAGTCAACCTCCGCACCCCGGAGGTGATGTCGGCCGTGCAGGAACAGGTCGAGTCACATTATCGCAGCGACATCGTCGATCAGGTCCGCCGCAATGGCGGGATCATCTCCGTCGGAGACCTGACCGTGCGGCTGGCCAAGCAGTTTGGATTTTGTTACGGGGTCGAACGCGCGATCGATCTCGCCTACGCGGCGCGCAAGGTTTTCCAGGATCGCCGGCTCTTTATCGTCGGCGAGATTATTCACAACCCGGAGGTTAACGAGCAGATCTCATCGTTAGGCATCAAGAATCTCACGGGCAACAACAAACAGGCCGATATCTCGGAGCTCGAGCCCGATGACGTTGTCATTCTGCCCGCCTTCGGGACCGAGCTTTCTATTTTGCAGCAGATCAAGGATCGCGGCTGCCAGATCGTGGACACGACCTGCGGCGACGTCATGAGCGTCTGGAAACGAGTGCGCAAATACGCCAGCGAATCCGCCACCTCGATCATTCACGGCAAGGCCGAGCACGAAGAAACCAAGGCGACCAGCTCGCGCGCCCTCGGCGACGGCAAGGGGCATTACCTTGTCGTCCTCACGTTGGCCGACACCGATTACGTCTGCGATTACATTCGCCACGGCGGCGACAAAGCGGCGTTTTTGGAGAAATTCAAAGGCGCCTACTCGGCCGGTTTTGATCCGGACATTCATCTGCGCACGATCGGAGTGGCGAACCAGACAACCATGCTCCGGGGCGAGACCGAGGAAGTGCAGCGCCGCATCCAGAAAGCGATCGCCGATCGCGATGGCGCCGAGTTGGCGGCGAAAAATTTCCGCTTCTTCGACACGATTTGCGGCGCCACGCAGGAACGGCAGGATGCGCTGCGCGAACTGCTCGCCGTTAAAATGGAGCTGCTCCTCGTCGTCGGCGGTTACAACAGCTCGAACACTTCGCATCTCGCAGAGATGGGCGAGGAAAAGCTGCCTACCTATTTCGTGCTCAACGCCAGCCGGCTGCTCTCCGACAGGGAAATCCGGCATTACAACCTGCATGAACGGCGCGAGGTCGTGGCCCATGACTGGTTGCCAGCAGGGCCAGTCGTCGTCGGAATCACCGCCGGCGCCTCCTGCCCGAACAATTTGATCGAGGAAACTTTGATCCGGCTTTTCGAGCTTCGCGGGATCGGCGTTGAAAAACTCAGGGCCGCGGCTGCCGCCTAACGAGAGAGGAACTTCATCGCAGGAAAATGGGCGCCCCTTTCATCCGGTCAGCCCGTCTGGAGGACGCCGGCACCCGCCGACCTTCCCGGTCAGCTCTATATCCCGTGGGCGCGGGCGAAATGTCAGCGCGGTTGACCGAGCGCTGGGCGATCCCCCGACTACCTCGCCACGGTGCACGCCGTTTCCCTCTCTCTCCGAGAGCCGCGCAATCAGTCCCTGCCCTACGATTCCATCATGAATGCGTGCGATTTGGAAAGGCAGTATCAGCTTCGGACTCGTTAACATCCCGATCGCCCTCTATCCGGCGACGCGCCGCGAGGACTTGAAGTTTCGTCTCCTGCGCGAGAGCGATTTGAGCCCGGTGAACTACAAGCGGGTCGCGGAAAAGGACGGAAAGGAAGTGCCGTGGAACAAGATCGTAAAAGGCTACGAATACGAGAAAGGGAAGTTTGTCGTCCTGAGCGAGAAAGATTTTCAGCGGGTCGACCTGGAAGCGACGCAGACGGTCGATATCCAGGACTTCGTCGATATCGAGGAGATCGACCCGATGTATTTTTACAAACCGTACTATCTCGAGCCGCAAAAAGGAGGCGACAAAGCCTATGTCCTGCTTCGTGAAACGCTCGCGAAAACGAAAAAAGTCGGGATCGCCAAAGTCATCATCAAGACGCGCCAGTACCTCGCCGGGCTCAAGCCGCTCAAGCATGCGCTCGTGCTCGAGCTGATGCACTTTGCGGAGGAACTGGCCGATGCGGAAAAATTAAACGTGCCCAAGAAATCATCGGCGCCGGGGAAACGCGAGCTGGAGATGGCGAACGCGTTGGTCGAGAGCATGAGTGCCGAATGGGACCCGAAGAAATACAAAGACGACTACCGCGATGCCCTCATGGAAGTGATCGAGGAGAAGGTGGAATTGGGCGGGAAAGAGATCGAGGAAAAAGCAAAGCCGAAGAAGCCGTCGGCGAAGGTGATCGACCTCGTTGCCGTTCTCCAGGAGAGCCTGGCGCAAGCGGAGGGCGAGGGCAAAAAGAAGCGGAAAACCAAGGCGCCCACCCGTCGGGCGGCCTGAAGATGGCCTTACCTGCGCTTGCTATGTCGGGCCTCGATGCAAACGAACGGGGCCGCTTCCCATTAGCGACTCGTTAGGCGAGGTCGCGCCAAGCCGCTGCCACCGCGCCCGGAAGCTTGCGTGGACCGTCGCCGCCCAGTTGCGAATCAATCCTCTCCAGCCGATGAATCAAATCCACGACGTCGCGCCGCGCCATCGCTCCGCCCGCGGCGGCGCAGAAGTGCGTGCGGCAGCCAAAGGGACGGTCGGCGTAAATCAGGCAATGGCCCGATGCCGCCTCGAGCATTGGGCACGCGCCGTTAATCGCGACGGGCAGTTGTTTGCGCCCAGTGGTGCGGAGGGCGCGCGCGGCGACGAGCGCTTCACCTTTCGTCAGGTAAGGCGTTTGCCCTGTAAGTTTGAACTGGCAGCACTCGGTTCGCCGCAGGCAGTGCCGCTCCACCGGACGCGCGGCCAATTCGGCATAAATTTGGCACACCTCGGTTATGGCGGCTGGTACAGAGTCGCCGATGCGATTAGGTCTTCGCGTCATAATCGGCATTGTCAGCCCGGAAGATGCCTGGCATCGTCGGCCGCCGCAAACTGGCTCCGATTTGCCAGCGCCTGCTGCCCCGGGTAATGCTCCCTGTCGTTATGATAAAAAAAGTTCTTTGTACCGTCGTCAGCCTGCTGGGTGCAGTCGCCTTGAACGCTCAATTGCAGTCGAGTCCGGGACCCGCGGCCGACGCCGGGAAGTCGCTCAAAAAAAATCCGCCGCCGCTCGATCCCGCCAACATGGATACTTCGGTCAAACCCGGAGACAATTTCTATCTCTACGGCAACGGGAACTGGATCAAGAACAATCCGGTGCCACCGGAATATTCGCGCTGGGGAAGTTTCAACGAGCTGATCGAAAAGAACAACGACGCGCTGCACGAAGTCGCCGAGCAAGCCGCGGCAACCGCAGCTCGGGAAGAGAGTGAATCGAAAAGCGAGAAAGCTGTCACCAGCGACGTGCAAAAGGTCGGTGACTTTTATGCCAGCGGGATGAACGAAGCGGCCATCAACGCCGCTCGCGCGCGGCCGTTGCAAGACGAGATGAAGCGGATCGACGCGATCAAAGATCGCGCCGACCTGACGAAAGAGATCGGCCATCTCCACAGCATCGGCATTGGGGCGTTCTTTGGCTTTAGCTCCGGCCAGGACGACAAGAACAGCAAGATGGTTATCGCCCAGGCCGGCCAGGGAGGGCTCGGCCTGCCCGATCGCGATTATTACACAAAGGACGACGAAGCTTCAAAGAAGCTGCGCGAGCAATACATCGCGCATGTGACAAAGATGTTCACCCTGCTGGGCGATTCGGCGGAGCAGTCGGTCGCACATGCGAAGACGGTGATGGATATCGAGACTTCGCTTGCCAAACCGGCTCGCACCCGCGTCGCGCTGCGCGATCCGCAGACGAACTACAACAAAATGTCCGGCACCGACCTGCAGAAGCTTACGCCCGACTTCCATTGGGGAGACTATTTCAAGGAGCTGAACCTGGCCGCGCCGAACGCGATCAACGTTGGCCAGCCCGAATTTTTTAAAGCTGCCGATGCGGTATTTAAGACCGTCTCGCTCGATGATTGGAAGACTTATTTGCGCTGGCATTTGATCCACGAGACCGCGCCGACCTTGTCGCAGGATTTCGTTGACGAAAATTTTAACTTTTTTGCCAAGACCCTCAGCGGTACGGAGAAACTCAGACCGCGCTGGAAACGTGTCGTGAGCGCGACTGACAACGAGATCGGCGAAGCGCTCGGTAAACTCTACGTGGCCGGTCATTTTCCACCCGAAGCAAAGAGCCGCGCCCTCGAAATGGTCAACAACCTCAAGGACGCGCTCGCCGACCGGATCAAGTCGAATGACTGGATGGACGAAGCGACCAAGAAGGAAGCGCTCAAAAAACTCGCAGCCTTCGGCATCAAGATCGGCTATCCCGATAAGTGGCGCGACTACTCCGCCTTGAAAATCGACCGCGGGCCCTACGTGCTCAACGTTGTTCGGAGCGACCAATTCGAAGTCGCGCGCGAAATGAAGAAAATCGGCCAACCGGTCGATCGCAGCGAGTGGGAGATGACGCCGCCGACAGTCAACGCTTATTACAACCCGAACATGAACGAGGTCGTGTTCCCGGCCGGCATTTTGCAACCGCCGTTTTTTAATCCCGAGGCCGATGATGCAGTTAATTACGGTGGCATTGGTGCGGGCATCGGCCACGAGATGACCCACGGCTTCGATGACCAGGGCCGGCAGTACGACGCCGATGGCAACCTGCGGGACTGGTGGACACCCGCCTCCGCCAAAGCGTACACCGAACGCTCCAGAGCCATCGCCGCGCAGTATGCCGCCTACGAGCCGCTTCCAGGCCTGCACATCAACGGCGAGCTCACCCTGGGCGAAAACACCGCCGACATCGGTGGCCTCAAGATTGCCTACGCCGCCTTCCAGAAAGCCCTCGCCGCGCATCCCGAGGAGGCAAACAAAAAGATCGACGGATTTACGCCCGACCAGCGCTTCTTCCTTGCCTGGGCGCAGGTGTGGCGGGCTAACGAACGCGAGGCCGAGACCAAGCTGCGTCTCAACACCGATCCCCACTCACCCGCCCAATTCCGCGTCAATGGACCGCTCTCGAACATGCCGGAATTTCAGAAAGCCTTCGGGCTGCCGGAGGGCTCCGCCATGGTGCGTCCGGCCGACCAGCGCGCCAATATCTGGTAGCAGAAATCATCAAAGCGCCGCCGCCGCGCCGTGAATGTGTGCGTGGCGGCGGCTTTTTTTTGAAGGCGAGCTGCGGGTTCTGCAGTGACAGCCCGATCTCCCAAAAATATTTCGCCGATTCGAAAAAAAAAGTTTGCCATACCGAGCCTGCTTCGCGTAAATGCAAACTGTTCTGGGGGGAACAGCCGCCCTTCATGCTCTTCGAGTGTGGGGGGCGGTACTTTTTTGGGACGCTCCCTCGATTCCTGCCTGCTGCGAGCGCGGCGCACTCGGCGACATCGGCCCACCCGCATGCTGGTTCTTTTTTTGCCCGGAGGAGAATCTGGAAACAATTCTAAAGGAGACTGCGTTTTTCGCTTACCCTGTCCCCCACAACGTGTTTAATCTGTGCCAGCCATCGACCCTATGAGCGAAGAGCACAAACCTAATCCATTGCGCGAAGGACTCTCCACCAAAGCCGTGCCGCAGCCGTGCGCGGTCGTGATTTTCGGCGCCACCGGCGACCTGACCCATCGCAAGCTCGTTCCCGCGCTTTACAACATCGCCGCCGATGGCGAACTCCCGCCGGCTGTGGCAGTGGTGGGTTTCGCGCGCCGCCCAAAAACCGATGACGATTTTCGCAAGGAAATGGAGGAGGCGACCCGGAAATTTTCCCGGCAGACAGTGCGCGACGAAATCTGGGCCGGCTTCGCCAAGTCGCTCTTTTATCATCAAAGCGAGTTCGGCGATGAAGCGGGCTACAAGACGCTGGCCGAGCGCCTCGACAAACTCGACGCCGAAAGCGGCACGCGCGGCAACCGTCTTTTTTACTTCGCCGCGTCCCCCGAGCAGTTCGAAACGATCGTGGAGAATCTGCAAAAAGCCGGCCTCAACAAAGCGCGCGAAGGCAGTTGGGCCCGCGTCATTCTGGAGAAACCTTTCGGGACCGATCTGAAATCGGCCCAGCACCTGAACCGGGTGGTGCAGAGCGCGTTTGCGGAAAACCAGACCTATCGGATCGATCACTTTCTCGGCAAAGAGACGGCGCAAAACATTTTGGTCCTGCGTTTCGCAAACGCGATTTTCGAGCCGCTCTGGAACACGCGCTACATCGACCACGTCCAGATCACCGCCGCGGAAACGTTAGGCGTGGAAAATCGCGCCGGTTATTACGAGAGCTCGGGGGCCTTGCGCGACATGGTGCAGAATCATTTGTTGCAACTGCTTTGTCTCGTCGGGATGGAGCCGCCGACCGATCTCGGGGCCGACAGCATTCGTGATGAAAAAGTAAAAGTGGTCCGTTCCCTGCGCCGTTTCGAGGAAGAAGAAGTCGGCACCCACGTCATCCGCGGTCAGTACGCACCCGGCGCCATCGCTGGAAAAGCGGTGGCTGGTTATCGCGAAGAAAACGGCGTTGATCCAACGTCGAAAACCGAAACTTATGTTGCACTCAAAATTCGGGTAGATAACTGGCGCTGGGCGGACGTGCCGATTTACGTCCGGGTGGGCAAGCGACTGCCGAAATCCGGCACGGAGATTTCGGTGCACTTCAAAAAAGCGCCACAGGTTTTGTTTAACCGCGAATCGGACGCCTCCGATCAAAATGTGCTCGTGATCCGGATTCAGCCGGACGAAGGAATTTCGCTGCGAATGCAGGCGAAAGTCCCAGGCACGAGTTTCCGGATTGAATCAGTAAAGATGGATTTTCATTACGGAACTTCTTTCGGCAAGGCGAGTCCGGAAGCCTACGAACGGCTCCTGCTCGATGCCATGGCGGGCGACGCTACGCTTTTCGCCCGGCGCGACGAAGTGGAGCGCGCCTGGGCCTTCGTCGATGCGATCGAGGAAGCGTGGCTGGCGGAGGACGCGCCGAAATTGTGCACCTATCCGGCCGGTTCATGGGGACCCGACGAAGCGGACGAATTGCTCGCGCGTGATGGGCGGAGTTGGAGGAGGCTGTGATAGCGAAGGAAGCAAACGTTCAACATGTTACGTCCGTCGGATGTTGGACGTGGGACGCTTTCTTTCCCTTTTTTTCCGGAGGCGATCATGCCCTCGCCTACTGAGACCTTCACCCCCGGCCTGCCGGTCGAGATCGGTCAGATCGATCGCGAATTGAAGAAACTCTGGGACGCCGGTGACGGCGTCATGACCCGCGCCTCGCTCATGAATCTGGCGGTCTACAGCGAGGCGCCGGGGTCGTTAGGCAAAAACACCGCCGTGATCGCGCAGATCGCCGAGAACCACGCCTGCCGCGCCATTGTTATCGCCGCCGAGCCAGCCGCGACCGAAAATCGCGTGGACGCCTGGATCAGCGCGCATTGCCACGTCAGCCGCGCCGGCCGCAAGCAAGTCTGTTCCGAGCAGCTTTCCTTTCTTCTCCGCGGGAACCAGTGCGGTCTCCTGCCCAATATCGTCTTCGCGCAGCTCGACTCCGATTTGCCGCTCTATCTCTGGTGGCAGGAGGAGTTTCGCGCTCCGCTCGATCCGCAACTTTGGGCCTGGGTCGATCGGGTCATTTACGACAGCCAGACCTGGCGCGAGTTCGACGAGCAAATGCAACTGGTCGAGACGGCGCAGCACGAAGCAAAAAACCGCATCATCCTCTGTGACCTGAATTGGGTGCGCCTGGTGCACTTCCGCATCGCGCTGGCGCAGTTCTTCGATCATCCCGCGACTTATCATCACTTGATGGAAATCAAGGCGCTTGAGATCGAGCACGCGCCGGGGTTCCGTTCCACTGCGCTCCTCCTCGTCGGCTGGCTGGCCGCGCAACTGAATTGGGAGCGCCATGGCCGCAACGAACGATCGTTAGGCTTTCGCAAACTCGACGACGATCGCGAGTGGCACATCACCGTTTCGCTCCGGGAAAAAAAGGGCGAGCCCATCAGCACTTGCAAGCTCACAACCGAGAACGCGGAGTTTCGCGTCATGCACAAAGCGGGCGCGGATTTGCTCGATCTTGCGTTTGGCCGGGAGGGCGGTCGGCACATGGAGCAGGTGCTGCCCGCCGGCACGAATGACCCGGTCGCGCTCGTCCAGGAAGAACTGATGCGGGGCGGGCCGCATCGCGTTTACCTGCGCGCCGTCGCGCAAGTGCGCGACCTGTTCTGAGTTCCGCCCCGGAGCAGGGCGTTACTTCACTTCGTTCAGCGCCCAGTTGTAATCCTGGTAGGTGATTTGGGTGTCGTTAGGCAGAGGCGGCTGACGCCGTTTGTTGATGAAGGCCACCGGGCCACCGGCTTTTTGGAAGTCTTCCGTGTACCAGTCGAAAATCTTGGAGAGCGCCGCGGACTTTGAGCCGGCGGAATAATCGACGCCCTTCGGCGTATTGACGAAGGCTACGGCCAGCGCTTCCAACTGGGCGTCCAGCTTGTCGCCCCGAAATGCCTCAGGGTTGAGGGGCGGACAACTGCGGCTGGCGCAATTGAGGGCGAAGTGCACCCGCGGCTCGCCAAACTTCGGGCGAATAATGTCTTTCTCGAGATGATTAAAACTCATCGTTTCGCCCGCCACCCTGAGGCGCTGGCTGAGGAAGAAGGTGAAGAGCAAATCCTTCACGCTTTTAGTCGGATATTTGTCGAGCGCTTCGTGCAGGATCCAGGCGTTGTAGGCATTGAGGTAAAAGGCGAGCTGTTCTTTCTTGCCTTGGCCCGAGATTTTTTCGTTGCCGATGCCGTCGACCACGCTCTGGAGAGCTTTCATGTCCGCCGCGTTATTTTTCCAGGCGGCATATTTGACCCCGCCGCTGGTGACATATTTGGCGAGCAAGCTGTTGTAGGTGCTGATCCACGGCGGAGAGGTCTCGGCACGGACAACGCTGACGAAGGCGAGGAAAACGGCGCAAAACCCCAAGGACCTTAGGAAAAGCAATGGTTTCATGAGGGAATCTGATGGCTCGGGCAAAGCGCAGCAAGTGCGACTGTAGCCAGGGGCGTTGACCCCGGCCGGCACGTCGTTAGGCCAAACCCCGGCCGGGTAAGCGCCCGGTCACAGCGGAAAGATGGCGCGCAAGGCCCGGATGCTGCGCTCGATTGAGAACTGCTCCGCGACTCGTTTCCGGCCCGCCCTGCCTAACGACCGCGCGAGAGT
>Ga0157375_10001712_pt1 | contig 18836 bp, 20 predicted proteins | sample M35metaG_FD_115311 | JGI IMG/M metagenome (GOLD analysis project Ga0157375, IMG submission 115311) | Miscanthus rhizosphere microbial communities from Kellogg Biological Station, Michigan, USA - M3-5 metaG | ecosystem: Host-associated > Plants > Roots > Rhizosphere > Soil | place: USA: Michigan... | reverse complement strand
CTAGCGCAGCCGAGATCAGTTATCCACAGGCACCAACGAAGTTTCGATGCGGCGAAAAGGGGCGCGGGTCGCTACGCTGTCCTGGCGATTGACAACGATGCCCTTAACAAGCTCTAATGTAAGGCTTTTTTTCACTCACTTCCACCTCATTTTTTCATCAGAATACCGACCATGAAACGTACATTCCAACCTTCCGTCGTCAAGCGCAAGCGCACGCACGGCTTTCGCGCCCGGATGAAGACCGCCGGCGGCCGCAAGGTGCTGTCAGCACGCCGTGCAAAGGGCCGCGAGCGGCTCGCTCCCTGATCCATCCGCGTGCCGCGGCGATGCTGCGGGAAGTCGCCGATGCTGGCTCAGCTAGTCGCCGATTCCGGTTCGGGGATACCCGCCGATACCGGCTCCGTGGCGTGGGCGCATTCGAAGCGATCCTCCGGACCGGTCGGCGTCGCGAAGGACGCTTCCTGCAAATCATCTCGACAGCGGCCGCGTGCGACTACGGGCGCGTCGGGATCGTGATCGGCCGCAAGGCTCTTCCGCGCGCGGTGGATCGCAACAAGGTGCGGCGTATGCTCCGGGTTCGTTTAAGCCATGCGCGGCCTGCCATCGAACGCTACGATCTTGTGCTGCGTCTCAAGAAAGCCGCACCTCGTACCGAGTTCCACCTGATCGCCGACGAAGCGACCAAGCTGCTTTCGGCCCTCACCGAATGAAAACAATCTTGCTCGCCGTGATACGCGGCTACCAATACGCCATCGGGCCAATGCTCGGCGCGAACTGCCGCTTCGCCCCGAGTTGCTCCGACTACGCAGGCGAAGCCGTGGCAAAGCACGGCGCGCTCAAAGGCACTTACCTTGCGGGCAGGCGCATCCTGCGCTGTCACCCGTATCATCAGGGCGGTTACGACCCGGTCCCCTGATACGAATCTGGTCTTGCACACCCGCGGCCGTTGGTCGCGCGGCCACCGAAGCGTTCATGGATACTCAACGTCTCATTCTGTTTGTCGTCTTTTCGTTCTCCGCGCTGCTTCTGTGGGAAGCATGGCAGAAGCAGCATGCCCCCCCGCCACTGCCGGCCGCGACAACGGCTTCCAGGCCGGCGAGTCCTGCCGACTTGCCGACGTCCCCTGCGGCCACGCCCGTGCCGTCGGTCGTGCCGGGGGCGCCCGCAGCTACGGCCGCCGACAAGGAGCCGGTCGCGACGGGCCGCACGATCACGATTACGACCGATCTGTACCGAGCCGAGATCGACACGACCGGCGGGACCATCGCACAGGTCGCGCTTCTCAAGCATCACGATCCCGCTGACGCGGCAAAGCCGTACCTCGCGCTGCTGAAGACGCCGGAGCGCACGTTCGTCGCCCAATCCGGACTCCTGGGCGACGGGATGCCCAACCACCGGACCGTTTACACGCCAGAGCCCGGGCCTCGCGACCTCGCCCCGGGCGCCGACCGCCTCGAACTCAAGTTGCAGGCGACTGCGCCGAACGGCGACAAGGTCGTCCAGGTGCTCACGTTTCATCGCGGCACCTATGTGATCGACGTCGCCTACGAGGTGACGAACGCGGGCAGCGCGCCCGTCTCGCCCTACGCGTACTACCAGTTCACGCGCGACACGAAGACGCAGGGTGTGCAGAACTCGATGGCGCCCGTGTCGTACGCCGGGCCGGTCATCTACAACGAGACCGACAAGTTCAAGAAGATCGATTTCGGGGAACTCGACAAGGAAGCGGCCGACCCCTCGCGCAAGCTTCCGTACACGAAGAACATCGACAACGGCTGGGTCGGGATGGTCGAGCATTACTTCGTCGCCGCGTGGCTCACGGGCGACGACAGGAAAATGCCGCGCGAGTACTACGCGCGAAAGCTCGACGGCGGCCTCTACGCGGCGGGAATGGTCGTGCCGGTGGGAACGATCGCGCCCGGCGCCACCGCCGACGTCAGAGTTCCGCTCTACGTCGGCCCGCAGGAGCAGGATGCGCTCGCGAAGCTCGCCAAGGGACTGGACCTCGTCGTCGATTACGGCATTTTCACGGTGATCGCAGCGCCGCTGTTCTGGCTCCTCAAGTGGCTGCACGACCTCGTGCACAACTGGGGCTGGGCGATCGTTCTCCTCACCATCATCATCAAGTCGCTGTTCTATCCGCTCAATCATGCGAGCGCGCGATCGATGGCGAAGATGAAGGTGATCGCGCCGAAGCTCAAGTCGTTGCAGGAGCAGTACGCGAACGACAAGCAGCAGCTGCAGGTCAAGATGATGGAGATGTACCGGCAGGAGAAGATCAATCCGCTCGGGGGCTGCCTGCCGATCCTTGTCCAGATTCCAGTGTTCCTCGCGCTGTACTGGGTGCTTCTGAACGCCGTCGAGCTGCGCAATGCGCCCTGGATCCTGTGGATCAAGGACCTCTCGGCGCCAGACCCGTATTTCGTGCTGCCGGTGATCTACGCGGTCACTGCGTACCTGCAGGTGAAGCTGTCACCGACGCCGATCTCCGATCCGGTGCAGGCGAAGGTGATGCAGATCATGCCGATCGCGTTCTCGGTGATGTTCGTCTTTTTCCCGTCCGGGCTCGTGCTGTACTGGCTCGTCAACAATTCGCTGCAGATTTTCCAGCAGTGGCACATGAACCGCGTGCTGGAGAAGGAAGCGGCGCTCGCCGCCGCCAGGCGAAGGTAGGGCCGGCATGGTCGTCGGCGCCGCCCGGCAGCATCGGCTGGAGTGGAAAGGATGACGGCACCTGCGGACCGACGACCGCCGGCCGAGACGATAGCGGCGATATCCACGCCGCCCGGGCGCGGCGGCGTGGGCGTGATCCGCGTATCAGGCCCGGACGTGCCGTCGGTCATTGCGGGAATTCTGCGCGAAACACTCGCCCCGCGGCGCGCCACGCGATCGACGTTTCGCGGCAACGGCGGCGAAGCCATCGACCAGGGCCTCGCGATCCACTTTCCGGCGCCGCGGTCCTATACCGGCGAGGACGTTCTCGAGCTGCACGGTCACGGCGGCGCCGCGGTGTTGCGCCTCGTGCTCGCGCGCTGCACGGAACTGGGTGCGCGGCTCGCGCGGCCAGGCGAGTTCACGCAGCGCGCCTTCCTCAACGGCAAGCTCGACTTAGCGCAAGCCGAAAGCGTCGCCGACTTGATCGACGCGGCGACGGCGACTGCCGCGCGTGCGGCCGCACGCAGCCTGTCCGGCGTCTTCTCGACTCAAATCGGCGCGCTGGTCGACGCGTTGATCGAGCTGCGGATGTTCATCGAAGCGACGCTCGATTTTCCCGAGGAGGATGTCGAGTTCGTGCGCGCGGCCGACGTGCGTAACCGCATCGACGAAGTTGCCGCTCGAATCGCGGCCGTGCTCGTCCGGGCGAAGCAAGGGGCGTTGCTGCGCGAGGGGCTTTCAGTCGTGCTCGTGGGCCGGCCGAACGTCGGCAAGTCGAGCCTTCTGAATCAGCTCGCCGGCCAGGACTTGGCCATCGTGACGCCCATCGCCGGCACGACGCGGGACGCCGTGCAATCGCCGGTCGAGATCGACGGCATTCCGTTGACGATCATCGACACCGCCGGCCTGCGTGCGACCGACGATCCGATCGAAACGATCGGGATCGAACGAACATGGACGGCAATCGCGGCGGCGGATCTTGCGCTGGTGCTGGTCGACGCTCAGGCGGGCGATCGCATGTCCCAAGCCGATGCGGCGATCCTCGGTCGGCTGCCTGCCTCGCTGCCTCGCCTTGTCGTGCATAACAAGATCGACCTCGCAGGGCTTTCCCCGACGGTGACGACGCGATCGTCGAACAGTCATGCGGAGGGCTCGCGCGAAGAGCGGCACGTCTACCTCTCGGCGAAAACCGGCGAGGGTGTTGCGCTTCTGAAGAGGGAGATCCTCGCCCTCGCCGATGTTCAAGGCGACATGGAAGACACGTTCCTCGCGCGGGCGCGTCACGTCGAAGCCCTGCGCGCCGCGGCAGGCCATCTCGATTCGGCCCGGGCGCAACTCGCCGCGGCTAAGCCACCGCTCGAGCTCGCCGCCGAGGACCTCCGCGCGGCGCACACGGCGCTTTCGGCGATCACGGGCGAGTTCACATCGGATGACCTCCTCGGCGTCATCTTCTCCCGTTTTTGCATCGGTAAATAAAGGGGGCGCGGTCGCGACGGCCCTTGCTTTGCTAACTGAAAGGACACGCGATGAGTTGGAATCCGGACCAATACCTCAAATATTCCAACGAGCGCGTGCGCCCCGCGCTCGATCTCCTCGCGCGCGTCGATGCGGAAGCGCCGAAGACCGTGCTCGACCTCGGCTGCGGTGCAGGCAACGTCACCGCGTTGCTCGCGCAGCGCTGGCCCGATGCGCGCATCGTCGGCGTCGACAACTCGACGGAGATGCTGGCGAAGGCGCGTGCCTCGACGGCCGGGGATCCGCGTCGCGAGTGGATCGCTGCCGATCTCGCGACGTACGTGCCGGATGCGGCCGCTAATGTGGTCTACAGCAATGCGGCGCTTCATTGGCAGCCGAACCACTCGCAACTCTTTCCGCGGATATTCGATTGGGTCGCGCCGCGCGGCGTGCTGGCGGTGCAAATGCCGAATCAACTCACGGCGCCGTCGCATGTCGCGATCGCGGAGGTCGTCGCGGCGCAGAAGTGGCGCGATCGGCTCGCCGCAGCGCGCGAGCAGACACCGGTGCTGCAGACGGCGGACTACTTCCGCCTGCTGTCGACGAAGGCGCGCACTATCGATGCGTGGGTCACCGAATATCTGCACGTGTTGCCGGCCGGGGGGGATGGGGTGCATCCGGTAGTCGCGTGGATCAAAGGCACGACGCTCACGCCTTATCTTGCTGCGCTGCCGCAAGACATGCAGCGAGCTTTCATGGATCAGGTTTCGCAACGGATTGCCGTGGCCTATCCGACGCTACCGGACGGTCGGGTCCTGTTTCCGTTTCGGCGGATTTTCGTCGTAGCAACGCGAGCGTCGCAGTAAGTCGTTCGTGTCCGGTCAGGCCACTCGACCAATTTTGCGCGCGCGTGCCGGGTTCCATCGGGGCTTCATCGCGGGTAAGATCTGACGACTCTCCAGATCGTCGCGGCCAACAGTTTTCGCGACGGCATCCTCCGCGTCCGCATCGTTGCACCGACCCTGTCATGAACCAATCCGATCCCATTTCTTTCGACGCCGCGCCTGCATACGTTCGGCATGGCCGCCTACGCAACTGGATTCGCGAGGCTGCGGCGCTCGTCACACCCGATCGCATCGTCTGGTGCGACGGCAGCGAGGCCGAGTACGACCGCCTGTGCGCCGAGATGGTTGCGGCCGGAACGCTGCGCCGGCTCAACCCTGCGGTCCGGCCCAATTCGTACCTCGCCCTTTCCGACCCGAGCGATGTCGCGCGGGTGGAAGACCGCACGTTCATCTGCAGCGCGCGCGAAGAGGACTCCGGGCCGACCAACCATTGGGTGGCACCCGACACGATGCGCGCGACAATGCGCCGGTTGTTCGCCGGATGCATGCAGGGTCGGACGATGTATGTGGTTCCATTCTCGATGGGCCCGCTCGGCAGCCACATCAGCCACGTCGGCATCGAGCTCACCGACAGTCCGTACGTGGCCGTGAGCATGCGGCTCATGACGCGCATGGGCAAGGCCGTGTTCGACGTGCTGGGAGAGGACGGCAAGTTCGTGCCGTGCATGCACTCCGTCGGCGCGCCGCTCGCGGCCGGCGAGGCCGATGTGCCGTGGCCGTGCAACAGCAAAGAGAAATATATCGTGCACTTTCCCGAGACCCGGGAAATCTGGTCTTACGGATCGGGCTATGGCGGTAACGCGCTCCTCGGCAAGAAGTGCTTTGCGCTGCGAATCGCCTCCGTGATGGGTCGTGACGAAGGGTGGCTCGCGGAGCACATGCTGATCCTCGGCGTCACGAAGCCGACGGGGGAAAAAAGCTACGTCGCCGCAGCGTTCCCAAGCGCATGCGGCAAGACCAACTTCGCCATGCTGATCCCGCCCAAGGAGTTCGCGGGGTGGAAGGTGACGACGATCGGCGACGATATCGCCTGGATCAAGCCTAACGCCGATGGTCGCTTCTACGCGATCAATCCGGAAGCCGGCTACTTCGGGGTCGCACCAGGAACGTCATACGAGTCGAACCCCAACGCGATGGACATGCTGAAGCGGAACGTGATCTTCACGAACGTCGCGTTGACCGACGACGGCGACGTCTGGTGGGAAGGCATGACGCGCGTTCCACCGGCGCATCTCACCGACTGGCAAGGCAAGTCGTGGACGCCCGACTGCGGCCGTAAGGCGGCACATCCGAACGCGCGGTTCACCGTCGCGTCGACGCAATGTCCATCGCTCGACGAGCACTGGGACGACCCCTCCGGCGTGCCGATCGATGCGTTCATTTTCGGAGCGCGCCGCAGCGATACGGTGCCGCTCGTGGTGCAGGCGAGGACGTGGGAGGAGGGCGTCTACAAGGCCGCGACGATGGGCTCGGAAACGACGGCGGCTGCCACGGGAGCAGTCGGCGAGGTGCGCCGTGATCCGTTCGCGATGTTGCCTTTCTGCGGATATCACGTCGGCGACTACTTTGCGCACTGGCTGGCGATGGGCAAGAAGGTCGAGCAGCCGCCGCAGATCTTCACGGTCAACTGGTTTCGCACCGACAACGACGGCAAGTTCGTGTGGCCCGGCTTCGGCCAGAACATGCGCGTGCTCGCCTGGATCGTCGATCGTTGTCGCGGCGCCGGCGGATTCCGCGAGACGGCGCTCGGCTTCGAGCCCGACTACCTCGACTTGGATTGGTCGGGGCTCGACTTCCCCCGCGATCGATTCGCGAACGTCATGCAGATCGATGCCAAGTCCTGGGGTCGCGAGCTTGCGTCGCACGACGCGCTGTTCGCGAAGCTGGGGTCGAAGCGGCCGACAGCGTTGGCCGCAGAGCGCCAGAAGTTGGCGGAGCGGCTGGCGGTTTGAAGAAGCGGTGATCGGACTTCTCTCTTATAACATTGATAACATTGAGTTAGTTTGAGCAGTACCTAGGTGTCCGAACGACTAGACGGCAAGCGTTGCGCGAACCCGCGGTCGAAGCTCGAACTCGTCCGCTGCGGGAATCCGCTCTCGCTGCGCCGCGAGCGGGTCGAGGGGATGCGCGCGCCGGCGCTGGATAATCGCTCACGTCCGTTCCGCAAAGCGTTGTGTATCCGAGCGCCCCTCTTGGGGCCGGAAAAATGTCGCCGGAGAGCCGTGTCGTAGGCGTTGCTCGCTTGCGTCGAGCGGGCTCGGCACAAGGACCCCGATAGCGCATTTGCATCGAGTCGGAGGCCGGATGTCGGCGTCGAACGCGCTAGGGCCGCTGACGGGGCGGTCGCCGCCGCGCTTAATCTGTCGACGAGCCAGCATGAAACCAGCCTGATATCCGGGTCGATGCCCATCGCTCGTACTGAGGCGCTTACCGGCTAGATTCGGCAGGGCACGATCGCACTCATCGGGCACGCGTTTTGCAGCGGGATGTTTTCCGGTAGGAAGATCCACGCGCCCACGGGGAATCCAGGCCGACGTGCGGCAAATGGTCACCCGCGCAGCCGCGGGGTGCCTGATATCGCCATCGCTGCCAGCACGGCAGCCGCCCGCAAACATCGCCCGCACCGTGAGGGATCGCCGCGCTTGCGGCGTTGGTAGGGACCATGCGTGCCCGTTTGGCCGGGGCGCCCTGCGGTCGGCCGGCTGCGCTCCGTCCTCGATGGATTGTGCGCGTATGTTTGTTGTCCTCTCGCTCCGTAGGCCGCGCGCTTTACTCCTCTACGGGCGCGATTCGATTCCAAGTGACGCCACCGACGGTCTTGATCGGCGTCCCGCCAGCGGCTGGCGGGTAGACAAAGGCTGTGGACGCTGTGGCAACGGCCGCCCCGGGACCGGGGTTGCTAACTGCGAACCCCCGTTTGAACGGCACGCCTGGCGATCCGAGGCGCCGATTCCTCGATCTCAGAACGGCTGTTTCACGTGGAACATCGGGAGGCGTCCAAGCGGCATCGGTGCAGAGGGGAGTGTCGAGTTCGGTTGCGGCCTCATTAGCGCCGCTGGAAAATGCGCGGATCGGGGATACGGCCGGCAATCGTTTATGACTTCCCCGCCGGCGTAGGGTGCAGCTGCACCGGACCAGAGGGGGAATATGCGGAATGTCGAGAAGCGACGCCGCCTGCAGGCAGCGATGACGGAGGCTTGGCGCGTGGCAATACCGTAGCGACGTCTTAGTCTGTTTTCTACGAGCACTCGCGCTTGGGTTTCACGTGAAACATCGGTGTTGTGAAGATGCAGACTTCGCGACAACGGCCCGCCGGTCCCAATACCTGCCCCGCGTACATCCAGCCTCTGTGACTAGGGCTCGGACCCCAACAGACGCACCTGATTCACCGCGCGCTCGCCCGATCGGAGGGCGATCGCCCGTCAGCCGTTCGGCGGGTTTTCCTGGCCTATACTTTGACGTATCATTGCTCGCTCGGCTGCAGCGTTCGTTCCGCGTCTGAAAGTCAAAATATGTATTTTAAATCATGATATTTTCGACACGTTACGAAGTGATCGTCGTGGGTGGCGGCCATGCCGGTACCGAGGCGGCGCTCGCCTCCGCGCGGATGGGTCGGAAAACGCTCCTGCTGTCGCACAGCATCGAGACCCTGGGACAGATGTCGTGCAACCCCTCCATTGGCGGTATTGGCAAAGGTCACCTCGTCAAGGAGGTGGACGCGCTGGGCGGCGCGATGGCGATCGCGACGGACGAGGCGGGGATCCAGTTTCGCATTCTCAACTCCAGCAAGGGTCCCGCGGTTCGCGCAACGCGCGCGCAAGCGGATCGGCTGCTCTACAAAGCTGCGATCCGCCGGCGCCTTGAAAACCAGCCGAACCTCACGTTGTTCCAGCAGCCGGTCGACGACCTGGCGATCGCCGAGACCGGCAATGGCCCAACGGTCACGGGCGTCATCACGCAGATGGGGGTTACGTTCGAGGCGAGTGCGGTCGTTCTCACGACGGGTACGTTCCTGTCAGGACTTATTCACGTCGGCCTCGAGCATCACGAAGCCGGCCGAGCGGGTGAGCCTCCGGCGAAGACGCTGGGCGCGCGGCTGCGCGAGTTGAAGTTGCCTGTCGGTCGCCTGAAGACCGGGACGCCGCCCCGACTCGACGGTCGCACGATCGATTTCTCACAGCTCGAGCGCCAGCCGGGTGACGATCCCGTTCCCGTCATGAGCTTCATGGGCTCGCGCACGATGCATCCCGCGCAGGTCCCGTGCTGGATCACGCACACCAACGAGCGCACGCACGACATCATTCGCGGCGGACTCGATCGCTCGCCGCTTTTCACGGGCGTCATCAAGGGCGTGGGCCCGCGTTATTGCCCGTCGATCGAGGACAAGGTTGTCCGCTTCGCGGAGCGGAAGAGCCACCAGATCTTTCTGGAGCCGGAAGGCCTCACGACGAACGAGATCTACCCGAACGGCATCTCGACGTCGCTGCCTTTCGACGTGCAGCTCGACCTCGTGCGCTCGATCAAGGGGTGTGAGGGCGCGCATCTGCTGCGCCCCGGGTATTCGATCGAGTACGACTACTTCGACCCGCGCGCGCTCAAGGCGACGCTCGAGACAAAGGCCATCGGCGGCCTTTTTTTCGCGGGTCAGATCAACGGTACGACGGGCTACGAAGAAGCTGCGGCGCAGGGCCTGCTCGCCGGCATCAATGCCGCGCGCTTCGTGCGCAACGAAGCAGGGTGGTCTCCGCGCCGCGATGAAGCTTATCTCGGAGTGCTCGTCGACGATCTCATCACGCGCGGCGTCACCGAGCCGTATCGCATGTTCACCTCCCGCGCGGAATACCGCTTGCAATTGCGGGAGGACAACGCCGACCTGCGGCTAACCGGGCGCGGCCGCGACCTCGGCGTGATCGACGACGACCGCTGGGAAATGTTCGCGCGGAAGCGCGATGCGATCGCGCTCGAGCAGGAGCGGTTGAAGAGCACCAGCGTCAATCCGGCGATCGTTTCGCGCGCCGCCGCTGAGCGCGTGCTTGGCCAGCCGATGGAGCGCGAATACACGCTGCAGGAGTTGCTGCGGCGCCCGAACGTCTCGTATACATCGCTGATGACGCTGCCCGGCGCGGGCGTCCATGTCTCCGATTCCCTCGTCGCGGAGCAAGTGGAAGTGGCGACGAAATACGCCGGATACATCGAGCGGCAGCAGGAAGAGATCGCGCGACGTGAGGAGCAGGAGAGTCGCGCGCTGCCGCCCGATCTCGACTACCGGACGGTGCGCGGTCTCTCCACCGAGGCTTCGCAGCAGCTTGACCGACACAAGCCCGAAACCGTGGGCCAGGCGGCGCGCATCTCCGGCATCACGCCCGCGGCCATCGGGCTGCTCCTCGTGCACCTGAAGCGACGCTCGGGCGCGCCGCAACCGTCGTCGCCGGAATCCATCGAAGAGCGGCGCACGGCGTGACGACGGCTGCCGACATCGAAGCGGGAATCCTTGCGCTCGCCGCCGCGGGCTGCGGCACGCTGCCGGCGGACGCGCGCGTCAAGCTCGAGGCTTACATTGCGCTGCTCGCGAAGTGGAACGCGACGTACAACCTGACGGCCATTCGCGAGCCGGAACGAATGGTCACGCATCACATTCTCGACGCGCTGGCCGTGCTGCCGCATTTGCGCGCGGGCCGCTCGAGCCGCGGGGTGCGCCTCCTCGACGTCGGCAGCGGCGGCGGCGTGCCTGCGATCCCGCTTGCCATCGCGCAGCCGGATTGGCGCGTCGTCGCACTGGACAGCAACCACAAGAAAGGTGCGTTTCTGCAGCAGGCGATCAGCGAGTTGCCGCTGCCCAACGCGGAGGCGGTCATCGCACGAGTCGAGGATTATGTGCCGACGGGGCCCTTCGACATCGTGATCTCGCGCGCCTTCGCCGACTTGGCGACGTTCGTGAATTCGAGCGCGCGGCATCTCGCGCCGAACGGCGTGCTCGTGGCGATGAAGGGCGTGTTCCCCGACGAGGAGATCGACGAGCTTCCGCCGAACATGCGCGTCGTCGCCACGCCGGCGCTGCACGTGCCCGGTCTCGACGCGGAACGGCACCTGATCGTCATGGCAGTCCAGTGACCCGCATCCTGGCGGTCGTCAACCAGAAAGGCGGCGTCGGCAAGACGACGACCGCCGTCAACCTCGCCGCCAGCCTCGCCGCGATGAAGCGCCGCGTGCTGCTCGTCGACCTCGACCCCCAGGGCAACGCGACTACGGGCGCCGGCATCGACAAGCGGTCGCTGACGGCAACGGTCTACCACGTGCTGCTGGGCGAGCGAAACGTCGCCGATGTGCGAGTCGTGTCGCCGTCCGGCGGCTTCGACGTCGTGCCCGCGAATCGTGAGCTCGCTGGCGCCGAAGTAGAGCTCGTCGACTTGCCGGAACGCGAGACGCGATTGAAGGCTGCGCTGGCCGAGGCGTTGAAACAGATGAAGACTGCGATCTCGACGGTTGCGCCCGATTACGATTTCGTGCTGCTCGACTGTCCGCCTTCGTTGTCGCTTCTCACACTGAATGGACTTTGCGCGGCGGATGCCGTGCTCATCCCGATGCAGTGCGAATACTACGCGCTCGAGGGCTTGTCCGACCTCGTGCAGACGGTCAAGAAGGTGCGAGCGCACTTGAACCCGGCACTCGAGATCGAGGGCCTTTTGCGTACTATGTACGATCCGCGCAATACGCTGGCGCAGAATGTCGGCGCCGAGCTCGAGAAGCACTTCGGCGACAAGCTCTACCGCACGGTGATCCCGCGCAATATCCGCTTGGCGGAAGCGCCCTCGCACGGCATTGCCGCGCTTCACCTGGATCGCAATTCGAAAGGCGCGCTCGCGTATCTCGCACTCGCCGGCGAGATGCTCCGCCGGATGGAAGCCGGAGCCACGGCGCAGCCCGCCGACCAGCCGGTGGCGCGCGCGTCCTGACGCGACAAGACGAGGGAGGACGCCACCGATGACCCGCCTCAAAGGACTCGGCCGGGGCCTCGATGCATTGTTGGCCGGCACCGATGCGCCGGATACGGCCGAAGCGTTGCAGACGCTCGCCCTCGACCGCATTCAGCCCGGCAAGTATCAGCCGCGCATGCACATGGACGACGCGGCGCTGGATGAGCTCTCCGCTTCCATTCGCGAGCACGGCGTGATGCAGCCGATTCTCGTGCGGCCGCTCGATGGCGGCCGGTTCGAGATCGTCGCCGGTGAGCGCCGCTGGCGCGCCGCAAAGCGCGCGGGACTGGAGAGCGTGCCGGCGCTCGTGAAGCCGGTGCCCGACCAGTCGGCCCTCGCGCTGGCGCTCATCGAAAACATTCAGCGCGAGGATCTGAACCCGCTCGAGCAGGCGAACGGCATTCATCGTCTGATCTCCGAATTCGGTCTGACGCATGACGCCGCGGCGAAAGCCGTTGGCCGATCGCGCAGCGCGGTCACCAACCTATTGCGCCTGCGGGAGCTCGCGAAACCGGTGCAGTCCTATCTCATGAACGGCCAGCTCGACATGGGCCACGCGCGCGCGCTCCTCGCGCTGCCAACTGCGCAGCAGGCGGGGGCCGCCTCGCGGGTCGTCGCGCAACGCCTGTCGGTCCGCGAAACAGAAAAGCTCGTCCATCAGCTCGCGCATCCAGACCGGCGCGGCGGCCGCCGCCATGGGCGCGCGTCCGATCCCGACCTCGCGCGCCTCGAGGAGACGCTTGCCGAGTCGCTCGGCGCGAAAGTAACGATCGACGCCAGGGCCGGAGGCGCGGGCAAGCTCACCATCGCGTACTCGACCCTGGAGCAGCTCGACGGAATTCTCGCGAGACTGGGAACGGGAAAATGACGGGTTGATCTCGTTCCTCGCCGAGCTGTGGCGCTACATGCGCGTACGGAAGAAGTATTGGCTGCTGCCGATCATGCTCTCGATGGCGCTCCTTGGCTCGCTGATAGTGCTCTCGCAGGGCTCGGCGATCGCTCCGTTCATCTACACGCTGTTCTGACGGGTCGGCCACGCATTCGCCGCCGACCCGGTCTACGCGTGGTGTCCGCGCGAAATCAACGCGAAACCAAGCGCGTCGTCACCCCATCTGCTTCAGCATCGTCTCCGCGTCGGACACTTCGTATTTGCCGGGCGCCTCGACGTTCAGGAGTTTGACGACGCCGTCGTCGACGAGCATCGAGAACCGCTGGCAGCGCGTTCCCATTCCCCGCGCGTTGAGGTCGAATTCGAGGCCGAGCGCCTTCGTGTAGTCGGCGCTGCCGTCGCCCATCATGCGGACCTTGCCTCCGGCCTTCTGATCGCGCGCCCACGCGCCCATGACGAATGCGTCGTTGACGGACAGGCAGATGACGTCGCTCACGCCTTTCGCTTTGAGCTTGTCGATGTTGGCGACGTAGCTCGGCACGTGCTTCGCCGAGCACGTCGGCGTGAACGCACCCGGCAATCCGAAGATCGCCACCTTCTTGCCGCGAGTCAGATCTTCGACGCTGAAAGTGTTCGGGCCCACAGTGCAGCCCGCGGTTTCGACTTCGATGTACTCGGTCAGTTTGCCGGCGGGCAGCTTGTCGCCTATTTTGATCGTCATGCCATCTCCTGGTGAGGGCTCGCGCGAATCGCGCAGGCGCAACGCAAAAGCATTGCAGGCATCGCGAGGAATTTCAACCCCAAGGTCGCGCGGGTCCGCGCGGTTGCCGTTTTTGCGCTTGCCGTAACCGCGCGCTCGGCGTAGCGTTCGGTTCCCGGAGAAAGAGGAGGGGACATGGCTGCCAGGAAAACGCCGCCGGTGGCTGCACCGAAACGAACATCGCTGTTGATCGCGACGCGCAAAGGATTGTGGGCGCTGGGGTCCGACGCCGCGCGTCGCTCATGGAAGCTCACCGGCCCGCAGTTCCTCGGCCACATCGTTCATCATGCCGTCGCCGATCCGCGCGACGACCGCACGATGCTCGCCGCGGCGCGCACCGGTCATTTGGGTCCGACGATCTTTCGCTCGAGGGATCGCGGCCGCACCTGGAAGGAAGCCTCGCAGCCGCCAGCATTCGAGGCGGGAAGCGGCCGCACGGTCGATCACTCGTTCTGGCTCGCCGCCGGACATGCGTCCGAGCCGGGCGTCTGGTACGCGGGCACTTCACCGCAGGGCTTGTTCCGCTCGACGGACGGCGGCGCGAGCTGGACGGGCGTAAAAGGTTTCAACGAGCATCCGCAACGCAAGACGTGGTGCGGCGGCGACCAGGACGGAACGCCGGACGGCCCGAAGCTGCACTCGGTGCTGGTCGATCCGCGCGATCCGAAGCACCTCTACATCGGCATGTCGAGCGGCGGCGTATTCGAGTCGAGCGATGGGGGCGCCGATTGGGCCCCGCTTAACAAAGGCGTGAAGGCACTCTTCCAGCCTGACCCCGATCCGCCGTTCGGCCACGACCCCCATTGTGTGCGGCTGCATCCGCGCGCTCCAGATCGGCTCTATCAGCAAAACCACTGCGGCATCTACCGGATCGATCGGCCCGCCGATCGATGGACCGACATCGGAGCCGCGATGCCGAAATCGGTGGGGCCGATCGGCTTTCCGATGGTGCTGCACCCGCGCGATCCGGACACGCTGTGGGTGTTTCCGATGGATGGCTCGGACGTGTGGCCGCGCATCTCGCCTGGCGGCAAGCCGGCGGTTTACCGGTCGGTCAACGGCGGCAAGACGTGGCAGCGCCAGGCGACCGGGCTGCCGAAGGCGCAAGCGTGGTGGACGGTAAAGCGGCAGGCGATGACCGCGGATCAGGCGCCGACAGTAGGCGTTTACTTCGGAACCACCAGCGGCGAGATATGGGGCAGTCGCGACGAAGGCCGCAGCTGGAAGTGCCTCGTGCGGAACCTGCCGCACATCTACGCCGTCGAGGCGGCGTAGCGGTCACGCAGCGTTGCATTGAAGGTTCTCATTCCCGGCCTGTTGCGTTCGTACACGGCCGGCGCCGATACGGTTGTGCTTCCCGCGCACCCGACGCTCGATGCGGCGTTGCGCGATTTGAACGCACGCTATCCCGGTCTCCGGTTTCGCGTCGTCGACGAGCAGGATGCGATCCGGCCGCACATCAAGATGTTCGTCGACGGAGAGCTCGCGCGCCGGCTCGATACGCCGCTTGCGGGCTCGGCGGAGCTCATGATCGTGGGTGCGCTTTCAGGGGGGTAGTGCGCCCTCTTATCGGCAGTCAATCCTTTGATCTGGCGCATACGCCGCGTTGCGGGGGTACGTGGTGAACCGATATAATCCGCCGGTTCGCTTCCACGGAAAAGCGCCGGACCCTTAAGCAGAGCGCCGGGCCTCTGGTCTGACCCGAAGGGGGTTGGTTAGACCCCAAGGGGTGGGTTGGACCCCAAAGGGGTGGCGAGCGCCCGAAGTGATACCGCCGCTCAAGACCAAACCCTTCCGTACCGTGCTGCGGTGGCAAGTCATCGCCACGGCAGCGGTTGCGGCAGTGGCGGGTGTTTTGGCAGGCGCGAACGGCGCCCTGTCGGCGGTGCTTGGTGGCATGGTCAACGTGGTGGCGGGCTTGGTTTACGGCGGGCTGCTGGGTTTGGGATTGGGAGCAAAGGCGATACCGGACGCCGGGGCCACGCTCGGAGCGATGTTCCGAGCCGAAGCCGGCAAGATCGTGGTCATCGTCGGGGGGCTCTGGCTTGCGCTGTCGACGTACCGGGACTTGGTCCCGGCGGCGTTCTTCACGGCGTTCTTCACGACCGTCGTCGTATTCAGCATGGCGTTTTTTGTCCGCGACTAGAACCGCAACGAAGGTTGGCAACAAGGCTAAGACCTAAATGGCTGCCGAACACGAACTGACTCCGACGTCCTACATCCAGCACCACCTCACCTTCCTGACCAAGCCGGTCGGCGAAGCCGGCGGCTTCTGGTCGATCAACTGGGACACGCTGATCACGACGGTGATCATCGGCGTCCTGACCTTCGGGTTCCTCTGGCTCGTGACGCGCAAGGCAACGACCGGCGTTCCATCCAAGAGGCAGGCGTTCGTCGAGCTGACGCTCGACTTCGTGAAAAACCAGGTCAAGGACATCTATCACGGCGATAGCAAGATCGTGGCCCCGATCGCGCTCACCACGTTCGTGCTCGTGCTCTTTCTGAACGCGATGGACTTCCTGCCGGTCGACATCATGTCGTGGATCTACGAGCACGTCTTCCACCAGGAGTACTGGCGCGGCGTGCCGACCGCGGACGTCAACACGACGTTCGCGCTCGCGCTATCGGTGTTCGCGCTGATGATCTTCTACAGCATCAAGGTGAAAGGACTGGGCGGCTGGATTCACGAGCTCTTCTGCTCGCCCTTCGGCGGCAATCCGCTGCTGTGGCCGTTCAACCTGCTGTTCAATGCCGTCGAGTACCTGTCCAAGCCGCTTTCGCATTCGCTGCGGCTGTACGGGAACATGTACGCCGGCGAAATCATCTTCATGCTGCTCGGCCTATGGGCCGCGACCGGCGTCGTCGGCGCGATCGCGAGTGGCTTCCTGCACCTCGGCTGGTCGATCTTCCACATCCTGATCGTGGTGCTGCAGGCGTACATCTTCATGATGCTGACCATCGTCTACATCGCGATGGCGCACGAACACCATTGATTCATCTTCACCGTACAACAACGTCAAACCCTAAAACAAAGAAAGGAAAGTAAATGGACAAGCTCGCACTGGTAGCGCAGATCCAGGCCTACACCGGCATCGGAATCGGCCTCATGATCGGCCTCGGCGCGCTCGGCGCGTGTGTCGGCGTCGGCATCATGTGCTCGCGCTTCCTCGAAGGCGCCGCGCGCCAGCCCGAACTCATGCCCCAACTGCAGGCGAAGGTGTTCCTGCTGCTCGGACTGATCGACGCGTCGTTCATCATCGGGCTGGGTATCGCGATGCTCTTCGCGTTCGGCAACCCGCTGATCCCGGCCGGCCTCAAGTGACGCTTCGAGGCGATCCCACACGTTCCGTGCGCTAAGGTCCCGTCATGAACATCAACCTCACTCTGGTGATGCAAGCGGTGGCGTTCGCCGTGTTCATCTGGCTTTCGGCGAAATTCATCTGGCCCGTGATGATGGGCGCGATCGAGACGCGGCAGAAGCAGATCGCCGACGGCCTCGCCGCCGGGGAGCAGGGAAAGCAGAGCCTCGCCAGCACCGAGCGGAAGATCGCGGACATGATGACCGAGGCGAAGCAGCGCAGTTCGGAAATCATCGCGCAGGGCGACAAGCTCAAGAACGAGACGATCGAAGCCGCGAAGCTGCAGGCGAAAGTGGAAGCCGACCGCATCCTGGCCGGCGCCAAGGCCGAGATCGAGCAGGAGATTCAGCGTGCGCGCGAGGCGCTGCGCAACCAGGTGGCCGACCTTGCGGTCGCCGGCGCATCGAAGATCCTGAAGCGCGAAGTCGACGCCAAGGCGCACGCGGATTTGCTGGCGGCAATCCAGCGCGAACTGTAGACGCTGGAGCCCCAATGGCCGAGCTCACCACGATCGCCCGTCCCTACGCCGAAGCCGCGTTTCGCATTGCGCGCGACGGCAACGCGCTGCCGGCTTGGTCGACGATGCTCAACCTGCTCGCGGGACTCGCGTCGGATCCCCGCGTCGCGGGCGCGCTGGACAATCCGAAGCTCACCGCGCCGGACAAGGCGTCGCTCGTGCTTTCGATTGCCGGCGATAGGCTCGACGCGAGCGGCCGCAATTTCGTTCGCGTGCTGGTCGACGCCGATCGCTTCGGCGTGCTCGCGCAGATCCGTGCGCTGTTCGAGGCGCTCAAGAACGACACCGACGGCGTGTCCGAGGCACGCATCGACACCGCCTTTCCGCTGACCGATGCGCAGGAAGCCGACCTCAAGGCGGCGCTCGAGAAGCGGTTTGGCAGGAAGATCGAAACGACGGTCAATGTCGACCCGGCGCTGGGCGGCGGCGCGCGCATCACTGTCGGCGACACCGTGATCGACGGCACCATCGCCGCCCAGCTGTCGGCGATGGCGACGCAGTTGCGAGCGTAGGACGAAACCGAGTGAGGACACCATGCAGTTGAATCCATCCGAAATCAGCGAACTCATCAGGACCAAGATCCAGAATCTGGACACCGCCGCCACCGTGCGCACACAGGGCACGGTCGTCTCGATCTCCGACGGCATCGCGCGCGTCCATGGATTGTCGGACGCGATGGCCGGTGAAATGCTCGAATTCCCGAACAACACGTTCGGGCTCGCGCTCAACCTCGAGCGCGACTCGGTGGGCGCCGTGATTCTCGGCGAGTACGAGCACATTTCCGAAGGCGACACCGTCAAATGCACCGGCCGCATCCTGTCGGTGCCTGTCGGACCCGAGCTCATCGGACGTGTGGTCAACTCGCTTGGCCAGCCGATCGACGGCAAGGGTCCGATCAACGCCAAGGAATCGGACGTCATCGAGAAAGTCGCGCCGGGCGTGATCTGGCGGAAGTCCGTGTCGCAGCCCGTCCAGACCGGCTTGAAGTCCATCGACTCGATGGTGCCGATCGGCCGCGGCCAGCGCGAGCTCATCATCGGCGACCGCCAGACCGGCAAGACGGCGGTGGCGATCGACACGATCATCAACCAGAAGGGCAAGGACCTGATCTGCATCTACGTCGCGATCGGCCAGAAGGCGTCGTCGATCAAGAACGTGATTCGCAAGCTCGAAGAGTACGGCGCGATGGCGTACACGATCGTCGTCGCGGCCACGGCGTCGGAATCGGCGGCGATGCAGTACATCGCGCCTTACTCCGGCTGCACGATGGGCGAGTACTTCCGCGACCGCGGCCAGGACGCGCTCATCATCTATGACGACCT
>Ga0157375_10001711_pt1 | contig 18837 bp, 18 predicted proteins | sample M35metaG_FD_115311 | JGI IMG/M metagenome (GOLD analysis project Ga0157375, IMG submission 115311) | Miscanthus rhizosphere microbial communities from Kellogg Biological Station, Michigan, USA - M3-5 metaG | ecosystem: Host-associated > Plants > Roots > Rhizosphere > Soil | place: USA: Michigan... | reverse complement strand
TTCGCTGGATGTACGTCCGTGTACATTCAGCGAACGGGCGCACATCGTGTGCGCCCTCCTGCGGACTTTTCCTGCGCGCCCTCGCCGCGCCTCAGGGGGCCCCGTTTGGGCGGCATCCTGCCGCAGAAGCAACAGCTCGCTTGGACTACTCGTCGAGGCAGTGCAGGGATGCACGGATTCGTGGATCAACGGCGCCGTTCGCGGTGCCGAGCATCGCAGCCCGCGTCGGAAAATGCCCGTAGGGGCGCGGCGATGGATCGCCGCGCTTGCGAAGCAGTACACGGATGTACTGTCTGAGCAACCCGGCGCGGGCGAGAAGCACAGGGAATTTTGATTCGCAGGATGCGAATCAAAACACCGCGTCCGGTGCCTAGCTTTTTGCCTACTTTTGGGCAATGCCAAAAGTAGGCCGCTCGCCCCCAGGGCGAGTGGAAGCTCTGCCTCAAAAACACACGCGGAAGAGCGTGACAGGTCAGCTGCGCGCGGCAGCGCGCGACGAGCGCGACCAATACCAGTAGACCGGCAGCCCGAGCATCGCGATCAGCAGACCCATGCCGGCGTCCGTGGGATTGGCGAAGATGTTGCTCGCGACGACGCCGAGTACCGCGACGATGAAGATCAGCGGCAGGACCGGAAAGCCCTTCATGCGGAATGCGACGGCTTCGTCGGCGTGCACGCGGCGGTAGTAGAACAGCGTGGCGACCGCCGCGGCGTAGCCGAGCCAGTCGCCGACGGTCGAGTAGTTGAGAAGCTGGCCGTAGGTCCCGGACAGCGCCAACACGATCGCCCAGCCGGACAGTGCGGCGAGGGCGACGTCGGGCGAGCGGTAGCGTTCGTTGATGTGGCCGACGGCGCGGAAGAACAATCCTTCCTCGCCCATCACCTGGAACACGCGCGCGGCGCCGATGATGGAAATGTTGCAAAATCCAAAAGTGGAAATGGCGATGCCGAGCGAGATCGCGCGTCCGCCGGTTTCACCGAATGCGCTGCGCATGATCTCGGCCGCCGGGGCCATGCTCGTGGCGAGGCCGGCGTGGCCGAGGGCGTGCAGGTAGGCGATGTTGGCGAGCAGGTAGCAAGCGGCGACCAGGAGCATGCCGAGGACCAGCGCGCGCGGCAGGTTGCGCTGCGGCTCGCGGATCTCGCCGGCGATATTGTTGACGTAGGCCCAGCCGCCGTAGGCGAACAGCACCGGCATCAGGATCGCGCCGAAGTTCCAGATGCTGATCGGTGCCGCCGGTACGGAGGCGGGTGCCGGCGCCTGCGGTGCGGCGATGAATACGCCGGTGACGACGAGGGCGACGACCGCCAGCAGCTTGAGCATCGTCAGCGCGTTCTGCAGCATTGCGCCGGCCTTGATGCCGAAGTAGCTGATGCCGGTCAGCAGCACGATTGCGCCGATCGCAAACGGCTGGACCAGTGTCTCCGGCAGCGCAAACGCGCTGCAGAAGTAGGTGGCGAACGTCACGCTGACTGCCGCCTCGCTGCCGGAATAGTTGACGACCAGCATGATCCAGCCGTACACGAAGGCGATCATCGGACCGTAGGCTTCGCGCAGATAGACGTACGCGCCGCCGGCTTGCGGCCTGCGCGCGCCGAGCTCCGCGTAGCACAGCGCTCCGATCAGCGCGAGCACGGCACCGACGCTCCATGCGATCAACACGCCTTCGCCGGATCCGGTGCGTTCGGCGACGATGCGCGGATTGAGAAAGATGCCGGCACCTATCACGCCGCCGACGACGATCATGCTCGAGTCCCAGACGCCGAGCCGGCGCAGGTAGCCGACCGGTGCCGGTGTTGCGGAAGTTGCCGTCTTGCTTGCCAAGCGCAGTGTCCCCGTCGCGAATGGCGCAGCATGGCCGAGTCCGTGTTCCGTGTCGAGAAGTGCCCGTGACCTTCGGCACGTCCCCGACGGCCGTGAGCGGGAAATGATCGACAGGCCAACTTTTTCGCGAGGCGCGCATGAGTGCTTTCTTCCGCAACCGGGCATCCGGTCCGTTGATTTGGTCGTGTGTGCTCTTGCTGTTTGCGTCAGCGGCCAAGGCGGACGAAGCGCCGCCGCCGCTGCGCAAGGAAATCGTCGCACTCACGCAGGAACTGATGGATGCGCTGGTCCCCGGCAAGACAGAAGCGTGGCAGCGCATTCTCGCCGACGACGTACTGATCACCGACGAATTCGGCCGGCGGCAAACGAAGAAGGAGGCGGTCGACAGCGTGCATCCTTTTCCGGCTGGAATCTCCGGCAACATCGAAATCCGCGACGCGCATGTGCGCAGCTATGGCGATACGGCCGTGATCGATTGCGAGCAATACGAAACGGAAGAGTTCTTCGGTCAGAAGTTCGTGGTGCGCTATCTGGCGACGGCGACGTACGTGCGCCGCAACGGTGCCTGGAAGCTCGTTGCGATGCAGGATCTGACGCTGCCGACGCCGCCACCGACGCTGCCCGTTCGCGACCTGCGGCTTGCCGATTATCCCGGCACCTACCGCTACACGGCCGAGCGCGCGTTTTCAGTCGAGCTCGACGGCGACAGGTTGATGTTGCGAACGCGCGCCGGTGCTGCGGCGCACGCCCTCGATGCCGTGGCGAAGGACGTCTTCATGGGCAGCGACGAAGAACGCAACCTGTTGATCTTCCGCCGCGATGATGCCGGAAAGATCTCCGGATTGGTCGAGCGGCGCAAGTTCAACGACCTGCAGATGACACGCGACGCGCCGAAATGAACGATCGCTTGATGCGCGACGGCGCGCGCATCGCTCAGCCGTCGCGGCGGCGCGGCAAGGCCAGCATGCCGTCGATGCTCGTAATCGAACGTCCGCCGATCTCGACTTCTCCGGATGCCGCGTCGACGCAAACGTCAACGTAACCGTCGCGGCCGATCTCGCGACCCTGGCTGACCCGGTAGTTTGCGCCGATTGCATCGAGCTGGCCGGTCGCGAGCAGATAAGCGCCGATCGCCGCGTTGGCGCTGCCGGTGACCGGATCTTCCGGCACGCCGTCGGCTGGTGCGAACGCTCGCACGACGAGCTGGTACTCGCTGCCGGCGGCGCGGCCGAAGACGCTGATGCCGATCGATCCGGTTTCGGCGCTCAATCGCTCCAGCGCGGTCATGTCGGGTTGCAGTGCGCGCACGGCCGCTTCGTCGCCGAGATCGCAGATCAGCCAATCCGGTCCGTTGTTGGCGACGCGCGGTGGATGTGCTCCGGCGGGTGCGCGCGAAAGTGCACGCGTCACTGCAGCCGTGATCGCCGCGCCGGGCGGATCCAGGCGCGCGCGCGGGGCCCGTATGAAGACGCGGCGCTCCGAGCCTTCGCCGACGACGCGAACGGGCAGAAGTCCGGCTGCGCACTCCTGGATCAGATGATCGGAAGACGCGATGTGTCCGGCTTCGAGCAGCGCGTGCGCGGTGCCGACGCTGGGGTGGCCGGCGAACGGCAATTCGCTGCGCGGCGTGAAAATGCGCACGCGATAGTCGGCGCCGGGGCTGGACGGCAGCACGAATGCCGTTTCGGAAAGATTGGTCCAGGCGGCGATTCGCTGCATGTCGGCATCGGCGAGGCCCTCGGCGTCGAGAACCACGGCGAGCGCGTTGCCTTTGAAACGTTCGGACGTAAAGACGTCTACCTGCTTGAAAGCGCTGCAATTCATGACAACCTGCCAGTGGACAAAACTGGCGGCGATTATGCCCGCTTTCGCAGCGGCGCCCGGAAATTGTCAGCGTTCATTCATTTCTCCGCCGCAGAGTCTCAGCTACCACGGCAGCGTTCGACTTGTTTTTTTGCGCTGCACAAGGACAATGACCGCTCCTTCCGTCTAGCTGCTTCCGCGCCGATCATGCCCAGCCTCACCACCGCGCCGCCCAAGGTCCAGACTGCGCCGTGGATCGTGCTGAAATTCGGCGGCACCAGCGTGTCGAAGGCGGAGCGCTGGGACAACATCGCGGCGATAGCGCAGCACTGGCTCGCGCGCGGCAAGCGCGTCGTGATCGTGGTGTCGGCGCTGTCGGGAATCACCGACAAGCTCAAGGCGCTTGCCGAAGCTGCTGACGCCCCGGCGCGCAAGGCCGTGCGCGACACCATCGTCGAGCGACATCGCGCGATGATCGGCGAACTCGCTCTGACCGACCACGCGGCGATCCACTATTGGCTCGAACGGCTCGATGCGCTGGTCGCAAATGCGCGCGCGGATTCCGCGGCGCTGCCATGGCAGGCGGAGGTACTGGCACTCGGCGAACTGATGTCGAGCACGCTCGGCGTGTCGTATCTGCGCACGAAGGACATGGCGGCGCATTGGCTGGACGCGCGCGAACACCTGCTCGGCGTACCGCTGCCGAACCAGAATGCGTGGGGCCGCTATCTTTCAGCCTCGGTGCCGACCGCGCCGGACCCGGCATTGTCCGCAAGCCTGGGTGCGCGCGGCGACCTATTCGTCACACAGGGATTCATCGCGCGCAACGAAGCCGGCGAAACGGTGATTCTCGGTCGCGGCGGCTCGGACACCACTGCCAGCTATTTCGGCGCGCTGCTGAGTGCGGAAAAAGTGGAAATCTGGACCGACGTCGCCGGCATGTTCAGTGCCAATCCGCGCCAGGTGCCCGGCGCGCGCCTGCTGTCGCGGCTCGACTACGAGGAGGCGCAGGAAATCGCCACGACCGGCGCCAAGGTGCTGCACCCGCGCTGCATCAATCCGGTGCGCGAGGCGCGCGTGCCGCTGGCGATCCGCGATACCAACCACCCGCAACTCGCCGGCACGGAGATCGGCGCCGGTACCGTCGATGCGGCGCCGAGCATCAAGGCGATCAGCTCGCGCGCCGGCATCACGCTGATCTCGATGGAATCGATCGGCATGTGGCAGCAGGTCGGCTTTCTCGCCGACGTGTTCGAATTCTTCAAGCGCCACGGCCTGTCGATCGATCTGGTCGGCACCTCGGAAACCAACGTCACGGTGTCGCTCGACCCGACCGAGAACCTAGTCAACACCGACGTGCTTTCGGCATTGTGCACGGATCTGGCGAAGATATGCCGCGTCAAGGTGATCGCGCCGTGCGCCGCGATCACGCTGGTCGGGCGCGGCATGCGCTCGATGCTGCACCGGCTGAGCGGCATCCTTGCCGAATTCGGGCCGCTGCGCGTGCACCTGATCTCGCAGTCGTCGAACAATCTCAACCTGACCTTCGTCGTCGACGAGGAAGTCGCGGCCGATCTCGTGCCGACCCTGCACAGCATGCTGATCCAGGCCGAGGCGATGCGCGTCGAGGACGCGGCCGTGTTCGGTCCGAGCTGGCGCGAACTGTACGGCAAGCCCCGGTCGGCGCAGGATTCCGCCTGGTGGATTGCGCGCAGGAGCGAATTGCTCGGCCTTGCAGCGAATGGTACGCCTCGCTATGTGTATGACCCGGCCACCGTGCGCGCGCGCGCGCAGTCGCTGCGGGACGCGATCACCTGTGTCGACCGCTGGTTCTATGCAATCAAGGCGAATTCGCATCCGGCGATCTTGCGCGAGATTACAGCGACGGGTTTCGGGCTGGAATGCGTTTCGCCCGGCGAGCTCGAGCGCGCGAAAGACATTGCCGCCGCGGCGTCCGTGCCCTTGTTGTTCACGCCCAATTTCGCGCCGCGTGCCGAATACGTGGCCGCTTTCGCGAGCGCTTCGTTCGTCACTGTCGACAATCTGCATCCACTCGCGCATTGGGGCGAGGACTTTCGCGGAAAGGAGTTGCTGCTGCGCATCGACCTCGGCGCCGGCCGTGGTCATCATGACAAGGTCAGGACGGGCGGGGCGAAGTCGAAGTTCGGCTTGTCGCTCGATGAGCTGCCCGAGTTCCAGCGCCTCGCCACCGCGAACGGCGCACGCATCGCCGGCCTGCATGCGCATCTGGGCTCCGGGATCCTCGATGTGGCGCATTGGCGCGACGTCTACATTCAACTCGCCAGCCTGGCCGAAAGAATCGGCAGCGTGCGCGTGCTGAACATCGGCGGCGGGCTCGGCGTGCCGGCGCGCGGCGACGAGCAGCCGCTCGACCTCGCAGCGCTCGGCGCGGCACTCGTCGAAGTGAAGACTGCCTATCCGCAGTTCGAGCTGTGGGCGGAGCCGGGCCGCTACCTGGTCGCCGACGCCGGCGCGCTGCTGTGCCGCGTGACGCAGCTCAAGCGCAAGGGCGAGGTGTTCTACGTCGGCGTCGACTGCGGCATGAATTCCCTGATCCGGCCGGCGCTGTACGAGGCGTACCATGAAATCGTCAACCTGACGCGCCTCGATGAGCAAAAGAGTGCACTGGTACAGGTCGTCGGGCCCATCTGCGAATCGGGCGACGTCCTCGGACGCAACCGCAGACTGCCGCCGACGCAGGAAGGCGACGTACTGCTGATCGCCCAGGCGGGTGCCTACGGCGCGACGATGGCGTCGCACTACAACCTGCGCGATCCGGCCGCGGAGATCGTGCTGTGAGCGAGCCCGCCGCCCGTCTGGCCTTGCGTGATCCACGTCAGGCCGCCGTGTTTCGTTTCGTGCGTTGCACCTATGTCGATGGTCAGGCGCACCTCGTCTACGCGTTCGACGAGGGTCCCGAACTCGTCGAACGCATTGGTTTTCCGGATCCGCTCGTGCTGGCGCCGGATCGCGAAGCGGCGTTCCAGTCCGCGCTGCGCCTGCTGCATCTGATCGCCGGCGTCAGCTACTACAAGGCCGGCGTGCAGGCACGGATCATGGTCGATGCCGGGCCGCTCGACAGGGCGACGGCGGAACTGCTCGACACGGTCTACCTGCACGGCCTCGCCGAGTTTGCTTACCAGAACGAGCTCGATTTGCGCGGCCGCATCCGCTTTCCATCTATTGATCGCCGGGATGACGAGCAAAGAGGAAACATGGCGGCGACGTTGAAACTGCCGCGCCGCAGCCTCGTGCCGATCGGCGGCGGCAAGGACTCGTTGGTCAGCGTGGAAATGCTGAAGACCGTGCGCGAGCCCATGACGGCGGCGTGGGTAGGCAGCTCCGAGCTGATTGCGGCGTGCGCGGCGCGCACTGGGCTGCCCACGCTGAACATCAGGCGCCAGCTCGCGCCGGAATTGTTCGAGTACAACCGTCTCGGCGCATGGAACGGCCATATTCCAGTCACGGCGATCAACTCGGCGATTCTGGTGTGTGCGGCGATCCTGTACGGCTACGACGCAATCATTTTTTCCAACGAGCAGTCGGCTTCGATCGCGACGCTCGAATACGACGGCCAGCAGGTCAATCATCAGTGGAGCAAGAGCCTGGAATTCGAGCAGCGCCTGCGTGTGTATACAAAGTCGCACATTGCCGCCGATCTGGACTACTTCTCGCTGTTGCGGCCGTGGTCCGAACTGGCCGTGACACGCGAATTCTCGCGTGTCACGTTGTACGACGACGTGTTCTCCAGCTGCAACCGCAATTTCCGCATCCGCGGCGAACGGCCGGCCGACCGCTGGTGCGGCCAGTGTCCGAAATGCCACTTCGTGTTTCTCGCACTGGCGCCGTTCGTGACCAAGCCGCGCCTGCTCGCGATCTTTGGCCGCAACCTGCTCGACGATGCATCGCTGGCGCCGGGATTCGATGCCCTGCTCGAGTATCGCGAACACAAGCCGTTCGAGTGCGTCGGCGAAGGGCGCGAGTCGCGCGCCGCGATGTTCGCGCTGGCGCAGCGGCCGGAATGGCGGGAGGACGCACTCGTGGTGCGCTTTGCCGGAGAAATCCTCCCGCAGCTCGAGCGCGGCGATCTCGCGCTCGCGGCGCAGCTGCAACCGGCTGCCACGCACTTCCTGCCTGTGCGACTGCAGGATCTGTTGCGTGCACACGGCTGAACATGCACGCGAATTCGATCTGCCGGTCATGAGCATGCGACTCGCCGATCTCGCCGATGCGCGCCTCGCGATCTGGGGCTTCGGCCGCGAGGGGCGCGCTGCGCTTGCCGTATTGCGTCGGCGCTTCCCGGAGAAGCGGCTTGCCGTTTTTTGCAGCGCCGCCGAGGCAGACGCATTGAGCGCGCTCGATGGCTTGGGGCATGACGCGGACAAGCGCTTGCAGCTGATCACAACCGCAGCCGATGCGCAGGCGCTGACGCAGTTCGACGTCGTCATCAAGTCGCCTGGCATCAGCCCGTACAAGGTGCCGGCGGCGCCCGCACTGCTGGCTGGCGTGCGCTTCACCTCCGGCACCGCGCTGTGGTTTGCCGAGCATCCGGACGTACGCACGATTTGCGTGACCGGCACCAAGGGCAAAAGCACGGTTACGGCGTTGATCGCGCACATTCTGCGCAACGGTGGGCAACGTGTCGCGCTCGCCGGAAACATTGGTCTGCCGCTGCTCGACCTGCTCGACGTCGGCGGACCCGGCAAGCCGCCGGCCCCGGATTGGTGGGTGATCGAGCTGTCGAGTTTTCAGACTCGCGATTTCGCCGGCGCGCCGACCATCGCCGTGATCAACAATCTGTACGAAGAACATCTCGACTGGCATGGCACGCCTGAACGCTATGTCGCCGACAAGCTGGCGATTGCCGCCGGCGCATGCCAGCTCGTCGTCAATGCGCAGGCAGATCTGCTGGCCGCGACGGCGGCCCACGCGCGGCGCAGTGTGTTCGGTGCGGCGGCTGGCTGGCATGTGCGCGAAAGCGCCATCTGGAGCGGCGATGAACGCGTGCTGCCTCTGGGCGGATTGCCGCTGCCGGGCGAACACAATGCGCTCAATGTCTGTGCGGCGCTTGCTTCAATCGAGGCCGCCGGCTTTGATGCGTTGGAACTCGCTGCCCATGTCGTGACGTTCAAGCCGTTGCCGCACAGGCTGCAGCGAATCGGCACGCGCGACGGTGTCGATTACGTCAACGACAGCATCGCGACGACGCCGTACGCGACGATCGAAGCCTTGCGCAGTCTGGAGGATCGCCCGGTCGTTGTTCTCGTCGGCGGCTTCGATCGTGGTGTCGACTGGGAGCCTTTTGTGCGTCATGTTGCAGCGCATGCGCCGGCGGCCATCGTGACGATGGGCGCCAATGGCGCGGCAATTGCCGCGGCGCTGCGCAGGATCGCGGAACCCCGGTTCGCCCTCGATGCGACGGCGTCTCTCGCCGATGCACTCGCGCGTGCGCGCGACCTCGCTCCGGGCGGCGCTGCGATCCTGCTTTCGCCGGGCGCGCCGAGCTTCGACCAATTTCGCGACTACGCCGAGCGCGGACGCGAATTCGCACGTCTGGCCGGCTTCGATCCGGCATCCATCGCCCAGATCGAAGGGCTGGGCATCGCCTGATGGGCAGCGACATGCAGGGTGCGGGGAACCAGCCGGACAGGCAGATCCGCGTCTGGGATATGCCGACGCGCCTGTTCCACTGGACCCTGGTCGTGCTCGTCGTGCTGCTGTACGCAACCGGCGAGTACGGCCTGCTCGACATGCGCTGGCACTTCTGGCTGGGTTACGCGGTGCTTGCACTGATCATATTTCGCGTGCTGTGGGGGATTTTCGGCTCGCAGACCAGCCGATTCGGCGATTTCGTGCGGGGGCCGTTTGCCGTGGCCGCGTATGTCAGATCGCTGTTTTCCACAAATAAACAAGCAAGTATCGGCCACAATCCGCTCGGCGGCTGGTCAGTGCTTGCCTTGCTGATGTGCGTGCTCGTGCAGGCCGTGACAGGATTGTTCGCCACCGACGAAATCGATACCGACGGTCCGCTGGTCGCACGGGTTTCGACCTACACCGTCAAGCTGATGACGCGTGTGCATCACTGGAACGAGAACGTCCTGCTCGCGCTGGTCGGCGTGCACATCGTGGCAGTGCTGCTCTACCTGCTGCTCAAGCACGAGAACCTGATCATGCCAATGATCAGCGGCCGCAAGCGTCTGCCGAAGCTACAGCACTTGCGTTTCGTCAGCGTGTGGCACGCATTGACGCTGCTGGCGCTCGCAGTCGCCGGCGTCGCGCTGCTGCTCTGGTTTGCCGGCTGATCGAACCGGCTTCAAGCCTGTCGGGTACGCTAACCTACTCGGCCTTGTACTTTTCGTGGCACGCCTTGCACGCGCCGCCGAGCTTCTTGAACTGTTCCTTCATTTTCGCCTCGTCGCCGGTCTTGGCGACGGCGCTGAGTGCCTTCGACTGCTCGATCAGATCGTTGAGCTTGGATTTGAAATCTTCGAAGTTGCTCCAGATTTCCGGTTTCGCATCGGTTTCGGCGCCCTTGTCCGAACCCTTGGCAAAGCCTTCGAGCGCCTGCGGCGCGAGAAATTCGACACGTTCGGCATGCTTGGCGAATTCCTTCGCATCGAACGGGATCTTGCCCTTGACCATGGCACCCATCGGGCCGAAGTTCCAGCCGACCATCGTCATCACGCTGCGCCGATATTCGATGACGGCTTCAGGCTTCATCTGCGCGAACGCGGTGGCAGTGCTGCACGAAGCGGCGAGCAGAACCAGGATCTGGCGAATCGGGATCATCAAAGGGCTCCAGGGGCGGAATCGCGAGCGGGCCACAGTTTAGCAGGCGTGGCGCCGGGTTCCACAACGCGCGCGTACCCGCTCTGTGATGACGCAATATTTCCGAAAATGCGCAGCCGTGCCACGCGGAATGGTAGCGGAGTATGATCTTCGCCCCCGCCACCCGGAGGACTTATATGAGATTCCTGCTCGTCGCAATGCTCTGTGCCTGTGCCGCAAGCGCCCAGGCGGCCATGGTTGCCAGAAACATCGACTACGACGTCGATGGTAAAAAAATGCAAAGCGTGCTCGTCTACGACGATTCGGTGAAGACCCCGCGGCCAGGACTGGTCATGACCCCGGACTGGCTCGGCATGAACGACAATCAAGTCGCACTCGGCAAACAGGTGGCCGGCAAGGATTACGTCGTCCTCGTCGCCGATGTCTATGGCGCCGACGTGCGGCCGAAGAATGCGGACGAGGCCGGCGCCGCGGCGAAGAACATGTACGAGCACCGCAGCGACTTGCGCGCGCGCATCAATGCCGCGTTGACCCAGCTCAAGGGCCAGATCGGAAAGGCGCCGCTGGATGGCAAGCACTGGGGCGCGTTCGGCTACTGCTTCGGCGGTGCGACAACACTCGATCTGGCACGGTCCGGAGCGGACGTGCAAGGTGTCGTTTCGTTCCACGGCAATCTCGCAACGGACGATCCGGCCTTGGCGAAGAACATCAAGGCCAAGGTGCTCGCGTTGAACGGCGGCGACGACAAGTTCGTGTCGGACGATTCGATCGTCGCCTTCAAGAAGGAGATGCGCGATGCGAACGTCGACTGGCAGTTCGTGAGCTTCGGCGGCGCCGTGCACTGCTTCGCGATTCCAGGCGCAAAAGGCGAGGTGCCGGGCTGCCAGTACAACGAGCGCGCGGCAAAGCGTGGCTATGCGTTGATGCACAGCTTCTTCGCCGAGGCATTCGGTTCGAATCAGTAACCCGAGGCTGAACAGGCGGCCGGCGGGTCGTCGCCGGCGCCTGCTCCGTCGCTAAACTGTCGCATTCTGCAAACGGAATGCGCCATGAAAACCAAATCGCTGTTCACGCGTTTCACCGAATGGGCAGCGCGCGCTACCGGCAGGCCGCTGGCGACGATTGTTGCCTTCAGCGTACTCGTGGTGTGGGCAGCGACCGGCCCGATCTTCCACTACAGCGACACCTGGCAGCTCGTCATCAACACCGGCACGAGCCTGGTCACGTTCCTGATGGTGTTCCTGATCCAGAGTTCGCAGAACCGCGATACCGAAGCGTTGCAGATCAAGCTCGACGAACTGATTCGGGCGTTCAAGCCAGCGGACAATTCGCTGCTCAATCTGGAGGAACTCGAAGAGAAGGAACTCGATGTGCTTCGCGACGAGTACCGTGTGTTGGCGGAGAAGGCGCGCAGGCTCAAGGAGCGCGCGGAAAAGAAGCAGAGCCGGAAGTAGCATGCTGCGCGCGGCGCTGCCGGCCGCGCAAGTCAGGGCGCGCGCAACAGGTCGATTGCCGTCACCTGGCGCACCCAGCGCGCCGGACGCTTTTCACCCGGCACGACCAGGCGGAACGGGCCGTCCTTGGCTTCGAGCGCCTTGCCGTCGCACGACGCCGTGACGATCGGCACGTCGTTGCGGAATCCCGGATCGAGCTCGGCCAGTGCGAACACGGCGCGATAGCCGTCAGCCGCGCTGATGCGCACGTACAGCGCAAGGTTCTTGCCGCGCAACGCTTCGCCGCTGGCGACACCGACTGCGCCTAGCACATCGATCAGGTTCACACCGGCGCATTCGACCGACTTGCCGTGCGCTTCGGCGTGGACGCTGTGCTGCGGCAGCCTGGCCAATGCAGCCCGATCGAAACGGACGATCTTGCCGTCTTCGCCGGCAACGGCGATCGACGTCGCTGCAGAAACCGCAACAGCGTCGGTGGGTATCGCATCCGCTAGGGCGATCACACGCGTCAGCGCAAGCAACGCTGCGGCGAGCAGCCGCACTGCGCTCGACGCATGGGCGCGTGGAACACGGACCCTGACCATCTTCAATGATTGCGATTCAAGGCGTAGTCCGCCAGCACGCGCAGCGCATCGCGCGCAGCGGAATGCGGCAGGCTGGACAGTCCTTCCTTCGCCGCGTCAGCGTATTGCTCCGCGCGTCCGCGCGCCCGTTCGATTGCGCCGGTGTCGCGGATGGCAGCGATGATGTTGTCGAGCGAATCCAGGCCGCCGGTCTCGATGGCGCGGCGCAGCGACGCCGCCTGTGCCGGCGGTGCGCGCTCGATCGCGTGGATCAGCGGCAGCGTCGCCTTGCCTTCGGCCAGGTCATCACCGATGTTCTTGCCGAGCGTGCCGGCATCGGACACGTAATCGAGCACGTCGTCCGCGATCTGGAAAGCGAAGCCGAGATTCAGCCCGAAATGCGTCAGCGCTTCGACCTGCGTTTCCGGCACGCCGCCGAGCAGGGCGCCGAGCCGGGTCGCTGCGGCGAACAGCACGGCGGTCTTGCGCTCGATCACGCGCAGGTAGGCGGCTTCGTCGATATCCGGATTGTGCACGTTCAGCAGCTGCAGCACTTCGCCTTCGGCGATGCGGTTGGTCGTATCGGCGAGAATGCGCATCACGCGCATGTCGTCGACTTCGACCATCATCTGGAACGAGCGCGAGTAGAGGAAATCACCGACGAGGACGCTGGCGGCATTGCCCCACAGCGCATTGGCGGTCTTGCGCCCGCGGCGCAGATCCGACTCGTCGACGACGTCGTCGTGCAGCAGCGTCGCGGTGTGGATGAACTCGACCACCGCGGCGAGCAGCACATGATGCGGGCCGTGATAGCCGCACGCGCGCGCCGCGAGCAGGACCAGCATCGGCCGCAGCCGCTTGCCGCCACCGCCGACAATGTGTTCGGCGATCTGGTTGATCAGCACGACGTCCGAGGCCAGGCGCGCGCGGATCAACGCATCGACAGCCGCCATGTCGGCCGCCGTCAACGCCTGTACGGCGGCAAAATCCGCGATCGGGGCAGGGCGCATGAGCGGAACACTCGACATTTAGTTAGTGTAACGTGCAGTCGGGCGCGTTTATAGCAGTCGCCAGGAAAGTACGCTGCGATGCGTCCGGGCGCCGGTGTTTGTCGCCGGCCGCCCTTGTCCAAGCAAGCCGGAAAAAAGGTCACATGCCTCGTCAATACAGTCTGGGCGGACGCGTCGCCCCTGAGCGCAGCACGCCGCGCGGCCACCAGGAGCCGCCGCCGAAACAGTCCGTACGCGAACGCCTCGCCGCATTGCGCAACGTACCGCCCTTCGTCGCCAGCGTATGGCGCACCAGCCCGATGCTGTGCGTCGCCAGCATCGTGCTGCGCCTGATGCGTGCATTGTTGCCGGTGCTCACGCTTTACGTGGGCAAGTTGATCATCGACGAAGTCACCGCGCTCGTGCATGCCGGCGTGCACCACGCCGACTGGCGCGAATGGCTGGCAAGCGGCGACCTCACGCGGCTGTGGTGGCTGCTCGGGCTGGAATTTTCGCTCGCCGTCGCCTCCGATATCCTCGGCCGCATCGTTTCGCTGATCGATTCGCTGCTGTCGGAGATGTATTCGAATGCGACCAGCATTCGCCTCATGGAACACGCCGCATCGCTCGATCTGGAGGACTTCGAGGATGCCGACCTGCAGGATCGTCTCGACCGTGCGCGGCGCCAGGTCGCCGGCCGCAGTTCGCTGCTGTCGCAGTTGCTCGGCCAGGCACAGGATGTCGTGACCATCCTGAGCTTCGCCGTCGGCCTGCTGGTCTATGCGCCGTGGCTGATCTTGCTGCTGATCGTCGCCGTCGTGCCGGCGTTCATCGGCGAACTGCATTTCAACGCGCAAAGCTATGCCGTCAATTTCCAGTGGACGCCGGAACGGCGCGAACTCGACTACCTGCGCATGGTCGGCGCCAGCGCGACCACGGCCAAGGAGGTCAAGAGCTTCGGTCTGAACTCCTTCCTCATCGACCGTTACCGCGTGCTCTCGCAATCGATCTATCGCGCGAACCGCGCGGTCGCGCAGCGTCGCGCCGGCTGGGGCGGATTGTTCACGACGATCGGCACGATCGGTTACTACGCGGCGTATGGGTTCATCGCATGGCGCGCAGTGACCGGCGTCTTCACGATCGGCGACCTGACCTTCCTGTCCAATTCGTTCCGGCGCCTGCGCAACCTGCTGGAAAACCTGTTCTACGGATTTTCGAGCGTCGCCGGGCAGGCGCTGTATCTCGACGACCTGTTTTCGTTTTTCCGCATCGAGCCGGAGATCCACTCGCCGCCGAGCCCGCTGCCGTTTCCGCAGCCGATCCGCGAAGGCTTCGTGTTCGAGAACGTCGGTTTCCGTTATCCGGGCGCCGAACGCTGGGCACTGCGCAACCTCGATTTCCGCCTGCGGGCCGGTGAGGTACTGGCCCTGGTAGGCGAGAACGGCGCGGGCAAGACCACACTCGTGAAGCTGTTGTCGCGGCTCTATGATCCGGATGAAGGTCGCATCCTGCTCGACGGTCACGACTTGCGCGAATATTCGGTCGAGGCGCTGCGCGCGAACATCGGCGTGATCTTCCAGGACTTCGTGCGCTACTACTTCACCGCGTCGGACAACATCGCCGTCGGCCGCATCGATGCACGCGACGACGCCGCGCGCATCGAAAAGGCCGCGCAGCGCAGTCTCGCCGACGAAGTGATCGCGCGCCTGCCGAAGGGCTATCAGCAGATGCTCGGCAAGCTGTTTCGCAGCGGCGTCGAGCTTTCCGGCGGCGAGTGGCAGAAGGTCGCCATCGCGCGCGCCTATATGCGCGATGCGCAACTGCTGATCCTCGACGAGCCGACCGCCGCGCTCGACGCGCGCGCCGAGTTCCAGGTGTTCCAGCGCTTCAAGGACCTCGCCGCCGGCAAGACCGCTGTCATCATCTCGCACCGATTTTCGACCGTGCGCATGGCCGACCGCATCATCGTGCTCGAGGGCGGCCGTATCATCGAAAGCGGAACGCACGCCGAGCTCACGGCTACGAAAGGGCACTACGCCGAGCTGTTCGAACTGCAGGCGGCTGGCTATCGATAACGGGCGAGGCGCCGGCACGGCCCGGGCTGCGCGTCTCGGCGGCCCGGTGCAACGCGAGGCCGAGACCGTGCCGTCGGCGTCGCGGGAGCACATCGGGCAGATTTCCTACAATCCGCGCTGCCATTGGCCGACAAGGGCGGTCCAGCCGTGCGTGCTAATATTTGACCCACGGTTCAGAACAAAACAAGGAACAGGCCATGGCACGCGGCATCAACAAGGTCATTCTCGTCGGCAATCTCGGCGCCGATCCGGAAACGCGTTATACGCCGAGCGGCACGGCGATAACAACGATCCGCGTAGCGACGTCCGAGTCATGGAAAGACAAGCAGACCGGCGAGCAGCAGGAACGCACCGAGTGGCACCGCGTGAAGTTCTTCAGCCGTCTGGCCGAGATCGCCGGGGAATACCTGAAGAAGGGCAGCCAGGTCTACATCGAAGGCCGCCTGCGCACCGAGGAATACGAAAAGGACGGCATCAAGCGCTGGAGCACCGACATCGTCGCCGACGAAATGCAGATGCTCGGTGGCCGTGGCGGCGGTGCGGGTGGTGAAGGCGGTGGCGGTGAGCGTCGCGAGCGCGGCCCGGCCCGTGGCCCGCAGTCTGCGCCGCAGCGCAGCGCCAGCGCGCCGTCCACAACGCAGGCGCCGGCACACGACAGCTTCGACGACGACGAGATTCCGTTCTGAGGATCGCGGACACTCGCTAGCAGGAGCGGGCCGAAGCAGTCGCCAGCCGACGACAGCCAGCGGCCAGCAGGATACGCGCAAAGGCTGAGGCAGGGCCGGCACCGCAGCGGGCGTGCTTCACATCGCCGTGTCCGCAACCTTTGCTTTATGCGATCGATTGTTCGTCGCGGCGGTTATTGCTGATCTCGCCCTGAAAACCCACGTAACCGCGACACCGGCAGATCGAATGGCCCAAGCCAGCTATTCACACGCCAGCAGCATCCCAGATCCGTCCCCACGCGTCGTTCTCGGCCCCAGGCGGTCGTTTTCCTTGAGCCGACCCTGTTCCGCTTTCAGGCGCAAGCAGATTCCTAGCGCAAGCTTGACATGCAACATATTACTTGCCTATCATTTAGGCAAGTAATTACTTGCATGTAAAACATGGCAGAGCGCCGCGACACCGACGTGCTGTTCAAGGCACTGGCCGATCCCAGCCGGCGAAAGCTGTTGGACCTGCTGCATGCGCACGACGGCCGCACGCTCAATGAGCTATGCGAATACCTGGACATGACGCGGCAGGGCGTGACGCAGCATCTCGACGTTCTGGAGGCGGCCAACCTCGTGGCGACGGTGCGGCGCGGCCGCGAAAAGCTGCACTTCCTCAATCCGGTGCCGCTGCAGGCGATCCATGAGCGCTGGATTGCCAAGTTCGAAAAGCCGCGCCTGAAAGCGCTCGAAAATCTGAAACGACGACTGGAGAAAGCCAATGGCTAGATCGACCTTTGTCTACGTAACCTACATCCGCACCACAGCGGACAAGCTGTGGTCCGCCCTGACCGATGCGGAGTTCATCACGCAGTACTGGTTCGGCATGCACTGCGAATGCCGGTTTACCGCGGGATCCGCGTGGAAGCTGGTGTCCGGCGACGGGCAGATCTACGACGCCGGCGAGATCGTCGAGGCCGAGCCGCCACGGCGGCTGGTGATTCGCTGGCAGCACCAGAACAAGCCCGAGCTCAAGGCCGAGGGCGCATCGCTATGCACGATGGTACTGGAACCCAGCGGAACGGCGGTCAAACTCTCGATCACCCATACGATCGAGCGCGACCACTCGAAATTGATCGAGGCGGTGTCCGGCGGCTGGCCCAAGGTCGTCTCGAACCTGAAATCCCTGCTGGAGACCGGCTCCATCGCCTTGCAGGATCCGTATCCACCGGCAATCCCCACGACCGCCGCTGACACCCATTGAGAACGTCCGCTCAGGGAAGAAGCAACCCGCGCAGAATCCGCGACTAGTAACGACGACGCGGCGGCGGTGGGTTCCCATCGACATCGTCGTAGCGCACGACGTTGTCTTGGTCCGGATCGGAAAGCGAGGTCGTGGTCAAAATTGCCGCATCGGGATCGTCGCTGACGATAACCGCGGCGTCATCGTTCACGAACACGTCGCGGCGGACCGGCTCGCTCGGGTAAAGCACCTCGGCGGGCCGGCTGCCAATGTAGGCGGCCGGCTCATAATAGGTCGTTGTGACAGCGGGAACACCATTGTCCTCGACATAGCGCACGAGATTGTCATAGCGTTCGCGAACCGAGCTGTAGCTCGTTCGATATTCCGGGTATGCAGTCGCTGCGCCGAACAACATGCCGATCTCGCGTTCGGAAAAATGTTGGCGGATCAGCGCATGGAACCCGGCGCATTCGGGCGCATCCGCAGGCGGCGTGCAGTTTTCGACGATGCGGTAACCGTCGACGTGTTCGACGATGACCGGCGAAAGAACTTCTTCATCCTGCGCGACGGCGTAACCGGCGCACGCGGCGCACAAGGAAAGGACGAGGAGGGTGCGCTTCATGATGTTCTCCTGGTTGGGCCGGCGCATCATCCTGACGCGCCTGCGGGCTGAACTTCGCGCCCGCGATCCTGCGGAGGCTATGCGCATGGTTGACCCGCGCTACCCAACCGAGTCTGAAAATTCCGCTGAATGGACCACCGCGTTCATCTGAGGTTGCGCCACTTAACGCGATGGCAACATTGCCTTGCAACGCGTGCCCCATTGACTAGCGCGGCTCGAGAAGGGGAAAGCACACGTGCGTGTGCCGTACGTCGTGCCTTCCGAGGCGGGAGGTGACGATGCGTTGTCCGTTCAGGACATTGCGGTTTAGGGCCCGTTGAACGTCAGCCGTCGTTGGCAACCTTGACGTTCTGACCCGGCGCGAGGCGCTCGGCCCCGCGCACGACCAAGCGGTCACCGGCGTTCAGCGCGCCGTGCACCTCGACCTTGTCGCCGGCCGCGCTCGCGGCCGACACGAGCACCTGCTCTGCGGTGTTCTGCGCCGTCACGCGCATTACGTACGTCTGATTCTGGCGCTGCACCAGCGCATCGCGCGGCACGGTCAGCGCTTCGTCGCCGCGATCCTCGGGCAGCGAGACTTCGACGGCACTGCCGACGAGCGCAAGCGCTGGGCTCAAGCCCACGCGCAGTTCGAACTGGCGCGCGCGCTCGTCACCGACCGGCACCACCGTACGGACATGGGCGCTCGTCTCCTTGCCGCCGGTCTTGACCGTCACCTGCATGCCGGCGTGGATCTTGTCGGCCATGGTCAGCGGCGCCTGCACGCGCGCTTCGATGTGCTCGGTGTCGACCAGATGCACGAT
>Ga0157375_10001709_pt1 | contig 18840 bp, 15 predicted proteins | sample M35metaG_FD_115311 | JGI IMG/M metagenome (GOLD analysis project Ga0157375, IMG submission 115311) | Miscanthus rhizosphere microbial communities from Kellogg Biological Station, Michigan, USA - M3-5 metaG | ecosystem: Host-associated > Plants > Roots > Rhizosphere > Soil | place: USA: Michigan... | reverse complement strand
CGATCTTCCCGGCATGGCGGGTAAAGCATTCTCGGATGCAGTCCAGGTTTGGGTGAGTGCTCAATGGAAGTCCGATAAATTCAAGCGCCGCACGCTAGAAACGCTCGATGAATATCTTCGGGCACTATACAGGTTCTTCAGGAATGCCCGGATGTGCTCGATCACTCCCGGCATGCTAAGGGCATACCAGCAGGCACGCTCCTGCAATGCCATCGCGGTTGACGGCAAGATTCAACGGCCGTGGCGGAAGATGGCCAGCAACTCCCGAATCAACCATGAACTGAATGTCCTCTCGCAGATGCTGCGGGCATGCAATGAATGGGAGAAGATCCGGCCCTACTATTTTCCATTGAAGACAAAGAGTTGGAGCCCGAGAGAGATTCTTAGCGAGAAAGAAGAAGAAGAACTGTTCCGCAAGACGGCTGGCTACCCGCAAGCGGAACTCGCCTACTACGTTGCGGCAATCACAAACAACACGACCGCTAGCGGGATCGAACTTCGAGGTCTCAAGCTCGAAAACATATTCCTTAGGCCTGCTGGAGAGATCTCCGAGATCTACATCCCACTGGAAGCAAGTAAGAATAAACATCGCCCCCGAAAAATTGCACTCAACGAGGTGGCTAGATGGGCAGTAAGCAAGGTTTACCAGCGCGCGATCAAGCTCGGATCGACAAAACCTGAACACTTCCTCTTCCCCATCCGAGTGAAGCGTAATCAGTACGACCCAGCACGGCCCGCCACGCGGTGGTTTTTGCGCTGCTCCTGGAATCACCTTCGCGAGATCTCTGGCTTCAATCAGTTGCGCCCGCATGATCTGAGGCATCACGCGATTACACGCATGCTCGAAAATGGGGTCGATGGCGAACTGGTAAATGCGATCAGTGGCCACGTCAGCAAGCGGATGCGGGAGTTCTATTCACACCAACGGATCCGAGTCCGATACGATGCCGCCCAAGCCATCGAACCTCACTATGACATGCGAAAGCTCGTGGCTGAGGGACGGCGGCGGAATAGGCAGGAGCGGGTGAAAGTAAAGAAGACGTTCCCACAAAACCCTTAATCATAGTGCTCCATCAGCTGCGGTCCAGACTGCGGCCACATTCCATCATGCGATAGTTATCCGCCAATACCTGAGTACTCTAAAAATTATTCCCGATTTGCCGATTATTGCTTCAGTAAGAATTCCCCGAAATGAGGTCTCAAGTGTAGCGCATGAGCAAATTGATGGAAACTCCTCAATCGGCGGGACTTGCAAAATTCGAGAATTTGAAAGCCGAGCTTCAGGCAGCAGAATCAAATGCGTTCGGTGGCAACCTTCCGGATGGCGTAAAGCGCAAGCGCGAATCACTGATCCGGGCAATCTCAAATCATCGCGGCAGCAGCTTGCAGATAGGCCTCCTTGCGGCAAAATACCGCGATCATTACAAGGCCGAGCAAGCCTGGATGCCTGTCGGGCAGTCCATTGCTCGTGTACTCGGGTATAGGTCCTACACCTCCCTGAATTGTCTGATGAAGACGGCCCTTCGAGCTTCCAGGCTTTCAAGGAACCTGCTCGCCGCTGTCATCGAAGAAGGTATCGATCTTGCCGAACACAAGTACAAGTCAATCTTGGATGAGTTGGTCTCCTGTGCATTTTCGGGGACGGACGACAAGGCCCGCGTGGTTGCTCGGACAGCGATCGCGGCTTTTAATTCGCGCAAGCAGAAGGCCGCCGAAACAAGGCGGAAAGCGAAGATCGCTGCTGCACGTCAAATTGAGATCCGCATTGCTTCGCAAGTTAAACGTCATTTGACAGAAGCGTCACCGAAAGAGAGACAAACGCAAGCAGACGCCATTCTGAGCCGGCTTACTGAGGCAATCCAAACTGTATTGCCCGAATACAAGCTGAGGACACTCCGCGAGCAAGCTGATCAGGTGACCTCACGTCGCGAGTCATCGAGCGGTGCTTCTGACGCTGGTCGCGGCCAATCTGAAGACAGGCAGCCAACTGAACGTGAGCCGAACCGTGGCAGGCCGAAATCGGCTGATAGCTCTAGATCCAAGCCACTTCCCTTTCGTCCAAAGATTCTCAGCTCTGAGTCCAGGGATGGTTCGCCCACTCGTCATCCAAAACCTTCAGAGAAGAAGGCACCAAAACCCGCTCGCCCCGAAATGCCTACTTTATTCGACATGGCACCATTTGTTGCCGTCGAAAGTCGGACGGGGAAACAGTAAGGCCGCTGCCATGACCCCACAGACACAACAGCCAGGACGTGAGCTAATGCAATCCCCTCCGCCCAGGTCCCTGGCCTGGCTCAGCCGCCATCGTGGTACTGCTGAATCGGATTCTGCAAAAGGAGTGAAATCAAATGGGAGCATCTTTCAAGGAACTGCGTGCCTGGCAACGAGCGGTCGAAATGACCACCGCGATTTACGCACTTACAGCTACCTACCCATCTTCGGAGAAGTTTGGCCTGACCAATCAGCTCCGTCGTGCGGCGGTCTCGGTGGCGAGCAACATTGCCGAGGGATACGGGCGAACAACCAGAGGAGAGTACTTGCAGTTTCTGGGCCATGCACGTGGATCAAACTGCGAGGTGGAAACTCAGTTGGTGATCGCCGCGAACCTCGGGTTCGGAGCACAAGCAGATATGCGAAGGGCAGAGGCGCTCTGCGCGGATGTGAGCCGACTGATAGGAGCGTTGATGAGATCGCTTCGTACGCAGCCTGTTCGCGGCTGATGCCTCGTCCCTATGTCCCTTGTCCCTTCGTCCCCGAACAACCCGGCAAAATCGACCAACAAAGTCTTCGTTTCCCCTCCGTGCAAAGCCTTTTCAAAATAACTAACGAAAACTCAACAGGGCCTGACCGGCCCATCAACCCCCACGAGCACCCGATTCTCGTAAACAAAGGTCTTCCACACTATGCATGCAATTGAAAGAACAACATATAGCTCTCAACCTCCACGGCGGATGCGGACGCTCGGTGACGCCGTCGCGTCCATCACACACGCCTACCTCCAGGTACCCCGCAGATTGCACAACAAGCAATCCATCAACGATGAGTATTCAGCCAGAACCGTGGCCTACGCCGTCAGCGCCGTACTTGATTGCAGGGAGGATTGGAAGAGCATCCCTCTGTCCCACCTGTTCGCTCTTGAAGCGAGGCTTCGTGAGTATGCACTTCTGGAAGGATTTAAGCCAAACGAAGCAGGCTACTACACTCGCGAGATTCGGAAAATCCTCGCCCACGCGAGCAGCCATGGGTGGTCATCCAGGCAAATGAGACTGATTAAGTCCTGGGATACCGCTACCGCTGCGTTCAAGAAGAAGGCCGGGGGGTGTATCCAAATCATCGACTACTTAATCTCGCGGAACAGGACACCATCCACTACAACGGAAAGAGACCTTGAACGTTGGGCTGAATCCGCAGAAGAGAGCCTGGAACTCACCTCGATAGAACAGTACCTAAATCACTTCCGCTCGAGAATTCGGGCAGCAACACTGACAGGGCTATTTCCGCATCTCGATCTTGCCTCGAAAGGACGTACGCGGTACGGAGATCACATCACGGCTTTGCGGCCCGGGGTTCAGGCCGAACTCAAGAAAATAGCCAAGCGGAAAGCTGAAGTCGAAATACCAGACCGCAGCACCCGCGAAATCGCAAGGCCTGTCTCAATCAGCAAAATATACAGCAGCTTCAAAAGGCTGCACGGTCACCGCACTCAAATTCGAGGACAGAAACCGGTCGAGAGTCTAGTCCGTCTGGTCACATCCGACAACGTATTGCCATACATTGATTACCTCGAAAATGAACTTGGCCACCTTCGTGAGGAGATCAAAGACACCTTCAATCCGATCATGTCGGTAGTGCGGCACGATCCGCTCTTCAAGAGCCGCGATTACGAGTGGATACCTGATCGCATACAAAAGGTACCGAAGGAGCGGCACTACAAAATGCTGCTGCGTAAGGAAGAGAAGGCCCAAGCGTACGAGCTCCTCGGGGAAATCCCAAAGGCACTCCGCCGGGAAAGCACAGCGCCAGGGTTGGACGCCAAGGAGGTAGCTTGGTTCCGGCACGATGAAGTCCTCATCTCAGTCCTGCACGAACTGGCTTTTCGACAGCGAAATGTCCGCGAGTGTCAGACGTTCGATGGCATCGATCCAGATCTCAAATGGGAGCCGCTTACCAACAAGGATCTGTTGGATTTGTACATACCTGAATGCGTGCTTCAGGCGTACAACGATAACACTTCACGCGAATTCCTCATGATTTGCTTCGATGAGAAGAAGACGAAATCTCACCGAGCCGAGAGAGTCGTTCTGCCTCTTGCCCTGGCCTCGCTCATTGAGGATTTCGACCAGCACCATCGTACCCTGCTCTTCGAAGATTTCATCGAGCGCAGCCGACTAACTGTTACCAACAAGACGAAAAAGAAGAAGAGGAGATTCGACCACGGTCACCTGCTCCTCAACCGCAATGGCGGAGGGCTATCACAACATTCTCTGCGTTGGCAGGTCCGGCGGCTTACCAGAAAGTACATCGGGCATAAAGTCTCACCGCACATCTGGAGAGATATCTTTGCCGCTCACACCAAGATGCTCGCCGCGCTGGGTCTAGGCGGGGGCAGACAAATGCTTCAACGTCGTCTCTTCCAGGTTGATGACGCCACAACAGACGGATATAGCCAGTTGGACTACGCTCTGCCGGGAATCGCTGCACTGGACAGGGAATATCCAGCCGCATAACAACGCGGGACACACAAGTCTTGAAGACGGCAGTCGCCGATCCTAAGAACGCGGATCGGCTTCTGCCTTTTTGAAAGGAATGAACATGTACAAAGGAAAGTTCCAGCCTCCACCGGACGCAATGAAGTGGGGATTTGTAAGTGACGACATGACCACGGTTGGCCAGCTACTCGACATTATCGAGAAGGTCGCCGCCGAAGAGCCCGGCATCACACCCGTTCAGCACAATATCCGCATGTCCAGAATCCGGAGATCTGCCGAATTCATCTGCCGTCATATTGGACGGAAGCAGCCACCAGCATTGACTTCTACGGAAAGTCTCATCACGTGCAAAACCGAACTACTGAAGTGCATCAAAAGGGCTAAATCCGGGGAAGCACGCAACCTGTGGGAGGGGCAATGGAAGCTGTTGGTTGAGTTCGCGAAGGCATTAGGCTTTCAACATGAGATTTTAAGTCTTGAGCGTGAATGGGATCGGCTTAGCTACATTGTCGATTCCTACAATCGACCCTTGATCAATCAACTCAAGATTGACATGATCCATCCGAAAGACCTCACTCACGACCATTTGGAGACCTGGACGGAACACCGTCTCAGCGAGGGACGGAGTATTGGTGGGATCGAACAAGCCATCTCTCAGTTGAAGTACAGGATTCGCCAATCAAATCTGCAATCTGAGTTTCCAAAGCTCAATGTAGATTCCGCATGTGGACAGCGATTCTCTGTTCCTATCGAGAAGATGAGCCCGGAGATACAGGTGGAGTTGACTTCAATTCTCGAGTGGCTCGCTGAGGAAGATCGACGCGAAGCGATCCGTATGAGCAAGAGAACGCGGGCGAATATCCGTACCGAATTCGAAAGGCTGTATGGATTCGCGAGGGACTACTATCGACCCCTTCAAGGGAAGCCACTTACAAATCTTGACGAACTGTTGAAGCGCCCAGTCGTCAAGGCGTATGTGCGCTGGCTCCGCAAGAAGCATGGCTATTCGCGAAACTCTCTGAAGATGGTAGTTTTCAACCTTCGCTCTGCGTTGAAGGCTCACCCGGCATTCAGGAACAGGGATTGGGAATGGATGGTTCGCCTACTGAGTGAATTCCTTGAGGAACCAGAGAGCGTCCTTGAGAAGCGTCGTAAGAGGCGAGCCTTTGGATACGACATGGATTCGCTTCGCTCGATTCCCGCGCAGCTTGAGGAACGCCGTCAAGCTGCCAAGGGCCTCAGCAGGATCGAGAAAGGATGGTTGATTCATGACGAACTGCTGATGCTTTTTCTCACGACATATCCGTGGCCTCCGCGGTGTCTCAGGGAGTGTAGGGTAAGCGGAGAATCGCCGAATCTGATGAAGAAGAGTCCTGGGGATGACCTTCCGCGACAATGGCACTTCTACTTCCATCCTGAGGAGGTTCCGAGGCGACGGCTGGCGAAAGGACCTCTTCCGAAGAAGCTCGTGCCTATGCTCAATTCCTACATGAGGTATCGACGTGCCCTCCTCCAAGGAAAGATGGCGGATACGCTCTTCCTCAATAGAAATGGCGAACCTCTCACGCAATTACGTTTCACTCTGCTGGTGTGCAAGATCACTCGGTCAACTTTAGGCAAGGCGGTGCCGCCAATCGGATTCCGAGACGCGCACGGCTATGATTGGCTGGTCCGGAAGCCAGGCGATTATGGCACTCTCGCCTCACTGCGCTGGGAAAGCGAATACTGGGTCAGGATGCATTTTGATCGCGACTTTAGAAATAAAGAGCGCGCAAAGTGGAGAAAGAACAAATCAGATGGTCGCGCCCCCTTTGGAGTCCACTGGCGCAGGTCACGAAAATCGAACACCCCGAAAAGGCTTTCGGCACAGCCGAAGAGAAAGGCGGCCATTCCGGCGTAGATGATGAAATGCCTGCGGACGACGAAGAAGCCTGCCGCATCTTTAGGGTGGGCTTCAGCAACTTCGAAGGAAGGGTGGTCTCGAGCCTGACGAGATCGTGCCTGCCGGTCGGTTCCGTTTGGTAAGAATGCGCTTCACTTAGAAGCACGTGGTATCGACCGTCAGCCCGAGCTGGGCAGAGATAGTGAGATCTATTGCCGTCACTCACACAGTGAAATTACCAGCTAGTCAGATCCTCGAAGGGGCGATAACAAGGTCTTTGAATACGCCCCAGATTCTTCGTGTGGCGCCTTCCAGTTCCCTGCCGTTTCAAGCCCTGCCCTATCTGCAATCCCTTCTTTACAGGGCCTTCGTAACTGGATTGAGCTGATTCTCGAGCTGATCCACCTGCCCCGGTTCCCGCGAAAGAATCGGCCTTTATCATCCGCCCCTATCCCCCCTTTAAGAAGACATCATGGCAGAAATTCTCGTGCATCGACTTCCTTGCCGAGGACCTCCCTTGGCAAATTCCACACTATCGGCTGCGGGGCTGCGTTCGACCACCTAGAAAATTGCCAATTGACCGCGCAGCCCGGTCCATTCCCGGTGTCGGGCATTCAAAAAGGAGACAGGAAGGTCAGCCTTGAACTGGGTTGTGTTCGGCCGGCAATTAACCACCTACCGCCCGCCCGGAAGAAAAATCCGCGATGTCCGCTTTGGACGTTGACGGAGCGGCTCGCGGCTCACAAAAACCGTGACGTTCTGAGTTGCCCTGAACGCCTGCGGATTGCAACGTCGGTCAGAACCAATCTGTTCTGACTTCGAAATCAACTCACAACCAAGTTCAGCAGCCGCAGATCACCCACGTTCGGGAGATCTGCGGCTGTTCCTTTTTGGAAAGGTAAACATGTCTGAAAGACTTATTCCAACTCCCAACGATGCGAAACCTGATTTCGCATCGTTCGCTCCGTCCACCACCGGCCTATTTGATCCGGTCGATCTTGATCCGTCGCTAGTGCGCGCCGCGGAGCTTGACCTTGTGATCGCACCTGTCCTGGCCCACTCCAAATATGCTTCAGCGCGGGCTTATGTGGGCGCTCCAACAAGCGATCTTAATCTGATCGGGCAGGCAACGGCCCAACACCATGAATGCAACTGGACCCTGCACGTCGGCGCCTCCGGCATCGTCGTCCTGGAAATCGATACGCGGATCGGTTATGCGCCGCTGTCCGCTTTGTGCCGGAACAGTTTTGGGCGCTGGACCAAGACACTCCAATTCCGGGATGACACTTCGCGTTTTCTTCTTTTTCACGGAGCTGGGCGGCGCGTTCGCTTTCTTGGACAGCGCTATCGCGGCTTGAAGATTCACGCCGGCAACGCATTCATCTTCATCCCGCCCAGCTGGTTCGTTTCGGATCGGCTGGGTTCGAGCCGCCGGCTGGTTTACATCGATCCCAACGCCCAGCTCGTGGATGGTCCCGAGTGGATGTGGGAGCCAGAACTCAACTCTGACGAAAGCCAAGACAGTGCCGAAGTCCGTGGCCGCATTCCACCCAGCGCATTTCCGGCTCCCTGGGAAGCGACTGAATCAATTCTCAGCTGACATGCGGGCCAATGTTGGTCTCGTGACCGCCGCTCATTCACCGCCGAGCGAGTCCACCTCTCTCGGCGGGAAAGGCGGATCCAGCGCCAACCAGTCCGGGCCGATGCCCACAACCCAAGATCAGTTACCGGAAGGAGAATCCATGAATCAAAAATTAATCGACCAGGTCATGCGGCGGACGGAGGCTCAGGCCTGCAGCGCCCCCCGCAAGGGCTTATCGCCAGCTCGGATGCAGGTCCAGTCTGGCCTACGCTGTATGGGGTGCATGGGGCTTCTGCCCCGACCGCACACCCCTGGCCCGCGGTACTGCACGCTGTGCCGACCCGGCGCCAGGCGGCACACGGTGTACGTGTCTTTCAAACGCAGTCACCCTCATGGATGGCAGTGCAAGTTCCTCGAGTGGAATCTCATAACGCCAGCGGGAAAGTCCGTCACTTTCAGCGATGCCAAATTGCTCTTGGAGATGGCACGGTGCGGGGGCGGGGTCCCCTATGCGCATTCGCTGCAGCATATCGCCGCCGGCATCAGGGCGGGACGGGGTACCTTCTATCTCAGGCTGACCGATGCACAGCATGCGAAGCTGCAACGCACGCTCCAGGCCTCTGGTCAGCACAACTAGCCAGGGACAATGCGAGCCATAGAACACCGGTCTTCTAAGCTGCATTTTAGCTGTTGTGAAAGCCGTCATACGCAACGCGCAATTATGCGCGCTGCGTATGACGGCCTATGAAGGGATGCGAAGTGACATTCGGACGGGCCATGACGCTTGGATCCACTCTCGACGATCTCAGCGCAATCTAGCATTTCCAACTCGGATCGCTCATTGACACTCAATTAAGTTCCATCGCCGTGGATGTTTTGCAAAACGCCGCGGTCGAGCCGTATGTCGATCGCTTGCTTGGCGGCATTCCCCTTCGTGGCACATTTCTTGCACACCGCCGAAGACATGACATGAAGAAATTCGCACTTACAAGGCTCCCATAAGCTGATGCCGGATCAGTAGACCAACTACGACGGCGGATTCGCAACTAAGAATCCACGACCTTTCGGTTAACAGCTAGATATTTGCCCATTGCAGCGTTGCTCAGAATTGCGCAACGTTACATGTTTTCAGTCTTTTACAGAAGCTTGTTCTCGCGGACCAAATTGTGGGCATTACCCACAATTCGCCACTATTTTGAACGAGTACACCCACAAAAATCCCCACATCGAAAATGGCATCCTTCTCCACTTTCGACTTTGCCAGCGATGAGTCAACGACCCGACTTCAATACCGTCAATCTACATCCCGCAGGTGCAGAGCCTTAAGCGACCGGAAGCGTGAGCCAATCGGCTCCTAAATACCTCTTTCGAGTCTTCCCGGAACTCGACCCCGAGTGCAATTCTGTAAAAGTAAGCTCTGGAGACAGGCAATCGCCCCACTAAATGTTGGAGATGCCGGCAATGGAAAACGGCAAGTGGCCTACTCACGACGAGAAAAGCGTTCGATACTCCGATCCTTCCAGCCCGCGCGCTCGCACATGGGCAAGGGCAAGGAATGCAAACCGTATTGCCGTCCTCGCCAGTTTTCTACTTCTTTTCACAGCTTGCAGATCCTCGCAGAACGTCAATCAGCCTTCGATCGTCTTTGTCCATATTCCACCGAGCCAATCTGGAGGGCCGGAACTGCTGGATGACCTTAGCGGTAAAGCGCTCAATTCCCCTCCAGGAGCAAAGATTGTGGCATATGCTCGCAACACCGAATGGTGGGTCCAGCCATTTCGGAGCCGCCCGTTTACGGAAATTGGGCCCGATGGGAACTGGAAATCCGCGACTCATCTTGGGACGGACTACGCGGTGTTGCTGGTTTCCCCTGGATATCAGCCTCCCGTGCGCATCAAGGAGCTCCCCGGGACAGGTGGGGGAGTGCTGGCTTTAGCGCTCACGAAAGGAAACGCTGGACCGCCTATTGCGCCCAAGATTCTCCACTTCAGTGGATATGAATGGGCGGTGAGTTCGTCTGCTGACTATCGCGGTGGCGAATTGAGCGACTATGAGCCTTCAAACGCCTGGGTCGATGATCACGGATATCTCCATCTCTTGATGAGCGAGGGAGAAGGCCAATGGCATTGTGCGGGCATACGTGTGACTCGGAGTCTCGGTTACGGCACGTACCGTTTCGTTGTTCAAGACACTGCGGATCTGCCGACATCCGCAGTACTCGCCATGTTTACCCGCGACGACCGGCAGAACCCAGAGGACGCGGCGGAAATGAACATCGAGTTAAGCCATTGGGGCAAACAAACGAATCGAAATGCTGATTATGTCGTCCAGCCCTACTATGTTCCTGAAAACACCGTTCACTACAATGTCCCTGCTGGGCCTGTGACCTATGAACTTCGCTGGCAGCCGGGGAATGCCACGTTCCGGACCTTCGCAGGAGGCTCAGCCGCCTCTGCCTCACATAAAATCATGGAGCACGTCTTCAAGTCAGGTATTCCCGTACCGGCGGCCGAAACGGTTCACATGAACTTCTATGATTTTCGCCACTCAAAAAGCGGATTGCATCACCCTGTCGAGGTTGTGGTGGAAAGGTTTGAATATCTTCCGTGACCCGATTTGGCGTAGGGCATTCGGGACTGGTCTCGTAGTCCCGTCATTGCTTCTCGTTGCGATCTCGGCATGGGCCGTCGACAACAGACGGGGCCTCCCGCAATATATGCACGATTCGTGGGGAGCAGACAAAGGCTTCATGGGAGGAACAATCTTCGCCATCGCAAAATCCCGCGATGGCTACCTGTGGCTTGGCACCGAACACGGGCTCGTCCGCTTCGATGGGTCCACCTTCACTGCCTTCTCGTCACCGCTACCAGATGGCCATCATGAGGGCGCGGTACGTGGTCTTGTGGAAGACGACCACGGCGATCTTTGGGCGCGACTCGATGGCCCCCGCCTGCTTCGGTATGAGAATGGCGCGTTTGACGATCCCGTAGCAAAATTCGGGCTCTCAGACGCAGCTTTCACGGCCATGTCGCAGGACACTCACGCGAAGTTGTTGCTCTGGGGGCCAAGAAACGGAACACTTCGATTTCGGAACGGCGAATTTGATCGGATATCTGCTTGCGATGGCATGAACGGAATCGTCATCTCTATTCTCGGCTCAAAGGATGGCACGTTGTGGCTTGGCGCGCGCGATGCAGGCCTGTACCAGGTACAGAATGGCAGATGTAATCAGATCTTCTCTGAGGTAAGGATCCAAAGCGTGAATGCGCTTGCTGCTTCGGAAGCTGGAGGCGTGTGGATTGGTTCAGAAGCCGGATTGTTCTTGTGGGAACATGGCGCGCTCGTTCCTCTGGATCTTCCCGAACAACTGCGCAAAGTACAGGTATTCGCGCTCACCAGAGATCACCACGAGAACCTTTGGGTTGGCACGGACCACGGCCTCTTCAGAATTGATCTTCTAAGCAGAAAAGTCACAGGGTTCCTCAACAGCACCGCCGGAACAGAGGTCTCGGCTGTCTATGAAGACAGCGAAGGCGAAATCTGGTTCGCCTGTGGCCGCACCCTACAGCGCTTGCGCGACGGCATGTTCGCTTCGTACTCCCTGCAGGAAGGTCAACTTCACGAGAACGGAGGTCCCATCTTCGTCGACACCTTCGGGCGCACCTGGTTTGCTCCGGTCTCGGGCGGCCTTTTTTTTCTGGAGAACGGGTCCATCCAGCGCGCTTCCGTGCCGGGCCTGAACAATGACGTAATCTATTCGATCAGCGGTGGCAACGGTGAACTGTGGCTCGGTCGCCAGCAAGGTGGTCTGACAAAGCTGACACAGCGCGGCGATAAATGGCTGGCCCGAACATACACTCACAAAGACGGATTAGCGCAGAACAGCGTATATTCGGTCGTCCGCGCACGTGACGGCACTGTATGGGCCGGCACTGTAAGCGGTGGTCTGAGCATGCTGCGCCACGGCCAATTCAAGACCTATTCGGTGAACAACGATCTCCAGTCCAACGCAGTCTTCTCTTCTATAGAGGCGTCTGATGGAACGATGTGGTTCGCTTTGGCTAGTGGGCTCGTTTCTTTTGCCGATGATCACTGGACGACTTATGGTGCGAACTCTGCAGAGCCATCACCGAATGTCAGGACCGTCTTTGAAGATTCCGGCAAGGTTCTGTGGATCGGCACTTCGCATGGTTTGGGGCGTCTTGAACATGGACGCATTGAAATTCCTCATGATCTGCCTGAGGACCTCACCGAGGATGTGCTCGGAATTGGGCAAGATGCTGAGGGGTTCATCTGGGTCGCAACAGCACACCATGTTCTTCGGGTGGACCGTGGTCCACTGCTCGCCGGCGCCCTCACTGAGAAGGACGTCCTAAGCTACGCGGCCGAAGATGGCCTGCTTGAAACTGATGGTGTGCGGCGCGATCGCTGCCTCGTCTCTGATTCCTCGGGACGCATATGGCTCTCGCGTCCACATTCGCTTGCCTTCGCGGATGTGCAAGCCGCAGATGGGTATCGGTGGCCGGCAAGCGTACGAATCGACTCTGTCTCAGGGGGAGAGCCCTATTCGCCGGGTAGACCCCTCAAAGTGCCCCCCAAAACTCGGAATATCACCTTTCGGTATTCCTCAACGGCCTTGTTCATGCCTGGGCGCATTCAGTTTCGCTATCGTCTCGATGAATATGATCAGACGTGGAGCCAGGGTGATTCCTTGCGTCAGGTTGTCTACACCAACCTGTCTCCAGGCCGTTATATCTTCCGGATCATGGCTTCCGACGCGCTCGGGGCCTGGAATGGTCCGGAGACGGATATTGCCCTCTACATTCGCCCCGCATTCTGGCAAACGTGGTACTTCCGCCTGTTGTGCGCTGTGGCTCTTGCGATAGGGGTCGTTTGGCTCTACCGCGTTCGGATGATTCGTTACAGTGAGCACCTCAACCGCCGTTTCCAAGACCGGCTGGCCGAACGCACCCGCATTGCGCAGGATCTTCACGACACCCTACTGCAAGGAGTCTTGAGTGCGTCGCTACAACTGGACATTGCCCAAGACCACCTGCCCGACGATTCGCCCACACGTCCCATGCTTGTTCGGGTTCTGCAACTGATGCGCCAGGTCACCGAAGAAGGACGCGAAGCATTGCGGAGTCTTCGCTCTTTCAATCGCGATCTAAATATTGAGGCGTCATTTGCCCGCATGTCTCAAGCGGAGGGCCTGACACACTCGGCCACCTACAAAGTTCATGTTGAAGGCGAATCACGCCTGCTCATGCCAGCAGTGGGCAACGAGGTGTACTTCATTGGCCGAGAAGCCGTACTGAATGCATTCACGCATGCGCAGTCACGCAACATCGATGTCACCATTGAATATGGTGCGCGCGCTTTCCGCCTTCTGGTGCGCGATGACGGCTGCGGAATTGATCCGCAGATTCTGAAGATCGGACGGAACGGCCACTGGGGTTTGGCGGGTATGCGCGAGCGTGCTCAGGCAATTGGTTCTGTTCTTAAGATCCAGAGCCGCGTCTCAAACGGGACAGAGGTAGAACTATCCGTTCCATCGGTGATTGCATTCGCTGACATAAATACGCGTCGTTCATGGTGGCCTTGGCGTCGCAACAAGGATTATCCTCAAGAACGCGAGAAGAAGCAGTCGCCGCCATGAGAAAACCGCCCGATCCAATTCGTGTCCTGTGCGTCGACGATCACCCGCTTATGCGCGAGGGAATCGCGGCTGTCATTCGCAATGAGCCCGATATGCTTCTCGTTGCGGAGGCAGTTAACGGGCAGGATGCCATCCTCCGCTTTCGTGAACATCAGCCGGATGTTACCTTGATGGACTTGCGTCTTCCCGATATCAGCGGCATCGACGCAGTGCGCGCGATTCGCAATGAGTTCAGTGGCGCTCGCATCATTGTGTTAACCACATTCGACGGCGATGCTGATATCCGCCTCGCGTTGGAGGCAGGCGCCCAAAGCTACATGCTCAAAAGCATGCCGCGACGGGAGCTAGTCGAAACCATCCGAAAAGTACATGAGGGCAGGCGTCACATTCCGTCGGAAGTCGCGGCTCAACTTGCTGAGCACATGGGGCAGGAATTCTTGAGCCGGCGAGAAATCGAAGTTCTGGAAAGGATCGCCGGAGGCAATCGCAACAGTGACATCGCCTCCATGCTCTTCATTAGCGAGGAAACCGTGAAGGGCCATGTTAAGCACATCATGGAGAAACTCGGCGCTAGCGACCGCACTGAAGCGGTGGCCATCGGCGTGCGTCGCGGCATCATCAGACTCTAGTTGATCCGCCGCCTCCCCCCCGAACGGGTTACTTTTCCCAGCCCCATCAGCAGTATCTGCAAAAGCCTCCTTATCGGGCTAGTAGTTGTGGACTGAAAAGCGGATATTTACTCCAGAACGACGTTACGCCATGCAAATTTCAGTGAATGTCGTCGCGATCTTGTCGCATGGCCGGGAAAAGCCGGAGAGCTTTGTGCTTTGCTCGCTGGCATGGTGAGTCCGAGCCGTGCCGAGCGAGGAATCTGCAGTACAACTTGTGGCGGGACAGGGCTGGCCTCGGCCGCTTTGTGATTGAGGAACGTTATCTTGACGATGCGGCCGCGGCCATCCATCGTGCCAGTCCGCACTACAAATCCTACCTTTCGAGAGTCAATGATCTCGCAGAGCGTACTGCCCTCGTGCTCGACCCGTTCGATGTCGCCTGTAAGTCTGTGATCAAGCAAGCCTAAAGGAGAAATGCTATGAAGAAATCCACCAAAGCTTTGCTCCCGGGAATTGTTGCGGGCGTTCTATCCCTGGGTTCAACCGTTGTTGCACAGACTGGAGATTCTATGAACAAGAAACCTACGATTGTTTTTGTCCACGGACTTTGGGCGGACGGTTCCTGCTGGAGCAAAGTAATCGCTCCGCTTGTAGACAAGGGATACAAGGTACTCTCGGTGCAGAATCCCACCACCTCCCTAAGCGACGATGTGGCCGCGACCAAGAGAGTGCTTGACCGTGCCGACGGCGACATAGTTCTTGTCGGGCATTCTTGGGGTGGGTCGGTAGTCACCGAAGCGGGCGCGGATCCGCGGGTCAAGGCCCTGGTATACATCGCGGCATACGCACCGGATAAAGGCGAAACCGTGGGTTCTCTGACCGAGAGCGTTGCTGCCACAATCCTTCTGGGCTTCCTTCAGAATGCAAACGGGTACTTGACGCTGTCGAAAGAAGGAGTTGTCAAAGCGTTCGCTACAGATTTGAGCCCGAAAGAGCAGGATTTGGTCTACGCTGTTCAGCCCCCGGCTTCCCAAAAAGTATTCGGCGATGTCAGCGTTAATGCCGCCTGGAGAACCAAACCATCCTGGTATGTGGTTGCTTCCGAAGACAACACAATTAATCCTGAGCTCGAAAAGAGAATGGCAAAAAGAGCCAATGCGAAAACGACCATTTTAAAAAGCAATCACGTTGCGATGCTCTCCAAACCGAATGAAGTGTTGGACGTGATATTGGATGCCGCGAATAGCGTCGGTAGATGAATTCCCCGGAAGCTAACCTGTACTTACTCATATTGGATCGCCAGCTAAGCACATTCGTCGCACGAAATAACAAATCTAACCAAAGAAGGAGCATTTTCATGACTGATCCGCGTAAACCCACAATCGTCTTTTGCCACGGCATCTGGGCCGATGGCTCGTGCTTCAGCAAGGTCATCCCCACATTGCAAGCGGACGGCCATCAGGTCATTGCAGTTCAATACAGCCTAGAGTCATTCGAAGAGGATGTGGCCATGATCAAGCGCACGCTCAACCGTGTCAGCAGCCCCGTTCTCCTCGTAGGTCACTCCTATGGCGGCGCCACCATCACCGCTGCGGGAGTCGATGAACGAGTGGCTGGACTCGTCTACATTGGAGCGGTTGCGCCCGATGTCGGCGAGACTGTTCAGGACCAACTCAACAAGTATCCCTCGGACATCTTTTCGCGCGTCGAGGTCGCTGACGGTTACGCCTGGATGCTTCCGAACGGGACTGAGTTTTTCTGTGGCGATCTTTCGGAGACAGAGCAGAAGCTGGTTTGGGCGACACACTTTCCACCTCACGCCGACCTTTTCACGCAGCAGTGCGTCCAGAGCACTCCCTGGAAGTCGAAGCCCAGCTGGTACGTCCTCTGCCTGCAAGACCATACGGTGCATCCCGACCTTCAGCGGTGGGTATCCAAACGCATGGGTGCGACTGTGATTGAGGTGGAAAGCAGTCACGTGCCGATGCTCTCGAAACCGGATGTCGTCATTGACGTGATTCGCAAAGCTGCCGCAGCCGTAATGGAGAAGAAGGGGACACTGGCGTACTCCTCTTAGCCGTGTGGGGGAGATCCACCGCGAGGACGATCTCTCCTGCAAGCTACTCGCCTAAATTCGGAGGCTGACAATGAAGGTCGACAAAGTAACTGATTCGGCATCGGCACATTCTGCTTTAGCTCCTCTTTCAACCCCACTTGAGGGCTGGCAACAAGTTGGGGAGCTGCTGCGCTTGCTGCTGGCAGATTTCTTCACCCTCTACTTCAAGACCAAAAATTTCCACTGGCACATGAGCGGCGCTCATTTTCGCGACTATCATCTTCTCCTTGACGAGCAGGCGGAAGAATTATTCGAAGCAACCGATACAATCGCGGAAAGAGCAAGGAAGATCGGGGAGACCACACTTCGTTCAATCGGCGATATTGCCCGCTATCAACGCTTGACCGACGCTGATGCCAGCGAGAACGATGCCGTCTCTATGCTGCGGGCCCTCTGCAAAGATAACAGTGCATTGGCGAAATTTATGCGGGAGGCTCATGAGGTTTGTGATGCAACGGGTGATCTTGCTACGGCGAGCTTGCTGGAGAACTGGATTGACGAAGCTGAACGCAGGTCTTGGTTCTTATCCGCAACGGTCAACGCTGGCTAGTTCACCGGCCTTCTCCACGAGATTGAAAACCGCGTTGCATCACGGATTGGACAGACCCAGAAAGTTCATGCAAGCAAACCACGTTGTCTTTCGTCGTTAAAATGGGAAACGTGTCGAAGAGTGCGTTTATACCGAGAATCATTACCTGTGCCGGTGGAGAGATCATCCTTCAAACGGAGCGGGACCTCTTTGCGTACGATTTATGGCATTTCGCGCCTGCAAGGCGCGCAGGCGACTTTATATATGTATCGGGCATTATTGTGACGAGAGTTCCAGACCGTGTTCCCGGTCCAGAGACGTTTTCGGACTCCCTTCGCGGTGCCTTTCGGGAATTGGGCCAACAACTGCAGGCATACAAAAGCAGTTTCAAAGACATCGTGATGCTGACAACATTTCACGACTGGTCTGCCCCGGAGTTCTCAGGCGATGCCAAGGCACAAGCAAGGGCATTCCAAGCCGTTAAGAATGAGTTCATTGCCAAACCACACCCGGCTTGGACGGCAGTTGGGACTACCGGCTTCGTTAGAGAAGACGGAATACTTGAGTTGCAGGCTGTTGCGTACTCACCCGGAGTTTAGCTGCCGCTCGTTGACGCGTAGTTGCGTTCTTACACTGAAACGGGCTTCTCTGAAGTCAATTGGGTAGTTTCTACTGACCCCTTGTTTGAGACAGTTTCTTCCCTACTGTCACGGCGTTCTCGATTCTGAACCCTTCGCCTGGCACGATCTCTGAATCTAGGGTGAAAAGCGCAGTGTTGCGGAATATCGTTCTGCCTCGGTCTTATCGTGCGCTTGCGCTTCGAATTCCTCTGGGGTTTGGTAACCGAGCGCGGAATGCAGCCGTCTCTGGTTGTAGTAGCCGCCGATAAACTCCTCAATATTACTGCGCAAATCCTCGAGGTCGCGGTATTCGTTAGCGTAGATTTCCTCGCGTTTGAGCGTCTTGATGAAGCTCTCGCGAGACAATGCTGATGAAGCTGAGCATCTCGCGATATGGCAGCGAGGTCCGATCGGTGGAAGGCATAAAATTTGGATCAATAGGATCGCCGCAGCTCAATCGCAGTTCAGACATGGCTCTTCTCGATTCTGAAGTGGCAATGCTCCGAAACCAGTCAGCCCGTGTCTCCTCAATGCTGTCGACTTGAGCAGTCTTTTTCGTGCTCTATGTAGGCGGGCTTTCACGGATGAGAGCGAAATACCGAGTGCACTGGAGATTTCTTTCATTGAACAACCTTGGGACATCCAAATCTCGAGAGCAGACCTCAGCTTCGGCTCCAATTTCTCAACTGCACGAGATATGTTGGCGAGCCGTTGTCGTTGATCGTAGGTTTGTTCTGGGTTCAAGGACGAATCCCGAAAATCGATAGAGAAGTCTTCGTTCTCAGATGAAGCGGCTGGTTCAACGAACAGTCTGGCTTGGACGCGGCGCTTGCGGACCAGCATAAGGGCAGAGTTGATGGCGATCTGTGTTAGCCAGGTTTTGAATGCGGATCTTCCTTCGAAGCTCTGCAGATTCAGATAGGCGCGAAGGAAAGTGTCCTGTAGTACATCGTCAGCATCTTCTCGGTTCCGGGTGATCCACAACACTTTGCGGTGTATGGCCGGCGAGTATTTCCTTTGAAGCTCTTCGAATGCCGAGATCGATCCGGATTGTGCAGCGAGCACAAGGTCCGAATCGCGGCGGGCCGATCCGTACGCATGGTCTTCAGAAAGCGACATGCTCAACCTCCGT
>Ga0157375_10001706_pt1 | contig 18865 bp, 18 predicted proteins | sample M35metaG_FD_115311 | JGI IMG/M metagenome (GOLD analysis project Ga0157375, IMG submission 115311) | Miscanthus rhizosphere microbial communities from Kellogg Biological Station, Michigan, USA - M3-5 metaG | ecosystem: Host-associated > Plants > Roots > Rhizosphere > Soil | place: USA: Michigan... | reverse complement strand
TCCGAAACGTGCATCTGGTCGGTATGCGGATGTCCGAAATAATCCAGCCAGCTGCCTTCATTGAAGTTCGTTACATCCACTACAAGTGTGTCGCCTTCCCAGCGTCCAACAGAGTGACCGAGCCAGGTCGCTCCCTGGAGCTTGTCCTTGGCGGGATGCGGGCGTCCGTCCATGAAGATCTCGCGCCAGACGTGCGTGCCGCCTTCAAACACCTGGTAGATACGCTTGAGTTCTGGCTGCTGCAGAATGACCATCGGATACGGAGTGGCATATAGCCGGGGACCGCCGGGAGGCAGGCAAAATCCCTCCGGATCGTATTTGGATTCATTCTTGGAATGGTAGTTGTAGACCGCTGCCGACCAGGGCAGAAAAGGTATCCACGGTTCAGAAGCCGCGCCGCCGCGACCCCGGGCACCACCGCCTCGCCCACCACCGCCAGCGTTAGCATCGGGTGCTGCCGCTGCGGCCTGAGCGCCAGCGGCAGGTGCACCCCCCGCCGGGGCTGCTGCAGGAGCTCCACCGCCTCGACCGGCTCCCCGTCCACCACCACCCGCTTGTGCGCCGCCTGCTGCAGCGGCTCCGCCGGCAGCCGCGCCACCACCCCGACCGCCACCGCCGCCGCGACCTCCGCCACCACCAGCGTTAGGCCGATTGGTTGCATTATTGGCCATGTTGGTGATGTACGGAAGGCTCCACATTCCATCGACGTCGCTCGGCGTGCGTCCCAGGTTGACAGTGCCATCTGGAAGACGGGGTGTTGGTTCCGTAGCTGCGCCGTTGCCACCACGTCCACCGCGTCCACCGCCGCCTGCACCACGCCCACCGGCGCCTCCGGCAGCATCCTGGCTGAAGGAAATCAGGGTCATACCCAGCATCAGAACTGCCGCGACCACGATTATCAAGGACCGACCGAGAAAACGGTTCCGCACAGGAAACCTCCTTACTTCACTTCTTGTTGATTACGGGGTCACGCCTTCGCTCGAGGCGGCGTTGTACGGCTTGCCATTCACAGTGATCTGGCTGCCATTGACTTTTGCACTGCCGTCCTTCGCCATGGATCCATTAAGGCTCACGACCATACCGACCTTTAGAACGTCCCGCGACAGCCCGTTACCGAGCACGCCGTTAGGGCTTCCCAGTTCGACAGCGAAGTTGGTGACCTTGCTCGTGGCCGGATCCTTCACATCAACGTAGAAGTAAACGTGTGGATTCTGCCACTTGACGTTGGTAATAACGCCGGTCAACGTTACCCGCTTGTTGCCATCGAACTCAGCGGAAAAGGAATGGTGCGCGAATGCCGGGACTGCAAGCGCAAGCACGGTGACAGAAGCAACGAGCGCAAGAACTCTTGCCTTCATATGAATCGAACCTCCCAATTTTTTGCCTATTGATAATGCCAATGCCCCTAATACGTCGTCAAGAACGGATTGGATACGAATTCCTGACACCACAGGACCTTCTGGAACGTCTATTATTGTCGCGTGAAGCGATCTGCGATTCTTTTGCTTCTGTGTACGTTGGCGGTTTCCTGCGGGTCTCCCGTCGCGGGTCAGGCGCCGGCCGCACCGGCGCCGCTGTCTCCCGACAGCCTGCGGACCTGGCTGACGGTCATTTCCTCCGACGAATTTGAGGGCCGCGCCACCTTCTCCCCCGGACTCGACAAAGCTGCCGCCTACATTGCCGACCGGCTGAAGGACGCCCGCGTTCGTCCCGGCGGAGACGATGGTTCTTACTTTCAGAAAGTCGAGGTCGTCACAGCCCAGTCGTCAAATCAATCCACGTTGACCGTGGAAGTAAATGGGGAGTCTCGCACTTATCGCAACGGCGAGGACGTTTTTTTCGAGCCGTTTGTCGGAGGGAAACGAACTCTCACCCTGAATGACGTCGAGTTTGTTGGGTACGGCCTCCATATCGGTTCTCTCCACGACGATTACGCGGGACGTGATGTCCGTAACAAGGCTGTATTGTGGCTGGGCGAAGGCGTGCCTGCTTCGTCGGTGGATGTGCCCGGCGCTGGCCGTTTTCTCGAAAGCCGTTCCTCGACCGCACTGGAAGAGATGGGAGCGGCTGCATCGCTGACCCTTAGCCGGTCTCTCCGCGGACGAAGGTTCTTCGGTTCCTCGACTTTTACGACCACCCAGCGGCTGGACTTTCCACGAGCTCCTGACATCAGTGTCTCCGACGACGTGCTTGCGTTCATTTTCAGCGCATCGGGGGTTAACTACGATGAGAACAAGGCACGCGCTGGACTTCTTGAAGATCTGACTCCGTCAACGATCAAGGGTGTGAAACTCACGTTTAATCTAGATGCGGAATACCGCGTCACCAATATGAGAACGACACAGAACGTCGTGGGCTTCATTGACGGGAGCGATCCGCAACTCAAGAACACGTATGTTGCTTTTGGCGCTCACTATGATCACCTCGGAATCGATGAGGATTCCCGTACGGGGCCGGATGTGGACCGTATCAACAACGGCGCCGACGACGACGGGTCCGGGACAACGGCCCTGATCGGGCTCGCGAGCGCTTTCATGGCAGGGCCTCGGCCGCGGCGATCCCTGATGTTCGCCTGGCACGCCGGGGAAGAGCGCGGCCTTTGGGGATCCCAATTTCTCGCGGACCATCCGCCCGTACCGATCGACAGCATCGTCGCCCAACTCAACATCGATATGATCGGTCGCAACCGGGATAACCTGGATTCCGAGGAAAACACGGTCTATGCAGTTGGCGCAGACCGCATCAGCACAGAACTCCATAATCTGCTGGTTGATGCCAACGCCAGTTTAAGCGTTCCCCTGCACATCGATTTCGAGATGAATGATTCTGCGGATCCCGAGCGCATCTACTTCCGCAGCGACCATTTCAGCTATGCGGCAAAAGGCATTCCCATCATTTTCTTTTTTACGGGCCTACATCCGGATTACCACCAGGTGACGGACTCCGTGGAGAAGATCCACTTCGATAAGCTGGCCCACATCACCAATCTGGTCTATCAGCTAGGTCTTCGGCTCGCTAACCTTGATCACGCGCCAGTGCGCGATTTCAAGGGACCGCGAACAGGCCGGGGATTTTCGGGCAAGTTGAACTAAGCAGTGCGCCGGGGAGCGGTGGGCATTTGGTCGCTATGAACCTGCGGGCGGCACAATGACTGGTATGAAGTCTCGCCCGTTTCGGCGATAGGATGCGAAGTCATCGCGATCTACCGTGATGACCTGGCAGTCACGCATTAACTCCGTCATGCGGATGATGCATGCGTCCGCCAGATCTATTTCGCGGTCCTCATATTTCTTAAGCAGCGCCAACACTGCCGCAGTCTGGGCCGACAGATCGAAAGCCAGAATGATTTCGTCAGCGCGAATCATCTCTACGATAGCGGCAGGCCGTCCGGTCATCGCAGCCGCTTCAGTCATCGCCTCCGGACAGGAATAGAAGGGAGGTCCGATACGCTGGAGAGTCTCACGTGCCCAACGATGGTGCGTATCCTTGCGATTGAGCGCAGCAATCAGCGGGCCCGCATCCAGAATATGCTTCACGTGCGGCTTTTCTTCCAAATCCGGCGGTACTTTTTGTTCGTGCTGAGATCCGCGGGGCCGTCCATGGAGCCGAAGTGTCGCTCGATAACCGAGAGCTTGCCGGCGCTCTGGAGTCGGGACTCGAGAGCCTGCCGCGCTATTTCACCTTGCGCAAGTCCTGTCCGGCGAGATTCCTCTTTCAAAGCGTACGCCAGTTTCTCACCCAGCCGTATCGTTAGCGTGTCACCCATAAGGTGACCGTAACACGAAGACGGCAACAGTGCAATACACGCTCGCTGTGATGGAACTACGCCACAATCCGCTCGGGATGCGTGTAGACATTCATGCTGTCTCGCTTGAGGAACCCCACCAGCGTGAGATGAAACCGCTCCGCCAGATCCACAGCCAGCGACGATGGCGCTCCGACAGCGGCGATAAAGGGTATGCCCGCCACCACGGCCTTTTGAACGATCTCGTAACTGACTCGACCGGAGACCAGCAGAACGTGATTAGAAAGGGGAAGCCTTCTCTCCGACAGAGCCCAGCCAATGATTTTGTCGAGAGCATTGTGTCGGCCGACGTCTTCTCGGAGCACCACAAGTTCGCCTTCCGGCGTGAATAACCCGGAGGCATGGACACCTCCCGTTGTTGCGAATGTGGCCTGGGCATCGCGCAGCCTGTCGGGAAGACTGTGCAGCAATGAACGACGAACCTTAAGGCTGGATTTCGCAATCGCGCCCCTGACTTCGAGCGATTCGATAGTCTTCTTTCCGCACACTCCGCAGCTGGCATTGCTGTAGAACTCGCGATCGAGCACCCGGCCCTTACGATTCTGAGCCAGCTGGACGTTGATTACGCTGCCCCCCACGTCTTCAGGCGATGAATGAGTTGGCCCGACTGAAAGAATCTCGTCGGCCGAGGTGACCACCCCTTCGCCGTAGAGAAATCCCCGGACGAGTTCTTCGTCATGGCCCGGAGTGCGCATCAGAACAGTCGTCGGTATTCCGCCGATTCGAACTTCCAGAGGAGCTTCTGACGCCACCCAGTCCGGAGTCATGACCCCTTCGCTTCCCGCGCCCGAGACTCGAAAAACATTGGTCTGAATAGCGGGTTCATCGTCCGACAGGTAAGGATTATGCGGGGTGTCACTCGCGGGGCGTTCCGACATAGTTCTATGGCGTTTACCCATCACCTTGTTTCACCAGTACCGTTTGCCAACGTAGGACTTTTCTTAATGTCAGCTTCTGTAATCTCCAGGATTGTTCGCGAGTTAAAAAGCTAAACCCGGCGCGCTGATACCCGTGCTCCATTATTCGGGCTCTCCCCGACTCGGATTTAGGGGAGAGAAATTTGAAATTTGGAGAGTCCGGGGATCTCAAAACCGAAATTACAAGATCTCAAATTGGACCGGAACTCACAACAACAGCCCGTCCAATCTACCCTCTTGTAATTTCGGTTTTGAGATCCCCGGACTTTTCAATTTCAAATTTCCCTGCTCTAAATCCAAGTTCAGGGTTGAGTAGTCGTCCCCTAATTGAGCGCCTTGCCGAAGAATTCGAGCATTCTTCCCCAGGCCAACTCTGCCGCTTCCCGCTTGTAGTTGTGACCCGTGTCATTGGCGAACGCGTGGCCTGCGTCATACCGGTAGGACTCGAAGGTCACACCGCCGGCTTTGAGTTTCTTCTCCAGTGCATCGAGTCCAGAGATGGGAAAGAATGCGTCGTCTTTGGCAAAGTGTCCCTGCAAGGGCATCTTGATTCGTGCGGGGTCGATGTATTCCAGTGGAGGGAACCCATACCAGGTCGCTGCGGCATCGGCTTCCGGAACATTCACTGCCGCAAGGAGGGTCAACGCCCCGCCCATACAAAACCCTGTCACGCCCACTTTCGCGCTTCCCCTCTTCAGAAACTGTACGGCGCCGCGGATATCCTGGCCCGCTACTTCTCCAAAATTCAGGTTTCCCATCAGATGCTGCGCTTCCTGAGCTTCAACGGTGACCTGGCCGCGGTACAGGTCCGGCACGAGCGCGCGATATCCCGCCCCGGCCAAACGATCGGCAACAGCTCTTATTTGGTCGTTCAGTCCCCACCACTCCTGGATAACGACGACTCCCGGCGCTGGCGAGCCGTTCGCCGGCTCGGCATAATAGCCGCTGACTTCCTTTCCATCAGGCCTGTTAAAAGTGAGTGTTTTCATTCGCGAATTGTAGAGTCAGGGGGACGGACCACTCAACCCCCAAACTCCTGGGATGCTTGACTCTTGAAACCTACAACACGAACGGTGAGTTACTGCTTAACGAAATTTTGATGCTACTTAACAGCATCTTGATTTGACGTGGCGCCCGCGAAAGTCTAGAAAACCCGCGACACGATGAATGTGTCTGCGACAATGAAGTCGCCGTTTGTCTTTTTCTCAATGATTCTCAACCTCTCGAGTCCATGATCTTGGGGTCATGGACTTCTTTTTCGGCAACTTGAAGGTTCTACAGGAAAGTTGTAGGCAAGCCTGCCGCCTTTTGGCCTCTTAGCGAAATTTTAACTACGTCTTTATGTGATCTTTATTTGACGCTCTTCCACCGAAGCGGATAAAAATTCCCAATCGACACAGTGTAGTGTTGGTGGACGACGAAGTCTTCGGGGTCGGGTACCTCGAGGGCTTTTTTTGTTTTTATAACCCAACCCAGGACGATGAGGTCCATGGCCGTAACAGAGGCGGCTGTGGACCTTTTTTATTTGTGAACTCATCATCGGGAGGATCGCATGGGATCAATGACACTGTCTGACAAGGTTCGGCGGCTCGGAGAAAGACTCCGGCTGCCGGAGTGGCGCCGGTTTGGCGCACTTCTGCTTACGGGAAAGCTGATGGGCATCGCCGTCCTGATGCTGGGAATACTAGTCTTCAATCCCAGCCTTCTCGGCTTCGGAGCTCTTGCCCAGACAGCGGACACACTGAAAGCAACCGACATCGTAAATCCCTTCAATACCGTCTGGACGCTCGTCGCAGCGTTTCTCGTTTTCGGCATGCAGGTGGGATTCACAATGCTGGAAGCGGGCTTTTGCCGATCGCGCGAAACAGTCAACGTTCTGATGGAATGTATCGTAGACACCTGCCTCTGCGGCCTGCTGTTCTTCGCGTTCGGCTTCGCATTCATGTTCAGTCATGGCAACGGATTCATCGGAATGAACTGGTTCTTCCTCCAGGGCGCGCCGGCTACTTACGAAGCATCGGGCGTTGCATTCCTCGCCTTCTGGCTATTCCAATTCGCGTTTGCGGATACGTGCTCGACGATCACTTCAGGCGCAATGATCGGTCGAACCGGGTTTGTCGGCGATCTCATTTACAGCTTCGCCGTTTCCGGCTTCATTTATCCGATCATCGGTCACTGGGCGTGGGGCCCGGATGGGTTCCTTGCGACAATGGGCAGTGCCGGAAATTTTCTTCCTTCGCTGGGAATGAATTTCCATGACTTCGCCGGTTCGACTGTTGTCCATACGATCGGTGGAATGGTCGCTCTCGCTGGAGCGATCGTTCTTGGTCCTCGTCTTGGAAGAAGGTTCAAGCGTGACGGCGGCGGGCCTATGATGCCCCACGATCTGACGATCGCCGCGTCGGGTGGACTGCTACTCTGGTTCGGCTGGTATGGATTCAATCCCGGAAGCACGCTGTCTGCGATGGACTTTCAGGGAATCGGCCGGGTTGCGGCGAACACCACGTTGGCCGCATGCGCTGCAGGTCTTACGGCCATGGCGGTTGCGTACGCGATGTCGAAGAAGTGGGATGTCAGCTTCACGGTCAATGGATTTCTTGCCGGTCTGGTCGCGATCACCTGCCCATGCTACTGGGTAAGCCCGGTCGGTGCGATCATCCTTGGCGGTGTCGCTGGAGTGATCGTCGTCGCGGCTGTAGAGGTTCTGGAGTACCTGCGAATCGATGATCCGATCGGCGCTGTGCCGGTCCACGGCATCTGCGGTATCTGGGGAACCCTTTCGCTGGGTCTGTTCGCAAGCGGTCAATACGGGGCGACCGGACCGATCGCCGCCGACAACTCCGCTCCGCTCACCGGGCTCTTCTATGGCGGCGGCTTCCAGGTATTCGCCGCTCAGGCCATTGGCAGCGTGATCGTTACGGCTGCCACGTTCGCGGTCGCGATGGCCGTGATGTTATTCGTCAACGCTCTTGGGCAACTGCGCGTTTCGAAGGAAGGCGAAGCTTACGGGCTCGATTTGCACGAGCACGGCATTCCGGCCTATCCCGAGTACGTGATCACCGCAGCCGGACGTCCCGATGGCATGGTGGAATTCACGACACCAGCGCCTCATGGTGCGACGGCAGCTTCAAAGCTCGCGCACTAGCCAATTAGGGGACGGACTACTCAACCCCCAAACTCCTGCGGGATTTTCGATCTGCTCGCAATTGTCAGGAGTTTGGGGGTTGAGTAGTCCGTCCCCTAATTGACTTTCAGGCCGACTTCGTCGCGGCGTCCTCGCGAACTGCACGTTCCCTCGCAGCGCGACGAACGATCTCGTCCATATGGCGGGTCAATTCGCCGTTCCACCTTTCAAAAGTCGAAGCGAACGACGACATGCGTTTGTAGAGTCTACGCACACCGGCCATCTGGATGCCGACGAGCAGGGCCTGAAACTCCGAAAGGATGCCAATCGCAAACGCCAAATCCTCTCCTTCCAGGTTGGAGAGAGCGCCGAACTGATCCATGGACCGGTACTGGAACAAAATCATCCGCGACTTGATTTGAGCATAGCGGCTGCCTTCCAAAATCTCGCTGGCTTGAACTCCGGCGATCAGGCTGGCGGTATCCTGGATCTGGACCGCAGAGAAAAATCCAAACATACCCGCAAGGTGCTCTATGCCACCGTCCCGCGCTGCAGCCCAACCCCGGGCAGCATGCTCGATAAAATTTGGATAGTACAGAGTGGCAAACAGATCGCAGGGCGTCTCCACGTCGATGTCGCTTTCACTGCGATCGGTCCCACTCGCATTGAAGATTACATGAGCCGTTTCGTGAGCAAGAACGTAAGCGAGGACGAGACGGGTTAGCCATCGGGATTCCGGTGTCGCCGCAACTCGGTGCTGATCCGGCCTTTCCTCCCCGCTGCGCACGCTGTTCAGGCGTTCGTGACTAATCGTAGCTCCGGCCCTGAGCACATCTTCAGGAAAAGCCAGGGGGGACGGGTACCAGAAATGTCGCCGGGCATCGACGAAAATGCTTTCCAAATATTGGGACGAGTTTTGGAAGTCGGCAGTCAGTGCCCGCTCGATTGAAGCGCCACCAATCTCATTGCTGCGCAGGTGAGGTGTGACGTTGGAGAATTGCTTTCCTTTCGTGGCCAGCAAAAAGTGAACGCGCCAAATATTCTCCAGCGACTTGATGAACCCCGATGGGATAACGATGTAGTGATAGGCGTCAATGGATCGAGTAAAAGGTGATCCATCCTCGCTATCCACGATCCTGACGCAGACCGAATCTCCCGACGGGATGGAGGCATCCCTGAACACCTTTCGCGCGAAAGTCAGCGCCGACTGCGATAACGCCTGCAATCGATACTCGGCGATGCTTCTGTAATTAGCCAGATTACGTTGCCACGATTCCGGTGCCGTATCAGGAATATCAATTTCGGGGCGCAGCGGTTCGGCGATCGAACAAAAGCCAAGCAGGTCGTCGAGCGACTCCGCGAACTTCGCGTGAGGCCCCGGGCCGCTGACGGCCACCGCCTGACGAAAAGAAGTAAGTATGTCAGGCATTGGTTACCTCCACTCAGTACCGATCAGATTTGCGGTTGCCTTACCAGCATATATCGCCTTCCGTCACGCCGTTGGTTAAAACCATGCGGACGAACTCAGCCTTGCCACTGTTAAGCCTTGATAAAATTAGGCGACTACGGCTTCAAGCATGGCGTACATCTGGAACTCGCTTGCGGGCGTGTTGCCGAAGATGCTGCCATCCGCGCGGGTCAGATACTGGTCAACGACTTCCTTGCTGTTCAAACCCATGGATTTCCGCATATCGAATCCCAGTTCACCGAGAAACTCACTCTCACGTCCCACGGGAAGACCGAAGATCCAGGGCTCTTCCGCAGTCAGGCGCAGGAAACGAAGCATCATCGGGCGGTACTGCTCCGGAACCTTTTCCATATCGATATTCGCAATACCCTGGATTACGTTGTCGAAGGTGTAGTCAAAGACAATGGCGCTGCCCCGAGGTGAGTTGTTTGCGACCCACTGAAGGGTGCTCCTGGCGGCATTCGCACGCAAATACATGGTGACGCCTTCCCAATTGAAGAATGTCTTTTGGTCCGTCCGATAACCAGCCCGACCCAGCGCGGCGCCGAGATCATCGTGCAGAAAGTCCACGGGCACATATGTCAGATTCTCCGGGGGGTCACCAATCGCCTCGAGCAAGCGGCGGATCTTGAGCGCCTGCGTAACAGGCGCATCAACTTCGAAAACACGAGCGTTCTTGAGTGCTTCCTTGAACCGATAGGCGCGAGTATCGAATCCGGCGCCCAGGATGACGACTTGCGTAGCGCCTTCCCGGAGTGCTGCCAGCATTCGCTCATCAATGAATCGGGTTCGAGGAATCAGGCCGCGGGCATTGGCCATAGCTTCCGCGTCACTCGCGACGACATCGTAAGGCTGTCCCCACAAACGCGCGGTATCGGTAACTTCGGCGAGGATTCTGACTTCGTCGGGCCCGAGTAGTTTTGCCGCCATCCAGTCGGGGTTTTGCACGCGGGGGTCCGGTTCCAGGGCGCCAAAAGCGCGAGCGGCAGCCGTCCAAATGCAAGTTCGAGAGAGTTTGCTCATAGTCGGGAGTACTAATCGGACTGTCCGGTAACTAACCGATACCCGATGCCCGGCTCAGTTCGCAAATAGCGCGGTCGAGCCGGATCCGTTTCAAGCTTTCTCCGAAGCTGAACCATGTACACGCGCAAATAGTGCGTCTGCTCGGTGTGGTTTGGCCCCCACGCCTCGTTCAGTAACTGGCCGTGAGTAACAACCTGATCGGCATGCCGGATGAGTGCCTGAAGCAGCTTGAACTCGATTCGCGTCAGATGCGTCTCCTGTCCATTCGCGATCACGCAGCGCTTTGAGAGATCGATCGCAACATCTCCAAGGTGAAAAATGCCTTCAGCATTTTCACGGTGAACCGAAGTTCCTCGGCGGATGGCCACACGAAGCCTCGCGAGCAGTTCACCGACGGCGAAGGGTTTGTTCACGAAATCATCCGCGCCCGCATCCAGCGCCAGGATTTTGTCGCGCTCATGCGCGCGAACGGAGAGCACGAGTATCGGCAGATTCCGATTCCACCTCCGCACAGCGTGAATCACCTCGATGCCATCCGCATCCGGGAGGCCCAGATCGAGGACGATGAGGTCGGGTTGCCGCGCATGGACCTGCTGCAATCCCTCGGCAACGGACGCGGCCTCGCGCATTCGGTAGCATTCAGCTCCGAGAGTCGTTCGTAAAACGCGACGGATCTCGGCATCGTCTTCGATGAGCAGAATCTCCGCTCGAGGTTCGGTCGTGGCCTGGCTTGTCATGCTGTAGAGCCTTCCGTGAGTTCAGTCAAATCCGGTGGAGAGCCTCCAATAGGCAACTCAATCGATAGTAGCGCACCGCCCTCGGGCATCGTACGAGCTTTGATGGTTCCATGATGAGCGTTGACGATAGCCCGGCAAATGGCAAGGCCGAGCCCCGCACCCCGAATCCCGCCGGTCTGGCCTCTGAAGAACTTTTCAAACAGGCGGTCCTCAGATCCGCTGGGAAAACCCTGTCCCTTATCCTGAACGATAATCGAGATGGTCTCCCCCGTCCGCGAGGCGTCGATGCGAAGAGGTGTGCCCGCATCGGTGTACTTCACAAAGTTATCCACAAGATTGACGAAGACCTGTTCGAGAAGCACATCATCGACACAAACGAGCGAAAGGTCGGAAGGAATATGGACGGTAACCGGCCGTCCGTTGAGCGCGGACTCGAATCGTGAAAGCGCCGCGCCGACGATCTCTTCGAGGGGATACCAATCTTTGCGAACTTCCATCCCGCTCTCGAGCCGCGTCATCTCCAGAATGTTTGTAACAACCCGGTTGAGCCGCTCGGCTTCTGCCGCAATGCCGCCGATGAGTCCGCGCACCTGTGCCCGGTCAAGACGGTCTTCTTCTTCAAGAAGACTTGTTGCCGCACCGTAAATCGCGGCGAGCGGAGTCTTGATATCGTGAGAAACAGCACTCAGGAGAGAGTTCTTCATACTCTCGCTCGTTATTCGGAGCTCTGCGTCCCTTACCTTATTGCTTTGAGCGCGCACGCGATCGACAAGTCCGGTGATTACGAGAGCTACAGCCAGCATCGCGCTCAGCGTCATGAGATACGAGGAGTCTTCCATGACAAAACTGTCATGGACGGGAACGCAAAAATAGAAGAAAGCTGTGACGCCAAGGACGGCGTTTAGCACGGCCGCAGTTCGACCATAACGAACCGACGCCACCAGAACGCCAAAGATGTAGATCATTGCCAGGCTGGTGAGTTCGATCTTCGACCGAAGTGCTACGGCGACCAGAGTGCACAACACAACGACGGCTATACTTCCGAGGTATTGCGTGAGCTTGAAAGCCCGCTGTCCAGTCGAGGGCACTAAGACATCATAGCACCGGCAGGAAGGCTCAAAGGCCGAAGGAAGTTTTCGAATCCGCGGGAAAAGTAGCGCTAAAGCTTTCGTGCAAGCAGCATGGTGATGTCATCTCGTGCGGAAGGATCGTGGGCCCAGGCGCCGACGGCATCCATTACAGACTGGATAATCTCATTGAGAGGCCGGTTGAGATTTCGCTGGAGGAGTTCGATCAGACGCTCTTCTCCGAACTGTTCCTCCCTGACGTTTTCAGATTCCGTAATGCCGTCGGTGAACGCGGCCAGCAGATCTCCTGTTTGCAGGGTGACATCGACCTGCTCGAAGGGATATTCCGGAAAAATTCCAACGACCGTCCCATTTGACTCCAGTCGCGTGGCCTCGCCATTGCGAATAAGGATCGGCGCGAGATGACCAGCGTTCGTGTATGTAAGACAGTTCTTCGTGTCGTCGTAAACGGCACAGTAGAAGGTGGCGTACTTTTCGGGAGGTGTGTTTGCGTAAAGCTGCCGATTCAACCGAGTAACCAAAGTCGCCGTTGAAACGTTCTCGTCTGTGCCCATTGCAAGTTGAGCGTGCACCGATGCCTGAACGCTGGCCATAAGCCGCGCCGCCGATATGCCCTTCCCTGAGATATCGCCGACAACGACAGCCGCGCCGCGCGATTCTATGGGTATGAAATCGTAATAATCGCCGCTCACTATGCGAGCCGGATTGCATACACCCGCCAACTCGAGCGTCTTCAGTCTTGGCACTTCCTTGGGAAAGAGCTGCGCTTGAACCTGCCGCGCAATTTCCAGTTCCGATTCCAGCTTTTCCTTCTCTTTGACGTCGGCTATCAGTTGCTCGATACGTTGAGTCATTCCGTTAAACGACGAGGCCAGCTCGCTGAGCTGGTCATTTGCACGGACCGGTATGCGGTGAGAGAAATCTCCGGTTTCGACTTTCTTTGTTCCCGCATAGAGATCGTGGACAGTACGGGTTAACGTGCGTGCCAGCTTGATACTTGCGACGACAGCGACAATCTCCACCACGAGAAATGTTCCCGCAATAACGGCCATTACCAAGACGAGCACATTCGCCGTTGACCCGATGGTGCTGAAGACGCGCGCAAGAATCGCCGAAGGTCGCGTAAAGGAAATCGTGGCGGCCGGTTCCACTTTGCCGGTCTCCAAAGATCGCAGTTCGATCGGAGCTCCTGTTTCAATCTCGGAATCCCAGAATCCGCGTCCCTGCGGCGCTGGTGCTATGCCCGACGAATCGAGAGCGATTCGCAGCTCCGGAGCCGACCCGCGCGAGCCGACTCGAAAACGGATGGTTTCCCCTTCAACCACACTGATAGCCGCCATCCCTGGCAGAAGCTCTGCCAGAAGTTTTGCGTCGAAAGGCCGTACGGCGAAGGCTTCTATACTTCGATTTCCGTCCTCTACTCGGGCGTGAGCCGCGAGAAAGAAAACTCCTCGCTGGTTTCTGACAACCCCCGTAAAACTCGGGTTGCTCCATGTCGGGAACTCGGAAATCGCGGACCCGGGAATTGTCCAAACGGTTTCCGCGACTCGCACCACAACTCCTTCCCCGGGTTCTACCGATAGAGTGTTGGCCGCCTTACCATCCGCGACCGCCTGCGCTCGACGCTCCGTAGAGCTAAGTAATTGTTCCAGCCTGCGCTCCAGTTCCTTGTGCAGCAGGTAGTTCGTTGTTTGTCCAAGCACAAGGTTGGATCCGAGCTGAACGAGGAGGTAGATCAGCAGAATGGGAAGAATTCCAACGAGGCAATACGTGACGAACAGCCGGTTTCGCACGCGCCACGTAGCCTTGCGGATGAGTGGAAGCATCGCGAATGGAAACAGAATGATGAAGGCGAAAACCAGAACTGCCGTCCCGGCAAATCCGAGGTAATAGCCCGTGGCTGCTCGGATCAGACTATTCCCCAGAAGAAGGATAAAGAGCACAGCCGTAGTCTTTTGTATCCGATTCAGACGGGGAGGGGTCACAGCCGGGCACGATAGCACAAGAAATCTTCGAGTCGTTCGTTTTGCGCGTTAACATGCCGGCCAGGGGAATTAGGGGATGGGGATCTCCCGTCCCCTTCCGCAGAGTGGCGCCAATGAACCTGCCCGATTTCAAGTACCACCGTTATCCGATCCAAAGCGGCAGTGTGGAGGAATCTAGCGCTTCTTGCGAATGTTGCGGCCAGGCTCGCGGTTACATCTACGCGGGTCCGGTCTATTCTGAGGAAGATCTGGATGACTCGATCTGCCCGTGGTGTATTTCAGACGGAAAGGCGCACGCGAAGTTTGACGCATCCTTCGTCGACGAAGCGACTTTGCCAGATGGACTTTCGGAAGACATCGTCCACGAAGTAGCATGGCGCACTCCTGGCTATTCCGCCTGGCAGGCGGAGCAATGGTTCTCGTGTTGCAACGATGCCATGACGTTTCTTGAACCGGTCGGAATTCAAGAGATTCGAGAGCGTTATCGGGAATTGGAGTTTAATGTTCTCGGCAATATCATCTATGAACTTCACGTATCCGGCGGCCCGGCACACCGTCTTCTGGAGACGCTCGACAAGCAACACGGACCGACCGCGTACGTTTTTCAGTGTTCTCACTGCAATGCGTACAGGACGTTTGTGGACACACACTGACGTGAATCACCGAGGGTTCGATTGGAGGAACCACGATGGCAACCATTCCTGAAATTTTGCAGCTTTTGCGGGAGCATCGATTTGATGAAGCGATCCCTCTGGTGACAACGACGCTGCGTAATGCAGCGTCGGAATCGCCGCAAAAGTTGACGGATTGCGCTCGAGACCTGGTTCGATTCCAGGGATTTTTCAAGAACACTTCCCAGGCAGTCACCTCTGAAAACTATTTCCGAACGGTCCACGACCTCCTCGGTGAGCTGGCTGGTCCCGACTCTCCTGCGGCGATCGCGGCGGCGGACAACCTCGGCTCTCTTCTCGGTTCCATCGATAAGATTGATGAAGCCATACCGCTGCGTGAAAGAGTCCTGGCTCATCTTCAGAAACGCTTTCCAGGTGACGATCAGCGCGTGATGCTCGTGCGCGATGGCTTGGGTATCCTCTATCGACGTGCCGGCCGCGAGGACAAACTGAACGAAATCTTTAAGAACACCGGCCTGTGTGAGCATTTGCGTGCGGCCGAGAAATACGTCCGCGATCAAGGCGGGCGCGTTGTGTACTCCGGACGACCCTGGTCGGCGAATTGTCACGTCTGGGTCTACTTCGACACGATTCTTGACTCCGATCGCCTAATCAAAGGTCTTGGTCTCGATGCATGTGTTCAGGTTCACGATCATCGCGGTACGCATGACGGCAGCGAGCGGGGAATTGTCTGTACTGTTCATAATGATGGAATCATGGGACCCCATCCGGCAGATGCTTCACCTGCGGCCAAAACAGTGACCGTGCCATAGGCCGATTCTGCCGGCCGCTGATTTCCCTGTAACCTTACCGCCTGTTTCAAGTCTTCATTCTCGAACTCGATGGAGCCGACAGACAGAGAACTCATGTTGGCGGTCAGGGATGGTGACGTCGACCAGTTCGGCGTCCTCTTTGACCGGTATCATCAGCGCCTTTACGAATTCTTCTATCGCCTGGCCGGCAACGCGGCGTTGAGCGAGGACCTCGTTCAAGACGTGTTTCTCCGGATGCTCAAGTACCGCCATACCTTCCGTCGGGATAGCGAGTTCCGCGGCTGGATGTACCACATTGCTCGAACGGTGCGGATCGATCGCTTTAGAACGCATCGCGAGGAAACGCCATTGACGGAAGGCGAGGCTGAGAACACTCGTGGAGCGGGAACGCGTGCTTTAGACGGCTACATGGAGGAGATGGAGCGCGCCGAACTTCTACAACGGGCTCTATTGCGATTACCCGAAGACAAGCGCGAGCTTCTAGTCCTCGCGCGGTTTCAGGAACTGAAATACGAACAGATCGGATCACTGCTAGCCATTGATGTTGGAGCTGTAAAGGTGCGCGTTCACCGTGCCATGTCTGAGCTGCGCGAGATTGTCCAGAAGATGTCCAGTGAGAGAACGAAATGGAATGTGAAGAAGCCCGTGAAGCTATCGCGGACAAACTAGCCGGTACGCTTGCCGCATCCGCTGAAGCGCGACTGCGGGATCATTTGGCCGAGTGTTCCGTGTGCCGCGACGAGTTTGTCGAAATGGAGAGCATCTGGGCAGGCCTCGGAAAGATTGCTGTGCCTCCCATGGATCCTTCCGCTGTCCGTGCGGCAGTGCTGGAGTCTGCGAGTGTTTCCGGTTGGCGATTGTTTGGACGGAGGTTCACCATGAAAGAAGCCTTAAGAGCCGCAGCTATCATCGTTGTAGTGGCGAGTTTGGCAGCAGGGGCAAGCTTATGGCTTGGTCGTCGAACGGAGTCTCTTTCGACGGACTCGTCCACAGTTCGTGGACAGGTGCTGGGTGCCCCAAGCGCGCCGGTCACCCTGGTCGAGTATGGCGATTATGAGTGTCCACCCTGTGCTTCGGTCGCGCCCATTGTTGCGAAGCTGTTGGAGAAATATCCCGAATCCCTTCGGTATGAGTACCGTCACTTCCCGTTGACGGCACTCCATCCCCACGCGATGCGCGCAGCGATCGCAGCGGAAGCTGCGGGAGAGCAGGGTAAGTTCTGGGAGATGCATAAGCTCCTGTTGAGTACGCAAGGCAAATGGATCACTGACCCGGAAGCTGAAGCGGGATTTGTGGAATTAGGGAAGTTCATTGACGTCGATGTCCATTCCTTCGACGAAGCCCGCCGGTCTGCGAATCTTGAGCAACGGATTTTGCAACAAGTCGCCCAGGCGAAGAGTCAGGGAATCGCGGGAGTCCCGACGTTTTTGATCAATGGGAAGAAGATTGAGTCGACGCCAAGTAGTTTTGAGGGGTTTGACCGCTTGATCCTCGATGCGTTGAAGCAGTTGAAGCTGCAGCACGCGCAGGGGCGCTGAATGGCAAGGGAGAGGGAATCTACTTTAACTCCACTTGGTTTCTTCACGACGCTGCAGAGCATTTCGAGATTGGACGAATTCCAATCTTAAATCCCGAGGTTAATAAGCCGAACCTTTCGTAAGCTCCAAACTCTCCTCTCAATTCCCACATTAATCTCTCTTAATCCCCGCTTCACCCGCGCCTCATTTCTCCTGCGTCTGATTCTCCATGACATTAAAGAGGGAGCTTTCATGATATGCGTAGAAGAACGGGTTTAATCTTTTTGGCTCTTCTCGCCTGTGCAGCGTTTGGTGCATGGGCGATGGCCGGGCGCCCTCGTGTCGAATACCGCACCGAGCCTGTCGAACACAGCGACATGAACGTTACGATCTCAGCGACGGGCACTCCCAACGCTGTCGTAACCGTTCAGGTGGGTTCGCAAGTGTCCGGTACCATCCTCGCTTTATTCGCGGACTTCAACACCCGGGTTGCCAAAGGTCAATTAATCGCGCGAATCGATCCGGCGCCTTTTCAAGCGAAGGTCGATCAAGCCCAGGCAAATCTGGATGCAGCACGAGCCTCTGTTGCCAACGCGCAGGCTGTCGTGCAGCAGGCGATGGCTAATATACAGTCGGCAAACTCTTCTCTCGCAGCAGCACACGCGAATGTCGTCAAGGCGCGCGCTGTCGAAGAAGATGCCAAGCTGAAAGTCGATCGCCGGGTCGTTATGGTGAGCAAAGGCGCGGATGCACAAGAGGATCTTGAAACAGCACAAACGAGCTACAAGTCCGCGATTGCCGACGACACCGCTGTCGTTGAACAGGAGCATGCAGCACAAGACGCTGTGAAAGCTGCACAAGCGCAACTGGTTGTCGCGAACTCGCTCGTGGCGGCAAACGAGGCCCAGGTAAAGCAGAACGCCGCGGCGGTGCAGTCGGCACAGCTGGACTTGGATCACACCAGCATTAAAGCCCCTGTAGACGGTGTTGTTGTGTCTCGAAATGTCGATGTGGGGCAGACTGTCGCCGCAAGTCTGGCGGCCCCCACGCTGTTCCTCATCGCTCAGGACTTAACGAAGATGCAGGTCGACACGAACGTGTCCGAGGCGGATGTGGGGCGCGTAAAGGTGGAGCAGGAAGCCACCTTTACGGTCGACGCCTATCCCGGGCAGATGTTCTCCGGGACCGTCACATCGATTCGAAAAGCGCCGATCAACGTGCAAAACGTCATCACATATGACGCTGTCATCGGCGTTTCCAATGCCGACCTGAGGTTATTTCCGGGAATGACCGCCAATGTAAAAATTCTCGTGAATCCGCTTCGGAATGTTCTGAAAGTCCCCAACGCCGCATTGCGCTATCACCCGCCAACTGAACCCGCAAAGGATGTCGTTAGGGTCGATCGCAATATTGCAGCGCTCGAGAAGTCTGTCTGGGTCCTAACCGAGAGCAATAAGCCCCGTCGTGTCCCTGTGGTTACCGGTGAAACTGATGGCATGTCAACGGTGATTCTTCAGGGCGATCTGAAAGATGGGGACCATGTAATCGTCGCTGCCCTGGAAAAAGTAACGCCAGATTCCAGCAGAAGGTCCGTTGGCGGAGTGGGCAGAGGACCGGGTTTCTGAACGGAATAACCGCAGTCACTGCCATGGCGACCGTCATTCAAATCAGGAACCTGGTGAAGGACTACAGACTTGGGGAGGTGCCCCTCCACGTGTTGAAAGGCATCTCATTCGATATCGAGCGTGGGGACTTCG
>Ga0157375_10001700_pt1 | contig 18889 bp, 14 predicted proteins | sample M35metaG_FD_115311 | JGI IMG/M metagenome (GOLD analysis project Ga0157375, IMG submission 115311) | Miscanthus rhizosphere microbial communities from Kellogg Biological Station, Michigan, USA - M3-5 metaG | ecosystem: Host-associated > Plants > Roots > Rhizosphere > Soil | place: USA: Michigan... | reverse complement strand
CGAATGGCGCAAGTTAGCGCGTAAGGCAGCAGTAGTTTTTTCAAATGCCTCAAATAGCTGAGGTGATGGTGCGGATGGGCGCAGTTGAGAAATTGCACTCCACTCGACCATCTGATTGCATCGGTACTGAACACTCGTTTGCATTGCACTTGACCAAGCGTTTGCATTGGATCTGTCCACCGATTCCATCGGATTTTACCCGCACGCTTAGTCAACATGATCGGCGCAGAGCAGCCTATTGCTGACGGTGGCGACAGGCAGTTATCGACTGTGGATTCAACCGGTCTACGCAACACAACCAGATTCTGTGTAAGCAGAGGGCGTGTTGCAGATGAAGCAGAGACTTTAGATCTGTTACACCGTCAGCCTAAAAAGCTGATGTGGGATCACTGGCAGAAAGGGGACTCTCTCCAGCAGATCGCCCAACTATTTGATCGAAACCACTCATCGATACAGCGCAACTTGGCGGAAACAGGGGTATCAGAACCGCTGTAAGGCGCAAGTCTCCGAATTGATGTGGCCCATCATGAACTGGGAGAGTCGGTTTCAATCTTCCTTGATTTCTCCACTTTGCTCTGGGTGGCTAATGGCTTTCCCTTTGGCGCTTGCAGGCTGGGCTATCAAAAAAATGCGCAATATCAGGCCGCACGCCCCAGGCGGTGCAAGCATCGTGTAGATTGAAATTGTAGCCATTGAGCATAGGACGCGAGGCACAGGCTCGATAGGCGTTGAAAAACGCCATTTCGAATAATAAAAAGAACGCTGATGCGCCCAGGAGATATGCCATGCGATCGCAACCGGTCCAGCAAACATCTCATCAAGCAGGCTCCTATCCTGGTGGTGTTCCGCTTTCGGCTGCCAATGAAGGTTTGCGCTGCGTTTCTGTCAGCGACGCGAATGTGTTGGCAAACTCTCTACCGGAGTGGCAGCAAGAGTACTTGCAGATCAGTCCGGGGCAGTTTGCAGGTTCGGTCACTGAAATTTCCGTGGGTGTGGTGCAGATCTTCCGCGAGGTGATGAACCAGGCGGTCGATCAGCACGGGCACACATTGCCGGGCAAATTCGCCTTGGGCATTCCCATCTCGCTGCGCGGCCACGGTTATTGGTGTGGTAAAGAGCTTGATTGCATAGATTCGGTGTTCTTTCTGCGTCCGGATTCCGAGCTGAAGTTCAAGACCCCCGGCTACTCCGATATCTACGGCGCATCGGTCGATGTTGAGGCCTTCAGAAGATACTCTCTGGATGACGAATTTGATGACAAAAGTGTTATCGCTCTGACGAAAGAGGTCAGTCGGCTTCCGCCGGACAAGTGCGCCGCGTTCCGGCGAGGATTTGACAGTTTCTTCCGGGCAGTCGAGGCCAACCCTCTGATTCTTGAATCAGCGCCCGCTAGAAAGCAGCTGGCTTTCGACATCATGCATCTGCTTCTTGGCATGACCGCGGACTTGCCAGTGTCGAAGAAATCCCACGCCGACCAGTTCGTTCATCGCCATGTTGTAGACAGTGCACGCAGTTACATTCTTTCAAGAAAAAGTGAAGCGTTAACAGTGACCGATTTATGTGAAGGACTGCGAACCAGCCATCGTTCGCTGCATTACGCCTTCAACAAAGTCTTGGGTATCAGCCCCGTGACTTATCTGCGCTACATCCGTTTGAACGGCGTCAGGGCGGAACTTATTTTGAGCGATAAGTCGGCCTTGATCAGTGAAGTTGCAGCCCGGTGGGGCTTCTGGCACATGGGCATGTTCAGCGTCTACTACAAAAACCTGTTTGGCGAACGGCCTTCTGAAACACTGAAAAACTTCCGTACGCCGGCAAGTATTTAACTATCAAGTTTTGAACGCCATGTCTGGGGAGATGTACCCGGGCATGACGGGATTGCTTTGTCAAAAAAACGGAGAAAATCATGAATAAGTTACACGGAAAAGTGGCCTTGATTACCGGCGCCTCGAAAGGCATGGGTAAGTCTCATGCCACTATCTATGCCAAATACGGGGCTAATTTGATTCTGGTTGATCTCGATGAGTCAGTTAACCAAGTTGCAGCAGAAATTCAGAATAAATATGGCGTGGAAGTGCTTGCGCAAGTAGGCGACGTCACCGATCCTCAGGCCATGCGGCTGATTGCCGAAAAAGGCATGAAGCGGTTCGGCAAATTGAATGCACTGGTCTGCAATGCCGGAGTCTGCCGTCTCGGCAAGTTTCTTGAGTCCAGTGACGCTGAGCTGGACCTGCACATCAACGTCAACATCAAGGGGGCATGGCATACCGCGCGTGGGGTGCTGCCGCACATGATCGCATCCGGCGGCGGTGCAGTGGTTGTCATGTCGTCCGTGACTGGTGACATGACCGCTGATCCGGGCGAAGTGGCCTATGCGCTCTCCAAGTCCGCCCTGATTGGCTTCACCAAGGCGCTGGCGGTGGAGATGGCCCCCCATAACATTCGGGTGAATGCGATCTGCCCAGGCTTCATATGGACGCCAATGGCCGAACAGGTCGCCAGGCAAGTCAATCCGGATGATCCGAAGGCGGTTCTGGATGAACTGGCCACGGCGATTCCAATGAAACGCCTGGGCAGACCCGATGAAGTCGGTGAGTTGTCGGCATTCCTCGCTTCCGATGAGTCCAGTTATATCAACGGTGCGCAAATCGTGATCGATGGTGCCAGCACACTTCCCGAAACAGTCAGCATCGGGATGTAACAGGCGTTCATTGACAGCAAGGACGCTGCTGCATCGATGAATTCCGTGATTCATAAAAACAATAGCGTGGAGCGTGTGTGATGACAGAGCTAACCGAATCCTTGCATGAAGACGTGCCTCTGGCCGGCGAAAAACTGAAAGGCAATCTGGGTACTTTTCAGATAGCACTATTGGTCATTGCAGCTGCAGCACCTTTAGGCGCCGTGCTCACGGCAGCCCCCATTGGTTTTCAACTGGGCAACGGCGCCGGGCTTGCCGGAACATTCCTGATTGCGGGATTTTTGATGGTTTGTTTCTCGGTAGGTTATGGCGAACTGATTCGGGCGATTCCCGGCGCAGGCGCGTTTTACAAGTATCTGTCGGTGGTCTTTGGCTCAAGAGTTGGCGCGGGCGCGGCATGGGTCGCATTGGCCTCTTACCTGGCGATTACGATTGCCGTGGCGATTGTGTCTGGCTATTACACCAATTTGACCATGCAGACCTTTGGAATAAATATTGGCTGGATGTCATGGACAATAGTGTTTATGGCGCTGACGTCTTATTTAGGCCGGGCGAATATTGATTTTGCCGCCAAAGTGCTGGTGCCCTTGGTACTTTCAGAGTTCTTCATGCTGTTCTTGCTGGGCCTGTCCATTTTCCTGGATAAAGGCTTCGCCGCTTTTCCAGTCCAGGCGGTATCGATAGAGGCAATAACATCGCCGGGCCTAGGTGTGGGACTGATGGTCGCGCTGGCAGCGTTCCTCGGCGTCGAGTCCGCCGCGCTGTATGCAATGGAAGCCAAACGGCCAGAAAAATCCATTCCGGGTGCAACTCGTCTCGCCGTGGTGTTGGTCGCAGTGGCCTACTTTGTGATTATCTGGTTGATCGTTGGCGGGATCGGAGCCGATGCGATAAAAAGCGAAGCGGCAACGGCTCAAGGTGAGCTAATCATCAATCTATTCTCGACACGCCTCGGAACAACGACCGCCACCCTTGTTTCGATCATGTTGTGCACCAGCAATTTTGCCTGTCTGTTGTCACTTCACAATGCAGCTACTCGATACGTACAGGTCCTTGCCAAAGATAAGCACCTGCCGAGTGTGCTATCGAACATTCATCCGCAACGGAATTCCCCGGCCAATGCGAGTCTTTTAGTCACTGTGTTGGTCGCCGCCTGTATTGCCGTACCGACTTCGGTGGGTTACGACGCTTTTGTATTCCTGTTTCCGGTCACGCTGGCGTTTTCGACTCTAGGGCTGATCGGACTTCAGGCCTTTATTTCGCTGGCCGTCATTGCCCACTTCAAAAAAATCAGTGATCGCCGCTATCTCAAAATCCTGATCAGCCCACTCGTCGCGCTAGCGGGGCTTAGTCTGGCGGTTTACCTGATTTATGAGAATTACGGACTCCTGACTGGAAGTGAATCGGCATGGGTGAACGGAACCCCATTACTGCTGGTTGCGCTGTTTTTCTACGGCGTGATCAAAGGTCGTTCAAACACTATTTGATGCAAGACGCTGTAGCACCGCACTGGTGCAGTCTGCGCTTTGAAAGTGCATTTTCCATCGGGTTATGAAGGACATCTTGATTGCTGTACGCGGAGGAGGGTTGCCGACCTGCTCGCAGCGTTGCTGGATCCTGTATTCGTCCTGCCTTGAGTGACTCAGAAGCCAGAAACATGCCAGTTCTTTTAGTTGGCGAAGTGCTAGTGGGGTCCCGTTGCGAATCTGCCAATCTGTGTTAATGCGCCTGCATAAGTTGGTCGTAACCTTCACATGCCGACCTACCGCAGTGCTGCAGTTTCTTCATCGTCCGAATGCCTTTGCCCCCAAAGTTTATTTGAATGGAAGACTACGAAGCATGAACGTGAATATTAAAGTAACGACTGCGTCCCATCCGCTTGATCCACTTTCGCTACAGGAACTTGCCTTGGCGAGCAGCATCCTCAAGCGGGAAAAAAACCTTCACGATAAATGTCGCTTTCCTTATCTGCACCTCGCGGAGCCCGATAAAGTCGAAGTGTTGGCCCATGTTCCCGGCCAGGCATTTTCTCGACGCGTATTTGCGTTAGTGCTGGATAAGTTGACCGGCAATACATATGAAGCGCTGGTTGATTTAAATAACGAGACCCTTGTTCATTGGCAGTCGCTCGACATCGAAGCACAGGGCCATGCACCAATCATGATCGAGGAGTTCGACCTGTGTGTGGAGGCGGTGCAGAACGATCCCGCCTGGCGTGCTGCGGTCAAGCGTCGCGGCCTCAGCGATGCCGATATCGCAAACGTGCAGATTGATCCCTGGTCATTCGGGCATTTCGGAGATGACGAACGTTATCGTGGCAAGCGACTGATGCGCGGCGTCGCTTTTTACCGCGAACAGTTGACCGACAATGGCTATGCCCACCCGATCGAAGGGCTGGTTGCAATCATCGACCTGAATAAAGGGGAGGTGATTGAGCTGTTGGATGACGGCCGCCTGACGCCGATTCCGAAGGCAACGATCAACTACGATAAGGCTTCACTGGGCCAGCCGCGCGAAGGGCTCAAGCCTTTGCACATCACTCAGCCTGAAGGCGTGAGCTTTACCGTCGATGACTGGAAAGTGAGTTGGCAGAACTGGGAATTCCGCGTCGGCTTCACACCCCGTGAAGGTTTGGTGCTGCATCAACTGGGCTACAAGGACGGCGAGGTCGTTCGTCCGATCATGTACCGCGCCAGCGTCACCGACATGGGCGTTCCCTATTCGGATAACGAGCTGAACCATTACTGGAAATGCGCTTTCGACGGCGGCGAATACGGGCTCGGTCGGCTGGCCAACCAACTGGAGTTGGGCTGTGACTGCCTGGGCGCCATTCGCTATTTCGATGTGCCTTCGGTTAATGACAAGGGTGACCCCTTTGTCATGAGGAACGCCATCTGCATGCACGAGGAGGATTACGGCACATTGTGGAAACACTATGAGTTTCGTACCGGTGTGTTCGAGATGCGCCGTTCCCGGCGTCTGGTGATCAGCTTCTTCTGCACCGTGGCTAACTACGACTACGGTTTTTTCTGGTACCTCTATCAGGACGGCACCATTCAACTCGAGGCCAAGCTGACCGGGATCATCCAGACCGCGGCGCTGGCCCCCGGTCAACGCCCCGCCAGCGGCGGTGGCATGGTCACCCCGGAGTTCTACGGCCCCACCCACCAGCATTTCTTCAGTGCGCGCCTGCACATGATGGTCGACGGCGAGCATAACGCCGTCACCGAGACCAACTTCCAGTCGCGCCCACAAGGCGAGGGCAACACCTGGGGTAACGTCTTCGACAGCGTCACCACCACGTTTACCCACGAACTGGACGCGGCTCGCGAAGCCAGCGGCCAGACTGGGCGCTTCTGGAAAATCATCAATCCGAACGTCAAGAATGCCGTCGGCAATCACCCCGGCTACAAGCTGGTGACCGAGCACAACCCCGTCATGCTCGCCCATCCAGACAGCTCGTTTGGCCGACGCGCCGGATTTGCCAGCAAGCATTTGTGGGTGACGCCTTATGCTCCCAGCGAGCGTTACGGCTCGGGCGATTACCCCAACCAGCATCGGGGTGACGGCCTACCGGTGTACACGCAGAACAATCGCGAGATCCACAACCAGGACCTGGTGGTCTGGCACACCTTTGGCCACACCCACATCTGCAAGCCGGAAGATTTTCCGGTGATGCCTGTGGAGTACGTCGGCTTCAAGCTCAAGCCGAATAACTTCTTCAACGGCAACCCGGCCATGGATTTGCCCGCGAGCAGGGACCACGCAAGTGTCCAGGATGGCCAAGCGGCCAGTTGCTGCAAACACAACGCCTGATCAGGCCTCCATCAATGAATGCCCAAGTGCTCCGGCGCTTGGGTCGAAGGTGTTGTCATGTCTGAATTATCAGGTTGGGCTTGGCTAGAGTGGGTGGCGATAGCCGGGTTTGTTTGTTGGTCGAGCGGGGGCCCCAAAGGCTGCAAGCGTCAACCGCTGTTGCTGGGCGGCGCCGCGCTGGTATTTTTGCTGGGGATGCAGCCAGCGCTGGACGCCGTGGCACGTCAAAGTGTGTGGTTACACTGCCTGCAAAGCGCCTTGATCCATCACCTTGCGCCGATTCTTTTATTATTTGCCGTCGCCCGTGAACCCGCCGCTCCGGCGCGTTTCCGGAAGGAGGGTTGGGGTGCACGCATTGGCGTGATCATAGTCTTCAGTGCCATGAGCGGCGTATGGATGTTGCCGCAGATGCATCAAAGGCTGATGGACGATGCCACGCTGTATGCGTTGATGAAATGGGCCATGGCCATCAGCGGGCTGTGGTTGTGCCGGGTCATGGGCCGTTATTGCCGAAGCGCTGACGTTCCGTTGCACAAACAGTGGACGTTCAGTCTGGCGGTGGCGGTGGCGCTGCCGCAGATGCTGGTCGGTGTGTTGCTAGTGTTCAGCCCGCCTCTGTATCCCATGCCCGGACACTCGATGACGAGCATGCACGGTGCCGAGGACTTGAGCGTGCAACTGGACCAGCTTCTGGGCGGCGTGCTGATGTGCCTGTCGGCGTTACTGTTGCTGTGGGCCGACCGCGTCATGGAGCGCAAGCCTCAACCGCTGATCAACGGATTTGAGCCGAGGGTGAGTGCCCAAACAGACGTTTGTACTCCTGGCTGAAATAGCTGTGATGGGTGAATCCCCAGCGGTACGCCGCGTCGGCGACGCTGGGGGCTTGCTGTTCGGCAAGGCTACGCTGGGCGGCATTCAGGCGGATGGCGCGTAAATACGCGAGGGGCGAACTGCCGACGATTTTTTCGAAGCTGTAATGCAACGTACGGCGGGGGATCTTCAACTCCCGGCACAAGTCCAGAATCGATAGAGTTTCCCCGGTGGGGCTTTCGAGCACGCGCTCATGACAGTATTTGACGATGTACTGGTGGCTGCCTCCCAGGCCGATTATTCGCCCGGGCCATTGCGGCTCAAGTACGTCGAGCAGGGTTGCCAGCGTAAAGTCCTGAAGGGCCTGTTCACTGAATTCGTCAGCAGTTTCGAGCTGCTTGAGCAGCCCTGACATCGCGGTCTGAGCCATTTCAAGACGTTTGGCGGGCACTTTCATGCCGTAACCCCTGGGCCGCTGGTAGAACAGCTCGACGTCTTCGGCCACCAGCAGTTGCTCAAGTGTCTGGCATTCCAGCGAGACCACGATGTAGTCGGTATCCGGTGGCGTGATAAAGAAAAAATCGTCGTCATAGGGCAGGAAGTTCAGGCCGTCGGCGAGAATGCTTCGATTCGGTGCGGTGTCGGACTGACCGGGCAGGTTCACCGGCAGCAGCAGGTTTACGCAATGGGCAGGCGTGTGAGTGTGCTGGGCCACGCCACTGTTCATGGTTTCCCGGAACAATCGCACGCCGTTCAGTTGTACGTCCTGCAGATAGCCATGGAAAACACCGGGCGACAGCTTGTCGTAGTGCTGAGACCAATGTCGCAAGGAGGCGGCGTGCTCGATGATTTCGTCGAAGTATTGAGTTTGACTGTGCATGATGCGTCGCCCCTGAAGCTTGACCCTCTGCAAGCAGCAAGAATTAAGCCTTTTTATTCTCCAGCAGCAATCCGCAGGCCAATGCCAGGAAGCTTTCGGCTACATGCTCGGAAGCCGATTGTGGATCCTCGGCATTGGCAATCCACAAGGAAGCGCCGAGCAGGGCGCCCATGATCAGGCGTGCTGTCGCTTCGGTGTTGACCGCGCGAATCGTGCCCTCATCGATCAGCTTCTGGATGCTGCGCTGAGTGCTGCGGATACAGGCATTCTGGCTTGGCCATTGCGATGGATCGCCCAGCACCGACGGGCCGTCGAGGAACACAATGCGCTGGATTTCGGGTTCCAGGGACATCTTGATGTAAGCGATGGATTCATCGATAAAGCCGTCCCAGGTGGTGCTCGCGTCCGCGATGATGACCGACAGTCGCGCCGTCATCTCTTCATCAATTTGGGCAATGACGGCCTGTAGCAAGCCTTTCTTGTCACCAAAGTGATGGTAAAGCGCGCCACGGGTCAGCCCGGCTTTAGCGGTCAAATCATCCATCGAACTGTCCGCGTAGCCCTTCGCAGCGAATGCGTCCCGCGCCGCCTTGATCAGCTTGCCGCGGGTCTCGGTAATCATGTCCGCACGCTTCTGCGCCATCGGTCCTCTTCCTTATCAAAAAAATAACATTCGTGGCGTATGTGAGTTGACATACGCAGTGCATGTCGTATTGTGACTGACATACGTGGCGTATGCAATGTGTCTGGGCAGTGTGCTGCTCAAGCTTTGAAACGCCGTCATTCAGCACAGGATACCGAGCAATGCGTGAGCAGCGCGATTCCGATATTTCACGCCTTAGCGCCAGCCAGGGCAAAACCATCGGGCTGATTGTCAACCCTGTCGCCGGCATGGGCGGGCGTGTGGGCTTGAAGGGCACCGATGGTCCTGAAGTTCTGCAGGAAGCGATACGCCGTGGCGCGCGGCCTGTCTCAAGCGAACGGGCTGCTCTCGCGCTCAAGCGTCTGGCGGCCTCGGCCACGCCATTTCGATTGATGACCGGCGCTGGGGCGCTGGGCGAAGACATCGCCCGCGCCGCCGGTCTCGACCCTGTCGTCGTATACCGACCATCACCAGGATCGAGCCGGCCCGAAGACACTCGGAAGGCTGCGCTCGTCATGGCAGACGCCGCCGTCGATCTGCTGCTGTTCGCCGGGGGCGATGGGACTGCGCGTGATGTGCTGGAAATGGTCAGCGATCGAGTGCCCATCCTCGGTATCCCGACGGGCGTGAAAATGTATTCCGCCGTCTTCGCCACCAATCCCGAGAACGCTGGGAGCCTCGCGGCACGTGTTATGGCCGGCGAGTCCAAGGTGCGCTTTCGCGAGGCCGAGGTCATGGACATTGATGAGGCCGCCATGCGCACTGATCAAGTGTCGGCGCGCCTGTATGGCTACGCGCTCAGTCCGCACGAGCGTCACCTGGTGCAAAACGCCAAGGCCGGTTCCGTCCCCAATGAAAACCTGGCGCTCGACGCCGTGGCCCGGCAGGTCGTCCGCCAGATGAAGGTCGGCTGCCTTTACCTGCTGGGGCCCGGCACCACGACACGGCGGGTGATGACCGAACTCGGCCTGCCGTCGACGCTGCTTGGCGTCGACGCGGTCATGGACGGCGCGCTGGTAGACGCCGACCTCAACGAGCAAGCGTTGATCCGCCTGATGGACGGCCATGAGACACGGATCATCGTCGGCGTGCTTGGCGGCCATGGCAGCTTGTTCGGACGCGGCAATCAGCAGCTGAGCGCCGAGGTGATCCGCCGCACCGGGCGCGAAAACATCATCGTGATCACCTCGATGGACAAGCTCATTTCCCTCGACGCCGGCTGCCTGCGCGTCGACACCGGTGACGCTGAAGTCGACGCCATGCTCAGTGGCCATATACGTGTGCACACAGGACCTGACCGGTCCGTCTTTTTCAGGGTTCGATCCTGATCATTTGTTCCATCCGAAAAAACGAGGATAACCCCATGAGTAATCATGTCGCCCACCCTTACATGGCGAACTCTGTTCCCGCACTCAAGCAGGAGATGCTCGACTCGATCGGTGTCGACAGCATCGAGGAGCTGTTCCAACAAATTCCCGAAGGCCATCGCCTGCAACGTCCCATCAACCTACCGCCGGCACTGAACGAGAGCGAGCTGCGTCGGCACCTGGTCAGTACCCTGTCCAAGAACAAAACGTGTGAGCAGAACCTCAACTTTCTGGGCGCCGGCTGCTGGCAGCACCACGTTCCAGCAGCGTGCGACGAGGTTGTGCGCCGCAACGAGTGGCTGACGTCGGTGTTCGGCGAGCCAAGCTCCGACCATGGCCGCAACCAAGCTTGGTTTGAGTTCTGCAGCCAGCTGGGCGAGCTGCTGAACATGGACCTGGTGGGCCTGCCGGTGCGCAGCTGGGGCTGCGCCGCGGGCCACGCCATTCGCATGGCCACGCGCATCACCGGGCGCAACGAGGTGGCGGTGGTCCGCGCCATTGACCCGGAGCGGCTTTCGATCATTCGCAACTACTGCGAGCCGGTCGACATGCCGAGCCACATCGTCGTACGCCTCGTCGACTATGACCCGGCAACCGGCTTGCTCGACCTTGATCACCTTCGCGCCTCGATCGGCGAGCAAACGGCTGCCGTCTATTTCGAAACCCCGTCCTACTTCGGGGTGATCGAACAGCAAGGCGCCGAAATTGCCGCCATTGCCCATGCGGCGGGTGCCGAAGTGATCGTCGGTGTCGACCCTATTTCGCTGGGCGTGCTGGCCGCGCCGATCGATTTCGGAGCGGACATCGTGGTTGGCACCACGCAGCCGCTCGGGGTGCATATGAATTGCGGTGGCGGCGTCAGCGGCTTCATTGCCACCCGCGATGAAGAACTCTACGCCCACCAGTACCCGACGCTGTTCATCAGCATCGGCGAGACCACCAAGCCTGGTGAATATGGTTTTGGCCTCAGCCTGTTCGAGCAATCTTCATACGGCTTGCGTGACAAGGGAAACGATTGGACCGGGCACTCGGTGTACATGTGGGCCATCGCCAATGCCGTGTACATGGCAATGATGGGGCCCCAAGGCTTTGAAGACGTGGGCAATGTCATCCTGCAGCGGGCTCACTATGCCACGAAGCTGCTGGCTGACATTCCAGGCGTGCGCGTGACGTTTCCAAGCGGTTTCTTCAAGGAGTTCGTGGTGAATTTCGACGCGACCGGACTCAGTGTGAAGGACATCAACAAGCGGCTTCTCGCCTTCGGGATCTTCGGCGGCAAAGACCTGACACAGGACTTCCCGGAGTTGGGCGCCAGCGCCCTTTACTGCGTCACCGAGATTCACACCCAGGCAGACCTTGAGCGTCTGACCGCTGCACTCAAAAAGGTAATCGCACAATGAGCACAACACTCAAGGAATACCACGCTCCCGTGTGGAGCGAACCGGTCATTCTGGAGATGGGCTATCCTGGCCGTCGCGGAGTGATTTTTTCTGACGTGGAAGCCGAGGTTCAAGCCGCTGTCGGCAGTGCCGACGGCTTGATCCCCGCGAACATGCGCCGCACGCGCAAACCGGCGTTGCCGGAAATGTCCGAGCCCGAGGTGCTGTACCACTACCTGCGTTTGTCGCAACAGACTCTGGGCATGATGAACATCAGTCTGTTCGGAACCTGCACCATGAAGTACAACGCGCAGATCAACGAGGCGATGGCCTGGCGCCCGGAAATCACTCACGTACATCCTTATCAGGACGAAGACACCCTGCAAGGTGCGCTGGAAGTGGTGCATGGCATGGACACGATCCTGCGTGAATTGTCCGGGATGGATCAGTTCATCTTCCAGGCGGGTGGCGGTGCCGACGCGGCTTACACCAACTGCGCCGTGACCCGTGCCTACCACGCGTCCCGCGACGAACTAGCGCAGCGTGACGAGATCATCACCACGATCCAGACGCACCCGAGCAGTGCGGCGACCGCCGCTGCGGCCGGGTTCAAGGTGATCACGTTGATGATCGAGGAGAATGGTTACCCCTCGCTCGAATCCCTCAAAGCCGCCGTGTCTAATCGCACCGCAGCGCTGATGGTGAACAATCCCGATGACATGGGCGTATACAACCCGGAAATTCGCGAGTGGGTGCGGGTGGTGCACGAGGCGGGCGGCCTGTGCTTCTACGATCACGCCAACTTCAATGGCGCGATGACCAAGATCCGTGCCCGCGAACTCGGTTTCGATGCGTGCATGTTCATGCTGCACAAAACATTCGGCGCACCGAAAAGTGGAGTAGGCGGCCCGGCCGTGGGTGCCTACGGTTGTTCGGCGGAACTCGCGCCGTTCCTGCCGGCACCGGTGGTGGCGTTCGACGGTGAGCGCTACAGCCTTGATTACGATCGGCCGCAGAGCGCCGGCAAAATACGTGAATTTTGGGGCAACGTTCCCGTCATCCTTAAAGCCTACGCTTGGTCGCGCGCCATGGGCGCGGAAGGCATGGCCGAAGCGTCCGATATCTCGGTTCTGGCCAACAACTACATGGAAAAAGGTTTGCTGGCGATACGCGGCGTAACCCGTTCACACCCCGAGGCCACAAGTCCGCGGATGGAGATGACGCGCTACAGCCTTGAGCAACTCAAGGAAGACACCGGGGTCGACGTCCACGACGTGCAGAATCGCATGAGCGATTTCGGCATTGATCCGATGTGGAGCAGCCATCACCCGTGGTTGGTGCCGGAGCCTTTCACGCCCGAGGCGGGCGAGATGTATGGCAAGGAGGCGCTGGATACCTGGATTGCCGTGCTTGCGCACATTTCCGACGAGGCCTACTCGAACCCGGAGATCGTCAAGACGTCGCCGCATAACCAGGCGATCCACCGGTTGAAGGCCGCACCGCTGGAAGACCCGCTACGCTGGGCGATGACCTGGCGCTCGTACCTGCGCAAAAACAGCAAGAAGACTGCCTGAGCCGTTGCAGCGTCCCCGTCGATGAGGCGGGGACGTTATCGAAACCTAATCAGAGCTAACAATCAGCCATCGGAAGTTGCCAGCATCGCTGCACGGCTGGCGACTTCCCCACAGGAAAACGTCATGTCGATTTTCGAAACGGGCCTGGCGCCCTCGGCAGTCAACCATATTGCCCTCTCGCCTCTGAGCTTCATCGAGCGTACGGCCTCTGTCTACGGTCAGTATCCGGCGGTGATCCACGGCGCTGTACGGCGCAACTGGCAACAAACCTATGAACGCTGCCGACGCCTGGCCAGCGCGCTCAGTGGGCGAGGCATCGGCAAGGGCGATACGGTGGCGGTCATGCTGCCCAACATCCCGGCGATGCTCGAAGCGCACTTCGGTGTGCCGATGATCGGCGCGGTTCTCAATACTCTGAATATACGCCTGGATGCGCAGGTCATTGCCTTCATGCTGGAGCACGGCGAGGCCAAGGTGTTGATCACGGACCGTGAGTTCCACGCGGTGATCCGTGAGGCCTTGAGTGGACTTTCCAATCCGCCGCTGGTGGTGGATGTGAACGATCCGGAGTACGGCGAAGGCAGTGCCGTCAGCGCGCTGGACTACGAAGCGTTCCTCGCTGAGGGCGACCCGCAGTTCGCCTGGCAATGGCCCGAGGACGAGTGGCAAGCTATTTCCCTCAACTACACCTCCGGCACCACCGGTAACCCCAAGGGCGTGATTTATCACCACCGTGGCGCCTACCTCAATTCTCTGGGCAATCAGATGACCTGGGCCATGGGCAACCACCCGGTGTACCTCTGGACGTTGCCGATGTTCCATTGCAATGGTTGGTGCTATCCGTGGACCGTCACCGCGTTGGCCGGGACTCATGTGTTCCTGCGTCGGGTCGACCCGCAAAAAATTCTCACACTGATTCACGAACACCAGGTCAGCCATTTGTGTGGTGCGCCGATTGTCCTCAATGCGCTGGTCAACCTGCCGGACTCGGCCAAGACCGCCATCGACCATCCGGTCAATGCCATGGTGGCGGGCGCGGCGCCACCAGCCAAGGTCATTGGTGCGGTCGAGCAAATGGGCATCAAGATCACACACGTCTATGGCCTGACCGAGGTTTACGGCCCGGTGACGGTTTGCGCCTGGCGTGCGCACTGGGATGAACAGCCGCTGAACGAGCGCGCGAAGATCAAGTCACGCCAGGGCGTACGCTACCCGACCCTCGAAGGGCTGATGGTCGCCGACCCGCAAACCCTGGAACCCGTGCCTTGCGACGGCACCAGCATGGGTGAGATTTTCATGCGCGGTAATACGGTAATGAAGGGCTATCTGAAAAACGCCGAAGCTACAGCCGAAGCCTTCAAGGGCGGCTGGTTCCATACCGGCGACTTGGCGGTTCGGCACCCCGACGGCTATGTCGAAATCAAGGATCGCCTCAAGGACATCATCATCTCGGGCGGCGAGAACATTTCCACCATCGAAGTCGAAGACGTCCTCTATCGCCACCCGGCGGTACTGGAAGCGGCAGTGGTTGCGCGCCCGGATGACAAATGGGGCGAAACACCCTGCGCGTTTATCACGCTTAAAGTCGGGCATGAGGACACGCGAGAGGCCGACGTCATTCAGTTCTGCCGTGAGCATCTGGCGGGTTTCAAGCTACCCAAAACCGTGGTGTTCGGCGAGTTACCGAAAACCTCGACGGGCAAGATTCAGAAGTATTTGCTGCGCGACTCGGCCAAGGCACTCTGACAAGAGCGCCCCTTGGAAACACCTGCGTGGATCGTATGTTGCACATAGGCAGGGTCAGCCCACCCCGGTATGGCAACGGAGGAGGGCCGGCGACATGCCGGCTCGGTCCACAGGGTTCCACCGAGTGTCCGGAACATCCCGCTATCGTTCACTAGCAATCAGGTGACGCCACTGGCAGACCTTGTTGTGGTCGAGCAGGTGATGTCGGTAATTCGCGGAGTTCATTGGACTCCGTAGCGTCAGGCGCGCCGGCATCCACTTGCATCAAGGTATCGCAGGCAAAAAAATCGGCGGGTCGACAATGCTTCTCGAGAGAAGCATTGTCGAGATGAAAGGCATATGTTCTGAAAAAAGGCATCTGTGGCCTCCGGTGCAATTCCGATGGCGGGTTGATAAACAGGGGCGGGAAATCAAGATCGGTAATTGTTTGACCCGTTGGCTGCAATCCATTCGATTGATTGACGACTGAAGACAGCGATCAACAATGGACTGGCAGCATCAAAGGGCTTGGGGACCTTTTGGACCGGGAGATCTGGCTGACTACAGCCGGGCTACTTTCTGCGGTTCGCCACCGCCCCAATACAGCCAAGTCCAGCCGTCAACATTGCGATTGCGCTGAAAGACCCCGGTCGCAACATATTGGACGATCGTTGGCTCTTCGTTTTCAATCGTGTGTCCGTCGACGCGGATCTGTTCCCAAGCAATGTCTCCGCGCATCCAGGACACCACGAGCCGTGGTTCCCAGCGGATGTTTAAGGTGGTCACCCAGGTCACTCCATACTGCACTGCCTCGGCCCCCATGAAGTACTCGTCCAGGCCGGAGCCGGCGATCGCGACGTCCGGATCGGCGAAGTACTTGGCGACGTCCGAGCCAGGGATGGAAAACCCCTGCAGAACCTTCGTGATAAACGCATTGAGAGATTCCCGGGTTGCCGTGTCGGTAATCATGGACGGCGACTGGTATTCAGCGAGGCTGTCGATCATAAATACTCCTGATTGCTTACGCGTTGGGTGGGGTTGTCTTCGGTTGACGATGTCTGTCCGTGCGGCAGGAAGTTCATACGCGTCGTATGTGTTTATGTTATTTGGCATACGCTCCGCATGTCAAGTTGCATGCATGTCGTATGTCCCTGCACAAACCTCCGCTGGGGAAGGACTGCGGCCTCTCCGACGGCGCGCATTTCTCCCGCGAACTTCGCTCCCGTTTCGGCCCGCGCCCACGGGAGTACCAGCGTCGGGAACGCTCGGATTGATCGAGCTCAACTTGCAGAACGTTCCATGGTGGCCTTGCGGTTGGCTACGCGAGAAACCGTGAGCCAGCCAGATGCCAGGGCCAGTACCAACGCTGCCGTGGAAAGCAGGCCGCCGGCCCAGTTGGGCGAGGCGTAGCCAAAGCCTTGGGCGATCACCCAACCGCCCAGCCACGCACCGATGGCGTTGCCCAGATTGAACAGGCCAATATTGAAGGAGGCGGCGAGGTTGGGCGCCCGGTGGCGCGGGCCTTGTCCCGATATGGAGTGAGCGTCAGCTTCTGGCCGTTCTCTGCCGGTCGTGGTTACGAAGCGTGCTAGTCAAGTACGATGCAAGTGGCTGGTCAGGTCGATTGCAAATAGGTGGTCAAGTCAGTGCAACTACCCAGCAGTCAATCCTCTGGATCTTCCTCTTTTTCCGGCCTCAACCTAGCTATCAGATCAGCCATCAATTCAGCAATGGCGTCAGTGTTGCCTTCCAGTACCTGTAGATGCGCGTTAATCCGGCTGGACGTTTCCGTGGATCCACGCTGATCAATCCATATGCCGATCTCCTCGACAGCAGACCCAAGAGCCGTGATGTTCTGGTTGATGCGATAGAGCAGGGCGGGGGTGGGATCGTCTGGGCTGGCGTTTCCTCCATAGAGAAGGAAAGCGTAGCCCAGGAGAGAGGCGGGCGCGCCTCAGTAAAACATCGACAAAGAAAAGCCCGCGATGGGGATTAGCGGGCTTAAGGTCTTGCAAGGAGCAGAAACAACGCTACGTGCCTGAACGTTAAAAAAAAGCGTGATTTCAGAATGAAAATGCCCGGCGCCTAGCGCTGGTTTTCAGTCGTTCGATGTTTACGTTGACGCCTTAAACACGCTTTCGGTTCAAATCTGAATCGTAAATGTAAGAGTCACCCAGAATGCTGTCGTATCGGACCAGCATCCTCACCCTCTCTCTAGCTTGAATGAAGACCGCGCCAGGATCACCGTCCGGAAGCACTATAGAGAAAGTGTTAAATTTCCTTCCTGGTGGAATGAACTCGCCAACGATAAACATATCGGTACTAAATCCAGACACTGACTCTCCAAGAACCTTCCTTGCGGCGGCCTCGATCATATCGGGGCCTTCACCCTCTTGGAGCTCACCATCAACCCAGAGCTTTATCTCTCTCGCGATTGCAGGACCAAGTCCGTTGTTTTCGAGTGTATAGAAATAGGCTTTCAGGTTTTTGTCTGTACGGTTCCAAGCTGAAAGGTGCGGGGTAGCCATCAATCTGTTGTGTTGTTCGTACATCATTATTTGTTTGTGACTGAATCGCACGGCTACGCAAGCGACGATGACCGATGCCAAAGCAGCGATAGCAGATAGTAGGGTCGCTAGCTCGGCATAGCCGCTGCTTGATTGAGGTATTACGTACACCACTGCATCAACAATTGGTTCCATTCTGTTCGTCCTGCAGATGTGGAAACTCTTCTCACCGATCCTTGCACCAAGGTCGCCTGGAACTCACCGAGGAGTAGCTTCTCTGGGTCAAGCTCAGCTATCGCTGAAGCTTTCCCCCGATCAGGCTAGATGGTCCTTTACTCACCGACAGCCCAGCTTGCTATTAGCTGAACCACCCAATAGACGGCGATTGCCAGCTGAATGGCAAAGCATCCAAAACGAGCATTCACTACCGGGATGCTCAGGGAGTATAGGTGCAGGGAAGATTGCGCGATGCGAGCAGCAAGCAAGGTATAAGCAAGTGGATCTGTAATTGAAGTCTGGTCGGTTGCAAGGGCCAACAGAAGGAGGCCGCCGAACAGGGGTAAACCTTCGACACAATTAGCATGTGCTCGCGCCAAACGTTGCATGAAGGGTGAAAGATTGGAGTTATCTGGCTTGAACTCGTTTGTAGGAATTTGCTTCAAGGCCGCGAGTCGGCCGCGCAAGAGTTCCATGAGAATCAGCAGAGCCAACGTCCATCCAATAAAGCCAATCAAGGTAATCGCAGTCGGGCTTGTCATAGGTGTTTCACCCTCAGCAGGAAGTTATGCGATACGGATTTTGAGTGCTATTTGATGCACTCAGAATAGGCGCAAAACGATTCTGCATTGGTGAGATGCAGCGAATCCCAAGGTGCCTCCTGCGTGGTTTGCAAGCGGGGCAGGGGAAAGGGAGTCTGGAAACAAAAAGCCCGCACGAGGCGGGCATTTTGTCGAATGGGCTGATCCATCGGCTACCGCCAATGTGAGAAAAACAGAACGAAAAAGCCCGGCGCTGGGCTGGGCTGGGCCGGGCTTATTCAATTGGATTCTGCGAACCTGAAGCTCTGCTTCAGATCATTCATCCAAGATACCTCTATCAGACCATCATGCTGAAGTCGACCCACTACAATTCCTGGGTGAACTCCAATCTCTCGCGTAAATGCCTTCACGGCATCTTTAGTCTTCAGCCCTGCCAAAGCGTGTGCATATTGATTTGGAATCATAAAGTTGCCAGCCCAGTCGTTTGCCTCAATCATCAATCAAGCATCTGCCCACACAATCCTTCCCTCTTTCACCTCATCAGCGTAAGCAGTCAGCCGATTTTCATCGGCATGGAACACGGTACACATCCTTAGCACGGCTTGGGCATCTGCATCATTGCCGGCCAGGCTCAGCCGTTCGGCAACTCGCAACAATTCAACCGCCGACCACTTCAGATCAGATGCGACACCCTGGAGGTCGCGCTTCAGGTCTTGCTCTGGTTTATTG
>Ga0157375_10001695_pt1 | contig 18933 bp, 16 predicted proteins | sample M35metaG_FD_115311 | JGI IMG/M metagenome (GOLD analysis project Ga0157375, IMG submission 115311) | Miscanthus rhizosphere microbial communities from Kellogg Biological Station, Michigan, USA - M3-5 metaG | ecosystem: Host-associated > Plants > Roots > Rhizosphere > Soil | place: USA: Michigan... | reverse complement strand
TGGCGCGAGAACAGGCCCCGGAGTGCCGCCCACAGATAGTCGCCATCGTAAAAACGCGGCGTCATATAGCGAAGGAATGTGGTTGCTCGGACAGAGCGGCACGACTGGATTTTACGTCGCTTACGCAGCGCCCGCGGAAGTCCGAGCAGGGCATCGCGGTAGAGCCTTATTATCACACGTCCCTTGCCACGCAGACCGTGACGCAGTGCGATCGCAATATGCATCAACGCAATCAACGGACTGCAGAGCAACAATACCGGCCACGGGACGCATTTGATGAGCATCCAGATCGAATTGCGAATGCCATGATAAAGGACAAAATCATTGAACCCGCCGCCGCTGCTTACCTGACCTTCGTGATGCGCGACGACGCCATCGAAATAGGCCGGACGGTAACCGAGCAGCAACGCGCGCGCCGCGACATCCGTATCTTCGGCATAACAGAAGAAGTCGGAATCAAACATGTGTCCGTGCGCAGCCTGCAGCGCCTCCATTAGTTCGCGCCGATAAATAGCGCAGCCCCCGGTGGGGCCGAAAAAGCGATCGCTCGTTATCATGCGATTCGATGCAAGGCATGAAGCATAGAACGCGATACCGAGCGAGTCGATTGCGCCAGAAGGCTTCGTCACGCGCCCGCCAACCAACCCAATCGAGCCGTCTGCCGCGAACAAACCCAGCAGCGACGCGGCACCTTCCGGCATGAGTTCCGCATCGCTGTTCAGAAATATCAAGGCGTCGCAATCCGGCGCCGCCAGCGCAATGCGAATACCCACGTTGCTGCCTTCCGCAAAACCCAGGTTTGTTTCGAGCGGCACCAACTCCGCATCGGGAATCTGCGCGATGAAAGCAGCTATCTCGCTGCAGTCCTCAGCACGCGAGCCATTGTCGACCACGACTATGTGTCCCACTTCCGGGGCGGCGCGAAGGCTCCTTACGCTTATTTGCGTGTTCGCCGCGGTGTTGTAATTGACCACCACCGCGGTCAGGCGCCTGGGAGTCATTTTTTCAACTCGCCAGAAAGGCGCCGGCCATCCGGCGCGGAACCACGCGCCGGAATTGCATCAGACTTTCGAAGTTGTCGCATCGACAATGGCATTCAGCACAGCGGAGCCGCAATAGTTGCTCACGGCATGCTCGCGTGCCGTTTGCCGCATGGCGTCGCATTGCTCAACTCGCGCCAGTGCCTCGTCAAGCACTACCCCCCACTCTATGCTCGAAGACAGCCAGCCGTTGGCACCATGGCTGATAGCAGCTGCATAGGTCGACGACGGGCTGGAGATTGTCAAAGTGCCGACCGCCGCTGCCTCGAAGTATTTGAGCTCGGATTTGCAATTCGTGAACACATTGTCGACCAGCGGCACGATATTGATCTCCACCAGCGAGATCACGCGCTGCAGATTGACGAAATCGTGAAAGGGAAAGATCTCAATGCGGTTTCGAAATCTCTCCAACGCAGGCGGCAACGAAAGGTAGCCGACTATCAGCAACCGCACCTGCTCGTACCGTTCCAATAGTGCGGTCAACGCCGGCACTGCCATCTCGAAGTCCCGCTTGTGCGTCGGTGTGCCGCTGAAGTAGCCGACATGGAACAACCCATTCCGCTGGAAAGCGCGTCTGCGCTTCTCCTCGTACAAGGTTTCAGAAAATTCCAGCTGCTGCCGATTCATGTAATTGGGGACGACGAACGCCGGCTTGTCGGTGAAATCGGAAATCTTCTTCGCCAACTGCGGATTGGTCGTGATGGCTGCGTCGCACATGCGCAGAGCGGTGCCGATGCGTGAGATATAGGCGAACCAATGATCCCAAACGCCAGGGTGTTCGAAGTCCTGCGCCAACGTGCCTAGTATCAGGTGAGTCAGATCAGTGTCGAAGACGAGATCGTCGACATCGTAGAGAATGGTCTTACCCATCGATCGCGCAAGCGCAATGCTGCGACTCACGGTCGCCTCATAGCGCATACGGCAGAGCACGACGGTGTCGGCCAGCTTCAACACCATCTCGAGCTTCTCGCCGTCACTCGGAAAGAAGTAGCCTGCCGACACACCGCTGGACGAATCGGCCAGCGTCTGCACCATGTTGTAGACCCGATAGCGGAAGGTGCTGTTGTCGGCTTTTTCGTAAACATAGGCGACACGGTGCGAACCTGAGCGGAAGGCCGCGAAGCGTGTCCAGAAATCCTCTGTCCATGGATCGGAATGGTGATGAACCGACGGCGTATCAACGAAGAACATCAGCTGGCGTTCCGGCAAAACTGCAGCGTTCGAATGCTTCGCTCCAGGAACGTCCGAGTCCGCTGGCGGCATAGTTTCGCTCGCGCCGCTCGGCGTCCAGCGTCAGCGCCAACGCCTGCCGCAGCCCTTCCAGGAGCGATTCGACGTCAAGGTCAGCAACGATGATATTTTCCGAGTAATCCGACAAGTCGGTCTTCGACCCGAATCGATTGGTGAGCACTACGCCACCGGAAGCGGCGAGGTCGAGAGGCGGATAACTCGGGTGTGGAGTAGCCATCAAGTAGACCCCCAGATCTACAGTCTGAAGAAACGTCGCGTACTCGTCCCAAGCCATCGTCCCCAGCAAGACCGGCTCACAACCGCACGCAAGCGTAAGGCGCGGAATGTCCTTGCCGACAAACACGATGTCCCATTTGTCCGGATCCAAGAAGCCGCGTAGCAGTGCCTCGTTGAGCAGTTCGATACCGCGATAGAACAGGTTGCGCAGATTGTTGGGTCGCGCATAAAAACACAGCTTGCGTTTTGCCCCCGTTTCCCGCGTGTTCGAATGGAACACAGCATCCGGGAACGCGGGCTCGAACCAGGTCGCACACTGCGCGATGTTCTTCAGCCCATCGGCAACCAGGAAATCATGCAATAGCCGCGTATTGATGAGAAAACGGATGTCTGCCCGGCTTATCGTCTCCTGGCAGCGCAGCCGGTCGTCGCCGTGCGGGTAAAACATCCGCTCGTCTTCCTGGAGCAGATAGGTTACGCGTTCAGGCTCGATGCTTCGCAATGTCGAATAGGTCACCCACCATGACGTCGTGATGAATTCGTCGAGATTGTGCACGTCGAGGAAGATATCCGAGCCGCTGACTGGCACAAAGGTCAGGTCCGGGCTCACACGCAAGGCAATGCCGTTTGTCGACAACACGCGATGCACGCCATTCGGATCGGGCGATTCAGTGCGGGTAACAATGCGCAGCTTTGCGCCGATTGCGTTGGCCCGCAGAGCAGCGAGGATCAGAGCGGTCGCGACTCCGCCAAACAGGCTGCCGACGTTGACGGAGTCCGTCACGATGTTGACGCGGCGCGCGTCGTCCGGGACGCGCACTACTTGCAACGCCCGCAACTGATCGAAGCGGGCTTCGAGCAACGAACCTACAGTCGGCATGGCACGCGCGTCGGCTACAGCGCGCACCAACGTCTCCGCCTTATGCTGCGCGGCCCCGGAAACCACGCGAAATGCATGCCGAATCAGGGCACGCAACCCATGTTCACGGTAATACGCAGGGATATTCTTGATGGAAGATTGCATGTCTACTCGGGGTCAACGCCTATCTGCTTGTCACCTTGCTGCTTGTCGCTCAGTTGCGCGTCGAGCTGGCGACGAATCTTTACCGCCGCATCCAGCGCACGGGCGCGCGAACGGCGGGTCGATTCAAGCTCGGATCTGATGCTGGACAGTGTCACTTCCAGTTGCTCGACCTGCTTGGAGAGACCGCGTCGTTCCAATTCAACCGCTTTCCCGTAGTCGATAGCGCGCTTGAGCTCGGTTTCAAGTTCGGAAAATCGTTCTTCAAGTCCCCGTTTTTCCGCCAGCCGGGCCGACAAATCCTGCCGCTCCGCATCGATCGACTCTGCATGTGCCGTGACGCGCCTGATCTCGGATTGGAGTTCCGACACCTTTCCTTCAAGGCGGCGGCGCTCAGCAAGCGCCTCGGAGAGCTCACCCAGCGATCGCATGACGTCCGCATTCAGGCTTCCCTGTTCCTGTCGGAGCGCGGAAACCTGTTCCGTCATATGCCCCTGGTCCTGTCGCAACGCGGAAATCAGTTCCCACTGTTCCTGTCGAAGCGCGGAGAGTTGTTCCTGCGTTCCCGAAGTGACTGTTACGCATCCACTCACCTGGGTGGTCAAATCTCCCAGTGCCCGATCGCGTGAGTGCTTTGTAACGTATTCGATCACCTTGCGATATTCAATCAGATTAGCGTCTGGCGCTGCTCCCTTGGGAACATTTCTCACCACAACACTTGAGGGCTCTTGACTTTGCGCCTCCAACCAAGCGACCAAAGCCTGTTGTGCTTCGGACAACTCTGCGTGCAACAGAGCTTCACTTCGCTTGAGCCGAGGGTCCAGGAAGGCGCGTAGCGCGCTTTCTGGCAAGTCCTTCAAGCCGGTAACGCCGAGGCTGTTCAGACTTCGCAACAATCGACCACTTTCATGTACTGGATTCGTCAGCAGGTGTTCATAAGAAACAAACAAGGCGCGTTTGCCGGCCAGATCTGCCAACGCACTGCGCAGGTATTTTTCCCAAAGAGCCAAGAGGAAGTTGGAGGTGTAGGCGCCACGCAACTCCTGACAAAGAATCGATGCAGCAATTTCCCTTGGATCGCGCACAACGACCACGCAGGCGCTGCGATCAAACAACGGCAGCCACTGCGAAAGCAACAGGCAGAGGCGCGGATCCTTGACGAGCCAAGAATGTCCACTTTGTTCGAGTTCGCCAATTACCTTGCGCAAACCATCACGCAAAGTAACCCTGGCCCGGGCGTCGAGATCGGACGCGTTGAATCCACCCACTGCGTTCCAGGCGTAGCCGCCGGATTTTAGAAACTCGTCATGGAGTGCGACGATGTCTGCACGCTCCCAATATCCAGTGGGATTGTCTGTCGGATGCGGGGGCAGAAGATCATCTTCATTGCCTACATCAACTCCCATGAGGCTCAGTGTGCGCGCCAACGCCGACGTACCGGAGCGATGCATGCCGACGACGAGAACGGGTACGATCCCATTACCGGGCTGCGACTTCACGCCGCGACCCGATGACAAATCAGCACTGCGTCCGCGCTTGCGCTCTGCCGGCTTGTTTGGATTCATTGAAGATCGGTTCGAAGGCATGGAAGACTGAATGGAACAGCTTAGCTTATCGTAAATCTGTTCTTGTCAATGGATCAGGAGAATCAAGGTCGGTGCTGAGCAAACTCAACATGATCGACTCCGTCCCCAGGCTCGACCCGGAATGCTTTCGGCGGAACTCATGCGCTGATGACGATTTTCATCGGGACAGGGCTTCGTGTTGTCCAGACCGGCCCGGACTATTGCTCGACTTCACCTCCCCAATGCTGCGACGAGCTCTGCCCGCAAGTCGTCGATATCCTCGACGCCGACAGACAGGCGGATCAAGCCGTCGCTGATGCCGAGCTTCTTGCGGTTCGCCGGCGGCACCGAGGCATGCGTCATGATGGCGGGATGCTCGATCAGGCTCTCGACGCCGCCGAGCGACTCGGCCAGCGCGAACAGGTGGCAGCGCTCCAGCGCGCGCCGCGCCTTTCTCAAGCCGCCCTTGACGACAACCGAAATGATGCCGCCCGGTCCATCCATCTGCCGCTTCGCCAGCGCGTATTGCGGATGCGATTTGAGGCCCGGATAGATCACGCGCTCGACCGCGGGGTGCCGCTCCAGCCACGCGGCCAGTTCCGACGCGCCGGCGCAGTGCGCATGCATGCGTAGATGCAGCGTCTTCAGGCCGCGCATCGCCAGAAACGAATCGAATGGGCCGGCGACGGCGCCGACCGAGTTGTGCAGGAACGCCATCTGTTCGGCGAGTTCCTTGTTCGCGCCGCAAACGACGACACCACCGACCATGTCCGAGTGACCGTTGAGGTACTTTGTCGCCGAATGCAGCACGAGGTCTGCGCCGTACTCGAGCGGCCGCTGCAGGATCGGCGAGCAGAACGTATTGTCGACGACGAAGATGAGGCTGTGCTTGCGTGCAAACGCGCCGACCTTGTTGAGGTCGACCACCGTCAGCATCGGATTGGTCGGCGTCTCCGCCCAGATCATGCGCGTGTTGGATTTAAGCGCGGCTTTCAGCGCCGCCGTGTCGTTCAGATCGAGGAACGTGAAGTCGAGTCCGGCGCTGCGCCGGCGCACGCGCTCGAACAGGCGGTAACTGCCGCCGTAGAGATCGTTCATTGCGATGACGTGGCTGCCCGAGTCGAGCAGGTCGAGCACTGTGCTCGCGCCGCCGAGGCCCGAAGCGAACGCATAGCCTTGCGTGCCACCTTCGAGATCCGCGATGCAGCGCTCGTACGCCATGCGCGTCGGATTCTGCGTGCGGCTGTATTCGTAGCCCTTGTGCACACCGGGACTGGACTGCACGTAGGTTGAGGTCGCATAGATCGGCACCATGATTGCGCCGGTCGACGGATCGGGACTCTGGCCGGCGTGGATCGCGCGGGTGCCGAGGCCAAGCGGTTTGGTGTTCTTCATGAAGCGATCTCGTTCAAGGATTGATGGCATTTGTCACGCGTCGTTCCCGCGCAAGCGGGAATCGATGTTGCTTTTTGAAGGCCAGGGAGGGATCAAGATGCGTTCCCGCCTGCGCGGGAATGACGGCAGAAAGCGAGTACGATCGGCGGTGCATTTTATTGCACACGCCTGCGCAAGTAGTTCAGCAGGTCGATGCGCGTGATCAGGCCGAGGAATTTGTCGCCGTCCGTCACGATCGCGACGTGACCGGCGTCGAACACCGGCAGCAGCGCCTCGATCGGCGACTTGACGTCGAGGATCTGCAGCTTGCTGATCATCGCCGTCGATACCGGCTCGCGGAATTTCGACTCGTCGCCGTAGACGTGCAGCAGCACGTCGGATTCGTCGACGATGCCGACGATCTTGTCGCCATCCATCACCGGAAGCTGCGAAACGTCGTAGAGTTTCATGCGCTGGTATGCAGTCGTCAGCGGCTCGGCCGGCCCGACGACAACGGTATCGCGTTGCGAATACGGGCGAAGGATCAGGTCGCGTAGATCACCCGTGGCCTGTCGCTCGAGAAATCCGTTGTCGAGCATCCAGTAGTCGTTGTACATCTTCGACAGGTACTTGTTGCCGGTATCGCAGACCAGCACGAGCACGCGCTTCGCGACGGTCTGCTCGCGACAGTACTTCAGCGCCGCGGCGAGCAGCGTGCCGGTCGACGAACCGCCGAGGATGCCTTCCTTTGCCAGCAGTTCGCGCCCGGCAAGAAAGCTTTCCTTGTCGCTGATGGCGTAGGCCTTTTTTACGCGCGAGAAATCCGAGATCGAGGGCAGGAAATCCTCGCCGATGCCTTCGACCATCCATGACGCCGACTTGGTCGACAAAGTACCTTCGTTGATGTACTGCGCGAGGATGCTGCCGACCGGATCGGCGAGGATCAGTTCGACATTCGGCGCAACCTCGGCGAAATGCCGAGACAGCCCCGTCATCGTGCCCGATGAGCCGCAGCCGAAGACGACCGCATCGAGCCTGCCGTCCATCTGGCGCAGGATCTCCGGTCCGGTCACTTCCAGGTGCGCGCGCGGGTTGTCCGGATTGCCGAACTGGTTGATGAAGTACGCACCCGGCGTCTCGCCGGCGATGCGCTCGGCCAGGTCCTGGTAGTACTGCGGGTGGCCCTTGGCGACATCCGAGCGCGTCAGCACGACTTCCGCGCCCATCGCCTTCAGGTTGAAGATCTTTTCGCGGCTCATCTTGTCCGGCACGACCAGGATCAGCCGGTAGCCCTTCTGCTGCGCGACCAGGGCCAGACCGATGCCGGTGTTTCCGGCCGTGCCTTCGACGAGCGTGTCACCCGGCTTGATCTTGCCGGCCTTTTCCGCGCCTTCGATCATCGACAGGCCGATGCGGTCCTTGATCGAACCGCCGGGGTTCGCGCTCTCGAGCTTGAAGAACAGTTCGCAAGGGCCGCATTGCAGGCGCCGCGCCTGGACGATCGGCGTGTTGCCGATCAGCTCGAGCACGCTGCGATACACCGACATTGCCAACTCCCGGGTTGCCGGCGGGGCGCCGGGGCAGGTTGAACCGCGTCAGGCCCGTCGCGGAGATTCACCCACGCGAAAACGAGCCGCGAAGATCGCGAAAGGACATCAAGAAACCGGTGAGATGATACATGAGACCCGGACTTGACTGCCGAGCCGGGGCATCGCTCCGCGCGAGGGGAGCGATGCTCGAAGATCCCCAGGACTTGCGAATTCAGTGCGTCGAGCGGTATCGCTCCCACATGTGCGTGAGGCGATCCTTGGCGCGCAGTTTTTCCTTCTTCATGTTGTGCAACGTCGTGTCGTCCAATGGCAGTACACCCAATTCCGCGTCACGAACCTTGCTGTCGAGCTCCTGATGTCGCTGATACAAGCTGCGGAATTCCGAATCACTCTTGATCAGCACTTCGACTTCTTTCTGCTGGTTCTCGAACATCAGCCACCTCCTCTCTACACACGGCAATGGACACGCCCGCAAGGCGGGCACGAGGATTCAAACGTGAACGAACCGACCGCACGGATATAGCATCTGAAGCGGCGATCGCGGAGGCGATCACGCTGCAACCGGATCACCGGACTCGGTGAGGCGCAGTCTTCTTCTTTCACTATGGCGGTGGTCATGGTCTGCGGTAGGACCCGCGGGAAACCGTTGCGGCTTCCCCCGGCAACATCGACCCTACTCTCTTGCTTCAGCGTGCGCAACCAGATTTTGGGCCAGCGATTAAATCAATGATTTAACTAAATTTTATCGCTAATTTATCGCCAAAAAACTGGCGACGCCTTGGCGCTGCGTGCAGCCTCACCGATCTTCCAAAATCACGTCGACGCGGCGGTTTTTGGCCCGTCCTTCATCGCTGTCGTTGGAGGCGACCGGCTGCTCCGCACCGAGGCCGAGCGCCGTGATGCGCCCGGCATCCACGCCCGCGCCGACCAGGGCATCGCGCACGGCCTCTGCGCGCCGCTGCGAGAGCAACTGGTTGGCATTGGCGTTGCCGCGGCTGTCGGTATGGCCCTCGACATGGATGGCTTTTTTCGGATCCTGATTGACGAACGCCACCACCTTGCTGAGGTTCGCGCGTGCCTCCGGCCGCAGGGCCGCCTTGCCCGGAGCGAACGCGATGTCGTCGAGCGTCATCTGCATGCCGTGTGCGCCACGCGTCGGGCGCAGGCTCTGCAGGCGGCCGCGCAAGTCCGTGGCCGCGGCTTCGGCGAGTTGCGCTTCCTTGTGTGCCAGATCGGCTTCGCGAGCCTGCGCGTCGGCCAGGCGCTTGGTCTGCTCGGCCTGGCGCCGCGCGAGGTCGGCATCCTGAGCGCTCTGCTCGCCTTGCGCCCGCGCGGCATCCGCTTCGGCACGCAGGCGATCGGCTTCCTCGGCCTGGGCAAGGCTTTGAATGCGCTGCTTTTCGGCCTCGAGCCGCGCCTGCTCGGCATCGCGCCGGCTAGCGGCGAGCAGGATGCGGTCGTGCTCGCGGTCGAGCTTGTCGAACCGGCGTTCCTGGTCCATCGCCTGGGCGGTCGCGTAGGCGATGTCGACGCGCCGTTCGGCAAGATAGACCAGGTGTGCATGCTCGCTGCGGCCACCGGCTGTGATGGCCTGCACCGACTGGTCGGCCAGTGCGCGTTCGGCCTGCGCCAGCTGGCCGAGCACGGGGTCGGCGGCCAGGTCGTTGAGGGCGCCGCGCAGGCGCTCGTAGTCAAGATCGCTCTTCGCCGCGACCTGTCCGGCGCATGCGAGCAGCAGCGTGAGCACGACCAATCTGAAGGGCGTCCTCATGGCTGGGCCCCTCCGTTGGGGTCGCCCAGGTCCTGGCGCAGCTGAGCGTTTTCGCGCGTGCGCGCATCGACGCGCTCGCGGACCTTCCCCAGCCGCGCCTTGGCCAATGCAAGATCGCTGTTCGCCCGGGATTCCTCCCCCAGTGTGACCGCCACGTCGTAGTCGTGCTTGTCGGCGGCGGCCCGGCCGGACGACAGGCGCTCCTCGGCGTTGCGCAGCTCCAGCGGCGCATAGGTGCTCGCGCCGGCTTCACGCGCCGCCTGCAGGTGGCGGGCGGCCTCCTCCAGACCGGTGTTCGGCGGCTTGGTCGGGCCGCATCCGGCCAGGACCAGGCAAAAAAGCACGACCGGTCGATGGATTTTTGACCGCATTGATGTCATAAGAAGTCTCTGTAAGGGGCAAGCGCAGCAACAGTATTGTGGGTAAGCCGGGCGCCCAAGGCAACGCGTCCGGCGCACTATTCTGATGCATTAGACCAGGCACCGGGGTACGTATGGATATCGGCTACTTCCTCAAGCTCATGACCGAAAAAGGCGCGTCGGACATGTTCCTGACGACCGGCGCCCCGGTGAACATCAAGGTCGAGGGCAAACTCTACCCGCTCGGCAACACCGGCCTGCCCAGCGGCATGGCCAAGAAGATCGCCTATTCGCTGATGGACGAGGGCCAGGTTCCGCAGTTCGAACGCGACCTAGAGCAGAACCTCGCCATCGCCGTCAAGGACGCCGGGCGCTTCCGCATCAACGTGTTCAAGCAGCGCGGCGAAGTCGGCATGGTCATTCGCGCGATCAAGAGCGAAATCCCCTCGATCGAGCAGTTGCGTCTGCCGGTGCTGTTCAAGGAACTCATCATGGAGCCGCGCGGGCTGATCCTGCTCGTCGGCGCGACCGGCTCGGGCAAGTCGACGACGCTGGCTTCGATGATCGACCATCGCAACCAGAACGTCTCCGGTCACATCCTCACCGTCGAGGATCCGATCGAATACCTGCACCGGCACAAGAAGTCGGTGGTCAACCAGCGCGAAGTCGGCCTGGACACGCACAGCTACCACGATGCATTGAAGAACGCGATGCGCGAAGCGCCGGACGTGATCATGATCGGCGAGATCCGCGACTCCGAGACGATGGAAGCTGCGATCTCGTTCTCCGAAACCGGGCACCTGTGCCTGGCCACGCTGCACTCGAACAACGCCGACCAGACGCTCGAGCGCATCCTCAACTTCTTCCAGGAATCGGCGCACCGCAACGTGCTGATGAACCTCGCGTTGAACCTGCGCGCCGTGATCAGCCAGCGTCTGGTCATCGGCAAGGACGGCAGGCGCCTGCCGGCCGTGGAAGTGCTGCTCAATACGCCGCTGATCCGCGACATGATCCGCCGCGGCCAGATCCACGAGATGAAAGAGGCCATGGAACGCAGCCTGCAGGAAGGCATGCAGACCTTCGACCAGGCGCTGATGGCACTGTACAAGCGCGGCATCATCGAGCTCGACGAAGCGCTGTCGAAGGCCGACTCGCGCGACGGTCTGGCGTTGCGCATCCGCCTGAGCGAAGGCGGCGATGCGCCGGTGCATGATCCGTACGACGCGGCGACGTATTGAAGTACCCGCCATTCCGGCAAAAGCCGGACTGCGGGGGCAGGATGCCCGAGCGGACCTCGAAGCTGGCCCGCAGGGCATGCCGCAGGAGTGGCGTCTAATCCAGCAATTTCAGACGGGATGCAAGACCCGAGGAGCTGGATCCCGGCTTTCGCCGGGATGACAAGAGCTTTCTTGCCGGGATTGCCGATTCTCCGATTCACTAGCCCTTCGGCGCGTCCGGCTGGTTCTCCGGTTTGGCGCGTTCGAACTCTTCCAGGCGCATGCAGCTGTCATTGATGCGCCGGATGATCGGGAACGGCGACATGTCGACCGACCAGCGCACGGCATTGTATACTTGTGGAATAAGGAAGATGTCGGCCATCGTCGGCTCGTCGCCTTCGCAGTAGATTCCGGTCGACGGATTGTCCGCGAGCAGTTCCTCGATCGCGCCGAATCCCTGCGTCATCCAGTGCCGCATCCAGCGCTCGCGCCCCGCCTCGGGCACCTTGAACTCGCGTTCGAGGTATTGCATCACGCGCGTGTTGTTGAGCGGATGGATGTCGCAGGCGATCGTCTGCGCGAGTGCGCGCACGCGCGCGCGGTCGCGCGCAATAGCGGGCAGCAGCTTGGCCTCACCGTCGTAGGTCTCGTCGAGGTATTCGATGATGGCCTGCGACTGGCGGATGATCCGCTCACCGTCGAAGAGTACCGGAACCAATTCCTGCGGATTGACCATCCGGTATTCCACCGAGTGCTGTTCGCCGGCGCCGGCGACCAGATTCACCGGTACCAGGTCGTAGTCGAGCCCCTTGAGGTTCAGCGCAATGCGTACGCGATACGACGCGCTCGAACGCCAATAGCTGTACAGCCTCAGCCCTTCGCTTGCCATGGCCAGCCACCCCCTGTCGGCGACCAGCCTAACGCCATCCGCGCGTAAATCAAGGGCCCGGCGCGCCATCCTCGGTTCCGGCGGTTTCTATCGTCTGCTCGATGGCGCCAAAAATGCTGCGGCCGTCGCCGTCGAGCATCTCGATGCGCACGGTGTCGCCGAACTTGAGGAACGGCGTCGCCGGTTTGCCGCTGGCGATGGTCTCCAGCGTGCGGCGCTCGGCCAGGCATGAGGCGCCGAGGCTTTCGTCCTGGTTCGCAATCGTGCCCGAGCCGACGATGGTGCCTGCTGACAACGGCCGCGTCTTCGCTGCGTGGGCGACCAGATCGGCAAAGCTGAACTGCATGTCGTTGCCGGCCTGCGGTGCGCCGAACCAGGCGCCGTTGATGTGCGAGACGAGCGGCAGGTGCACCTTGGCGTCCTTCCATGCCTCGCCGAGCTCATCAGGAGTCACGAAGACCGGCGACAACGCCGAGCGCGGCTTGGATTGCAGGAAACCGAAACCTTTGGCCAGTTCGTTCGGGATCAGGTTGCGCAGCGAAACATCGTTGACCAGGCCGATCAGCTGGATGTGCCCCGCTGCCTGCGCTGGCGTGACAGCCATCGGCACATCGTCGGTAACGACCACGATCTCCGCTTCGAGGTCGATGCCGTACTCTTCGCTGACCACGCGCACCGGGTCGCGCGGTCCAAGGAATCCCGCGCTCACCGCCTGGTACATCAGCGGATCGCTGTAGAAGCTTGCCGGCACCTCGGCGCCGCGCGCGCGGCGCACGCGCTCGACGTGCGGCAGATAAGCGCTGCCGTCGACGAATTCGTAGGCGCGCGGCAGCGGCGCGGCGAGCGTCGCTGGATCGAGTACGAACACTTCCTCGCCATTGATCGTCTGCGCTTGTGGCGCGGCGTGCAGCAATTCGTGCACGCGATTGAGCCGCGGCGCCGCACTGCCCCAGTTCTCCAGCGCCGCCTGCAGCGTGCGCGCGATGTCGCTGACGCGCACGGCGCGCTGCAGCGTACGATCGACGACGATCAGGGTGCCGTCACGGCCGCCTTCCTTGAGACTTGCCAGTTTCATCGTGTCATTCCGCCTGATTTGATCGTTCGACCCCGCGCACCTTGTCGACCTTGCGCAATAGCGCGCTCAGGTTCGGATCGAGCGGGAGCCGGCCGAAGCCGTAGAGTTTGCCGAGCGCAATCTCGATGCGTGCACGCCGGAAGCGGCGCCAATGATGCTTCAACGCCGACCAGAAATCGCTACGCACCGGTACTCGCTGCGCGTTGTCGATGCGCTCGACGGTGAATCCGGTCATCTGCGCCAGTTGCGTGACGCTCGACGACGACAGCGTCGTCATATGCGTCAGGTCGCCGTGCTGATGTACGCGCCCGAATGGACTGTGCCCGTTCGGAAAGCGCGCGAGCAGCAGGCCATCGCCGGCGAGCAGGGCGTGCAGTTGGCCGAGGTTGGCGATGAGTTCGTCCTTGTGCCAGTGTTCGAACACGTCGAAAGCGACGATGAGATCGAACTGCCGTCCGCTCGCCAGCAACGTCGGCAACGAAGCGGACTGTGCGTCATAGCCCTTCGTGCGCGCCTGCTCGATCAGGGTGTCGATGATCTCGGTTCCCGTCACCTGCGCGTTTTGGCGCCGCGCCCAGGCAAGGAAGCTGCCGTTGCCGAAGCCTATCTCGAGCACGCGTTTGCCGGACAGGTCGATGCCGGCGAGCTCCGCGGCGAAGTAGCGGGCGTCGCGATCGCTGGTTTCGAAGTCGCCCTGCCAACCCTTCCACTGCGCATAGCCTTCATACGGCTGCGTGGAATCGGCAGGTTGCTTTGCCGCATCGACGGCGGATGCGTGCTTCATCGCTGTTTTCCGTCGAAGTGCTTGCGCAAGCCTTGCCAGCAGCGATGGTAGTCGCGCTGCAGCTGCGGCGACTCCAACGCACGGCGGGTCGGTCGGATGACGGCGCGTGTCTCGAACATGAACGCCATCGTGTCGACGATATGGTCGGGCTTGCCCGTGTCGGCCGCACTGGCTTTGTCGAAGCTTGCCGCGTCGGGGCCGTGGCCGCTCATGCTGTTGTGCAGGCTCGCGCCTCCCGGCACGAAGCCGCCGGCTTTTGCATCGTACGCGCCATGCACGAGTCCCATGAACTCGCTGGCAATGTTGCGATGGAACCACGGCGGCCGGAACGTGTTCTCGGCAACGAGCCAGCGTGGCGGGAAGATGACGAAGTCCATGTTGGCCACGCCCGGCGTGTCGCTCGCCGAGGTGAGCACGGTGAAGATCGAAGGGTCCGGGTGGTCGTAGCTGATCGAACCGATCGTGTTGAAACGGCGCAGGTCGTACTTGTACGGCGCGTAGTTGCCGTGCCAGCCGACGACGTCGAGCGGCGAGTGACCGATGCGCGCCGACCACAGGCGGCCCTGGAATTTCGCGACCAGCTCGAAATCGCCGTCGATATCCTCGAAGGCCGCGACCGGCGTGAGGAAATCGCGCGCGCTGGCCAGGCTGTTCGAGCCGATCGGCCCCAGCTCCGGCAGGCGCAGCAGCGCACCGAGGTTCTCGGCGACATAGCCGCGCGCGTCGCCATCAGGCAGATCGACGCGAAAACGGATCCCGCGCGGGATCACCGCGATTTCCTGCGGCTCGACTTCGACGATGCCCAATTCGGTCGCGATCTTCAGCCGGCCCCGTTGCGGCACGATCAGCAGTTCGCCGTCGGCATCGTAGAAGTAACGCCCCTGCATCGACCGGTTCGCGGCATAGACATGAATGCCGATGCCGGCCTGCGCGGCTGCGCTGCCGTTGCCCGCCATCGTGAACAGACCGTCGACGAAATCGGTCGGCGCCACAGGCGGCGGCAGCGGATCCCAGCGCAGCTGGTTCGGCGATACCGGCACCTCGTCGAAATCATTGTGGAATGTTCCACTTTGCAACGGCGCGAACGGATCGTGCATCGCCGCCGGCCGGATCCGGTAGAGCCAGCTGCGCCGGTTGAGGTGGCGCGGAGCCGTGAAGGCCGTGCCGGAAATCTGCTCGGCGTAAAGGCCATGCGCGACGCGCTGCGGCGAGTTCTGCCCGACCGGCAGCGTACCGGCGATGGCTTCAGTCGCGAATTCGTTGGCGAAGCCGGATTGGTAGTTCAGGTCGATAGCACTCACAAGTCGGCACTCTTGAGCCCCTCTCCCGTCGGGAGAGGGGTTGGGGTGAGGGTCGGGTCATTTATCGAGGCGACTATTGCCATGAGTACCTCTTCAAGGTTGCTCAACACTTCGTTGTCCCAGAAACGCACAACCCGGATGCCTTGCCTGCGAAGGAAGCGCGTTCTTTCGGCATCGACAGTATCGGAATGCTGCGAACCGTCCAACTCCACAGCGAGTCGCGCCGATTCGCAATAGAAGTCGAGAACATACGGTGGAATCGGATGCTGCCTTCGAAACTTATGCCCGGCCAGGCGCGACGAGCGCACGCGTTGCCAGAGCCTGTTCTCAGCATCCGTTTGCGTCTGCCTCAACCCTCGCGCAAGTTCGCATGATCGACTGGGCAACGGCGGAATTGTACGTTCCGGCATCTCCGACCCTCATCCGGCGCTTCGCGCCACCTTCTCCCACTGGGAGAAGGAAAATCCATCGCACTCGGGGTACGCGAGGTATGTGCACCTCGCGCCAAGCCCCCGCTGAATAACCCGGTCAAAACTTTACAACACCCCGCGCGCCATCTGTTCGCGCTCGATCGACTCGAACAGCGCCTGGAAATTGCCTTCGCCGAAGCCCGTGTTGCCTTTGCGCTGGATGATCTCGAAGAAGATCGGTCCGACGCAGTTCTTGGTGAAGATCTGCAGCAGCAGTTTCTGCTTGGTCTCCGGATCGGCATCGATCAGGATGCGATTGGCCTTCATGCGCGCGACGTTCTCGCCGTGGTTCGGGATACGCTGGTCGACTACGTCGTAGTAGGCGTTCGGCGTGTCGAGGAAATCGATGCCGCGTGCGCGCATCGCCTCGATCGTCGTGTAGATGTCGTCGGTGAAGCAGGCGATGTGCTGGATGCCCTCGCCGCGATACTGCAACAGGTACTCGTTGATCTGGCTGCGCGGGTCGGCCGACTCGTTCAGGGGAATGCGCACCATGCCGTCCGGCGCGGTCATCGCCTTCGACAGCAGGCCGGTCTTCGCGCCCTTGATGTCGAAGTAGCGGATCTCGCGGAACTGGAACAGGCGCTCGTAGTAGTCGGCCCACTTCGACATGTTGCCGAAGTAGACGTTGTGCGTCAGATGATCGATGAAGGTCAGGCCGAAACCCTTCGGCATCATTTCCGCGCCGGGCAGCCATTCCCAGTCCGGATCGTGGATCGTGCCCTTGTCATCGTAGCGGTCGACGATGTACAGCATGCAGCCGCCGATACCCTCGATCACCGGCGCGGCGACAGCCTTGGTCGTTTCCTTGTTCGTGATCGACTGTGCGCCGTTGCGCAGTGCCTGTACGCGCACCCACTCGGCCAGCTTGTTGACGCGGATCGCGAAACCGCATGCACTCGGCCCGTGCGTGCGCGCGAAATCGGCGGCAAACGAATCCGGATCCTCGTTGATCAGGAACGTGCAGTCGTTCTGGCGATAGTTGTAGATCGGCCGCGTCTTGTGCCGCGCGACCTGGACGAAGCCGAGGTTGCGGAAGAGTTCGTGCAACTTTTCCGGTTCCGGCGAGGCGAATTCGACGAACTCGAAGCCGTCGATTCCCATTGGGTTTTCGAACTGCGCCGGCTGTGCGGGCGAGCTGCCCGCCTGCGCCTGAGGTTGTGCGTTCATGATTCGTCTCCAGCGCCGCTCGCGGCGCAACTGCCCTGACCGGGTGCAAACCGCCACGGATGGCGGTTGCCGGCGCTTGCATTCGCGCGCCGAACGACTAAGATAGTTTCATATGAAACTAATTGCAAGCACCATCGCAGCATGAGCGAACATCGCCCACTGGACCTCGAGCACTTCCTGCCGTACCGGCTGTCCGTGCTGTCGAATACGGTCAGCCAGGCGATCGCCGACATGTATGAACGGCGTTTCGCCCTGAGCATCACGCAGTGGCGCGTGATGGCCGTGCTCGGCCGCTATGACGGGCTGTCGGCGCGACAAGTCGCCGAGCGCACGGCGATGGACAAGGTCGCCGTCAGCCGCGCGCTGGCGCGGCTGATCGAGGCTGGCCGCGTGCGGCGGCTCGTTGCCGACCACGACAAGCGCCAGTCGGTGCTGGGGCTCAGCGCGAAGGGCTGGAAAGTCTACGAGCAGATCGCGCCGCTCGCGCTGGAACACGAGCGCCGCCTGCTGGCGCATCTGGACGACGATGAGCGCGCGTGGCTCAGCCGCATCCTCGACAAGCTGTGGCGGGCAGAGCTCGAAGAACTCGCGCGCTGACCTGCTTTTCCTCCCTCTCCCCGCCTGCGGGGAGAGGGTCGGGGTGAGAGGTGAGTGGAACCGCGCGCCAATATCGGACGAAAGGCTGGATCCGTGTCAGCGGCCATCCATGGCCTGCACGGGATGAGTTCATGTCTTGATTGGAGCTGGATCCCGTGTCAGCGGCCATCCATGGCCTGCACGGGATGAGTTCATCCTGAACTCACTTGACGCCGTGCATCAGTTTGTTGATCAGCGGCGCGATCAGGAATAGCAGCACGCCGGAGCCGACCAGGGCCCAGAATCCGAACGTGTAGCCCGACAGCGCCGACGCCGTCGTCATGCCGGATTCGCCGCTGACCGCGCTGGCGAAGATGCCGGAAAGATTGTTGCCGGTCGCAATGCTCAGGAACCAGCCGCCCATGGCGAAACCGACCAGGCGCGCGGGCGCCAGCTTGGTCACCATCGACAGCCCGATCGGCGAGAGGCACAGCTCGCCGAGCGCCTGGATCACGTAGACCATGAACAAGGTCCAGAATGGAATCTTGTTGCTCGCATCGACCAGCGCGGTCAGCGCGTACATCAGCAGCAGGAACGCAACGCCATTGCCAATGAGGCCGAGGCCGAACTTGCGCGGTATCGACGGTTCGCGGCCGCGCCTGCCCAGCGCGACCCAGGCCATCGCTACGAGCGGGGCCAGCGCGATCACGCCGATCGGATTGACCGATTGGAACCAGGCCACCGGAAACTCCCAGTCGCCGAACATGCGGTTGACGATCTTCTCGGCAAGGAAGTTGAACGAACTGCCGGCCTGCTCGTAGAACATCCAGAACAGGATGTTGAAGACGAAGATGATCAGCATCGCGATAACCTTGTCGCGCGGCACCGCGCCTTCGCGGATGCCCTCGATCAGCAGCATGACGGCCAGGGCGACGAACATTGCACCGAGTACCCAAGCCAGCACGTCTGCGCCGAGCTTGGCGAGCAGCACATACACGATCGGTACGAGGATCACGGCGCCGAGCAGCACGATGCCGAGATTGCGCGCCGGCGGGCTGTCGGACGGCGGCTGGCCAACGCCATGCAGCAGGCGGCGGCCGAACCAGAACCACAGGAAGCTCAGGACCATGCCGACGCCGGCGCAGGCGAACACGATCTTGTAGTTCTGCTGCAGCGGCGTATCGGTGATCACGCTGGCGAGCCAGCCGGTCAGCAGCGGCGAGACGAAGCTGCCGGCGTTGATGCCCATGTAGAAGATCGTGAACCCGGCGTCACGGCGTATGTCGTTCTGCGCGTACAACTGG